>Ga0247813_10002603_pt1 | contig 12170 bp, 9 predicted proteins | sample UWRJL169409C1_FD_180719 | JGI IMG/M metagenome (GOLD analysis project Ga0247813, IMG submission 180719) | Plant litter microbial communities from Arlington Agricultural Research Station in Wisconsin, United States - UWRJ-L169-409C-1 | ecosystem: Environmental > Terrestrial > Plant litter >... | reverse complement strand
CTCACGGCGCTGCTGGTGCTCGCGGCCACCGTGTCGCTGGTCTGGACGCCCTGGTCGCCTTACGAGATGGACATGGCGTCCAAGCTGCAGTCGCCGAGCTGGTCGCACTGGCTGGGCACCGACAGCTTCGGGCGCGACGTGGCGTCGCTGCTGCTGGTGGGTGCGCGTGCTTCGATCCTGGTGGGCGTGATCGCCGTGGGCATCGGCCTGACCGTTGGCACGGCGCTCGGCCTGCTGGCCGCGGCGCGCCGGGGCTGGGTCGAGGAAGCCATCATGCGATTCACCGACTTCTCGCTGGCCTTTCCGGCCATCCTGTCGGCGATCATGATGACGGCGGTGTTCGGCGCCGGCATCGTGAACGCCATCGTGGCCATCGGGATCTACAACATTCCGACGTTTGCGCGCATCACGCGCGCTTCGGCCAACGCGATCTGGTCGCGCGAGTACATCGCGGCGGCACGCGCGTGCGGCAAGGGCGCCTTCTCCATCACCTTCCAGCACGTGCTGCCGAACATCTCGGCCGTGCTGATCGTGCAGATCACCATCCGCTTCGCCATCGCCATCCTCGCCGAGGCCGCACTGTCGTACCTCGGCATGGGCACGCAGCCGCCGCAGCCTTCGTGGGGCCGCATGCTCAGCGAGGCGCAAACGCTGATGTTCCAGGCACCGCTGCTGGCCGTGTTCCCGGGCATGGCGATCGCGCTGGCCGTGCTCGGCCTGAACATGCTCGGCGATGGCCTGCGCGACCTTCTCGACCCTCGCCTGGCCAGGGCACGCTGAACGACCGACATGGCACTCCTCGAAGTCAACGACCTCCACATCGGCCTGCAGACGCAGCGCGGGCCGGCCGAAGCCGTGCGCGGCATCGGCTTTTCCCTTGAACGCGGCGAAACGCTGGGCATCGTGGGCGAGTCCGGCTGCGGCAAGTCGATCACCGTGCAATCGCTGATGGGGCTGCTGCCCGCAAGCGCCAAGGTCTCTGGCAGCATTCGCTTCGACGGCCAGGAACTGGTCGGCGCCAGCGAACGCACGCTGTGCGGCATTCGCGGCAACCGCATCGGCATGATCTTCCAGGAACCGATGACGGCGCTCAACCCGGTGCACACGATCGCGCGCCAGGTCGGCGAGCCGCTGCGCCTGCATCGCGGCCTGTCACAAGCCGATGCGCGCAAGGAAGTGCTGGCCCTGCTCGACCGCGTGGGCATTCCCGACGCGGCCTCCAGGCTGGACGCCTACCCGCACCAGTTCTCCGGCGGGCAGCGCCAGCGCATCGGCATCGCGATGGCCTTGGCCTGCGGACCCGACCTGTTGATCGCCGACGAGCCGACCACGGCGTTGGACGTGACGATCCAGAAACAGATCCTCGAGCTGATCCGCAGCCTGGTGGCCGAACGTGGCATGGCGCTGATCCTGATCTCGCACGACCTGGGCGTGATCGCGCACACCGTCTCCAAGATGCTCGTGATGTACGGCGGCAGCGTGGTCGAGAGCGGCCCGACCGCTGCCGTGTTCGCGGCGCGCGCCCACCCCTACACACAGGGCCTGTTCGCCGCGCGTCCGGTGCTCGGCGCACCGCGCGGCGGCCGGCTGGCCACCATCCGCGGCAGCGTGCCCGAGCTGGTCGACATGCCGCCGGGTTGCCCGTTCGCCGGGCGCTGCAGCCACACGATCGATGCCTGCGTGACCACGCGGCCACCGGCCACCTGGCTGCCGCACGACCATGCGGTGCGCTGCATCCGCCTGGACGAAATCGCGGCCGAAGGAGTGGCGGCATGAGCGCAGCTTCTTCTTCGACCACCCCGCTGTTGAAGGTGACCGACCTGGTGCGCCACTACGCCATGCCGCGCGAGACGCTGTTCGGCGCCGTGCCACTGGTGAAAGCGCTCAACGGCGTGAGCTTCTGCGTGGAGGCCGGCCGCAGCATGGGCATCGTGGGCGAATCAGGGTCGGGCAAGTCGACCATCGCACGCCTCGTCATGGCGCTGGACACGCCGACCTCGGGCAGCGTCGAGCTCGAAGGCCGCGACCTGCACAAGCTGCCGAGCGACGCGCTGCGCACCGCGCGCCGCGACTTCCAGATGGTGTTCCAGGACCCTTACGGTTCGCTCGACCCGCGCCAGACCGTGGCCCGCATCGTGGCCGAGCCGCTGGAGGCGCTGGCGGAAATCAGCCGCGCCGAGCAGCGCGAACGGGCAGGCGAATCGCTCGCGGCCGTCGGCCTGCGCAGCACCGACATGGACAAGTACCCGCACGAGTTCTCGGGTGGCCAGCGCCAGCGCATCGCCATCGCACGCGCGCTGATCACGCGGCCCAAGCTCATCGTGGCGGACGAGCCGGTGAGCGCACTCGACGTGTCGGTGCAGGCGCAGGTGCTCAACCTGATGCAGGATCTGCAGCAGCAGTTCGGCGTGAGCTACCTGCTCATCAGCCACGACCTCGCCGTGGTCAACCACCTGTGCGACGACGTCTGCGTGGTCTTCAAGGGCCAGATCGTCGAGCAGGGGCCGCCCGAGCAGCTGTTCCGCGCGGCAGAGCACCCGTACACGCGCACGCTGCTCGACGCGGTGATGGCGGCGCCGGGCGGCGACGTGCTGCACGCCTGACGCGTACGCGGTCTTCGGGCTGCAGTACAGCGGAAAGAAGCTTCGGCAAAGGCTTCGTGGCGACGCGGCCCCATCGCCTCGGATGATTCGGTCATGAGCATCTGGTTGCGTGCGAGCACGATGACCTTCAAGATGCGCCGACTCGTTTCCTGAAGGACTTTCCGCTTGCTCAATCGACGCACCCTGCTGGCCACTGGCGCCGCCTCCCTCGCACCGCTCACGCCAATCGCACTGCCTTTGAACGCGCTGGCCCAGGGGCGCCGCAAGGACACGCTGGTCCTGGCGCTCACCCTCGAACCCTCGGGCCTCGACCCGACCGCCAAGGCCGGTGCGGAGATCGCCGAAGTGGTGCTCTACAACGTGTTCGAGACGCTCACCAAGATCCACGGCGACGGCAGCGTGACGCCGCTCCTGGCCGAGCGCTGGGACATATCGCCCGACCTGCGCACCCTTACCTTCCGGCTGCGCCGCGGCGTGAAGTTCCACAACGGCGAACCCTTCGACGCCCAGGCCGTGAAGTACAGCTTCGACCGCGCCGCCGCGGCCGACAGCACCAACAAGGACAAGCGCACCTTCAGCAACATTCGCACGCAGGTGGTCGACAGCCACACCGTGGTGCTGATCACGCAGGAGATCGAGCCCGACCTGCCCTTCCTGCTGGGCCAGGCCTCGGCGATCATCGTCGAGCCCAACACGGCCCAAGGCAACGCCCTCAAACCGGTGGGCACAGGGCCCTATCGTTTCGACAGCTGGGCCAAGGGCTCGACGATCGGCCTGGTGAAGTGGGACGGTTTTCGCCAGCCGGAGACGGTGCAGATCCGCAAGGTCACCTTTCGCTTCATCTCCGACCCCGCCGCGCAGACCGCCGCCCTGCTGTCGAACGACATCGACCTGTTCCCGCACGCTTCGGTGTCGCGCAACCTGCCGCAGTTCCAGAACGACAGGCGCTTCCAGGTGCTGTTCAACGCCTCGCGCGGCAAGGCCATTCTGGCGATCAACAACAAGCGCAAGCCGCTGGACGACGTACGCGTGCGACGCGCCATTTCGGCGGCCATCGACCGCAAGGCGGTGATCGACGCCGCCATGGACGGCCGCGGCGTGCCGATCGGCAGCCACTACGTGCCGGGCGCGCCGGGCTACATCGACACCACCGACATCAACCCGTACGACGTCGAGAAGGCCCGGCGACTGCTGGCCGAAGCCGGCGTGAAGACGCCGCTGGAACTGAGCCTGGTGCTGCCGCCACCGCCCTACGCCCGCCAGGGCGGCGAATTCATCGCCGCGCAACTGTCGAAGATCGGCATCGTGGCGAAGATCCAGAACGTGGAGTGGGCGCAGTGGATCAGCGGCACCTACGGCAACAAGAATTACGACCTGTCGGTCATCCTGCACGTCGAGCCCTTCGACCTGGTGAACTACACCAAGCCCGAGTACTACTGGGGCTACCAGTCGCCGCGTTTCGACAAGGTGTTCGACCAGGCACGCAATGCGCCCACCGCAGCCGAGCGCAACAGGTACCTCGGCGACGCGCAGCGTGTGCTGGCCGAAGACGCCGCCAACGTGTTCCTGTATCAGCCCCAGCTCATCACGGTGGCCGCGCGCGGCCTGCGGGGACTGTGGAAGGACTCGCCGATCTTCGCCAACGACATCGCGGCGATCAGCTGGAGCTGAGCCGTCGGCTGGACCGCAGACGGTGACCGGCGGGCCTGTCACCTTGGGGAAGCTCCGGGGCAAATAGGTGCAACGCGCTCGCCCGCGGCATGCCGCGCTGCGCGAGAATGGGCAGGCGCATGGCACCCTTCGTGCTATGCCTGTCGAGTGGCGCGCGGCCTTCGGGTCGAAGGCGCCGGTCCACACAGCCCCGCATCTTTTCCGGAGTCAAACTGGTATGTTGAATCGTCGCACCGTGCTCGCCACCGCCGCCATGGCCACCGTTCCCCTGGCGCTGCCCCACACCGTCTTTGCCCAGAACCGCAAGGACGCCATGGTGCTGGGCATGACGCTGGAACCGACCGGCCTCGACCCGACGGCCAGCGCCGCGTCGTCGATCGCCGAGGTCGTGCTCTACAACATCTTCGAGACGCTCACCAAGATCAACGCCGACGGCTCGGTCACGCCGCTGCTGGCCGAAAGCTGGGACATCTCGCCCGACCTCAAGACCTACACCTTCCGCCTGCGCCGCGGCGTCAAGTTCCAGAACGGCGAGCCCTTCAACGCGCAGACCGTCAAGTTCAGCTACGAACGCGCGGGCGGCGAGAAGAGCACCAACAAGGACAAGCGCACCTTCGCCAACATCGGCGTGCAGGTGGTCGACGACTACACCGTGGTGCTGCTGAACAAGGAAATCGACCCCGACTTTCCCTTCGTGCTGGGCCAGGCCACCGCCGTCATCGTCGAGCCCAAGAGCGCCGACACCAACGCGGCCAAACCCGTGGGCACCGGTCCCTACAAGCTCGACAGCTACAACAAGGGCGCCTCGCTGGTGCTGAGCAAGTGGGACGGGTACCGCACGCCGGCGCAGGCCAAGATCAACAAGATCACCTTCCGCTTCATCTCCGACCCGGCCGCGCAGGCCGCCTCGCTGCTGGCCGGCGACGTCGACGCGTTCCCGCGCATCGCCACGCGCGTGGTCGCGCAGTTCAAGAACAACCCGCAGTTCCAGGTGATCCTCGCGGGCACCCGTGCCAAGACCATCCTGGCGATCAACAACGCCAAGAAGCCGCTGGACGACGTGCGCGTGCGCCAAGCCATCCTGGCGGCCATCGATCGCAAGGCCATCATCGAAGGCGCCGCCGACGGTTTCGGCACGCCCATCGGCAGCCACTACGTGCCGGGTGCCGCAGGCTTCGTCGACACCACCGGCGTCAATCCATTCGACATCGAGAAGGCCAAGAAGCTCCTGGCCGATGCCGGCGTGAAGACGCCGCTCGAACTCACGATGACGCTGCCGCCGCCGCCGTACGCGCGCCAGGGCGGCGAGATGGTCGTGGCCCAGCTGGCCAAGATCGGCATCGTGGTGAAGGTGCAGAACGTCGAATGGGCGCAGTGGCTGAGCGGCACCTACGGCAACAAGAACTACGACCTGTCGATCATTTCGCACGTCGAGCCCTTCGACCTGGGCAACTACGCCAAGGCCGACTACTACTGGGGCTACCAGTCGAAGGCCTTCAACGCGCTGTTCGACAAGATCAAAACCACCGGCAACGTCACCGAGCGCAACAAGCTGCTGGGCGACGCGCAGAAGATGCTGGCCGCCGACGCGGCCAACGGCTTCCTGTTCCAGCCGCAGTTCCCGACGATCGCCAAGAAGGGCATCAAGGGTCTGTGGAAGGAACTGCCGATCTTCGCCAACGACCTGTCCGCGCTGTCGTGGTGACCCGCATCGATGTCTTCTGAACTGCACGATCTTCCCGCCCGTGAACTTGCCGTCCTGTACGGCGAAGGCAAGCTCTCTCCCGTCGAGGTGACGCGCGCGGTGCTCGCGCAGATCGAGCGCTGGGAGCCGCACCTGCAGGCCACCTGGCTGCTGCGGCCCGAGGCTGCGCTCGAACAGGCGCGGCAGTCCGAAGCGCGGTGGAAGCGCGGCGAAGCCATCGGTCCGCTCGACGGCATCCCGACGACGATCAAGGAAAACATCGCCACGCGCGGCGATCCGCTGCCTGCGGGCACTGCGGCAGTGACGCTGAAGCCGGCGGCGGCCGACGCGCCACCCGCCGCCCGCCTGAAAGAGGCTGGCGTGGTGCTGGTGAGCAAGACCACCATGCCCGACTACGGCATGCTGTCGTCGGGCCTGTCGAGCTTTCACACGCTCGCGCGCAACCCCTGGGACCTCAGCAAGACACCGGGCGGCTCCAGTGCCGGCGCCGGTGCGGCGGCCGCGGCAGGCTACGGCCCGCTGCACATCGGCACCGACATCGGCGGCTCGCTGCGGCTGCCGGCCGGCTGGTGCGGCATCTTCACGCTCAAGCCCAGCCTGGGTCGCGTACCGATCGACCCGCCCTACATGGGTCGCGCGGCCGGTCCGATGACCCGCACGGTGGGTGACACTGCGCTGATGATGCAGGTGCTGGCGCAACCCGATGCGCGCGACAGCATGAGCCTGCCCGCGCAGGACATCGACTGGGACGCCTATGACGTGAGCCCCGACCACCTGCGGGGCCTGCGCATCGGACTGCTGCTGGAGGCCGGCTGCGGCCTGCCGGTCGAGCCGGAAATCCGGGAGGCGATCGAGCACGCGGCGCGCCTGTTCGAGAAGGCCGGCGCCGTCGTCGAGGCGATGCAGCCCTTCATGACGCAGGCCATGCTCGACGGCATGGACCATCTCTGGCGCACGCGCTCGATGACCGACCTGCAGGCGCTGCCACCCGCCCAGCGCGACAAGGTGCTGCCGTACATCCGCGCCTGGGCCGAGAGCGCTGCCGGCTTCAGCGGCGAACATGTGTTCCGGGCCTTCAGCCAGTTCCACGCCACGCGCGTGGCCGCGGTCGCTGCGTGCGCCCACTACGACTACGTGATTTCGCCCACGGCGCCCAATTCGCCGGCGCCGGCCGAATGGCCCGGCCCGACCAACGACCCGATGCGCCCGCTGGAGCACATCGGCTTCACGGTGCCGTACAACATGTCGGAACAGCCGGCGTCGTCGATCAACTGCGGCTACACGAGCGCTGGCCTGCCGATCGGCCTGCAGATCGCCGGCCGGCGCTTCGACGACCTGGGCGTGCTGCAGGTGTCGCGGGCTTTCGAGCAGATCCGCGAACCTCAGCGCCACTGGCCCCAGCCTCCCGGCCCGAGGTAGCGGCTTGACGGGCGGCTAGAACATCCGGCCGTCGAGGTACGGCTCGGGATCGACGGCCGTGCCCTGCTTGCGGATCTCGAAGTGCAGTTCGACGCGGTTGTTCACCGCGTTGCGGCCCATCTCGGCGATCGGCTGGCCCTGCTGCACCTCGTCGCCCTCCTTCACGAGCGGCTTGCCGATCTGTGCGTAGGCGGTGATGAAGTCGTCGTCGTGCTTGACCACGATCATCGTGCCGTACGACGACAACGCGCTGCTCACCAGCACCACGCGGCCTGTGCGCGACGCGTGGATCGGCTCGCCCAGGTTGCCGGCAAAGTCCACGCCCTTGTTGGTGTCGTTGTTGAAACGGGCGACCCGTGCGCCAGGCACTGGCGGCGCAAAAACACGCGGCCCGGTCACCACCGGCGGCGCGGCCGGTGCGGTGACGACCGGACGCGGCGGCACAGGAGTCGGAGCGGGCGCCGGCGCATCGGTGCCGCCCAGCGGCCGCAGCGGCGGCATCGGGGGAAGCGGAGTCGACACGCAGGCGGCCAGACCGGCAAGCGCCAGGGTCGCCACGGCGGCGCGAGCGCCCCGTGCAGCCAGGGTGGGGGGGGTGTGCTGGATCATGGGCCTTAGGATGCACGCAAACCCGCCGGGTTCCCAGCAGGTATCACCCGCAGGACGTGCGGGCTTGCACCCGGCCTCAACGTAGGTGGGAAGCCAACAGCTCGCGTGCCCGTCGCACGAAATCGGTTTCGTCCGCGCGCGGCGGCAGGAACTGGAAGGTCACGCGCGGCAACGCAGGCAGTCCGTGGGGCGGGGCCAGGCGGCTGACGCCTTCGACCAGGGCCGAGGTGTTGAGACAGGCAACGCCCAGTCCGGCCGCCAGTGCAGACTGCAGCCCGGCCACACCGGATGCCACATGCGCTACCCGATGCGCCACCTTGCGCTCACGCAACAGCCCGACGGTGAAACGGTGCAGCGAGCAGTTGTCGGGCAGTACCAGCAGCCGCACGGGCTCGCCCCGCACCACGCGCATGCCGGTCGCAGCCATCCAGACCAACGGCTCGCGCGCCAACGCCAGCGCACCCGTGACGGGCAGGGTCGACGTGGATGAACCAGCCCCACCGATGCGCATCGACAGGCCCACGTCGAACTCGCCGCGCGCACAGCCCGCCTCGATGGCGGCGCTCTTGAGAATGCTCACGTGCAGGCGGACCTGCGGGTAGCGCTCGTCCAGGCGTGCCAGCAGACGCGTCACTTCGGCGGGACGGAAGTAGTCGGTCACTGCCAGCCGAAGCTCTCCCTGCAAGGATTCGCCGCGCAGGTCGCGCATCGCCTCGTCGCTCAGGGCGAGGATGCGGCGTGCATGCGCGAGCAGGCGCTCGCCAGCGTGCGTCGGCTGCACGCCGGACTTGCTGCGCACCAGCAACGGCTGCCCAGCGCGCGCTTCCAGCTTGCGCATCTGCTCGCTGACCGACGACTGAGACAAAAAGACGCGCGGCGCGGCGGCGGTGAGGCTGCCGGCGTCGACCACCGCCACCAGCGTTCGCAGCTGCTCCACATCGAAGGCTTGCATGCACGACTCCATTCACCCGTTTTTCCGATGACATCCATCATATCTTCCCGCTTCTTCGATGGATCGATTGCTTCCAGAATCGCACCTTCTCCCACCATCGAAGCCCCAAGGAAACCGCATGCCCCACATCGCCATCCAGCTCTCCGGCCCCGCCGATGCCCTGCTCACGCGCCGCGTGGCCGGCCGCGTGAGCGAACTGACCCAGACCCTCCTGGGCAAGCAAGCGCCCGTGATTGCCATCACCGTGCAGTACGTCGCCGCGGCCGACTGGTTCGTCGGGGGCCAGTCGCTGGCCGAACTCGGCCGCCACGCCTTCAACCTGGAGATCAGCGTGACCGACGAGACCAACACCAAGGCCGAAAAGTCGCGCTTCCTGCGCGAAGTGCATGCGGCCATGGCGCAACTGCACGCGCCGCTGCACGAGGTGTCGTACGTGCATGTCGTCGACGCCCGCGCGGCGGCCTATGGCTATGGCGGCAAGACGCAGGAGCACCGCCACCAGCAGGCTGGCGTCTGACGGGGCGTCGCGCGAAGGCGCAGACCATGGCAACATCGCCGGGATGACCGCCGCGCCCCTGCTCGCCGATGCCCTCGGCAACCCCCTCACGCTCGACGAGCCGGCCAGCCTGCCGCTCGTCGACGACTTCGTCATGGGTTTCATCGCCTGCGAAGCCCGAGCCGGTGCGCTGGTGGCGATCATCGACCAGGACATGAGCCCGATCGTCCAGGCCTACGGCGCCGCGCTGCACCTCTTCGCAGAGTCGCGCGAGGCGCGCACCAATGCCCAGCCCTACCTGGCGCGCGCACTGGCCGGCGCTTCGCGTGCCACGCAGCGTGAACAGCGCTTCATCGCCGCGGTCGCGGCCTGGGCCGAGGGCGACATGCTGCGCGCCATCGCGCTGCACCACGAGCAGGCCCGCCTGCATCCGCGCGACCTGGCGGCCGTCAAGCTGGGCCAGTACCACTGCTTCAACACCGGCGACTGCCCCGGCATGCTGCGCCTGGCGCTGGCCGCCTTGCCCGCGTCAGCCGACGTGGCCTATGTGCACGGCATGGCAGCCTTCGGCTACGAGCAGTGCCACCTGATGCGCGAGGCCGAGGCCAGCGCGCGCCGGGCCATCGCGCTGTGCCGCAAGGAACCATGGGCGCATCACGCACTCGGCCATGTCATGCTCACCGAAGGCCGACTGGCCGAGGGCCTGGCCTTCATGCAGGACGTGAGCGACACGTGGACGGGCCTCAACTCCTTCATGGTCACGCACAACTGGTGGCACGTGGCGCTGTTCCTGATCGACCTCGACCGCGCCGACGAGGCGCTGGCCCTCTACGACCGCCAGGTGTGGGGCGTGGTCAAGGACTATACGCAGGACCAGATCAATGCGGTGTCGCTGCTGGCGCGCTTCGAACTGGCAGGCATCGACGTGGGCAGCCGCTGGGACGACGTCGCGGACTACCTCAAGCGGCGGCTCGACGACCATGTGCTGCCCTTCCTCGACCTGCAGTACCTCTACGGCCTGGCGCGCGCCGGCCGGCCCGAGGCCGACGTGCTGCTGCACAACATCGTGGCGTACGCGCCCCGCGCGCCCGCAGCCACACGCGCTGCCTGGGAGCGCGTGTGCGTGCCCGCAGCGCGCGGGTTGCACGCCCATGCGCGCGGCGACTTTGCGGCGGCCACCGCCGGCCTGGGCGCCGCCTTGCCCGAACTGGTCACCATCGGCGGCAGCCATGCGCAACGCGATCTCTTCGAGCAGGTCTACCTCGACGCGCTGATCCGCTGCGGCACGGAGGCCACGCTGACCGGTGCGCAGGGCATCCTGCAGCAGCAGTGCAACGCCCAGCCAGAGTCGTTGCGCCTGCGGCGGCAGGCGGGCGCGGTGTATGCCGCACTCGGCCTGCCGGTATCGCTGGCCGACCGCGCCTTGCCGCACGGGGCTTGAGCCGGTCATGAACAGGCCTGCACTCACCACGTTGCTCGCGCTGGCCCTGTCGGTGGCCTCCCTGAGCGCCTGCACGTCGTCGCCTGGCACGACGGACGCCCCAGGCACTGCCACTGCTGCGCCCGGCATGGTCGACATCACGCTCATCGCCTTCAACGACCTGCACGGCAACCTCGAACCGCCGCGCCTTGCGGTGCCGGCCCCCGGCGCTGCAGGCCGCACGGTGCAGGTGCCCGCGGGCGGCATCGCCTACATGGCCTCGGCCATCGCCGCGCTCAAGGCGCGCCATCCGAACCATGCGGTGGTCTCGGCGGGCGACATGATCGGCGCCTCGCCGCTGGTGTCGGCGCTGTTCCTGGACGAGCCCACCATCGAGGCAGTCAACGCCATGCACATCGACTTCAACGCGATGGGCAACCACGAGTTCGACAAGGGCCGCGCCGAACTCGTGCGCATGCAGCAAGGCGGCTGCGCGCAGCACACGCTGCTGCAGCCCTGCCGCCTGAATCCGGCCTTCGCCGGCGCGAACTTCGGTTTTCTCTCGGCCAACACGCTGCGCGACGAAGGCGGCACGCTGTTCCCCGCCACCGGCATCAAGACCTTCACGCAGAACGGCGCGACCGTGAAGGTCGGCTTCATCGGCATGACGCTGCGCAGCACGGCGACGCTGGTCACGCCCGCCGGCGTGGCCGGCCTGCGCTTTGCCGACGAGGCCGACACCGCCAATGCACTGGTCGCGCCGCTCAAGGCGCAGGGCGCCGACGCCATCGTCGTTCTGCTGCACGAAGGCGGCATGTCGCCCGGCGGCTTCAACGACCGGCACTGCGCCGGGCTGAGCGGCGACATCGTGCCGATCCTGTCGCGCCTGTCCCCCGACATCGACGTGGTGGTGTCGGGCCACACGCATTCGGCCTACATCTGCGACCTGTCGACCAGCGATCCGTCCCGGCGGCGTCTCCTCACCAGCGCGGGGCTGTACGGCACGCTGCTGACCGACATTCGCCTGCGCATCGACGCGCGCACCCGCCGTGTGGTGGCGCGCAGCGCCGAGCACGTGATCGTGCAGGGCGAGCCCTTCACGGCCAACGGCCAGACGGTGCCATTGAGCGACCGCTATCCGATCTTCCCCAAGGACGCCGGCGTGGCAGCGCTGGTCGCCCGCTATGCCGATGCGGCTGAACCGCTGGCACAGCGGGTGGTCGGCCGGCTGGGCACGCCGCTCGACCGCCGCCCGAGCGCCTCCGGTGAAAGCGCGCTGGGCAATTTCATCGCCG
>Ga0247813_10002601_pt1 | contig 12172 bp, 9 predicted proteins | sample UWRJL169409C1_FD_180719 | JGI IMG/M metagenome (GOLD analysis project Ga0247813, IMG submission 180719) | Plant litter microbial communities from Arlington Agricultural Research Station in Wisconsin, United States - UWRJ-L169-409C-1 | ecosystem: Environmental > Terrestrial > Plant litter >... | reverse complement strand
GAGGTTTTCATGGGAGAAGTGCGGAGGGTGAGGGTTACTTCAGCGCGCCGAGATCGGCGCCGAAGTTGAGGTGCAGCACCTCGCCGCCGATGACGAGGGCGGGGACGGAGGCGACGCCGGCTTCGGCGGCTTCGGCGACGCGGTCCTTGGCGGTGCCGAGGTGGACGATTTCGAGGTCGACCTTGGAGCGGTCGAGGTAGGACGTGACGAAGGTCTCGGCTTCGAGGCATACGGGGCAGCCGGCGTGGTAGAACTTGGCGATGGTCTTGCTCATGATGAGGTGGAGTTGATGTTTTTTCCGCCGCGACGTGCAGCGAACGACGCCACTTTAACGGAAACCGGCGCGGGCTCACAGAGGGCACAAAACGGAGGGAGGGCACCGTTTTGTGCCTGCTGGACGCGATGCGCGGGTTGCTGGTAGCTTTGCCGGATGAAGGCCAAGCACCTCACCCTGCCCGAACGAAACGCCTACCGCGGCCTGGAGGATGTCGTGGGTTGCAAGTGGTCGGCCGCCGTCGTGGGGGCGTTGCAGCGCGGCGTCACGCGGCCCGGCCAGCTGGAGCGCTACATCCCCGGCATCTCGACGAAGATCCTCAACGAGCGCCTGCGCAAACTGCTCGATTACGGGCTGGCGACGCGAACCGACCTGTCCGCGGTGTCGTTGCATGTTGAATACGCGCTGACGCCGACCGGGGCGAAACTCGCCGGCGTGATCGAGCAGCTCCACGCGCTCGAGGCCGAACACCGGGCGGCGCAGGGGGCGGAGGCGACGACGCCTGCGCGCGGGCGTCGGGCGCGGGCGTGAGTGAGCTTGTGTGTGAGTGTGGGTGTATGCCGGCGTGCGTGAGTGCGTGCGGACACGCACGCGGCGTTCACCCGATCATCTGAATGCCGTCGGCGGCGCGGAGTTGGCCGGGTTTTCCGGTGGGGTTTTCCGTGAGTTTCACTGCGGACGTGGCGGCGGGCAGCGTGAGGGTGAAGGTCGTTCCTTTGCCGGGCGCGGAGTCCACGGTGATGTTGCCGCCGTGTTTTTTAACGACGGCGTAAACCGTCGCGAGTCCGAGTCCGGTGCCTTTGGACTTCGTCGTGAAGAACGGCTCCCAGATGCGGGGCAGCACGTCGGCGGGGATGCCGCTGCCGATGTCGGTGACCGTCACGACGACGACGGGTTCATCGAAGGGCGTGCCCGAGGAGCTGCCCGGCCAGCCGGCGGCGTTGACGGCGGTCACGCGCAGGCGTCCGCCATCGGGCATGGCCTGCACGGCGTTGACGCACAGGTTGGAAATCACCTGGTCGATCTGCACGGGGTCAGCTTGGACCGGGGCGAGATCGACCGCGATTTCCACGGACAACTCGATCGGTGAATGCCGCACCGCGCCGCGCGCCGACTCGTTGATGATCGGGGCGAGTTCGATGCGTTGTTTCTGCGGGGCCGAGCCGCGGGCGAAGGCGAGGAGGTTTTTCGAGAGCTCCTGGGCGCGCCAGGCGGCGGCTTCGATTTCGGTGGCGCGTTTGACGGCGGCGGGCGGCAGCGAGGCCTCCATCGAACGGAGGAGGCCGGTGTTGCCGATGATGATGGTGAGCAGATTGCCGAAGTCGTGGGCGACGCCGCCGGCGAGCGCGCCGAGGGATTCGAGGCGCTGGGTGCGGGCGGAGCGTTCGCGTTCCTCGGCGAGCACGCGTTCGGCGGCGCGGCGTTCGGTGATGTCGGTGAACACACCGAAGATGCCGATGGGCTTCCCCTGTTCGTCGCGAATGATGTCGGCGCGCACGAAGGCGGGGATGACGCGGCCGTCGCGTGTCTTGAGCTCGGTCTCGCCGTGCCAGGAAACGCCTTCGCGGATGCTGGAGTGGATTTTGAGGGCGACGGTTTTATCGGCGAAAAGCGCGGCGGGTTCCTCGATGGAGTTGAGCTCGTGCACCGTGTGGCCGAACAAGTCGATGTGGGCGCGGTTATGGTAGAGCGAGTTGGAGTCCATGTCGCCGATGCCGATGGCGTCGGAGGCGCTTTCGACCGCCTGGCTGATGCGCTGGAGCGTGAGGCTGGTGGCGGCGTGGGCGGAGGCGCTGCGGCGCTGCTGGCGATAGAGGCGCCACAGGAGCCCCGCCAGAAGGAGGACGATCAGCCACGGGAGAATGTTGAGCGCCAAGGGCATCAAGTCGGCCGACGCTGTTGCAACTTTCATGCTCGGGCAAGGCAGCGTCGCAGCCGGAGGGGTGACAATTTGGGCAGGAGGCGAGGGGCGGGTTTGTGCTGGGATGGCGGGAGCGTGCTGGCAGTTGACCCTTGTTTTGCGAGAGGGTGCGACCCACGCTTTGGCCTTCTATTTATCATGAAAATCGACGCCACGCTGACCCCCGCCAAGCTCCAGAAGAAAGTTGACCGCGTGTTTGAACTCGCCGGTCAGAAGATCGACTCGATCAACAAGTCCTGGGACCCGTCCAAGGGCACGCCCGTCTTCACCGTGAAGGGCAAATACACCTCACGCGGCTGGACCGAGTGGACGCAGGGCTTCCAGTTCGGCATGGCGTTCCTCCAATACGACGCGACCGGAGACGAACGTTTCCTCAAGCTCGGTCGCGAGAAGACCGTGCAGCTCATGGCTTCGCACGTCTCGCACATCGGCGTGCACGACCACGGTTTCAACAACGTCTCCACCTACGGCAATCTTCGCCGCCTGATGTTCGAGGGTAAAATCCCCTTCAACCAGGATGAGCTCAATTTCACCGAGCTCGCGCTCAATGTCTCCGGCGCCGTGCAGGCCGCGCGTCACGCGACCACCAACCAGACTGCCGCGTGGTCGCCCGTGAAGGGTTCGCCCGGCGTGAAGCCGTCCGGCTACGTTTATTCGTTCAACGGCCCGCAATCGCTCTTCGCCGACACGATCCGCTCCATGCGTTCGCTCGTCGTCGCGCACCAGCTCGGCCACTCGCTGATGGGCGAGGGCGACAAGTCCATCAATCTCCTCCACCGCGCCATCGAGCACGCCGCGACCACCGCGCGCTACAACGTGTTTTTCGGCACTGGCCGCGACAGCTACGACGTGCGCGGACGCGTCGCCCATGAGTCGGTGTTCAACCGCAACGACGGCCAGTTCCGCTGCCCGTCCTCGCAGCAAGGTTACTCGCCGTTCACGACCTGGACGCGCGGCGCGGCGTGGATCATCGCCGGTTTCGCCGAGCAGCTGGAGTTCCTCGACACGGTCAAAGGCGCCGAGCTCGACGCGGTCGGCGGACGCCGCGCGGTCACCGATCTCTTCCTCGAAACCGCCATGGCGACGAGCGACTACTACATCGACGGCTATTCGGCGAAGGACGGCATTCCTTACTGGGACAGCGCCGCGCTTAACTGGGCCGCGTTGGGCGACATCACGCAGAAACCCGCGAATCCGTTCAACGCCTTCGAGCCGGTGGACAGCTCCGCCGCCGCGATCGCCGCGCAAGGTTTTCTGCGTCTCGGCAACTGGCTCACCTCCAAGGGCGAAAAGACCGCCGGCAAACACTACACGCAGGCCGGTCTCACGGTCGCGAGTTCGCTGTTCTCCGACACGTATCTCTCGGCCGACCCGAAGCACCAGGGTCTGATTTTGCACAGCGTCTATCATCGTCCGAACGGCTGGGATCACATCCCGAAGGGCCAGAAGGTTCCGTGCGGCGAGTCGTCGATGTGGGGCGATTACCACGCGATGGAACTGGCGCTGCTCATCAAGCGCATGGGCGAAGGCGATTACCTGACGTTCTTCTGAGGCGGCCCGGTTTTTACGAAGAAGGCGGTCCCGAGTGCGGGGCCGCCTTTTTTTTGGACCAACACGCGCGGCAATCAGCACGCGCCTGACTCACGCCGGCGAATGCGCGCCTCGCTCAACGCGGGACGGACGCGGGCTGTGGCTGCTTTAATTGATGAATGAGGTAATCCGCCGGGGTCTTGAAGCGGGGCGCGACGCTCTTTGCGTGAACGAACTCGTAGTGGGCGCTGAGCGCGCCGAGTTTTTCGGCCAGCAATGCGCCGTGATTGGCGGAATGCGTCGGGTCTTTCTGCTCCACGCCGCGCGCCGGCGGTCCGTTTCGGTAATACAAATACACGGGCGGATCGTCGCGGGTGAGCAGGGCGTAGGGCGAATAGGCCGCGATCCAAGTCGCGACGGACGCGCGGTCCGCGAGAAAGGAGCGGAACTCCGCCGTTTTATCACTGCGGTCCCAGACGTAGCCGAAGGCGTGTCCGCCATATAGGTTGTTGGGCATCCATTCGTGCAGTTGCGCGGGGTCCAGTGAGGTCTGCGCGTTGATCACGGCGGCGCACCAGGGCTTGGTGGACTGGCGCGCCACGGGATCGGCCGCCGCAGGAGCGGCCAGGTCGTCGTGAAACGCCAGCCACAGTGCGGAGCAGCCGCCGGCCGACGCGCCGGACACCGCGATGCGGGCGGAGTCGATATTCCATTCGGCGGCGCGACTGCGGATAAACTGGAGGGCGCGGGCGATGTCGCCCAGCGGCACGCTGACGGGAGCGAGCGGGTAGTTGCCGCGCGGTTGAAGCGGGGCGGCGCCTTCCGTGCTTCCGCTGTCGATAATCGTCTGTTGCAGGTAACGATAGTTGATCGAAACGAAGCTGATGCCCTCCCGCAAAAACACCGCGGGCGCACCGCTCAACTCGATCTTGGTCTTGTCGTTGTTCAGCCAGCCGCCGCCGTGGATATACATGACGCAGGGCGTCGGGTGCGGCCCGTTGGCGAGCCAGACATCCATGACTTGCCGCGCCTCGGGGCCGTAGGAAAGGTCGGTGTGGCTCGGCGGGGTGGGAGGGTTGGGCGAAGCGTCGTGCGCAGTCATCGAAGTGGAAAATCCAAGGAGGAAGCCTGCGGCCCGCAACCCAACGGGGAGGGTATTCACGGGTTTGTGTTTCGCGGGGTGGCGGGGCATGGGGGGTGGTCAGGGCGAAGGTCCGCGGATGAGTTCAACGGTGGCGGGCGCACCGGCTGCGCAGATGCTTTCGATGCGCAGTTCCTGTCCCTCGTCGAGAAGCGGGGTGATCACCACCTCGTGTTCGCGGGCGGGATCGAGGCCTTGCGCGAGCAGTTGCACGAGGCGGCGATTGCCGGTCTCGCAAAGCGCCGGGTAGGTCTTGGCGGGGCCGCCGTCGATGGTCACCTGATATTTGCCCGAGGTCGGGGTGGACTCGCCGAAGATCATCACGGAGCCGGCGCGAACCTTGAGACGCAGCGGTTGCGCGCCGGTGGCGGCGATGCCCAGGGTGTCCATCCAGCGCGAGCTCGTGAAATCAAACGCCACGGCGGAGCGGTGCGGACGTCCGGCGGTCCAGCCGGAGGGCAGCGCGGGCAGCGCCGAAAGCAGGGAGCGGTTCACGGTCATGTAGGTATCCGCGTTGAGCATACGCTCGGGCAGACGGCAGCGGGCTCCGGTTTGCGCGGCTTTTTCAAAGGCATCCCATGCGGCCTCGGCGTAGAGGGCGTAGCCGGCGTCACCGGGGTGCGTGCGATCGGCCGGCAGATCCCACAGCAGCTCCGGCGTGGTCGCGCCTGCGGCGACCCGCGCGCGCGCCAAGGTGAGCGCATTGGCGAGGGGGAGACCGTAGGCTTCGCCGATGGCGATGTGCAGGTTGTCCAGCGGACGCGGCGGAGGATTTGCGCCCACATCACGCATGAGAGGAAGGATCACCTGCACCACTGCGGCGCCGCGGCCGATCAGCCGGCGCACAAGCGATTCGTAGGAGGCGAGTTTGTCGGCGTCGGGCGGGTTGTGGGGGAAGTCGTTGACCGTAAAATCGAGGAATACCAGGTCGGGCTGGCGGGCGAGCACGTCGCGCTCAAGGCGATACGCGGCGAGTTGCGAGCCGGTGCCGCCGATCGCCGCATCCCAGAACCGGAAGCGGGCGACGGGGTAGCGGGCCTCCAGCCGGCGCGAGGTGAGGGCGCGATAGGAGGTGAGCTGGGGATCGGTGGCTTGCGCCCCCCAAGTAAGGCTGCCGCCGAGGAAAACCACGTTGAGGACTTCGCCGGCGCGAGCCCGGCGGTCAAAGTCACCGAAGTCAGCGGCGGGAGAGGCGCTAAGCGGAGTCATGATCAGGAGGAGGAGGGTGAGGAACCGAGGCATAAAAGGGAGGCGCACCCCGCGGATACCCTCATGGGTGTGTTGGGGTAAGTCCGTATTTTGGGGTTGACTGAGATATTTTTAGTTTAAGCATATCTGTCAAATCTCTTGCCGGAGCAATTTGTGCAATGAGACGGTCTTCCCCCTAACCCCGACCCGCTTTCTTATGAAAAATGCCCTGCCTCCCGCCTGCCGCCTTGCCGCAGTTTCACTGCTCGCCCTGACCGCCCTCAGTGTTAACGCCGCCGTGGTTTTCCAGGCGGATTTTAGCGGCAGCGGTGGAGGCACCGGCGGTGCCGCCGATATCGTCGCCCTGGGCGGCACCGGCGTCATCTCCAACACGAATTCCTCGTTATCGAACGTCACGGCCTCGGTGGATTCCACCGTTCCGCTGGTGGCCGGCGGCGGTTCTTATCTGCGACTGAATGACCAAGGGGTCCAGAGCTCGGCCCGGGCGGCGGGCGTCACGGTTACGCCCGCCAGCGCGGCCAGCTCGTTTGATTCCTGGTATGCCAATACCAGCGGCACGACGGGTTTCGATACGCTCAACGGCGGTTTTGATTTCCTTTTCCGCACCACCAGCAGCGCGGATTTGGACAAGGATACGCTGCGCTTTTTTGATGTGGGTGTGACCGGAGTTCCCTACCGGTTGGCCTTGAGCTCGACGCTTGGCGACAAACTCTCGCTGGCACTCAATCAGAACGGCACCAACATTGCCCGCGCGACCTCGGCCGTCGTCAACCTTTCGGCGAATACGACCTACCGGATTGCCGGCACGCTTTCCACCAGCGCCGGCGGGTTGGTCACGGTGAATCTCTATCTGGCCGCGGGCGATACGGTCATTGATACCACCTCGACCACCCATCGCATCGCGACCAGCACCTCGAGCGTTGTTCTCGACGCCGGCAATAGCATCTCCAGCTCCTTTGGCACCGCCGGTGGTTTTACGCTGGGCATGACCTCCAACATCGATGCGGACACCAAGACGCTCGATCTGGACTCCTTCCGCATCTACAACGCCGTGCCGGCCACCTTTGACGGCATCAGCAGCATCCCCGAGCCCGGTAGTTTTGCACTGGTCCTGGGTGGCTTGGTCGGCCTGGGTGTCTGCCTTCGCCGCCGTCGTTAAGGCCCCTCCTCACGCGCCATGCCCCGCATATTCTAGCGTTACGTCCTTCCGATGAAAACGCCCCGTTACCCCCTCGGTATTACCCGCTCCGGCTTCACCTTGATCGAGTTGCTGGTCGTGATCGCGATCATCGGTGTGCTTGCCGGGATTTTGATTCCGGTGATCGGCCGGGTCCGCGCTTCCGGAAACACCACCCGCTGCGCCGCCAACATGCGGCAGATCGGCCTGCAGTTGATGGCTTACGCCAACGAGAACCGCGGCGTGACCATCCGTTCCTACGATGCGGACAATGATGTCACCTGGCAAAAAGCGCTCGCGCTTCACGACGGCACCTATGCGCACCTGACCAAGCCGAAGCAGGTCGGCAAGGATACCGACTACGGCATCTGGCGTTGTCCTGAAAATATGGAGCAGATGAAGGCCGTCTCCGGCGGAGGTGACGAAGGGGAAGCGGAGTGCAGCTACGGCATTAACGGGTGGGCGGATTCCACTGAAGGCACGCGTTACACGGGTTCTCGGGTCAGCTCCTTCACCAATCCCAGCAAACTCTACATGCTCACCGAAGCGTGCTATTTTCGTTTGGAGCCGGAAAAGACCGACGGGAAAAACACGATACCGGCAGGCCTTTACACCAGTGGTCCTAGCTTTCTCCGTTATGCGCACTCAGGCAAAATCAACATGGTTTATGCCGACGGTCATATGGAGCTGCTCACCGGCCCGCTGCTGGGGCGCGGCACCGGGACCGGCCCCGCCGGGAGCACGCCTGCCGTCCGCCTTTCCAACGGCGTCCACTGGTATGCCTTCTGACACGCGTGTGCATGCCGTGGTTTTAGACCGCGTCCACGGAGTGCCCCATCAAATCCACCCTTCTTTCTTTCATGCTTAGATCCCTGCTCACTCTCGCGGTAGCGCTTGGCCTGTTGCTTCCCCTGCAGCTGGGGGCGCGCACCCAGATCCCGACGCTCGACCACACGCCCGCCAGCGACTGGATAAACGTCAAGGCGCACGGCGTGGTGGGTGATGGCGCGGCGGATGACACCGCCGCTCTTCAGGTGCTCCTGAGCGATCTGCGCGAAGGCTCCATTCTGTATTTTCCGCCCGGCGTGTATCGCATCACCCGCGAGTTGCTCATCCAAAAATCCCAGGACAATGATCCGAAAGAAAAGCGCCTCATCGGCATCGGTTTCTACGGCCACGGCGCGACGACCGTGATCAAATACGACGGCGAGCCGGGCGCGGTCATGCTGCGCATCCGCGGCATGTTGCACTACCGCATGGACGGCCTGGTGTTCGATGGTTCGGGCAAGGCCCGCGTCGGCATGTATCACGACAACAAGCTCCCCGACACGATGCTCTTCGAGACGCACCTTTATCACAGCTTCATCACGATGCGCGGCTTTACCGACTACGGCATCCTCTTCGGCAAGCTCGACAATAATCCCGCCGGCGCCAGCGCCGAGACGACGTTCCAGCACATGATCTTCGAGGACTGCGGCACGGGCATCACCTTCAACAACTTTAACGACTACAACTTCACCTTCGACGGGTGCATTTTCCGCGACAACGCCCGCATGGGCGTCGAGTGCGTCAACGGCAACTTCTACGTGCGCAACTCCCGTTTCGAGAACAACGGCCTCGATGTGTTCGCGAACCCCGAGCACTCCAGCAGCATCCGCCGCTCCGTCTCCGTCGGCTCCGGTTCCTTCCTTCACTTTCTGAACGGCGTCTCGCCCTTCACCGTGGAGAACTGCCTCGTCGTTGATTGGAAAAACGACACCGCCATCAAGGCCGGCGGCGCGCCGTTGATGGTCTTCGATAACCGTTTTGAAAACTCCACGTCCAAGCCCGCCGCCATCGACGCCGGTCGCAGCCAGCAGGTCATCCACACGGCCAACGTCTTCGACGGCGCTAAACGCCTTCTGAGCCTCGAGTCCGCCACCTACGTGACGGCGGAGCTCGCTGAAAAATCACCGCTGCGCCTGAGCGCCGACATGGATTTTATGCCCGCAAAGGTCGAACTGCCGACCCGCCGTTTTGACGCCAAGACCGACTTTGGTGCGACCGGCAATGGCAAGGCCGATGACACCGCCGCCATCCAAGCCGCCATCGACGCCGCGCGCGCCCACGGCAAAAACGGCATGGTCTACCTTCCCAAGGGCAACTACCGCATCACCCGTCCGCTGCGTCTCGAAGGCGGCGGCTACAGCTTCGGCGGCGGCACGGTTTACAGCGAACTCCACTTCGACGGCGACCAGGACGCCGACGCCATCGTGGTCGCCCCCGAGGGCAACCTCACGCTCGACACGTTCCGCGTCCGCCGCACCGCCGTGAAAATCATCCGCGAGGATCGCGATGAAGGCTGGCGCGTGCGCACCGCCCGCATCGGCGAGTTCGCCGGCAAGGGCGCGGACATCCGCCAGCTCCCCTCGGTCAAAGGATCGCGGGTGCTTTACCACACGGTGTATGTTTCCGGCAAATACATCGAAATGCCGTTCGCCCTCGGCCTCCAGCTCGACGGACTGCGCGAGCACGATTCCGTTCTCCTGCACAACATCGAGGGCAACCTGCAGTTCGCCAACTCGGGCGACGCCACCATCCTGCACACTGTCGGCTACGAAGGCACCTTCTGGGTGCGCGGGGAAAACCGGAAAGGCTTCCTCGGCGTGATGACCCGCCTCGCCACCCGCTCCAAACACAGCATCTACGTCGAAGACAGCCAGTCGTTCGTCGCCAGCGATTTTTATGAGGAGCAGGCGCCGCCCGAGGGGATCGTGATCACCGGCAAAAAAGGTGACGCCCCGGGCCGCTTGACGCTCGGTTTCGTGAAAGTGGACCGCATCGTCCATGTCCGGAACTACGTGGGTGAGATCAACCTCGTGGCCTCGCAGTTCTACCTGCACCGCAGCCACGGCAACCCGGGAATTGACGTCGAGGGCGCCCAGCCGGAGATCAACTTCCTCGCGAGTTTCTTCTACGTTCCTAAGCTCGTGGTCGAGCCCGCCACCACCCGGATCAACTTCGTGGCCAGCTCTGGCTCCTCTGACTACAGCGCGGCGGAGCTCGCCGGAAAACACGTTCACCTCGTGAACAAAATCGAAAACCCCATCCAGGACCTGCGCAAACTGGGGCTCGTGGATTGGCAGCTTAACTACCCCGCACTGCTCGGGCGCTGAGACTTTAACGCATTCATTTTATGAAGACCCTTTTTGCCGGCATTCTCCTGGGCGGAACCGTGGCACTGGCCCAGAACGCTCCCGCTCCGGAAACTCCATCACGCGCCGGCGCGGGCGCTGACGCCTCCGTCGCGCGCGAAGTCGTTTTCCCCGAAACCAGCCTGCGCGGTTACGGCGGCGTTTCCGGTAAACAGAGCCTGCTTCCCGGCGGCGTCAGCCTGCTCACGATCCAATGCGAGTCGCCGCAGAAGGCGGAATTGCTCCAGGCGAAATACCTGTCCGACCTGACCCTGCTCCCGAAAACCCAGGCCGTTCAGGTTGCGCTGGGTGGCGCGGGCAAAAAAGTGCCGGCCCGCCAGTTGGAAAACCAAGGCTACATCGTGGCGACGCGCAAAGGCAGCGAAGTCCGCATCCTAGCGGCCGGCGAGCTGGGCGCTTTGGAAGCGGTGTTGGTTGGCAAAGACTGGGCGAGCTGGACGTTCGCGACTGAGGCTACGGTGCCGATGTTTTTGGACCGCTGGGATCGCTGGGGTTTCCGCGCCTATTATCGCTCGTGGATGGCTCCGCCCAAGGACTATCAGCCGGCGCAGGGGGAGGGCGACTATGACATTCTGAAGGAGTTCCAATTCGCGGAAGACATGGAATGCATCGGCATTCTCACCCAAACCCAATCCAACCCCATGGATACGGCCGGTGGCCTGCACAACGATGTCTGGTGGGACTGGATTGTCCCCGAGACTCAGGCGCACGGCCTGCCGCTCGGCTTGAACATCAAGGTGGCTGAAGGCAGCGAAGCGACCTGGCTCACGAACCGTTTCCGCGACCAGATGATGCAGCCCATGCCTCAGTTCGGCGGCACTTACTTCAAGACCGGGACGCCCTTTCACGGTTTGCGGGGCACCGCATCCTGGAACGCCAAGGAGGCCAATCAAATCCAGTTTGATATGGTCGAGGCCCTGCTGCGGCGCTTCAAGGACCAGCCCAACCTCGTCACCGTGCTCGAACCGCATGGCGAGCTGAAGAACCTGGCGCATTCGATTTTTATGGAATACGGCCCGGTGGCCGACACCGGCTACCAGACGTATCTCAAAACCCAATACGACGGAATCAAGGCGTTGAACGCCGCCTGGGGCAGCGGCTACACGGCTTGGAACGACGTGCGTGTTCCCGAAATCGCCTCGTTCGCCGGCTGGGGCCCGGACGCCGTCGATCTCACCGGTGAATGGAAACTCGCTTACGAAGATTTGGTGCCGCCTTTGGCGGGCAAGGATCAGCGCCTGCTCTTTTTCACGGACACAAACTGGACCAAGACGATTCCGTCAAAGCCCGCGCCGAAGGACTGGTTTTCCAGTAAGTTTGACGACTCCGCCTGGGCCGCGATGCAGGCTCCCGGCAACGAGCAAAGCCTGATCATCTCCAGCCGTCCGGCGGTGATGAGAAGGCAGTTTTCCGTGTCCCCGGACTGGCTGAGAAAGCACAAGGAGGTCTGGCTCTATGTCTGGGACATGAACCTGTCTTCGGGCGACAAGTTCAAGGCGGTGCTCAACGACCAAGTGGTCGATGAATCCAAGACGGAGAACATGACGCCGCATTGGACAGCCGTCGAAGTGAGCAAGGTTCTCCAGGCGGAGAACAACGTCCTCGCGCTCCGTCTTCCGAAGGGGAAATTGACGTATCGCGTCTATCTCTCCGGCGAAGCGCCGCACGGGTATCCGTATTTTGAAAAAGGGCGCAACGCGCAGTGGTATGACTTCGCCATGTGGCA
>Ga0247813_10002596_pt1 | contig 12189 bp, 10 predicted proteins | sample UWRJL169409C1_FD_180719 | JGI IMG/M metagenome (GOLD analysis project Ga0247813, IMG submission 180719) | Plant litter microbial communities from Arlington Agricultural Research Station in Wisconsin, United States - UWRJ-L169-409C-1 | ecosystem: Environmental > Terrestrial > Plant litter >... | reverse complement strand
AAAGATAATATCCAGGAATATGATGAAAATGATTTGAAAAAAGATCGTCCGTTTTCCAGGGAAACCCCTCAGTTAAATAGTATGATCCATAGTGTCCAGGTTAACCCTGTATGGAATATTCCTGAAAGCATCGCCACTAATGAAATTACTAAATACGCGGCGGCAGACAGATATTACCTGGCTAATCATAATATTGATGTCTTTGAAAATGGTAAAAAGATCGAAGATCCTGAAACAATAGATTGGTCAGAAGGAAATCCAGGCAAAAAATATTTATTTAAACAACGCCCGGGTGATGATAACTCCCTGGGTAAAATTAAATTCCTGTTCAATAATCAGAGTGCAGTTTATTTGCATGATACGCCTGCAAAGGCGGCATTCAAGAACTCAATGCGTGCTGTAAGCCATGGATGTGTACGGTTGGAAAAACCATTAGAACTCGCACATGCCTTATTTGGTGATGGTACTAAATATGAGCAGATAAAAAAGCAGATGCAGGATACGGTAGCCGTTGCTACTGATATTGCTTTGCCAAATAAAGTACCGGTATATCTTACATACCTGACCTCCTGGGTGAGTGAAGACGGTACTGTGCAAATCAGGAAAGATGTGTACGGACTGGATATTGTGCTTTATACCTATTTACAGAAAATGGGAGCAGTATAACTTCATAAAATGGGATCAGTATAATAAAAAAGGGCAGTCGTGAGACCGCCCTTTTTTATTATAAACCAGCAGTTAAAGTACTGCTGTCTGATCTTGCTATCAGGCTATCCTGTCTGATGTGAAGGCTGTTCGCCGCCAGATGTGTATCCAGATATTTCGAAGAATAGAGTTGTTCACTTCTATTAATAAAAATTACTGTTTTGCCTTCGATGGTGTTAATCACCAGGTTTGAAAGCTCCGCGGGAACAGCAGGGCAACCATGGCTTCTACCAAGTCTTCCAAGCTGATTAATTGTTCCCTGACTTACATATGGCGCACCGTGAACTACAATAGAACGTTTGCGGGCATTAGAATTAAAACCATCATCCATCCCATCAAGACGTAATGAACGTCCGTGTTTGCCTACATAAACTTCAGCCGTTACATAAAACCCAAGACTGCTTTCATTAGAGTCATTAACGTCAGAAAATTTAGTGGCCATATCATCACCACTGTTCTGCCCATGTGCTACCCATGTATTTAACAGTAAAGAGTCCTTTTGCAGATCAATAATCCACAAACGTTTTTTTGTGCTGTTTTGATCGAAATCAGCGATTGTTAAAATTGATTTATCATTCGAGATCTTACCGCTGTTTTTTAAGTTATAAAAACCGGTTAATGCTTTCTCAAAAACTTCAGGCTTAAGTCCTGCTTGTCCAAGATGCGCGGCAGTATAGATCTTGCTCACATAACTACTATACAATGAGTCTTCTGTAACTACTTTAACTGGATTTTTGCTCACCGATGAAGGTGTCCAGCTGATAATGGTCAGCGCAAGTGTACTAAAAACTATTCCTGCTCCGCCTAAAAGGTATTTTCTCATAGAAATTGGTTTTGGTGCTATGACTGTGATACGATTAATTAAGTAGTTTTTGATTCCGATATTTTATGGTTTTGATGAGGTTTTTTAGATTTTTGTTAAACAAATATACTAAAATGTTACATACAAAGGGAATGTAATGTGTATAATTACCGGCAGATGACGGAGGTAAATTAATACAAATAACTTAAAAAAGCTAATTTTTGTACTTTTGACTACAATTTAATAAAGCCTTTATTATTAGCAATGTATCGTTCAGCCTATCTATCTGCGTGTTTATTTTTATTTTTTTCTTTCCTGGATAATGTAAAGGCACAACAAAAATGGACCTTATCTTCAAATGAGCAAGGTATTCAGGTCTATTTACGTCCGGTGGCTGATTCAAAAATTAAAGCGGTACGGGTAACCTGTACTTTCGCGGCGTCAGTAAACCAGTTGGTTGCGGCGATTTTAGACATACAAACCTGTAATCAATGGGTCTACCACAGCAAAAAAAATGTGCTGATTAAGCAGATATCTCCATTAGATCTGATCTATTATTCAGAAGTAGAAGTTCCATGGCCTGCCGAAAACCGTGATTATGTAGTGCATGTACAGGTAGAGCAAAACCAGCAAACTAAAGTTGTTACTGTTAACTCTCCCTGCATCCCAGGATACGTAGCTGAAAAAAAAGGTATTGTAAGAATCAGCCGTTCTGTCGGAAAGTGGACAATTACCCCGTCAGGAAAAAACCAGGTGAAGGCAGAATATATACTGGAAGTAGATCCTATGGGTAATATCCCCGCTTGGCTGATCAATCTTTTTGCAAGCAAAGGGCCTACAGAGACGTTCAGGAAGCTGAAAACTCATGTGCAGAAAGAGGTTTATAAAACAGCCAATTTCGTTGCAATCACCGATTAACTATCTTTCCTGCGGTTTTGTTTTGTACCGGCCTATTGAAACTTACCTGACAGGTCTTTCGTTTTTTATCAAGACCTGCTAATGAGGTCAACCGTTGCATTGGCATCTGCAATAATTGACGCCGGATAATCATTAATTTCCAGGATTCGGATAGCATTCCTGGTTTTTAAAGGCCCTTTTTTAATGGTATGATCAAAGACAAGTTCTTCAGCAGCAATGGTCTCCGAGAAATGGTAATGGTCGTATTCATCTTTGAGCAATTCATTCAGTTCTGTATCATGAGTCGAAACAAAAACCATATTATCATTTTTTGCCAGATAAGAGAGGATTGCTTTACCGGCAGATACCCTTTCAATGGTATTTGTCCCTTTAAAGATTTCATCGAGGATAAAAAAGCATGGCTCTTCGCTTCGGGAGGCCTGGATAAATTCTTTGATTATCCGCATCTCTTCAAAATAATAACTTTTTTCTTCCAGTAAACTGTCTGATATGGTGATGGATGAGAAAATTTTGGAATAAGGCATAGCGAAGCTTTTGGCCGTGCAGGTATAGATTGTCTGTGCCATGACCATGTTGACGCCAACGGAGCGGATAAAGGTAGTTTTACCTGACATATTCGAGCCGGTCAGCAACAGGTTTTTGTGATCAAGGACAAGGTCGTTGGGTACACAATTTTCTATCAGCGGATGTCTGATAGCTTCAGTTTTTAATCCCTGCGATTTATTAAACAAAGGCTTGCAGTATTCCTCCAAAGAGGCCCTGAAAGATGCGATTGAGATACCCGTATCCACCATTCCAACGTATTTGAATAGCTTTTTAAGTTCTTCTTTTTGTGCTCTCAGGGCATCGATGATTGAATAAAAAAGGATAATCTCGATGTTAAAAGCTATCTTAATTAATTCTATAATCAGGTAGCCAAGCATGGCGGCATCACTGTCCGCCATATTATCCAGCTTTACACCAATCATTTTTCTCTTCAGTGGGGATAACTCTTTAAGTATTGCAGCTGCCTCCGGAAAATATTTTTTGATTTTGGGATCAGCGTCGAGTGCTTTAGCTGTTTCAAAAACCTTTAAAAATTCACCCAATGAAGAAGTGTGTACACTGACGTTATTCTTGTTCCAGAAATGGATCCCTGAGTTGATAATAAATATCCCCATAAAAACCAGCAGGAAACCTGGACGGAAAAATGCTGTCATCAAGCAGACAATATTTAGAAATGTGAGAAAATAAACGAACATCATAAAAGGCGGGCGGTCTACTTTTTTAGCATAAACCAGGTCCTGAAAATAATAGGAATCGTTTTTTTGTAATTTTGATAAAGTTACCTGTGTATCCAGTCTTAATTCCTCATCAGCAGTAATCAGATCCGCAAATCTATCCTGAATCAATAAACTATCCTGGTCTTTATCAATTGTGCGCAACCTTGCATACAGGAACTGCTGGCCAACCTTAGATATCGTACGGTCTATCAGTTTAAAGATTTCATCCAGATAAAGGTCGTTTGCGATTTTATCAGATATCAGCTGTAATTTATCAGCTGATTCCACAATGGTATTTAAAAAGTAATTTTCTACAGAATCTAGATCTATGTATCTCCCGTTTTTGGGCTTTCCCCAGTCAGCTTTAAAATCCTTACGCTTAATTTTATCAGAAAAATATTTTTTATAAAGATAAATTAACAAATATATAAGTAATAGGGTAAGCGTAAAACAGGCTATAACAAACATGGGCTGGATAGTATATGATTAATACAGGCGAAATTTAGTCAAAAAACACCCGTCAGACACCAAAATTGAAAATAACTGTAATTATTAAAAATAAAAGTTGAAATAGTTAAAGTTATTAATACATTTGTAGTGTACTACTAAACTAATACACCTAAACACTACAACCATGATAGAAGTATCCAACTTAACCTTTGGCTATAGTAAAAAAGCAGTTTTGTTTAAAAATCTTAACCTGACATTGGAGGCGGGCCATATTTATGGTTTGCTTGGCAAGAACGGCGCTGGAAAATCAACATTGCTGAAAAACCTGGCCGGCCTTGTTTATCCCCAGGAGGGAAGCTGTGTAATGAACGGCTACAACGCATCGAAACGTTTACCGGCTTTCCTGCAGGAATTATTTTTTATACCTGAAGAGATGTATATGCCTGCACTGACAGCTTACCAGTTTATGGAAAGTACCGGTCATTTTTATCCCAGGTTCGATGCTGAACAATTTCAGAAGATGCTCGCCCAGTTTGAAGTACCATTAAACAAACAACTCAGCAAATTATCTTTTGGTCAGCAGAAAAAAGCAATGATCTCCTTCGGGCTGGCTACAAATACATCATTCCTGATTATGGATGAGCCTACAAACGGTCTGGATATTCCATCGAAAGTACAATTCAGAAAGATCATTGTGAATTCACTGACTGAAGACCGGTGTATGATTATCTCGACCCATCAGGTAAGGGATCTTGATAGTTTAATTGATACGCTTGTTGTTTTGCATGAACAAGAAATCGTGTTAAATAGTCCACTTGATGTGATTGCTGAAAAAATTCAGTTTACCACGGCTGCGCAGGCTAATACCGAACAAATCTTGTACAGAGAAGAGAATATGATTGGCGCTAACACAATCAGTGTTAATACTGATCAAAAATTCGGGAAAGTAGATATGGAAATACTATTTAATGCAATCACATCAGGCCATAAATCGATCATTGACATCTTAAAATAAAACCATGAACAATATATTTAATATGCAGCGATTTTTGCGATTGCTCAGTAAACAAACCAAAGAAAATTATAAAACCTATTTGATGTCACTTGCCGTGATGGCTGGTATATTGTCCATCTTAATGGGACTGATAGTTTATGCCAACAGCGGAGAATTACATGTTAACGTGCAGTCGGCCTTTTTTATCAATTTCCTGTTATTTTCCGGAGCCATATTTACCAGCATGATATTTTCAGATCTTGGAAATAAAAAGAAAGCCATTCCGGCGTTGACCCTTCCGGTTTCAAATTTCGAAAGGTTTCTGGTAGGGTGGGTTTATTCATTCCTGATCTTCCAGGTAGTATTTGTGATCTGTTTTTATGTCATAGATTTTATTCTTATCACTATCGGAAATGCGGATCTGCTTGTAAAAAATTCACTGCTTGGGTCTACTACAGAACCAACAGAGATAAAAATGGCATTTATGTTATACATTTTTATCCATGCGATCACTTTTCTGGGGGCCATATATTTCGAGCGGTTGCATTTCATCAAGACGGCATTTGTGTTCTTTATTTTCGTGATCGCATTGGTACTGATCAACCAGCCGTTTGTTAAAATACTGTTTGATAATATGGAAGGAGTTAAAGGTATTCCATTTGTAGGAATAAACATCCGCACCAATAATAACGCATTTATGATTTCTCCTGACGAGGGAGTAAACCTGGTAAGCGGCATAATGGCTGTAAGTGTTACTTGTCTATTATGGACCGCCGCATTTTTCAAACTGAAAGAAAAACAAGTATAGTTATGGAATTTAGAGAGAATGAAGCTATATATATACAAATAGCCGCCTTTGTTGGCGAAAATATACTGCTCGGTAAATGGGCGTTAAATGAAAAGATTTCTTCAGTAAGGGAATTGGCAGTCGATCTCCAGGTAAACCCGAATACTGTGATGCGTTCGTATGAATTTCTGCAGGGTAAAGAAATAATAATGAATAAAAGGGGTATTGGATTTTTTGTGACAGAAGACGCAAAAGAGAAAATCAAGGAATACCGTAAGGAGCGTTTTCTTGGTCAGGAGTTGCCGGAGTTTTTCCGGAACCTCTACCTGCTGGATATCAGTATTGATGAAATTAAAACACGTTATGAATCCTTTACAGTAGAAAACAATCAACCTTAATCATTGTGAACCCATCATGATCTGACAACTTACAAAAAGTATTGAACGGATCATGATCGCTTCATAACTTATAAATAAAATATACACTTATGAAAAAAAGTACAATAATGATAACTGCAGCCGTCCTGATTATACTGGGATCTCTTACCGCATTTAATATTAAAATAAAACAGATTTACCTTACAGGGGCATATAAAAACAGGTTCAACGGTATGGATTTTGTGAATATGAAAGGTTTAGAAAACCTGGATATAAAAAGCTCAAACAGGCTGAATATACAGATAGAACATGGTGATCAGGAAGGGGTGTGGATGACCAAAGATAAAAAGAGTAATTACATTATTGATTTTGATCAGCATACGCTGAAGTTAGGTCTATCAAAAGAAGCTGAAGAAACAGGGCATCACTCCTGGGGTGATATTATTATTATCACCAAAAACCTGAATAAGGTCACAACAAGTCCATATCTGCAAGATGATGAAGATCTCGCAAACCATGTTGGAAGCATTGATGTGAGAGGTTACAGGATTTCTAAACTGGATTTGCACATCAGCCCGAGTGTAACTATTTCTCTGCACAAAATGCAGCTGGATACATTAAATGCAATTGTAGGTGATAAAAAATATGGTAATGCGGAACTGTATATCGCATCAGATTCAAAAATTAATACTGCAAATCTTACCGTTCCTGGAAAAAGTACGCTGAATCTGGCTGATCCCAAAATAACAAAAGCTATATATAATCTTTCAGACAGTGCCACGGTTTCCCTTAACGGTAAAATGGTACAGATGATTAAGTAACAATTTACCGCACTGGGCATAAGCCACAAAAACCTGCCGGATAAAGATCCGTCAGGTTTTTTGTTTTATATTGTTTCGTAGTTATAACAGTACGGATTCATCTTATATATGTTTAAACACCTCATAACTGTGTAAAGGTCATTTTTTTGAATAAATAACTACTACTTCTATATAGATTATATATATTTGAAACGCAGAGGGCATTACTTCTCCCGCAACAAAACATTTCCTAACCAAGATTTATTGAAATGCAAAGTTTTAGAACGGAGCTTGAAAATCCGATAGTAGAAAAAGATATCATAGATCTTGAGCAAAAGATCCGTGCCTTTCGTGAGGGAAAAATCCACGACGAAAAGTTCCGCAGCTTAAGGCTTGCCCGTGGAGTATACGGTCAGCGCCAGCCAGGTGTGCAAATGGTAAGGATCAAATTGCCTTTTGGAAAAGTGACGTTTAAGCAGCTTTTGCGCATTGCTGACGTGGCTGATGAATATGGAAGCGGCAACCTGCATTTAACCACCAGACAGGATATTCAGATCCACTATGTAAGCCTGGACCGAACCCCGGAATTATGGGCGGAACTGGAACGGGACGATATTACATTAAGGGAAGCCTGTGGCAATACAGTCAGAAATGTAACGTCTTCACCTGACGCGGGCATTAATCCGGATGAACTGTTTGACGTTTCTCCCTATGCGCAGGCTGTTTTCAAATATTTTTTACGCAATCCAATATGCCAGGAAATGGGAAGGAAAATCAAAATTTCCTTTTCAGCTACTGAAAAAGATACAGCTTTCAGTTATATCCACGATCTGGGTTTTATTCCAAAACTGAATGAAAAAGGGGAACGTGGGTTTAAAGTCCTATTCGCCGGGGGATTAGGCGCACAACCATTTCTGGCTAGTGTAGTCCATGAGTTTCTTGCTGAGGATCAGCTGATCCCGTATACCGAGTCAGTATTGCGGGTGTTCGACCGTTATGGAGAACGTACCAACAGAAATAAAGCAAGGATGAAATACCTGGTGCAAAAACTGGGATTGGAAGAAGTTACTCGTTTAATCGCCGAAGAAGTAAAAGCCAATAAATCCAAGATATATACAATTGATACAGGTACAGTGCCTTTACCGGCTTTCCCTGAAAAAATAAACAGCGCTTCAGCAATATCACCTGAAGTTACGGTACAGTATCAGCAATGGCTGGATACGAATGTATTTGCACAGAAGCAGAGTGGGTTTTACGGGGTTTATATTAAAGTTCCGAGAGGGGATATCAAAACAGACAGAGCGAGATTATTGATCAGTGCTATCCGTCCATTTGTTGCCGACGAGATCAGGATCACCCAGAATCAGGGATTGTTATTGAAATTCGTGAGACAAGAAGGTTTACAGCCTCTTTTTACAAATCTAAACGAATTGGGCTTTGCCGTACCTGGATTTGATAGCCTCGCAGATATCACCACCTGTCCCGGAACAGATACCTGTAACCTCGGTATCTCCAACAGTATGTCGCTTGCGGTTGTGCTTGAAAACGTCATTTATGATGAATATCCGGATCTGATTTATGATAAGGATATGAAAATCAAAATCAGCGGATGTATGAACTCTTGCGGACAGCATGGTTTAGCCCATATCGGCTTTCATGGTAGTTCTGTAAAAGCGAATGGAAAAGTTGTTCCAGCGGTGCAGGTAATGATTGGCGGAGGAACAGTTGGAGATGGTATAGGCAGAGTGGCCGAGCGTGTAATCAAAGCGCCAACTAAACGTGCGCCTGCTGTCCTGCGGACTATTTTAGATGATTTTAATAGCAATTCTCCTGAGGAAGAAAGCTTCCATCAGTACTATGATGAAAAAGGGAAAGACTATTTCTATCAGTTGCTTAAGCCATTGGCGGACCTGACTACCCTAAAGGATGATGAGTATGTAGATTGGGGTCATGAGGAAACTTTTGCTACTGCAATTGGTGTGGGAGAATGTGCTGGTGTAGTTATCGATCTCGTAGCTACATTACTACTCGAAGGTGAAGAGAAACTACAATGGGCAGGAGAAGCCTTTGAAGGCAGGGCCTGGTCAGACGCAATCTATCATTCTTACAGCGTATTTGTAAATACCGCAAAAGCTTTACTGCTTGATAAAGGTGTAAACAGCAGTACGCAGATCGGGATCTTAAGGGAATTTGATACAAATTATATAGAAACGGGGGAGGTCATATTACCTGCGGGAGCAGCTACTTTTAATGAGCTGGTTTTGCAGATCAATAAAAATGAACCTGCAGAAGAATTTGCAATTAGTTACCTGAATCAGGCAACTGAGTTTTATAAACAAATGAAAGCGAAAAGGGGCGCACAGTTTACATCATGATCCATATTCCCACCAAAAGAGAAATAAGAGAACCACGGATTACGCTTGTCGGAGCAGGGCCGGGAGATCCGGAACTGATTACCATGAAAGGCGCAAATGCGTTAAAAGATGCGGATGTGGTACTTTATGATGCCTTAGTTAATGAAAAAGTGCTGGATTACGCACCTGCGGATTCAATTAAAGTTTATGTAGGCAAACGTTCCGGTGAACATTCCTATTCCCAGGAGGCCGTTAACCAACTTATGGTCGATTATGCGCTGAACTATGGTCATGTTGTACGTTTAAAAGGCGGAGATCCTTTTGTATTTGGACGGGGCTATGAAGAGGTTAATTTCGCAGCCGGCTATAGTATAAATGCAAAGGTAATCCCGGGGTTATCAAGTTCTATTTCTGTGCCGGGGCTGCAGCAGATCCCCGTCACACACCGTGGCCTGAGTGAAAGCTTCTGGGTAGTTACCGGAACAACCGCGTCAGGAGCAATTTCAAATGACCTGTACGAAGCGGCAAGAACAAAAGCAACGGTGGTAGTGCTGATGGGTTTGAATAAACTTAAAGATATCGTCAAATTGTACAAACAGGAAGGTAAAAGCAACCTGCCTGTCGCGGTGATCCAGAACGGATCTACTGAACATGAAAAAGTGGCTGTCGGTTTGGTACATACGATCGAAGAACTGGTTATTGAAAAGCGAATTAAAGCACCCGCGATTCTTGTTTTCGGTGAAGTGGTATCGCTCCATCCCCAGTTTCAGCCAATCAGAGATTTCTTTGCTGCGGTTAAAGAAGAATTATAATTAATAGAATCGCATTGAAAGGTAACCAGCTATTTCCTGTTTTCTTAAAAATGAACCAGTTACATACTGTGATCATTGGTGCCGGACCGGTTGGACTGGAAAAACTGACTGCCGTTTTAAACCAAAGCTGGGAGGCCAGGATAACTATTATCGCACTGGATATTTGTGACGAGGTTCAGGCAATGGCCGACCGTCTCCCTCAACTTACGCTGCGTCATAAAAGCTATGCGGCCGCAGATCTCATACAGGCGGATATTGTTATCGCTGCTACTAATAATAATATATTAAATGAAGAAATCAAGCATGATGCCCATGCGTTAAAACTACTGGTCAACGTGGCAGATAAGCCGGATCTGTGCGATTTTTATCTTGGATCAATTGTGAAAAAGGGAGACTTGAAAATAGCTATATCCACCAATGGTAAGTCGCCCACAATCGCTAAGCGACTAAAAGAATTATTTAATAACAGCCTGCCCGATGAACTTGATATCACTCTTCAGCAAATGAGTAAATTCAGGAATACCCTGGAAGGTGATTTCAGTAATAAAGTAAAAAAGCTGAATGAGGTAAGTGCTGTGCTGAGCGGACCATCAATAACTAGCGGAAACGCTATCATTTTACAGGATATCCCTGTACAACAACCGGTCGTTCCAAAATTCAAATGGCTGTTGTGGCTGACCATAATATTATCGATCACATTGTTAGTTGCCGTATTCTGGCAGCGGGAGCCCGCATTTCAAGCATATGTCGCTGCGATTGACCCCATGTTTTATTGGTTTCTGGCGGGAGGTTTTGTATTTGCAATGATTGACGGTGCGATCGGTATGTCTTACGGAGTCACTTCAACCGCTTTCTCTTTATCAATGGGTATCCCGCCGGCTTCGGCGAGTATGGGAGTACATCTTTCTGAAGTGCTAAGTAACGGCATTGCCGGATGGATGCATTACCGGATGGGAAACGTGAACTGGAAACTTTTTAAATTGCTGATCGTACCCGGTATATTAGGAGCCGTTTCAGGCGCTTACTTGTTATCTTCTTTGGAGCATTACAGCGCTTATACCAAACCGTTTGTTTCACTTTATACACTGATTTTGGGTGGAGTAATCCTGTCTAAAGCTTTTAATGTTTCTGGTAAAGTAAAGGGAGGTAAGATCAAAAAAATCGGTTTACTGGGACTTTTTGGTGGTTTTATAGATGCTGTTGGCGGCGGCGGATGGGGTTCTATTGTTTTATCCAGCTTAATCGCGGGTGGCAGAAACGCCAGGTTCTCGCTGGGAACTGTAAAACTCACCCGCTTTTTTATTGCGTTAATGAGTTCCCTGACCTTTATTACGATGTTAAACTCCGCACATTGGGAGGCTGTGGCCGGCCTGGTAATCGGTAGTGCGCTTGCTTCTCCTATCGCCGCAAAGGTATCGAACCGCATTTCAGTAAAAAGCATTATGGTAGCCGTAGGTGTCATTGTTATTTTGGTCAGCCTTAGAAGTGTTATCCTGTTTATTTTAAAAGTTATATAAAAATGAAAGCATTACTGGACGAAATTGCTGTAAAAATAAAGGACATTGGCCCTGTTGAGGCACTGGGCTTCCTTGCGCAGGCATTTCCCGGAGAAATTACTTTTTCCACTAGTTTTGGATGGGAAGATCAGGTCGTTACTGATATGATATTTGCCAATGATATCCCTGTTAAAGTCTTTACTTTAGAAACAGGAAGGCTTTTCCCTGAAACCTATTATGTATGGAACAGGACGCTGGAAAATTATCAGAAACCTATCTATGCTTATTATCCCGATGTCGCCGCACTGGAAAAGATGGTGACGGCAAAAGGTCCAAGCAGTTTCTATGAATCTGTAGACAACCGGAAGGAATGCTGCCAGATCCGGAAGATCGTTCCGTTAAAAAGAGCACTTGCCGGCAATAAAGTCTGGG
>Ga0247813_10002594_pt1 | contig 12200 bp, 11 predicted proteins | sample UWRJL169409C1_FD_180719 | JGI IMG/M metagenome (GOLD analysis project Ga0247813, IMG submission 180719) | Plant litter microbial communities from Arlington Agricultural Research Station in Wisconsin, United States - UWRJ-L169-409C-1 | ecosystem: Environmental > Terrestrial > Plant litter >... | reverse complement strand
CGCTCCTTTAAAAACCCATCAAAGAGAGGTATGCTCGCTTTCAAACCCAGGTAATTGAAAGGATACCAATACTGAGATTGTGCAGGATTGAATTCTGAATTTAAATACTGCCACGAGTAATTCGCGTAGAAACTAATCGTCGGCAAATAAGAAAAATTTTGTTTCTTCACGCCTAACTCATAAATCTCCAATTGAATTTTCTCCATCTCCAACTCAGGTCTTTGTACTTCTGCTGAAGATAAATTGGTCGATTGGTACGTAGCATATAAACTTGTAATGTTATCTGCTAAAGAATCCGAGGCAACAGCATCGGAGCCAATTTTGTAATAGAGTCCACTCAAAGCCAGGTCTACATTGTTTTTATTCTTCTCATGTTCTGAAACAGCATTCTCATAATCGATGCGGTAGCGCTGATGATCATAAGAAGTAATGCTGCCTTGCGCCAATTGATCTTTAGACGTGGCATATACCGCACTCGCGCGCTTTAGGTTTTCGCTGGAAAGCTTTGTTTTCTCTTTCCACAACAAAGCTGAATAATAAGCTTCTGTTACTTCCTGCTTTACTACTAACTCCGTTTTCTTTTCTCCGACGCGGTTATACATTGCCTGAACTTTCGCCACTTGTTTGTCGCCGCGGGTAGAGGGATTGAAAAGATTCTGATTCAAATTCAATCCCCAGAGTGTGTTGTATGTGGTACCGAATTGAACGGCTCTGTCGTTGCCCGGCGATCCGAAAATAGCGCCTGGCAATACGTTGGTTTGAAGTTGTGTATTGTAACGCACATCCAGATCAGAAGTCAGCTGAGGCAAATTCTTAGCATTCACCTTTTTGATTTCATTGTCTGCAATCTGCACATTCAAATGTTCTATTTTTAAATCGCGCCTGTTTTGCAAAGCAAATTGCAATGCTTCATTCAGTGATAGTGGTTTGCCGTTTTGTGCGTGGAGGCAAACAGGAACAGCAAGCAGTAGTATGAAAGCGAATAAATCGTTCTTTTTCATTTCTTGGTTTATTAATGGACCTAACCCCTAAACACTTGAGCCGGTTCCAGGCTTGTAATTCTTTTAATGGCAAATGAACTTCCCAGCAAAGCGATCAGCAGGGTGATCACAAAAAACGTCAGCCGCAACCACAAAGGATAATTGAAGAATGTACCGGCGTTGGCAATACCATTTCTAAAAGCTTCCACTAAAATAGTTCCGATTATAAAACCCACAAACGAAACAATCATCGCCTGACAAATGATCAACTTGCGAATGTAGGCATTCGTTGCGCCGATGGCTTTTAACGTTCCATAATCTTTGATGCGGTCAATAGCTGCAGAGTACAACGTCAAACCAATAATGACAAAACCAACGATCAAGGCGAATACAATCAACGTTCCGAAAGAAATAGCGATTCCAGAAGTCTTTAACACTGTAATGATGGATGAAGTAGCAAACTCATCACTGTTCCATGCCCTCACGGTATTTATGTTTTTATTGATTAAAGCAATGACTTTTGCTTCATCGTCTTTATTCTTCAACTTCACTAAAAAAGCACTGGCTTTGCTCTTTGGAAAATTGCCAAGGTAGCGCGCGCGCTCTATGGTTGTAAACGTATACACACCTCCTCCGAAAGCCCTGACACCTCTGGTCTGTGCGGCATTGAAAACTTTCTTCCCGTTGATTTCAAAATAATCGTACAGTTTCAAATCACCCAATGTTGCTTTGTCGAAATGATCGGTAATGATGGCACCATCTTGCAGCATGTCTTCTTTTTTACCAATGGAAAGATTCCAGGGACCGCCTGCAAAAACAGGGGACTCTACCCCGATTAACGTTACACCTGAAGACTTTCCATTTTCAAAGCGAGCAGCACCGGCTGTTACAACGATCGGGTGAACACTTTCTACACCTTCAATACTCATCAATTCATACCCAACACGCATGTCCAGTGTAGCCAATGCCGTTACGTTGGTTGTTCTGTCATCCACCACCCAAACATACTCGGTATTGTTTCTCACTAAACTACTCATGGCATTGATCAGGAATATAAATATTCCACATTGCTGCCCGATTAGAAAAACAGAGATGACCGTACCGGCCAATGCACCGATGGATTTGGGTTTATCGTAAAGGATAAAGCGTAAGGCTGTTTTGAACATATCGTTTTGATTACTCTTTCAATAAAATGACACATTCTACACGACTCCCGATCAATGCTTTAGCGCCGCTATCCAGCAATACACGAACTTCGCGCACTCTTCTGTCCTCCATATTGGCAGCGCCATCGGAGAATAAGGATTTTTTTCTTAGGTAAGGAGAGGTTAAGTATATCGTTCCTGTTCCCAAGGTGTCTGTTTTCCCTTGCGGGCGAATATAGGTCTTCATACCTTCCTTTACTTTATCAGCAAATAATTCATCCACTTCTGTTACTGCCATCAAAGGACCTTCCGGCGCGAAATCACATACGATCTGATTGGAAGAAATATTGTTCCCGATCTTCACATCCATGGACAATACTTTACCGTTGAGCAAGGCTTTTACTTTTTTACGATCTACCAGTTTCTGATAGTAGTTGATATCAGCAGCCAACTCATTCAAACGGCTTTGCTGCTGGTTGATGTTTGCTTGTGCACTGGCTAAATCCGCTTGCAGCGATTCACTGGTAAATCGGCTATCGTCCAATGCTTGTTTGGTAATGCCTCCCGATTGAAACAAATGGGTATTGCGATCGAAATTGGCTTTTGCATTTTCTGACTTGATGCGAATGGAATTGTATTGCGATTGCGTGGCACTAATCAGTGCACGCTGCGTTGCAACTTTAGATTGCGCCTGGCTCAACTGTGCTTGTTCTACATCACTGAGTAATTCTACAATCACATCGCCCGCCTTTACTTCTTCGTTGATGTCATGATTAATCTTCTTTACAATGCCTCCTGCTTCTGCATATAAAGAAATGAGGTGAGCCTGCGGCTCGATCAAGGCTACTCCTACAATCTGCGAAACCTGTAAAGGCTGATTAGCCAAAGAATCTGCTGTACGTTGGTCTTCTTTACTTTTACCTCCGCAAGAAGCAAGCAATAAAACGAAGCTGAGGAATAAAATTATTTTGTTTAACATATCAGAATTATTCATGCGTAAAATCTGTGGTTTCTGTTACTATACCGTTATTGACTTCTATGATGCGGTGTGCATAGTGTTTTAAGCGGGGATCATGCGTCACTACTGCTACTGCTTTTCCTTTATCAGCAAGTGACCGCAATTCTTTCATGACCACTTCTAAAGAATCTTTATCCAAAGAAGCCGTAGGTTCATCGCACAAAATAATTTTAGGATCTGTAACTAGTGCGCGGGCAATGGCTACACGTTGTTGCTGACCGCCTGATAATTGTTTCGGCAGATTCTTACGGCGATCACTCATACCCACCAGGTCCATCGCCTGCCTGGTTTTTTCTGCAGCGAGATTGCCTTTCATCCCCATCAACTGCAGGGGCATCAATACATTTTGTTCTGCATTGAGCGGAGCCAGCAAATTGAAATTTTGAAAAACAAATCCTATAGTATTCAACCTCAACTTCGCCAACTGCGCCTGATTCATGTCATTGACATATTGTCCATCCACCCAAAGATCACCTTCGGAAGGATAAATCACACAGCCTAATAAAGAAAGCAAAGTGGTTTTGCCTGATCCCGAAGGCCCAATGATGAGAATTAACTCTCCTTCGTTGATTTTTAAATCGGTTTTCTGCAAAGCCATTAAGCGCTGATCGCCTACCCGGTATTCTTTAGAAACCCCTTTTAATTCTGCTATCATAAAAGTCAAACCTATTGAAATGGATTTTAGGCATCATGAACAAGGCTAAAAACAACTCGTATTTAAAAATGTTTATACCAGTCTAAAAGACTCAATAAAACATCAGTACTGATATTTATTTGGCAAACATACAATATATTTGACATAAAATACCTTATTTAAAATGTATTTACCTTATATTTAAAACATAATTGTCATAAACATGAATAAAACCGTTAATCTGGTCAATCTATGGGGAGAATTTGAGGCCAGGCATCCGGAAGCGGAAATCGAAGATTTTTGCCGGTATTACCTCACAACGACCAGGGAAAACGAAAACGAAGGCAAATTATTCGACGGCATGGTGCCACCGACTGATAAAATTATTCTTTCAAAACTCATTCAGCGGTTAGCTAATTTTCAGCAAACCTATGCCAATGCGGCTCTCCAGGGCATTGCCATTAAACAGCTGGAAGAATTTCTGATTCTAAATACCGCAGCGCATCTTAAAGAAGGGAAGAAAACAGAGATCATTCATGCCTGTTTAGTAGAGTTGTCTACAGGTCTTAATATTTTAAGCAATTTATTGAAACAGGAATTCATCACAGAAGAAGAAGATAAAACAGATAAGCGATCCAAGCGCGTAAAAATTACAGCAAAAGGAGAAGCCGTATTACACGAATGTTACCGTCAAATGCGAAAAGCCAATGCCTTCATGTTTCAAGACATGGCGGAGGAAGACATACTGCTCACGATACAATTACTAAAAAATTCCGACATCAGGCATTCTGCCTTATGGCAACAAAATAAGGGGAAATCTTTTAATGAAATGACAGCAGCACTCACTGTCAACTCTTAATTATTTTTTCGTGCAAAAGGATTGATCAGGATCAAGTCTATTTGCAAAATATAGGTTTCTCTAAACCTTCCCAGGGCCGCATCCTTCCAGGTTTGTACCATGATCCCTGCATCGAAGAAAGCATTCGGCTTTTCAATATGGTGTCTGAAATAAAAAGACGTACGGTTTTCAGTAAATTGATACGCTGTAAAATGGGTAGAGCCATCTTTCTCTCTTTTTTCGTCTGTAGCGAAAAATAACTCTGTCATTCCAACTAAATAGTTTTTATCGTCGTGATCCAGTGGCAGCGTTACTTTCATCAGGTAACGGTTGCGAATTTCCAAGGGCTTATTGTACGACTGAGAACCTGGTCCCGAAAAAAGACGGATATCCGTACGCAAGTACTGTGAAAATTTCACCTTCTTGATTTCAAACTCGTGGTACACCTTAGGATAAAACCTCACCTCATTGATATACTCCGGATGTTCTGAATCGTAATAACTGCGTTCCGCATAAAACACACCTTGAGAAATCTTAAAATGTTTTGACAAGCGATAACTCAATTCTTCCCGCACCGTAAAAATGCCGCCTTGTTCGGTAGCATTCCAATCGTTCAATCCACTGTGTCTGCTGTAAGCAACAGCGTTTTTATTTGTCCATCGTTTACCGATCTGTTGTTCCACACCTGCAGCCAGCCATATCACATCTTTTCCTCCTTGGCCCTGCGCAGAAATTTGTGCCAGCAGTACTTCAGAAGAAAAGATGCTCCATGCTAATACGATATGGCAGAGGATGCTATTCATTAATTATCATAGGATGCTTTGGGTTCGATGATTTTACCTTCTCCGTCGAGGTAAATCTTTTTTTCTTCCATAGCATTTTCTACTTCCACTTTGTAAATCACCAGGCCTTCTGTTTCGATGCGTTTCGCATCATCAATTTTATATTGTGAAAATCCTTTTTGAAGAGTGGCTTTCACCGGAGCAGGCAAATCCGCTTTGTCAATTTCTTCTTTGTGTTTCACCATTTTTCCTGCCGCATCCATCCAGGCTTTATGATCCTTGTAAGCCAAATCAAATTCCACTTCATAAAGATCTCCTTTCTTCTCCCATTCTATATCGGAAGCTTTAGGAAATTTTTGCTGGAAGGCATTGACGACAACTGATGGCACAAGGCTCTGAGGAACATCTTGCGCACAAGAAGAGAGAGCGGTTAATAATGGCAGGACGAATGTGAGTAGCTTTTTCATGTGTTTTTCGTTTGGTTTATAATTCAAATAAGCAATGAAAACTGGAAAGAATTGGGAATAATTATCTTTTTGCTATTTTTTTTGGTTCATAAATAACCCGCACCATAAAACTCATTCGTTGCTTTTCAAAATTCGTTGGTATACCTGTCAACAATCCTAAGCATAAACCCGTAGCCAGTTTAATTTTAGCTTGCGGCCGAATAACTGATTCGGTAAGGCTACCAGAAAACTCCTGGTTGAATTCTACCCCTATGAAATGAGAAGTGCCTGGCAGCACGTAATGCATGCTGGCGTTGAGCTGAATACTATTGTTCATTATTCCACTACGGAACTCTTGTTCCCAAACAGGACCAGTATAAATTAAAGAGTGGAAATTACGCCCCCATCGTTTAGCAACAATTACAAAAGGGCTGTAGGCATTTCCCTTTACGAATTCCTGACGATCTGAAATGGTCATAAAAGAATGAACTTTCAATTCATTCATATAGCCAGCTGCCATAGACAAACGGTATTTTTCAGATACCCAAAATGTATATTGCATAGCGGTCTTTATACCTTCCATGCGATGACGCGGCGTTTCCTCGTCTTGGTTTTCCTGAGTGATTGTCTGATAAAAAGAAAAAGGAATTTCTATTTCCAAGCCTAAGCGATCCACAGGAGAAAATTCATATTCCATAAATCCGGAATAAGAGATGAAGTTTCTCTCGTCCTTCATGCCAAAGCCAACGTTCCACTCGCGTTCACCTTTACGGGCTCCAAGATCACGAATGAGGTCTGCATATAAGGGTTCTGCGTGGTGAATCTTGAGCAGGCTGTCTTGAGCTGCGCAGAAAACAGTACACGCGAAAAGCATTAAAATGATTAGTATTGTTTTCATTTCCTTGTCAATTACTCTTGCAAGGAAAAAAGGGAATCAGGAAAGAAATGGGAATAGAGAACTAAAAAAAGAAACTGATGGATTAATCAAAACGGATCAGCATCATGTGTTTATCGGAAAAGGTATAACTGATACTACCTTTGTAAAGATCTAAAATAGTTTTTACGATCGACAAACCAAGTCCGCTCGTACCTTTTTCTTGTGATTCTTTGTAGAAACGCGAAAACAACTTTTCACTGCTCAATGCTTTCAATGAACCGGTATTGATCACACTGAAAGAATTTTCATGCACCGAAATCTCTACTATACCGCCTTTGACATTATGAACAATGGCATTCTTTACCAAATTGGATACTAATATTTCAGCTAAATCTTTGTTCATGCGTCTGACTAAATCACCGTCTTCACTGTAAACCAAGTCTACTTCTTTAAATTCCGCGAGGTCCATAAAATCAGTGATGACTCTCTTGATAATGGCATTAAAGTGGACCTCTTCTTCCTCTGCAAATTGCCTGTTCTCTATTTTAGAAAGCAATAACAAAGACTTATTCAACCGCGTCAGTCGCTCCAACGATTGAATCACATGTCCAATCGTTTGCGACTGTTCTTCGGACACATCATTCTTTTCTGCCAGCAGTTCCAGTTTATTGATGCTGATGGCAAGTGGCGTCTGCAATTCATGCGATGCATTTTCTATAAACTGTTTTTGACTGTTATAGGCTTCCAGATTCCTTTCCAGAAGTTCTGCGATCGTTTCGTTGAGCAACTGGAATTCTTTCACATGTGTATTGCCGAGTGCAATAGGACTACTTTTACCTAACTTATACAAACGCAGGTATTCAATCAGAAGGTAAAAGGGTTTCCATATTTTCCGCAGCACCAGTATGTTTAAGAGCAGCACACTTACTATCAATACCAGGTAAAGCCACAACACAGAAAACAATAAATCTTCCATCAAATCATCTTCCTCCACCATGGAAGAGATAATTTTCAGCTCATAAAACTTATTCCCGGTCACTGAAAAAGAAGTAGTAAGCAAACGCACCGGCTCATAATCTTCTTCGTTGTCCATATACATCAACGTATCTTTACATAGATCCTGAGCAGCTAAAGCCTTTTGTTGCGTTACTTGTTGAATCGAATAATTGCTTTCTCCGAATTTATTTTTATACAATAAAGAAGAATCCGTTTGCGCTTTTTGTATAATCAGCAATTTAGAATTTGACAAACCGTCGTCAATGCTGTCGTATATTTCATCGAGCATGTTGACATAAAAAATACCAGCCCAAATACCTATAATAAATAACAAGGCAATAGAAGTGTACAGGACCGTGTAATTAATCAATTTCATAATTCAATCAATTTATAACCCAAGCCATACACTGCCTGTATTTCTATTTGTGCTTCCTGGTCTTTTAGTTTTTTTCGCAAGTTTTTAATTTGAGAATAAATGAATTCGAAATTGTCCGCTTCGTCAATTTGATCTCCCCAAACATGCTCCGCCAGAGAAGTTTTATTAACGAGTCGGTTTTTATTCACAATAAAAAATGTAAGGATGTCAAATTCCTTTCGGTTCAGTACAAGTCGTTCGTCGTTCACGTGCACAGTACGAGCCGTGAAATCGACTTTCAAATTATTCAATGACAACACCTCTTGTCCGTCAAATTCTTTTCTTCGCAATACAGATCTTACGCGCGCATTCAACTCGGCCAGGTGAAAGGGTTTCACTAAATAATCATCCGCGCCCAAATCAAGTCCTGCCAGTTTATCATCGAGTGAATTTTTAGCTGAAATAATAATGACACTGCTTTTCCGATCTCCTTTTTTCAATTTTTTCAACAGATCTAAGCCGCTTCCATTTGGCAGACCAATATCCAACAGAATACAATCGTATTCATAGCTCACCAGTTTGTCTAAGGCTTCATCAAAATCTACCGCTTTTTCAACCAGGAATTTTTCCTTTTCAAGCGACTGAGTAATCGCTTCCAACAAATCCGCTTCGTCTTCGACTATCAGTATTTTCATAGGCTCAAATTAACAAAGCAATTCTGGAAACAAATGGGAATTGCTGTTTTAGATTAGTTGAATAGGTTAAAAAAACAAATACAAAGCCAACTGGGCAAATATTCCACAAACAAGAAGGCCAGAGATTTTCTCTCTGGCATTTAATAAAATGAAAACGAGTACTATCTACTTCATGCAACCATCTCTCTGGATGGTGCGGTAAGACTTATCATATAGTTAATATGTAAACCTTACAACGGCACCTGAAAACCAAAAGAAAAAATAAGCATCACTGTCGTGAATTTATGATTGGCCTTTCCTGTTCCGTCCAATACCAGTGCATTGGTATAATTAGCAAAACCAACTTTGCCAGTAAATTCAGTAAAGAAATACTTAAAGAACTCTAAACGAGGACCAACTTCTGCGCTTAAAATATAACCGGCAACGTGCCACTTATTATTGACGCGTGTTCCAAACAACGTCACATCTGTTCTCGGGTATACCAGGCCAGGACCAGCCTTTACAACTGCACTGAATCTTAGTTTCTTGCTGGGTGCATTATAAAACTGAAAACGCTTCACCAGATTTACCGCTAAAAAGTTTGCGCCGTCGCTGTGTTCGAAATGTAAAAAACTTTTAGGATCTACGATGGTATCTTTATCAATCGGTGTTCCGAAGATTTGTCCAGTGACATGCAGGTTCTGGTAATCGTTCATAATGTACTTCGCATGATCGTAATTGATCTCGATACCCAGGTCATACTTATCATTGAACATATAGCCAACACGAGCACTGAATTGAGGAATAGTGATGTTTCCTACATCCAGTATCTGATCAAAATCATCACGGTCACTCGCTTTCGCATCGTGTATTGTAAAATCGTAACTGCCAAATTGATTGTGCTGATTGATGTCGCCATCGTTCTTGACGTGAATGTCACTCTTGCTGTACCACTCACGGTTATAGCCCCAGGAGGCATAGAGTGTTCCTTTGGTTCTTTTTTTAGGAAGGGTGGTATCCGTTGTTTGGGCCTGAACCCCTGTCAACTGCACAATCAACAAAAATAAGAGAGACAAAGAACCGTTCATGATGTGGAAATTTTACTACAAAACTGTAGAAAAAACGCATCACTCTCACTATTGGTTCCACCTTATGTAAGATAATTAATAAACTACAACTTCTTGTGTACCTGGAACTTTCAAATGGACTTCGTTTTCACCGGCAAGATTCTCTACTCTTCCGATCACTTTTGCATCGATGTTAAATCCTTTACTGATTTCAATCAATGCCTGGGCCGTTGTTTCATCGGTATATATTTCCATACGATGACCCATATTGAACACTTTGTACATCTCTGACCAGGATGCTTTACTTTGCTCCTTAATGGCACTGAACAAGGGAGGAATCGGGAATAAATTGTCTTTAATGATTTTTACATCCGACGTAAAATGCAAGACTTTGCTTTGTGCTCCACCACTGCAATGCACCATACCCTTGATCTGTGAGCGGTGTGCTTTTAATATTGCTTTGATCACCGGAGCATAAGTTCTTGTTGGTGACAAAACCAACTTCCCCATGTTGAGAGGAACTCCTTCTAAGACATCCTCCAATCCATAGCTTCCTGAGTAAACAAGTTCTCCGGGAACTTTCGGATCAAAACTTTCCGGGTATTTAGCAGCCAATGCTTTACCAAATACATCATGACGAGCAGAGGTGAGCCCATTGCTTCCCATGCCTCCATTATAAGAACTTTCGTAAGAAGCTTGTCCGTCTGAAGCCAAGCCTACAATGACCTGACCGCCTTTAATATTTGCATTGTCAATGACATCGCTTCTCTTCATACGACAAGTAACCGTGCTGTCCACAATGATGGTACGCACCAAATCTCCAACATCTGCTGTTTCCCCTCCTGTGCTGTATATATTTACACCATGCTCTCTGAGCATATGCAAAACCTCTTCTGTTCCATTAATAATTTCAGCAATCACTTCACCCGGAATCAGGTTTTTATTCCTGCCTATAGTAGAAGAAAGCAAAATATGATCGGTTGCTCCTACACACAATAAGTCGTCTGTATTCATGATCACGGCATCTTGTGCAATGCCTTTCCAAACACTCAGGTCACCTGTTTCTTTCCAATACAGATACGCCAGCGAAGATTTAGTACCTGCTCCGTCTGCATGCATGATGTTGCAATACGCCTCATCACCACCGAGAATATCGGGGATGATTTTACAAAATGCTTTTGGAAAAATGCCCTTGTCTATATTTTTGATGGCAGCATGTACATCCTCTTTTGAAGCAGAAACACCCCGTTGGTTGTAGCGATCACTCATAATCTGAATTTAGTCCTGCAAAAATAGCAAAAAAAATGTCCCGATCGGGATCGGGACATTTTCAAATACCAATTAATTGGTGAATTATTATTTTGTCTCATTTTGCTTCTCACGAAGCTCTTTTTCTTTTTGTTCCCCTTCGTTGATCAAACGGATCGTTTCCTGATCAATACCTGTTACACGCACCGTTGTACGGCGGTTTTTCTGATGATCGTCTTCCGTTTTAGCGTCAGTGATCAATAATCTGTCTTCGCCATAACCTTTAGCGATGATACGATCTTTTGAGATGCCTTTAGAAACGATAAAGTTAACAGCAGACTGTGCACGTTTCTGAGCAAGGTTTCTGTTGTAAGTAGCAGAACCCCTCGCATCCGTATGAGAGCCTAATTCGATGGCTACATCCGGATTCAGCTTCATGAATTCAATCACTTTAAACAACTCGATAGCAGCATCCGGACGGATATCCCACTTGTCGTAATCGTAGTAGATGTTGTCGATCGCAAATTCTACATCTTTTTCTTTCACCGGAAGAACGATCTTCACTTTATGGAGAATTTCATTGTCACCCGGTTTCAGGTCTTTGTAATCTACTTTAGGAATAAAGACTTCGATCTCTTCTGTTAAGTGCCCCGGTTGTTTGGAAGCAATGACTCTGTACTTCGTATCTGGCTGAAGATCGGCTTTGAATTGACCGTTTTCATCCGCTGTTACTACTTGCACTGTATCTCCTTTTTCGCCAATGATCACAATATGACTACCTGGAAGCAAGAATTGCTTTTTGTCTTTACCTTCACCGAATACCGTACCATCCAATACATAACGGGCAATTCTGATTTTTGACTCGTCTACGAATTCGTAGATGTCATCGTCTCCTTTACCACCTGGTCTGTTGGAAGCGAAATATCCGTTTGTAGAATCTGTATAGAACAAAGTTAATTCATCGTAGCTGGTATTGATACCAGAACCCATGTTTTCAATCTTTACAGTATTGCCTTCTTTCTTTACTTCGAAGAAATCCAATGCACCGATAGAAGGGTGTCCGTCAGAAGAGAAGTAGAATTTACCTTCTTTGCTTTCGTAAGGGAACATGTCGTTTCCTCTGGTATTGATGGGTGTCCC
>Ga0247813_10002593_pt1 | contig 12202 bp, 8 predicted proteins | sample UWRJL169409C1_FD_180719 | JGI IMG/M metagenome (GOLD analysis project Ga0247813, IMG submission 180719) | Plant litter microbial communities from Arlington Agricultural Research Station in Wisconsin, United States - UWRJ-L169-409C-1 | ecosystem: Environmental > Terrestrial > Plant litter >... | reverse complement strand
CGATTGGGCGTCCACTGAGAGGGAGCCGCCGGCGGGGTCGATGTTCGGAATCTGATAGGTGATATCGAAGAACGGCGACTCGTACCCGTTCATGTAGTCGTCGCTGGGGCGGACCGTCTGGTAGCTCCCGTCGCCGGTCTCGACCGTTCCTGTGACGGTCAGGTTGCCCGTGCTCGACGGCGAGCCGGGCTGGCCGAGGAACGAGGAGTCCTGCCCGCATCCGACGAGAGCCACCGAGGCAGTGAGGAAGATTGCAGCGATGAGGGGACGACGCAAGTGCACTCCTGGCGTGTGGAAGAGACGAGGCCGCGAGGCCACTCGAACGATTTTCTCTCACCTTAGCGGATGCTTGGATACGCGGTCACGTCGCCCGGATTTTACGAGAAGAAGGGTCGGAGGTGCTCGCGGAGTGCAGGATCGCTGACGTACACGTAGGTGCCCAGGATGCCGCGGGTGAGAAGGACTGCGTAGATGTTGCTGATGAACCGCAGCAGGTCGGTATCGGAGTACGTCTTGCCCGATGTCTTGTTGTTCTCTTTGCCCTTCGCATCGAAGTACGAAGCGCGGTCGATGATCAGACCGTGCAGGGGGTCGAATCCCAGGTCGGGGCCGATGATGACTCCCGCGTGGTTCAAGTCGTAGCCCTGCACTGTGTGGATGGAGCCAACTTCGTCCAGGGATTTCGGCGAGGCGATCCAATCCGACTGGGTGCTGTTCCACCTGAACGAGGTGCCGTCGATTTCGATGTCGTACGTCGTCTTGTCCGTCTTCGTTTTCCACGGCCATGCGTATCCGGCGACAAGGCGCGACAGCCCTGATTCGGCGTCTCGCTTTCGGATCTCGTCGCGCATCTCGGTGATGCTGTCGAACATGCGGAGGTCGTAGTCGCCGAAAGCCTCGGCGGAATAGGCGGTCGGAACGCTCGAGGGTGCGGGTGTGCCGAGCATCTGCCTGATGTAGGAGACGTAGTCGGTACCGGCTTTCACCCGCATCTGCGAGATCAACGGGTAGTGGCGGTGGTCCATTTTCGCCGTGGCCACGAGATCGTTCAGCAGTTCGGGTGGCAGGTCGGCCGGGCGCACGCTCTGGGCCGCATCGAGCAAGAGGATCTGGTGGTGGCTCCGTTCGCGGATCCAGTCGAGCTGCGTCTTGGTCTTGTCGTCGACTCCGAAGAGCTTCGTGGTGATGTCGATGAACTTCTTGTTCTGCACACCCGACGGCTGATTGGCGCGCTGGTTGAGGCGATGCGACTCGTCCACGATCAGGAGATCAAACTTGGTGTCGGATGCGCCGACGTCGAAGGCGGTCATCACCATGTCGGGCGACAGGCCGGGGGTCTTCTTGAAGACTTTCTTGATCGAGTTCCGCAGCGACTGTTGAGGAACGACCAAACCGATGTGCAGACCGGCAAGGAGCTCCGGGTAGCCGGCGGTGAAGAAGTCGGCGAACATGCTGTCGCTGTCGAGGTCTTCGGGTTGCTCGGATGTAGCGATGTCCGTGATCAGCTTCAACAGGTAGATGCCGATTACGGTCTTCCCCGTTCCCGGCTCGCCTTGCACGACGATGGTACTGCCCACGCCGGCCTTGCGGTCCTCGAAATAGCCCTCGAGGATGCTCTCGACCGCCACGCCCTGGTCGGTCGTCAGAGCTTTGAATGGGGACAGTTTGAACAAATCGCTGTTCTCGATCTCCGGAATGGTACGGGTGAAAACACCGTCGTCCTTAAGCTGGTCGAAGACGTCTCGGAACGTATCACGGTAGAGATCGCGGTCGAAGTAGTCGCCCTCGGTGATGCCGTCGTTGCGATTCAACACCCGGTATGCGCCGTCGCCGGCGAGCATCCGGATGAGGAACGACTCCAAGTCCAAACACACCGACTTGTTGAACCGCCCATCGAGCACGACCCGGAGATTGCCGAGGTGCTGCTTGTCGGCTGACTCTAGATGCTGGCGCATCCGAGCCGCCGCGTTACGCGACTCCCCCACGTATACGTCACTGGTCGCTGCAGCGCTCGTCACCGTGCTCGTTCCGTCCAGGACGTAGACCACGGGCCAGTCGGTATGCCGGCGATTTAGTGCGGCCCACGCTGTTACGGACTCCTTGCTGAACGGAATCCGCTCGATCTCAAAGGGCGTCATATTTGGAGCTGCGCCCCCGCGCCTTGTCGACCGGATACTTCGCCCGTGTCACCGCGAGCTTGTCGAGCACGATCCGGTCGGGGTCCACACCGAGTCGATCGGCGAGAAGCAGGCAATACGTGAGGACGTCAGCCAGCTCTTCTTCCACGCGGTCCTTGTCTGCACCCGCATTCCACTGGAAACACTCCAGCAGCTCAGCAGCCTCGATGGAGATGCTTTTCGCGAGATTTTCCGGGGTATGAAACTGTGCCCACTCGCGCTCGGCGACGAAGGCGCGAAGCGTGTCGCGGACTAGAGGATCGGTCATTCGGTCAACGTATCAGGAACGCGGTACATGCCGCACCGAGCCCCAGGCAATGTTCGCCACCGACCATTCTCAAATAGCTCTTCCGTGTGACGGCTGTCGCCACCGTGCGGCGGAACATGTGCGGGGTCACACCGGCGATCCCCACTCCCCCGAGCACCCGCCGCAACTGGCGGCGCACGTTCCCGGTGGTCAGCGGCGTGCCGTCGCGCGCCTGTAACAGCAGGGAGTCCAGCTCGAGGCGGCCGTCGTTGGCGAGACGCCGCCGGACGGCGTCGGACGCGAACGTGGGAAGCGCCACGATTCGCCGGGACTTTGCGGTCTTGGGATGGTCCTGTCGGAAGGTCGGCTCGCCGTTTCGGCTGACGATCGTTCCGGCCAGGCGGATGGACGGCACGGCGCTAGTGATGTCGACGTCCCGGCGGCGGATCGCCAACACCTCACCGATCCGGGCCGAGGTGCCCAGCATCACTTCGACTATCGCGCCGAGCTGTCCGTCGGGCAGCGGGCCGGAGACGTGGTCCGCGCCGCTTTCCCATCGGGCGATCGCGGCCCGGATCACGTTCACCGGGCTCCCGCGCTTTGCTGACGCTGGAACGCGCAAATTTATTGGATGGCAGCTACGGTCGCAGACGGCTACAGCGCGCGGACTGCGAAGGAAGCGCTGGGCCGTCGTTCGATGCGCGTTTCACGCTCGCGAAGGTCGTTGATAGCGGCGTCCGACCATAGATACTTCCAGTTCAGACCATCTACGTCCCATAGCGCGGGCCGCCGAAGGCGATCGAATCCTTCGTCGAGTCCGAAGGCAAGACCTCCAAACCGCAGGTGGCGTCCGTGGGGGAGGTCATGGCGAGACGCCATAACGACTTTCAATTCAACGATCGACCGCGGTTCGTCTTTCCATTGGCTGAGGACCATTGACATGACCTCGTTCGCGTCCGACGGCACTAACTCGTCGTACCCTCCGATGAGCTTCACCCTGGTACCAAGCTTTGCGGTGGACGCGAGTTTCGACAGAAGCCACGCGACGTGTTCCTGCTGAGCCGCGTTGCGGTTGCCTTTCTTTCGCGCGGCCATTTCTCCGAACAAATATGAGTCGACAATCGTAACGTCCCGAGAATGCCTTGCTATCGGGGCGAAAAGTTCTAGCCATACCGCCTCGCGTGAATATCCAGAAGGGTGTTTGTTCGTGACCGCTAGCGTTCGCTTAGCCATGACGGACGAGACCGCTGTCAGCGTGCTCGCCAGAGAAGCACTAACCCCACTTTCCGTCGCTACGCCTTCCTCATTGTCAGGAAAGGCTCTATCAAAATGTTCGGTTCCGAGAACCATTACGAGGTCATCTCCAAGGGGCACTGACTTGAGAATGGCGGCGTCGATCACCTGCTCGTAGCCGACCCGCAGACCGGCGTCCAGGATCAACCGTTTGCGTTCTTTCATGAACAAGAGCAGATCGGAGAATCGCTTGCGCTCATTGGCGTTTAGTTGCGTAGATTTACTGGCGAACATGGCTAGCTCGACGAGATCAGCCTCCGAGGAAAAGAGAAACGCGCCATGAGCTTTTATGGTCTCGATGAACAATGCCTGAGCGGGCAACGCCCCCCGGGCGAGATGCCCTGCGGATAGCTCCAGCAGCGCTGTTGGTTCGACAACGACGTCGACGATCACAGCAGACCGCTAAAGACTTCGTCGAAGCGCTCTGAGAAGAATCCATTCGGCCATTCATCGACGAACTCGCCGTTGTCGTCTAGTCGGAGCTGGGTCGCGTATGCGGCCCCTTGGTCGTCCTGGTCCACATAGATTACGGACACTTGGTTTGCGTCGAGTTGCCCCTCGCGAATGCGACGTTGGATACGGAGCATCAAGTGTTCACTGTGGGTCTCGGCGATAACTTGGTTGCCACGTCCGGCTTCGTCCGTGGATTCGATGATCAGGTCGGCGAGTTCGGACTGCATTGCGGGGTGCAGGTGGATTTCGGGTTGTTCGATAAGGATGACCGAGTCCCGCCGAGTGGAGAGCTCGACCAGAATTGGCAGGACTTGGGAGATGCCAAATCCCACGTCGGCTGTGCTGAGCGTGACGCCGGTTTGTTCGTTAGTCAGAACGATGGAGGCGATGTCACCCAGCACGTGCGCTCCGGGTGCGCTCGCGAGGCTGAGAACGTCGAGGTCGTAGTTCATTCCGAGGCGCTGGATCCACTTCGACAGCGCGTCGCGCTCTGATTTGTTGTCGAGCAGGTAGAACGGCAGGTCCGTTTCCAGCCGGTTGGCGTCTTGTCTGACGCTTACCCTTTGCGGTGGTTGACGAAGGGGTCCGAGGTGGATTGTTCGACCGAGGAGAGCTTCGAGCTCGTGTGTAGCAGACGCCGCAGCGTGCGTCCCGAGTTTGAGGTCGCTTTCCTCTATTCCTTGTCTCGTCAAGGCGGAGTCCACGAGTTGAAAGTCGACCACTGCGACATCGCCGGGGACGCTCCCTCGTGCAGGTAGGTTCACCGCGGTTGCGTTGATCCGCTTGAATGCGCGCTTCAACCGAGCATGAGCGTTGTCGGAGGCTTTCCGGTTTGGGTAGGCGAATCCGTCGCTGGCAGCAAGGCGCACGAGCGTCAAGGCGTCGTCTACCGCCAGTTGAAAATCGAGGTCATCCTGGTGATCACGCCTGAAATCGAAATATTCGTCGCCGATGGTGATGCGAGCCAGCGTTGCGCGCGCGGCTCCGGACAGGCTTTGCTCGAAGCTCAGATCCAGTCCCCGCACCAGCGATGGATCAGGCACGACAAGTGGCGAGTCGATGGCCGGCGAGGATCCGAACGTCAACCCGATGCGTATGGGGCGACTTGTGGCGTGCCGGTGGACAAGACCCCGGAAGCTTCCGAGGTCGAAACTTTCTCCCCTTGTGACGAGTGTCGGCGAGCTGATCGACTGTCGCATCAACAGCAGCGACTGGATTAGAGAAGATTTGCCTGCGCTGTTTTTCCCGTAAACGAGGGTGAGTGGGCGAAGAGGGACAACTATCGCTGAATCCACCGCTTTGAACCCTTCGAGTCGCAGCTCGGATAGCAGTCGAACTGGCGCGGTAGGTCGCAGTTCCGTGGTCGTGGGTGGCGTCGCAAGATGATCTCTCGGCGACATGGTCGGCGCCGCGCGCAAGACGTCGGCGGAGACGAGTCCGGACCGCCAAGAACCGGGCTCAGGACGATAGTCGGGGTTCACACGCCATTTGAGTACTTCGTCAGATAGCCGGGCCTCCTCTGCTTCCCGATCGTCGTCGCTCCCGACGAACAATTGTGCTCCGTTGAGGAGCAGCACTTGTCCCTCGTGTCTCGGGGAACGCGTTCCTCGGAGTACCCAGAGAGCTGTTTCAATTCCTGTCCCAAGAGAGGCACCACTGGGAAGAGCCACGATCGCCTCGATCAGACCTCGATCGAGAAGTTCTTGGCGACTCGCCTTATCGGAGGACGCGAACAAGGTGCGAGCCGGTAGCAAGACTGCGGCGGAGCCGTTCTCGCTCAGCGAATCAACGGCACGATGAACCCAGACGAGGTCAGACCGACCTACTGAACGCCCGGCAAGAGCTGGATTCGCATCCATTTGGGGTTGTGAGAGCTGCATCGAAAATGGCGGCTCCATGCAGATGGCGTCCCAGGTCCCCTCTTCACTCATGAACCAGTCCGAGGCAATAATGCGCGCGTCGATACTGGCAAGCTCGAACCGCGCCTCAGCGGTCATCGCAATCCGCTGGTCGATTTCGAATCCCACTATCCGAGTTCGGGGCAGCTTCGCGGAGAGCAGCAATGAGGTACCGAGCCCGCACGCCGGGTCGAGTATTCGCTGACCGCGCCCAGCCAGCGTGCTCATAAGCCGGGCGACCGTGGCCTCGGTCGAATGCGTCGTCCCGGCGCGCCCAATTCTCGATAGCCGAATGGTTAGAAGTTCTTCGAAAACATGGTGCAGGAACAGGCGAAGTTCTTCATCCTGCTCGTGATCGTCCCCCACAACATCGAGCGTCGCTACTAATCGCCGACGGGCGTCTGCTGGCAGTCGATCCTTCGCTCCACTGTCGATCTCGCCGTTGGCGCTCCACGGCAAATCACCGGTGGCAAGACTGCCTGTGAGATTCGTCCAGGCACCAGGGGTCTCGGCTGTGAGCCACCGGTAGTGAACGAGATCTAACGCGGCCTGAACCGCCGTCTCGATCCCTTCGGAACGACCGGCGTCGACAAGCTTCCGGGCAGTTGCCACAGGGTCTGCGGAGATGGGCACTTTGGTCCTCTGTCTAGGATCTCTCGGATTTCCAACTCTACGCATCGCAACACGATTGGGGGCTGCCCATTTCTACGCCACCTCGCATCGCTGAGATATGCACAAGATCTGAAATCATTTTCAAGTAGAGTGCGAGAACACGGTGATCGACGTCGCCGTCGTGCTGCGGAAACAAATGGGGGTTTCAATGTCAATCGATATTTTCGGTGTAGGACAGCTCGATCAGGACATGCAACGTGAGCTCGTTCGAAAGCACCTACTTAACCTCACCACCTCGTACTCGGACCAGTCGGACGTATTCACCGAACTGATTCAAAACGCGATCGACGCGATCTCGCTCCGCGACCCCTTGAAACACACCGATGCCGGCAACTTGACGATCGTTATCGGTCGACGCAAAGACAACGCTCATTATCTTTACGTCCAAGACGACGGTGTGGGAATGACGCCAGAGCTCGTCGAAAAGGTTTTCATCCCTGGGTTCTCAGCGGGCAAAAAGCCAGGAAAGTCAATCGGCTACAAGGGTGTCGGCATGTCCTACATCGTCGCCGTTTCAGACCACATTGCCATCCGATCGATCAGAGACGCTGTACAGACTGACCGCACAATCTTGCATACAAACGACTGGGTAACGGACAGCGAGAAACCCGAACCCCTGGTGACCGATACGTTCGTCGTGCCACCTGCCGTAAAGACATTCGCGGACAAGCTCGTCCAGGGCACCGGCGTGTATTTCGAGTTCCATTCGGGATCCGATCCAAAAGGACTGGATAATCTAGTCATTGTCACCGACGGGGTAGAAAAAGAACTCCGTTACTGGGCAAGCTTTCTTTCCGCGAAGACCCCGCTAGGCATCGCCCATTCCAAGCTCGTAATACCGACGAACCCCATGTCCGTGGACGTTCACGTCGACCTAGGTGACGGAACTCCGTACTCAGAATCGTTCGTACGCGAGTCTTACGCACCGGACCAAGGCAAGCTCGGCTATCCCTTTCCGGAGCTCGTATTCGTCGTGGGGGTAGACACCGACGTCATCGATACGACCCCCGTGAGCCAGCACAACCTGAAGCACGCCCGCAGGCACCAAGCCGTTTTCCACGAGTGGTCTGGACCAGAACTCGTTGAGGAGATGGACCTCGAAGACGACGAAAAGACACTCCTCCTCAAACACCTCGACTGGGTACGCGGGTACCTCTGCTACAGCACCGACGTGATGAAACAGGTCAAGAAGAACATGGGGACGAGGTCGCCGGCGATTCGGTATGGCGCACGTCTCGCAGTTGATGGAGCCCCTCAAGGACGCCCGCTCGACCTCGCGCTTACCAGCGACCAAGGACTCGATAGGCAGTCCCACATCGTCCTCGGGTTCCGCGAGTTGGAACTTGATACAGGTCGAAAATTCGTATCGAATGAGCGACTCCTTGCTGCGATCAACAAGGTCAATCAGAGGGTCGTGACGAAGCTTAAGGACTACCGGTGGGCCCTCAAAATCAAGGACCGCCCACCCATACAGGCCAACCTTGCGGAGTGGATTAAGAGCGTAGACGAACGCGCCGGAAACTCGTCTCTCCCAACATTATTTGCGGAACTCGAAGCAATACCCCCGGCTCGCGTCGACCCGACAGAGGAACAGGAAGTGATCGCACTCTGGACCGCGCTCCTCACGACAGGCGAACTCAAAGGTTTCGCAATGAAGGCGCTCTCCGGATTCAACCGTTACGACGCGCTCGCCACGATAGGCGCTGAAGCGATTGACCCCCTGGGAAGTCTGGCCGCGGTCTCACCCGACTACACGCCCAAGAGCGACGTGGTACTCGAATTCAAGGTGTCATTTGACGCGTTGATCAGCGATTTCGAGGCCAAGATCAAGATACCGTCGGAACTCGACCTCGTTGTCTGCTGGGACTGCACCGATTTGAGCCTGAGAGTCGGGCGGCTAGAGCCTACCTATGGAAAATGGAAACACAGCCGTCCATTCCGGGCCGTTTCATATATTTGGCACGATGATGCCAGTTCAACTCACTTCAACGTCATAGCGCTGAAGAACGTTGTCGCCGAATTGCTCGTCGAACATGGGATCGCCGGCGGGGACGCCGCACTCGGTGTGCTGGAGAACCGGGACGACTCCAAACTCATTTAAGCGTAACTTGCACAGGCTGTCCGCGGTTTAGCGGGCCGAGAAGCGGCCGATTCGGATACGCGCATGCGCGACGCGCGCGAGCGGGCAAAATTGGGCCGGAAGACGGCGGATAGGATCGCGAAATGTCTGAGTTCAACGTGGGCGCGAAGCTTCTCGGTCATCTCATCGATTTTGACGAATCCACTCCAGAGACTCAGGGGACACTGGAACGGAGCGACGATGCAATACTGCTCAATCTCACTTGGACAGATCCAAGAAGCCCTTATGCACGGTGGTTCTGGAACTACTCGCAAGATTCGACTGAAGATGCTGCACCGCCGTCGCGACTTCTTTTCAGACATGGACAGGGGACAATCCTTCTTGTGGGCTGCACCATGTCGAGCGCTCAGGGCGGTGCATGGGGCCCAAGCACAGGTATCGTGAGCGCCGAATACGCGATTCTTGACGTAGTCCAAGACCTTGACTACAGCCAGGTAAACGGGCTCAAGTCTGTAGTCCACGGCCTCCGCGCCTGGCTCGGAGTGAAGAGTGTCCGGAGCACGATCAAGCCGCCCGCCGACGGAGCACCTCTTACCGCGACGTTTGTGGCGGTGGAGGGCGAACCCATCGTTATCGGCGGCGCCAGTAATCTCAGGCTTGTGCCAACGTGGCGCGCTGTGCCAAACAGTGCCGACGACACGACGACACTCTTCGACGAAGTCGTTTGCGAATCTTCGAGCGCTGACTTACACGACTGGTCGTACTTCCTGTCGGACCATCGCGCGATCAGAGACCTGCTTCTGTTGTCCTCCTGGACGATGCAGGAGCTGACCCCTCGCGCAGCGCTCCGTCTGGAACTCGAACCCCGCGAGTATGGGTCAATCTCGCAATCCGGAAGCTGGAGGAAGGTCGAACCGGCGTCGGCTGAGGGAGCGCGTGACGTACGAGCGTTCCCTCGGCATCTCGTAGAGTTCGCCGACCTCGGCCCGGACGGCATTAGCGAGTGGATCGACATCCGCACGCAGTTCTCCCGCGCTATCGATCCGATAGTCTCCTCGAAGCTCTTCCAACATCCCACAATCGACGTCAACCTATTCCTCGTCGCTATGGGGCTGGAAGCTCTGGGCTACCTACTAGCGCTCGAAGCGGGGCACGACGAGAAGAGCGCGAACAGTATGCGCTTCTCGCAACGTCTGACTCTTCTTGCCGACGGACTCGGCGCGGCCCTGCCGTTCGACGTCGACGATTGGGCCTCGGGAACGTCCGAAGCGTACAACTCGGTCAAACACGCGAACCGAGCTCCGGTCGACATAGGGCAGCTAGTCCTCCGCTGGAATCAATCGGTCGCTGTCTTTCGTGCGTGGACAGCACTACGACTGGGGGTGCCCGCTGAGGTCATCGCTCGGCGGCTCGAAGTGTAGCGACGCTGCTAACGGCTTTTGCGTCCGGCTCCGGCCCCCGGTCTACATATTGCGGTGAACTCACCAGTTCTTCGTGGAGGATCCGCCGACCGTGCCCCACACGGATCCGGTGCAGAGAAACGACGTTGGGACCGACTGCCCGTCCCATCGCCATTCATCCCTCGGATTCGACTGTCCGATTGCGAATGACCAACCAGTCACGGTAGTCCTCCAGGCGAACCACTGCTGTCCGCTTGGGCTCACGCGGAGAGTTATCCCGTGGTCCTCCGTCAGTCCGTGCCGGACGTACGGACCTGCGATTTCGAGTACTTCTTGCCGGAATCGGTTCTGTTTGCTGTATTGGCCCATCATGCAGAGGTGAAGCCAAGACAGTGCAGACTTCGTTTCCGCGAATTCGCGCTGATCCAAGCGGCGCCCGTCTGCGTCTGCGCCTTCGATGTCCGCGAATTCGAGAAGTCTATTCGCCGCTCGATTTTTCAGTTCGTTCAGCCGTGCCTGCCGGTCAGGTGCCTTGCGCGCCGCACTTACGGCTTCTCGATACGTAGCCGCCTCGACGACCGGCCAGACGTCGACAGGTGCGAGGCCGGCGAGCGATCCCGCATCACCGGCGTAGACGAAGAGCACCGCGAACTTTGCCCGCCACGCAGTCTTGGACATCTTTTGCGCTCTGAAGTCGAGCCATTTGAAGGCGGTGTGAAATGACGCAAACCACGCAAACCAAATTGCGTAAATTGCAAGGAGGACGGACATTGCGCCTATATACACAATTGTCTTGAACAGATTTGTCCAGTCAGCGGATGATGCGCTTACGACGAAAGTCGTGACGGACCACACAAGCAGCACCGTGCCCGCGAACCCAAGCACGAGTTCGCAGAACAGCTTGGCCTTTCCGGTTTTTGCCAACGCCGACGAGAGAACGAGAACGAACACCACCGGTACCAGACATAGCTCTATCCAGAGATCGAACGTGCGCAAGGCGCTAGCCGTCTCGACCAAGAGAGGAAGTCCGACGACCGGCGCAATAACCGCAGCGAAGGTTGCTTTTCCGCTCATTACACGCTTGTTGAAAATCATCGGTATCGCAGTCGCCAGGCCGAAAACGATGGTTTCTTTGATCAGGCTGGCATCCCACACTTGCGCTCTTTCGAGAAGGGCAGTTGCTGCGACTATCGCCAGAATGCACGCCAGGAATGCGCCGATCAGGATGGGACTAGCAGCTGCCTTGAATACCCCGCCGACAGACTTGCGAACGGGCGCGACATAAACGATCGTGAAGATGAAAGGAACACTAAGCGCGCCGAGCCAGATCAGGTTAGCTATTTCGCGCGTATTGAGCAGGGACATGTCAACGACAATAGGTGGTGCCAACGTCACCCCCAAGAGCGGCCGCCTCGGTGCGCGGGCCGCCCCCGTCCTCGAACCCGGGCAAAACGCGAAGAGCTTCAAACAACACGCGCCATGCCGCCGAACGCCCATGGAACGTGGGCTGCCGAGCGGGTTCGACGGCGAATTGAGGACGAGTACGCGAGGTTCACCAGGGATCCCTTAAGAAAGAGTGTCGGCGCGCCCGCTGAACGATCCCCCACTGGCGTCCGCGGCGGCACTGGCTCGAGCGCCGCGCCATTCACAAACACGAGCTCGACATGATCAGGGAACCCGCCGCAGTTGAAACGCCCCGTCGTCGACCGCGTGGCACGCCACACATAGAGGCGATTGCGTGTGCTCGCATCTCGGCGTAAAAAGGGAAGGCGAATCCATTTCTCTGCCCGTTTGCGGTGCTGAGAGGGACTATGGCCACAGGATTTGGCCAGCGCTCGGATGCGACGGTCCGGCCACGGTGGCAGCACCGCGTTCACCCTTCGTCCCGCTTGAACGCCCGGTCGAGCAAAGCCGCGGTCTCCGGGTTCACCAGCTCTCTGCGCTGGATGTAGTGCATTACCGTGACCCTCGTGTCGGTGTGG
>Ga0247813_10002592_pt1 | contig 12210 bp, 10 predicted proteins | sample UWRJL169409C1_FD_180719 | JGI IMG/M metagenome (GOLD analysis project Ga0247813, IMG submission 180719) | Plant litter microbial communities from Arlington Agricultural Research Station in Wisconsin, United States - UWRJ-L169-409C-1 | ecosystem: Environmental > Terrestrial > Plant litter >... | reverse complement strand
TTCTGGCTGAACGTTCACGTGAATATTATGCTGAAGGTTACCGTCGTTTTGACCTGGTCAGGACGCAGAAATGGGCAGAATTGTCTGCTACGTTCTCCATAGCGGGAATCAATTACGGCGATCATACGCCGGTAACTGTTACACGTACAATTACGCCGAACCTGTATTTGCGTCCGATTCCACAGGATCAGATAGATCGTATGCAGATGACTCCGGAAGAAAAGGCGACTTATCAGAATCCGGGCTATTAAATCATATACTGATCATCGGGTTGCCGCAGGGCGACCTGATGGTCTTGCTTTAAGCCATCTTCACAATTGTATCGACTGGTGAATTATTCTTCAGCATTTTTTTATTCTGTTTTATGAAAAAATATTCCTTTGTATTTACCTTGCTGGCAGGCCTTGGCCTGCCTTTTTTAACTAAAGCCCAGCGTCCTGTTGTGCAAACGAACTATACTGCTGATCCTGCTCCGCTGGTTTATAATGGAAAAGTCTATCTCTATACCGGTCATGATGAGGATAACTCGACCTGGTTTGTGATGAATAACTGGAAACTCTACACGACTGAGGATATGGTGAACTGGACCGACCATGGGGCTATAGCTTCTTACGAGACCTTTGAATGGGCCAATGGTGATGCCTGGGCACAGCAGGTCATTGAACGCAATGGAAAGTTCTATATGTATGCCCCGGTGAAGACCCGCGAAAAGAAAAGGTCTGCTATCGGCGTTGCTGTTGCAGAGAATCCATATGGCCCGTTCCGGGATCCTTTGGGTAAACCGCTGGTGAGCATCAGTGAGGGCGACATCGATCCTACGGTTTTTATTGATAATGATGGACGTGCCTATTTGTATTGGGGCAATCCCGATTGTTATTTCGCTGAACTGAACGAAGATATGATTACGCTGAAAAGTGAGCCCGTGATGGTTCCCATGACGGAAGAAACCTTTGGAAAGAGAACGGGTGATGCACGCCGGCCCAGCATATATGAGGAAGCGCCATGGCTGTATAAGCGCAATAATTTGTACTATCTCTTCTGGGCAGGAGGCCCTTTGCCTGAATTCCTGGGTTATTCAACGAGTAAAAGCCCTGCCGGCCCCTGGAAAAAGGGCGGTACACTGATGCCGCGGGAAGGAAGGAGCTTTACAAACCATCCGGGTGTTATTGATTATAAAGGAAAAACATATCTATTTTATCATAATGGTGCTTTGCCCGGAGGAAATGGCTTCAATCGTTCGGTTGCTGTGCGCGAGTTGAAATTCAGAAACAACGGAAAGATTGATTCAATGACAATGACCGCAGATATTAACAGGAGTCTGCAACCTTTTAATCCGTATCAGAAGGCGGAGGCGGAAACCATCGCCTGGTCAGAAAATATGAAAGTATCACAAAATAATAGTGTCGGTGTATTTATTACAGCTAAGAAAAGCGGGGCCTATACCAAGGTGAGTGCTGTGGATTTTGGCAGTGCAGGTGCTTCTTCTTTCACCGCGAGGGTAGGAACAACGCATCATTCTGATGTCACTATGGAAGTTCGCCTCGACGGTGCGGATGGGCTTTTGCTTTGCACAATGAAAGTACCGTTTACCGGCGGCAATAACCGTTGGGCAGTAGTTTCGTCTGCCATCAGCAAAACAACGGGCCTGCATGACCTCTACTTTGTCTTTAAAGGCAAAGCCGAAACGGATATCGCTTATTTTGATTACTGGATGTTTTCCAGACACTAAACACCCATTTCCAATTCATCGATAGTTTTTGTTTTTTTAACGATTTGCTTGGTCATTTCAACGGTTTATAAAGGGCTTATTGAGGCCATGTAATTAGATTTACGTCATAAAATAAATATTAGACTTAAATAAAAATATCATGGAAATTCAACAAACGCCCGAAAATGCATTATCTCATTCAACTGTTACTGCGATTATCAATGCACCTTTAGAAAAAGTAGACATCGCCGACTGGCTGCTTAATTTACCGGATGCAGAATATCAGCGCTGCTCTACCCAACATATTGGAGCTGCCATCAGCAGTACATTTGATGGTCAGCCAGTATCTTTAAACGTGGAGACTATTGGTGATGCCTTGATGGTGCAGCATTACGTTGCTGATGTTTATCGTCCGGACTATTGCCGCATGTTATCTATCTCTGATTCAATTACCAAAGGCGGCCGGACCAAAGTACAGGTTTTATGGGAACTCAGAGCAACCAGGATTGATGAGCATACTACACTTTATACTAACGAGATCCACGCAACAGCGACTCCTGAAATGTTTGATTTTATCAGAGAACATGGCATAAACCTAAAAGATGCCGCTGCTGCGAGACAGGCCGCTTCTGATGCACATAATCATGAGGAAACACCTAATTTTGCAAAAAGCATTCAAAATAAAGCGTTGACAGGTAAATATAATGAAGCGTTTTAATTAAGGAATATAATATTTGGATTGGCTCGTTACCCTCGCTGATACTTGCCTTGCACTGACGGGAGCAATATCAGGATGAGCTCGTTATACTCGCTGATCCCTGAGGGGGAGGCTTCAATTGAAAATGCTGTCGCTGCGCTCCTGTCATTTTTTGTGCTAAAAATGCCTTGCACTGACGGGAGCAATATCAGGATGAGCTCGTTATACTCGCTGATCCCTGATGGGGAGGCTTCAATCAAAAATGCTGTCGCTGCGCTTCTGTCATTTTTTGTTTTATAAATGTCTTGCACTGAAGAGGGCAGAACTTTTTAAAACAAAAAATGCCACCCGAAGAGGGTAGCATTTTTGATTGGCGGAGAGTGGGGGATTCGAACCCGCGGACCCTGTTACAAGTCAACAGTTTTCAAGACTGCCGCAATCGACCACTCTGCCAACTCTCCGGCGCAAAAGTACGAACTCGTGTCGATTTTGCAAACAGCAACGCAATTATTTTAACGGATTATGCCTACAAGCAAGATAACTCACAGATTATAAGCCAGAATAATTTATTTGAGGATATAATTTTATGGGTTAATAACGCTAAAGGCGTCCATCAGCTATCATCAAATAGCATTTTGATATATAATACTAAAATATTTAGCATGATATCCTTTTATCGCCATCTTATTTTTTAGCTTTGCAAAGCCGACAGGCTGCCCTATTCAGTCTGTTGATCATCTGAACACATTTTAAATGGAACAGTTAAGCTTTTTTAAAGAATCAGGACAAACTCCTGGTATACCCAAAGATATATTGGCGTATCATCCGGGGATATTCACCGATGCCGAAGGCTACCTGCTTTTACAGCAGTTCATCAGTGAAACACCATGGCAGCAGAAAATTGTTAAAATGTATGATAAAGAGGTGATTACACCAAGATTAACGGCCTGGTATGCTGATGCAGATACATATGATTACACCTCCCTGCGCAGATCGGCACCTAATTTATGGACGCCTGAATTATTATCAATGAAGCGCAGGGTAGAGGATATGGCAGGTGTTAAATTCAATAGTGTGCTGCTGAATTACTATAGAAATGGAAATGATTCAGTGGCGTGGCACAGTGATAATGAAACTGCGCTGGGGAAACATCCTGTGATTGCATCTGTGAGCCTGGGACAAGTGAGGAATTTTGATATTCGTAATAAAAATGATCATCAGGAGAAATATTCGATCAGGCTGGAGCATGGTTCCCTAATGATCATGAAAGGTGATTTACAGGCGAAGTGGGATCATCGCATTGCGAAGTCGACGCTTATAATGAAAGAGCGGATAAATCTGACTTTCAGAACTGTTGTATAACATCAACCTGGTGAACTACGGTTAATTGAATTTATATTTTATAATTATCTTTATGGAATATGATAAGTATCCGTTCTGAAGGGAATAAGCTGTTGCTGTGCTTAGGACTTTTCCTTTTTTCTGCTTGTAGCCAGGATAGCATCTATCGTGCAGAACCATTTAACGCCAGCATCAATTTGAATGCTTTACCCGACAGCTCAAAACCTGTATTCTCTCAGCGACACCTAAAAAGTAATAAGCAGAAGTGGGTAGGAGGTATTTTTGGGCGAAACCAATTGGCAGAATGGAATGAGGTGCTATATAAGGATACGGTAATCAGGATAGACCCTCAGGTTGAATCGGCCTTTGATACAGGATCTTCAGCCTATCCTTCCGCTGAACGGTCGCAATTTGACTTCTATGATGTTACCTTTGTCAATCCAGCCAAAACAAGTTTTATAGCGCGGATTTCCGGACCAAATAATGTTGGCAACAGGTTTTATTTATTTAATGCACAAGTAGCCGGTTTGAAAGTATATAGTATAGACAGGCCAACTATTATAGAAGGCGACCGCAAATGGGAAAACCGCGGTATGCTGCAGATCGGCCCTGAGCTGCTGATGGTTGATAATGACTATATTTTCAATCAGAAAACTGGTAAAGCTTTTGAAATCACCCGGGAAGGTAGAGATAGGATTCGCGGAGAATTCACGGCATTATCGCCAGACCAGCAGACGGTGACCTTCACGACTAACCACTTGCTATATCAATGTCACTTTCCCAGTGGAAAAGTGTATAGTGAATCAATAGCAAATGAAGTTTTAGCGACAAAAGTTAAAAAGGGTACGCAAACGTGGCCATATGATTATTTCAACTGGGTTAAAGATGGAAGCGGGCGGATGTTTCTGAAGAGTGAGATCGTTAATACAAACCACACCAGATGAAACCGTTCGAAAAGTTAATTGTTGCCATTTATGCGATTATTGTTGTTGCTATCTTTTTCGCCGGTATGCTCGTTTTCGAGATGTATACAACGGAGGGTTCAGCTGCGGTATTGTGGTTTTGTCTGGCATTTACTATTCCGGTTTCAATCTATTACAGCATCAGAAATACCGATGGACAGGGCCAAACCTGGTACGCGTACATAGGGACATTTGTCAGCAGTTGTGTTATATTGTTATTTCTGAATTATTTTACTGTGATGAAAGCAGACCTGCTGATCAGCTATATGTCCAGGTTCTCTACCACAGTAACAATTCCAATTACTGAAGTGAAAAAGTATTACGTTAAAAAATCCTTCGACCATACTGACGTAACCGTGTATTATGCTGACAGAATGATAAAGTTTGAAACCGGTCGTTCTAATTTCTTCTTGTTAAAAGATAAAAAACAACTGAATTCCACTATTGGTCAGTCTTTCCTCGGGAATTATTATATCACGGAATTCAATCATTCAAAAGATGAAAAGTGGACTGCAAGAATAGCTTACCTCAAGGATTGGTGGTCAAGGAACTGGTGGCTCCTGGCATTTTTGCTGCTATTTTTTCTTTTCATAGTGATATCAGTGAAATATTTTCCGAATGCGGGACGAAAAAGGATTCGGAAACCTGTATCAATAAAGCGCATGGTGCTGATGTGGCTACTTATCATGGCCGGCTTGTTCATATTTGCTGTAATTGCTATGTATTCCTATGGTCTTTACCATGTGCTTAAAAGGAATCTGTGATGAATGCTTAACTTTGTTCAGATACAGATAAACCCGACTAAATGTACCATATCCTTAGAGAGCATATAGAAAAGATCATACCGCTCAATGATGATGAGTTTGCGTTTGTACAGCAGCATTTTACCATTAGCCAGTATAAAAAGCATCAGTTTCTTTTTAAGGAAGGCGATGCCGTAACATATACCTATTTCGTTATCTCCGGACTTTTAAAACTGATACATACCGATGATAACGCAAAGGAGCATATCGCAGCTTTTGCGATGGAGGATTGGTGGGAAAGTGACTTTCAGGCTTTTTATACCAAAACCAGCGCTACGATGTCTTTGCAGTGCCTTGAAGATACTCAGGTATTTTGCCTTACGCTGGAAGGTTACCGGGAATTGTGTACAGGTCTCCAAAAAATGGAAAGCTTTTTTCTGGAAAAATCTACCGGAGGTCATATCAGTTCACAGCGACGAATTCTGTCTTTTCTAACATCCAGTGCAAAAGAGCGTTACGAGCAGCTCCTTAAAAGGTATCCTTCACTCTATCAACGGGTTCCTAAAACTCAGCTTGCTGCTTATTTAGGTGTTTCGCGGGAAACACTGAGCAGGCTTTGGAGTTCCTCCTAAATAAATGAATATTTTTTGTATGGAGGAATAGTGAGGTTTGTCACACGAAATAACTACAGGTCATACTCATCTTTGGACCATATAATATTTATCCTGGTGTATTAAACACCTCAAGAAAATCAAAGATGGAAAAAAAAGTAATCAATCCCTGGAAATGGCAGGATCAGCGTAGTTACGTCCAGGCAGTAGAAGTTACACAGGTAGCTGGTACACTTTATTGTGCCGGACAAACCGCAATCAGTGCAGAAGGTGTATCAAGCAATGCTGATATGAAAACCCAATTATTGGAAGCAATACAAAATCTTGAACAGGTAATTAGTGAGGCTAGTTACGAGTGCAAAAACATCGTACGCCTGAATGTGTATACTACCTCCTCAGCAGAACTCTGGCCGTGTTTCCATATTTTCCAGGACTGGATAGCCAAACACGGAATTCAACAGGCAACTACCTTATTGGAAGTAAAGGTCCTGTTTGAAACGCTAAAAGTTGAACTGGAAGCTACCGTAGTTAGATAATACGGCCAAAATGCCAAAGAATTCCTGAAGGGTCAATCACAAAACACTCTTCACCCCAAACTTCCTTTTTAACAGGAAGCACCCTCACATCTGCATACTTCTGATCCAGCTGAAGTCCCTGCAGATGTTCAAAAAATTCGTATGCATCATCTACAAACATAAACAGCATGGTGTTTTCTATCCATTCCTTTACATATGCCCTTTGCAGATAAAAAGCAGTTGCTCCAAGTTCAAACAGGGAGAGATGATGATCAATCACCGATTCTTTGAATCCCAGATCGGTATAAAAAGATCTCGATACATCAAAATCTTTGGATCCGATAAAAGGGCGTAATGATTTAGCAGGTATATTCATTGGTTTGTTTGAGATAATTACAGAGGAAAGATAAATAATTTTTTTTGATCTGTGATTTTTTCTGATAAGTGATACTAATAGCACAATAACGTTTTATTTTAGAGGAAATTCATTTTGGAAAAGAAAGATACATTCATACAAGCCATACAGGAACACGAAAGACTGATTTTCAAAGTCGCTTCTTTTTATACCGATTCCAAAGATGACCGCGATGACCTGGTGCAGGATATCATTTATAACTTATGGAAATCATTTGATACTTTTCAGCAACGCTCCAGTTTTAGTACCTGGATGTACAGGGTTGCCATGAATGTGGCAATTATTCACCTCAAACAGCGGAAGAGAAAAGTCCAGTCCGTGCCAATTGACATAGGTACCTTAAATTTTGCAGAAACAGGTTTCGATGGTAATGAGGAAAAACTACAGGTATTGAGGAAATTGATGAATGACTTGAATTTATTTGATAAGGGTATTTTAATGCTGTACCTGGAAGATAAAAGTCACACCGAAATAGCGGAGATTATTGGTATATCGAAAAGCAATGTGGGTACTAAATTATCCAGAATAAAAGAAAAATTAAGACAGCAAGTAAATAAACAAAATCAAAATACATCATGGAACTAGACGAATTAAAGAGTGATTGGGAAAATAGAAATAACAGACCCACAAATCAAAACAGCTTAACTTCTAAAATGATTGATCAAATGATACAAACAAAATACGACTCAAAGCTTAACAAAATAAGATATCCAGAAATAGGCGGTGGACTCGTTTGTGCAATTGCAATCGTTTTTATTGCCTGTAATTTTAATGAACTGGATACATCTGTTACCAGATGTATGGGCGCAATTGCGATCGTGCTGTTACTTTTATTACCAATATTGAGCTTTTTAAGCTTGTCGAAGTTAAATTTTGAATCTGCTGTAAATAAATCCCATGTAGAAGTTTTACAGCAATTTGCCATTGACAGGTTGCGTTTCCAGCGTTATCAGAAAATGAATGTGACCCTTTGTTATTTGCTGATGGTTGCGATCATCATCCTATTACCAAAGTTCTTTTACGGGAAAGATATGGTGATCAATAAGGCATTCTGGACTTTTGCATTCTCTTTTGGATATATTTTTCTGTTGGTTTTTTCTGGACTGATTAGCAGGTATTATGGCAGATCTTTAAATCAGGCCGAAGAATTACTCAGGGAAATCAAAGATTCAACAGCAAATTCCTAATTCTTAAAAGGAGAAGCAGGACTGTTGTTGACCATCTCTATGGCAAATGATTACTCAACAGTCCTTGTTTCCTTGTTCTTCTTAATATAGTTATCCAGAAATTCTGTTGGTGTCAGTTGAAATTGCGTGAAAAAACATTTAGAGAAATAGGAGTGGGAGCTGAAACCCACCATATAACCGATTTCAGAAATGTTGTATTCCTGTTGTACCAGCAATCTGGCGGCAGCTTTTAACCGGATTAGCCGCACAAACTCGTTGGGTACATGTCCAGTTTTAGCCTTTATCTTTTTATATAAACTTGATCTGCTCAATCCCAGTTCTTTGCCTAAATCTTCTACGGATAACTGGGGATCCGAAATCCGGTCTTCAATTATCTTAGTGATTTTATCCAAAAACTTCTTCTCACCGCCACCAGCCGTTAAAATGTCTATTCCTTCAAATGGATTTTGGGCAAAACGTTGTTTTAAATTATGCTGAAGCTCGAGTAAGTTTTTAATTAGTAATGATAATTGCTTCCATTTAAAGGGTTTGGCAATGTAGGCATCAGCACCACTTTCCAACCCTAATATTTCCGATTCGGTATTTGTTTTTGCTGTCAGCAGTACTACAGGCAAATGGCTGTAATTGATATCTCCTTTGATAGCCATACATAGTGAAATGCCATCCATCACGGGCATCATTACATCCGATATCACCATATCAATCTGATGTTTATCTAACTGTTTTAACGCTTCAGCACCATTTTTTGCCTTGATGATCCGATAACCTTCCGCTACAAAACTTTGAGACAGGAATTTCAGGAGCGAGACGTCGTCTTCTACCAGTAAAATTGTCTGTAATCCTTCCACATCATCGATGTGTTCAAAACCATCGGTTACAATTTCTTCATCTTTAATATAAGGAATCAGGACTGTAAATATGGTTTTTACACCTTCCTCACTTTCTACCAGGAGTTGTCCGCCATGTTTTTCAGTCAAAGATTTGGCAAGTGCCAGGCCAATCCCTGTTCCACCCAAATTGCTATATTGATGCTCTTCGGTGGCCACTTTAAAGAACTTTTTAAATATTGAATCGAGTTGACTTTCAGGTATGCCTATACCGTCATCTTCCACACTGATAGAGAGCATCTCAGTACCTTCAGCGCTGAGATAAATGTCGTTGATCCTGATTTGTATGCTGTGCCGCGCAAACTTTACGGCATTGATCAGCAGATTGCTCATGATTTTCATCAGAGCTTCAGGATCGGCATACACCGCTAGTTTTTTGATTTCTGTAACCAGTGTAAATGCTAATTCTTTCTTTTCTGATATGGGAACGAACCTGTTCTTAATACTGTTGATCAGGTAAATCAATTCAATTTTTTCCAGGTGGATTTCAAAAATATCGCTTTCTATTCTCCTGAAATCCAGTAACTGATTGACGAGCGTCAGCAGACGATCAGCATTTTCATCCATCACCTGCAGCTGATCATGGCTTTCTGCGTCGCCTTCTTTTTTCATCATCAGTTTCTCCAGAGGAGCGATGATCAACGATAGCGGTGTACGTATCTCATGGGCCATTGCACTGAAAAATTCTATTTTTTGTTTATAGAATTCCTGTTCACTTTTGTTTTTTAACCTTTCCAGCTTTATTTCGTTGCGTTTACGTTGTTTATCTGCAGCATATCGCCGAATCAAAGTGGCAATGGTTATAAAAAGAATCAGGTAAAGGATATAGGCAATGGTAGTTTGATAAAATGGAGGCAGAATTTTAATCCGGAGGGATGAAATGCTTTCAGGATTTAACCCGGGACCATCACTTTCCCGGACTTTAAAAATATAATCGCCAGCTGGCAGATTGGTATAAGTTGCTTTTCTCTGACTGCCAACATTGTTCCAGTTTTTATCAAATCCTTCCATTTTGAATGCATACTGGACTTTATTCGGTGCCACAAAACTAAGCGCCGCATATTCAATGCTGAGTACAGATTCATTAGCGCTCAATACGATCTCTTTGGAGTAGTTGATGGCTTTTTTTAGCGGACTATGCTGATCGTCAACCGCCAGATCTTTATTAAACAGCTGAAAGTTCGTAAAGGAAATTGGAGAACCGGTAATTTTAGCTTTTACCTGTTCAGGGAAAAATGTATTAAAACCATTGATGCCTCCGAAGTACATCTTGCCCGATGCAGCTTTATAAAAGGCTTTATAATTGTATTGCTGACTTTGCAAATTATCCCACTTACCAAAACTCCTGGTCTGTCTGGATTGAGGGTCAAGTTCGAAAATACCATTGTTGGTAGAAAACCATAATTTACCCGCATCATCTTTAATGATGCCATAGATCACAGCGCTTTTACTCCAGGTGCCTTCGTCATAAACCTTAATGTTGCCGGTTTTCTTGTTCAGTACATTGAGTCCGCCGCCATCCGTGCCGAGCCATAAATTGCCCCTCTCATCATCTAACATACAGATAATCTTGTTAGAACTGAGCGACCCGGATTTTTTACTGTATGCATATTGGGTGAGCCGATTGTTCTTGTCCATTCTGATCAGGCCATTGTCATAGGTCGCGATCCACAGCATATGATCCTTATCCTGGTAGACCTGATAGATGCAGCTCTTATCCAGATTTTTGCCTTTTATTCTGATGAAATTATTCTGCTCCGGCTGATACAAATTCAGTCCGGCGATGGTGGAAACCCAAATCCTGCCTTGCCGATCCTCATCAATAGCATAAACGCTGTTATTGCTCAGGGTGTTTATGTCGGCAGGATCACTGGTAAAACGTGTTATTTTGCCTGTTTTCGGATGGAGTATATTGATTCCCCCGGTATACATACCCACCCAGATATTTCCGCTTTTATCTTTGTATAGTGCGTGAATATTGTGATAAGAAAGGCTATCCTGACCAGACGAAAAGGGATACTTTTTAAACGTTTTATCCCTGGCATTGAAATAGTTTAAACCGCCATCTTCAGTGCCTACCCACATATTGCCGGGTGTGTCTTCTAAGAAAGCACTTACCGCATTGCCTGATAAGGAATTTTGTACCCCCGAAGGATAATAGTAGTCGAAACTCAGACTATTTTGATGGTAATAATTCAATCCGCCAAAATAGGTGCCCAGCCAGATACCACCTTCCTTATCTTTGAAAATACTGTAAACGGCATCATCATTTATGCTGAAAGGATCGTTATTTTTATTCTGGTAGACTGTAAAATGATCTGTTTTAAGATCGAGGATATTCAGTCCCTTCTCCGTTGCTAAATATAAAAAGCCTGGTCGCGGCTCACGGATCGCCCTGACAATATTATCACTGATAGCGTTGCCGGCCGACTTCAGGTAAACTTTAAACGAAGCAGATTGTCTAAGCCAGACATTGAGTCCGCCAGCCATCGTAGCGATCCAGATATTACCGCTGTCGTCTTCGTGTAAGTCTGATATCACATTGCTGGACAAACCTCCTTTGCCAGCTTTATATAATTGCATCGTTTTTTTACCAGCATCGTATACATTTATACCTTGTCCGTAAGTGCCTATCCAGATTTTCCCTGCACGATCTTGTAATAAAGTAGTGACTTCATTTGATGAGATGCCGACTTTAGATGCAGTAGAGAAATTACTTAATTTCTTCGTCTTCACTTGATAGACAAAAATTCCGTTTTCTTTGGTAGCAATCCATAGATCACCAGAAGCCACCTGAATAATATCATTGATAAATAGCTTTTTCAGCGGGCTGAAAAGCTTAAATTTCTCTGTTTCCAGATCAAAAATATAGATGCCTTCTTCTGTACCAATCCAAAAGGTAGTCGCGTTATACTTGAATATTTTCCTGATAAAATTATTACCAATACTGCCGGCAACGTCTTTTTGATATTGAAAAGACTTAAAGCTATAACCATCAAATCTACTCAGACCATATTTGGTGCCGAACCACATATATCCCTGGGCATCCTGCTCAATATCCCAAACGGTATTTGCGCACAAACCATCCGTAACCGTATAATGCCTAAAAAAGATATGCTGTCCAAAAGATGAACTGCTTAGCCA
>Ga0247813_10002591_pt1 | contig 12218 bp, 9 predicted proteins | sample UWRJL169409C1_FD_180719 | JGI IMG/M metagenome (GOLD analysis project Ga0247813, IMG submission 180719) | Plant litter microbial communities from Arlington Agricultural Research Station in Wisconsin, United States - UWRJ-L169-409C-1 | ecosystem: Environmental > Terrestrial > Plant litter >... | reverse complement strand
ACGGCGACCTCTTCGCCTCGGCCAAGGTTAACGGCTCCGTTTATTACGCGGTGAACTCGGGCCCCCACCGCCACCTCGCCTTCTGGGACCGCGCCACCGACAACCGCATCATCAAAGTCACCAACGGCAAAGTGGACTGGGTCACCGGCATCCATAACGCCAAGGGCGGTTTTGCCGAGTTCAGCACGATCTCCGGCATCGCCGGCGTCGTCGACGACATGCTCATCGCCCACAACGTCGAGGGTTCCCGCTACGTCGCCTACACCACCGACGGCATGGCGCTCGGCGAAGTCGCCGCCGATGCCGATGGTCGCGTGCCGAGCGTCGGCGGCACCGCCGTTTACATCGAGAGTTTCACCGGTCTCTTCATCAAAGACGCCGCCTCGTCCCGCCGTCTGCTTTTCTATGTCGTCAGCGGCGACGACCGCATCGTCGAGGTCACCGGCCCCGGTAAAACCGACCGCTACGAGGGCGCGCTCGTCCTGAAAACCTCCGCCCCTGCCGGTGACGGAAAAGCCGTGATTCCCTACTCCTCGCGCTACGGAAACGTCACCCGGGGCCTCGGTATCGACGGTGAAGATACGGAGTGGGATCCTGTCGTCCCCCGCCTCACCGTTTCCGGCTCCCGGGGCGCGGTCGCCGATATCCGCCTGCGTCGCGATTCCGGCTCACTCAACGTGATCGCCGATATCCTCGACTCCACGCCTCTCCAGCCCGGCGAGGGCTTTGAAGTCGCGCTCGGACGCACCGCCTCCCGTGCCGACGTTCTCCTCACGTTCACCGCCCCGCCTGATGCGCCCACCACTGGTAAGGATCGTAAATGGCGCGGCACCGTCACCCTCACCCGCGACGGAAAAACCTCCGCCGTCACCGGTTCCGAAGTCGCACCCTCCTTCCGTTGGGAGGGCCTGGGTTACAGCCTCGAAGCCGAGATCCCGCTCTCGTTGCTTCCGGAATTCTCCGTCGATACACCGCAGACCTTCAAAGAGGATGCCATCGATCCTCGCACCGGGAAACGCGGCAAACTCGCCCATACCACCGAAACGCGTCTCGACCTAAAAACGCCCCTGTTCCTAAACGTGCGCGTGCTCTTCACCCCAGACAAAGGTCCCGTCTCGCCCGCCACGCTCTCACCGTCAGGCCTGCTCGAAGTTGTGATCCCGCCTCCGTTACTTAAAAAATAACCCCTCCCGCCTTCATGCTCTCTGCCGTAGTTCGTTCCCTCCTCATCGTCGGCTCAGTGAGCTCGTGTCTGCTCGCCGTTGATACGCCTACCGCCCAAACCGCCGCCGCACCCGCCCCGCGCCCCGCGCCCACTCACGCCAACGTCCCCTACGGCGACCATCCGCGTCAGCAACTGGACTTCTGGGCCGCTCCTTCAACCCACCCCACGCCCGTCCTGTTTTTTATCCACGGCGGCGGCTGGGTTCGCGGAGACAAAAACGACATCCTCAAAGCCCGCCTCGCCGACTACCTGGCCGCCGGCATTTCCGTCGTTTCCATCAACTACCGCTACACCACCCAAGCCCAGCTCGCCGGTGTCAATCCGCCCGTCGCCTGGCCCATCGCCGACGCCGCCCGGGCCCTGCAATTTGTCCGATCCAAAGCCTCCGCCTGGAACCTGGACAAACAACGCATCGCCGCGTCCGGAGGCTCCGCCGGCGCCTGTTCCAGCCTCTGGCTCGCTTTCCACTCCGATCTCGCCGACCCCAAAAGCTCCGACCCCATCGCGCGCGAATCCACCCGTCTGTTCTGCGTCGCCGCCGAACGCGGCCAGACCACCCTCGACCCCGCCCTGCTCAAAGCCTGGACGCCCAACAGCGTTTACGGGGGGCACGCCTTCGGCCTCATGGACCCCAAAAATGTCGGCACGCGCGACAAACAGTTCGACGAGTTCCTCCGCCGTCGTGACGAGTTCCTCCCGTTCATCAAAGAATACTCGCCGCTCGAACACGTCACCGCCGACGACCCGCCCGTGTATCTGTTTTACACGAATCAGCCAGCGCTCGGACGCGCGCAAAACGATCCCACGCACAGCGCCAACCTCGGGGTCAAATTGAAGGAGAAGCTCGACCAAGTCGGCGTCCCCTGCGAGTTCGCCTACCCCGGCGCGCCGGGCGTCGAACACCTCGACACCTTATCCTATCTCAAGGCGCGCCTGCTCCGCTAAGTCACCGCGGAAGGCCGGCCGTCGCGCTTACGGCAACAACGCCGGCAGCTCATCCAGCGCGTGAATAAACGCCGCCGACTGCGCCATCACCTTGGGTCGGGCCATGTAACGGCCAAAGCCCACAAAAAGGTCCACCACCGGCTTCGTCTCCAAGTCGCTCGCACCGTCGCCCACCATCACGATTTTCGCCGGGTTCAACTCCGCCTTCAACCGGATGATCACTTCAGGTTTTCCGCCCGAGCGCGTGGTCGGATACGCCTCGTCGAAGCCCGTGTAGCGTCCGTTCGCATCAAAAAACAAATCGACCGCCTCCACGCGTTCGATGCCCAGAAAATCCGCCAGCGGACGGATGATCGGACGAAAACCGCCGCTCAAAATAATCACGGTCCAGCCCGCCGCGCGCACCGCCGCGAGGGTGGCCAGCGCCGTCGGTTCGACGGTGTCGATATACTGCCGCCCCACCGCCGCCACGTCGCTCCGCTCCGGCTGGATGATTTCCAACCGCCGTGCGAACACGGCTTCGACGGATATTTTTCCATCCATCGCCTCGTTGGTCATCTCCTCGACGCGTTTAAAAACCTCGGGCCCGCGCACACGCGCGAGTTCGTCGATACCCTCGATGGAAGAGAGCGTGCTATCGCAGTCAAAAATCAGAAGTTTGGGAGCAGACACGCCGCCCACGAAAACGCCCGCCCCCGCCCCGCGCAATGCGTTTCAACCACAGATCGATGGAGGTCCGACGACCTCGTCGGGGCCGCTCCCGTTTCGCACGCAAAACCGACCCAACGGAGTCGTCGGCCCCTGCCCTTTAAAACAACTCACCCTGCGCGCCGCCCTGCGGTTTCACCCCGAGCAATGCGCCGTAACGCTCCAGCCAGTCGTCCAGCTTGTCCGTATAATATCCCGGGTCATACGGCGCCGTCGCCGCATCATACATCGCGACCGGCCGCGCCCGCTGCCAGTCGCTCGTTTTCCCCTTCTGTTTCGGCGTGATGTAATAAGCCACGCGCTCCCCCATCCTCGGCCGCGGCATCATCAACAACGCCGCCTCCGCCGAGGCCCGGCGCGGTTTGCCGCCTTCGGCGATGAACCGCTCATACGCATCCGGATTCATCCCGAGCACCTCCGATTTGGCCAGGTCTTCGACCGGCAACGCCCGGGTCGTGATCTTCGTGCGATAATCGTCAACCGACGCCAGCGGAGATTCCCCGTTCGCTCCCACCAGGAAATAGACGAGCTTGTTGCCCAGTTTTTTAAGGAACGGCTCGATCCCCCGCGAGCGCAGCGCGCTGCCGCGAATCGTGATTTTTTTGCCGTCGTAGAGCGCGTAGTTCTTCGCCTTGTAGCTCCACATCGCCGTGTAGCGCCCGTCGTATTCCAGCTCGATGCCCGGCGGCAGGATGCCCGTCACCAACGCCAGCAACGTGTCGGGTTCGTCAAAATAACGCTCCGTCGAGAGGTAGATACCATCGGTATCGGCCTCGAGGATCGTGCAGCCGTGCTTCGTGAATTCATCGATGAGCGACTGGAGCAACTCGCGCCCGCGCCGCGTCACTTCCGCCGCCAGTTCTCCGTCGCCAAAACGCGCCCCCGAAAATCCGAGATAACCGTAGAACGAATTAATGAGGATTTTGAAACTCGTCTGCCGCGCCTGATACTCCGACCGCAGCGACTCGTCGGGCGCCGTGCGCGCGAGCTGTTTATACTTCAGCCGGTATTCGCGCAGCGTCTTCAGCAGCGGGATAAACACGCCGAGCGTGTCGTTGCGCGGATTGCGCCCGATGGCCAGCAGGAGGCTCGGGTAAAGCGACGCCACGTCGAAGTGCAGCACGTGCTTGAAGACGCCCTCTTGAAAACTCCGCGTATAGCCGCCCTCGAACGGCGCGACTTCCGGCGGCACCGGACACGCCTGCCGCGCGTGGTAGTATTCCTCAAGGAAGAGCAAATCGATCTTGCTCGTTGTGCCGCGCAGCGTCGCCTCCTGAAGCAGGATCGGGAACGTCTTCACCTGCTCGAAATAAGTCGGCAGCAGCAGGTCGGCCACGCCGCGCGTCTCGCGCAAATCGTCCGCCAGATACGCGAGAAATTTTTCCCGGTCATGAACGAACGCCTCGTGGATCTTGTCCCCCGCAAGATAGGTGCGCTCGTCGTCGTCCTCAGTGATTCCGAAATACGCCGCCACCGCCTTCAACCCGTAGGAGGTGAGTTCGCGGGTGGTGATGTCGTATTGCTGCACGAGCAGGTAGGTATCCACGACCGTGCGTCCCGGCAGATCGCAGCGCGGAAAATCCACCATGCGCTCGGCGATCTTTAAGCGACTGTTGCGAAACGAGGCTTTCTGCCCGAACCGACCCCAGGCGCACACCACCTTGAGCCGCTTTGCCCGCTGACGCAGGTAATCCAAATCGAACTTAAAAATGTTATGCCCCTCGATCACGTCGGGGTCTTCCTCGGCCAGCACCGTGTTGAGCGATTCCAGCAAAGCCTTCTCGGCCTCGTCGGTCATCGTTTCCAGAACGAGGATACGGTTGCGCTCGCCGAACCGCAGACCGATCGCGAGCACACGATCCTCGGCCTTGGTCGCGTCGCTGAAACCGCCGTCCGTCGATCCCGTCTCGATGTCGAGCTGACACCGGCGTAACTGCCCGAACGACAGATCGGCGAACAACCGCGCCCGTTTTTGCAGGAGAAACTGGCTTTCAAGCGGCTTGATCGTATCGACCCCGCCCGTGTCCTTGGCCGCTTTCAGGAACGCATCAAACGCCTCCAATGTTTCCGCCTGAGCGAGACGCGTAAACGTCCCCTCACCCTTGAGTGTCTCGATGGTGACGCCCGGTGATTCCGCCGTGACGACCTCCCGCAGCCAGGCAAATGGCCGAAGCGTTTCCGTCCGCGTCTCGCGCGTCCCGTCGGCCCGCGCCACCGCTGTGTGGACCGCTCCAGAACCATCCACCCATACGCCGCAGAGAGTATCACTCATAGCCGCTGGAAATTAAACCGGAGCGTCCGTGCGCTCAGAGCTTAAAGCGCAGGTAGTAAACCGTGAAAATGCCGAGAAACAAAAACGCACCGATCAGTCCCATGAACAGGCAGGCTTTGTCGCGTTTGCGGTAACCGATGCCGGCCAGCGCGCTCAAGCCAAGCCAGGCTACGAGCTTGATGATGACCCAGGCAGAAAACTGATTGGCGTGAAGTTTGGAGAGCAGACCGAAGCCGCTCACGAGCATCAGCACGCTGGCGATGCCGGTGATGATCATGACTTTCTTTTTGGTCTCGGGTGCACCCGCGAAGCTATAAAACGCACCGGCGGTAAGGGTCAGCAACGCGAGGAGATGGATGATCTGGTAAACAGCAGGATTCATAAAATAAGCGCCTTTTGTCAGGGAAACCCACGGCAATGTCTAGGCCGTGTTTACGAGTGAGCGCCTTGCCCTGATTTGCGGTGTAGGCCGCCTGCTTGCAGGCGCTCCGCTTGCGCGGCCCGGCTCGCAGGGGAGCCTGCTCACTGCCTGCCTGTAAGCCATGAATCGGCCAAAAAAATTAAAAGTGACACCCCGCCTGTGCCGTGCGCCCAAAGGCTCGAGAACCTTTTTTTGACTAGGTGGGCTCCTCCGAACGGCTTCATGCTTTCCGATTTACGGCCTAGCACTCCACCATCCGTTCCGGATCCCGAATTTTATCAAAGGAGAGAGCAGTTATTGAAAACGCCTCGAACACTGCAGGGTGTCACGGGGCACCGTAGGCCCGACCTCGTCTCCGTCAACCGCCTTCCCGTCTTTTTACGCGCCGGCCGGTTTGCCAAACAATCCGCGCACACTCCACGCGGTCAGCACGGCCACGGCCGCCAGTCCGCAGACCGGTGAAACCAGCCACACGCTGCCCGCACACAACGCGGCCGTCAGCACGAGCACACCTTTGTCTGCGGCATTGCCGCCGTCCGTCGCCCGCCATTGCAGCACCGCCAGCAGCGCCCAAAGCACCGCTCCGAGCGCCACCGAGGCGATTACGAACCGCGCCGCCGTGACGGTGTTTCCGCGCCCGGCCAGCAGCACCGCCAGCAGCCAGAACAGTGCCTGGTTGAAAATCGCCAGCCCAAGCGCTAGCACGCCGATCAGCGTCTTATTAATCGGGAAATTCCCGTCAGCGCTCACCGGTATACGGCTGCGGATCGCCGCGCCCGTGGACACGAAACGCACTCCGCCCCGCGCCGCTTGATCCTGTGTATGACCGCTCATCTCACTCATCTTCATCGACCGCCATCGGGTCCAAATACTTCAGGATGATTTTCTGCAGTTCGTCCAAAAACAGAAAACACGCGAAGGCCTTTTGCGCCTCGGGATCGAGATCGCCCATAGTGCTGCTCGACTCCAGCGCCTCGAGCGTGTCGTCAGGCACGTCCACCAGACGCGTGGAGCGGAATCGCAGGCGCAACGCCGCGCACGCGCGCAGCACCGGCTCGGCGTTGTCGCGGTCGAACGCCACCACGCCTTCGCTGAAAAACTCCGCGTCGAACAACGAAAACAACCGGTCGCAGTCGTTACGTTGCGATTCCAACAGGTCCTCGCCCCACACGGCGGCGAGTTCGGTGTCGGCATCGCCGAGTGCCAGCGGCACCGCCAGGTGAACGTGCAGTTCGTCCGCCACCGCTTTGATCAAATCAAGCAGCGGCGCGACGGCCGTGATACTCAGGCGGACTTCAACTCTCTTCATCGGGTTCAAAGGTGGCGGACAAATGCCACTGTTGGAGTGAAAACACGTAGGCCTCGGCGTTCTCGCGCACGCCCACCCACACGACGGAGCGCCCTTGTTCATGGGCTTCCAGCATGTGTTTGGTCGCCGTCTCCTCGTCGAAGCCGAACAACTTGCGCAGCACCATCACCGCATAGGACATGCGAGTGACTGCATCGTTCAAGAAGACGACCCGCCAGGTGGATTTCTTTTCGACTTCGACGCTCATGCCTGGGCAAACGCGTCGCGAACGACCGTGGCGATGTGCTCGGCGGCTTCGGCCACCGGCACCTTGATGACGTCCTTCTTGTTGCGCCACTTGAGCTCGATGACGCCGGCCTGCAGGCCTTTGCCGCCGATGGTGATGCGCAGCGGGATACCGATGAGGTCGGCGTCCTTGAACTTCACGCCCGGGCGCTCTTCGCGGTCGTCGATGATCACATCCGCGCCCGCCTCTTCGGCGACGGCGGCGAGCTTCTTGGCGAGTTCGGCGGGTTCGGCTACCGAGGGATCGAGGAGCGTCACGATGACTTGGAACGGCGCGACCGCCCACGGCCAGATGATGCCATCGGCGTCATGGCTCTGCTCGATCACGGCCTGCAAGGTGCGGCTGATGCCGATGCCGTAGCAGCCCATGACCATCAGGTGCGACTGCTTCGCGTCATCGGTGTAAACCGCGCCGAATTTTTCCGAGTATTTGGTGCCGAGTTTAAAGATGTGACCGACCTCGATGCCGCGTTTCACGGAGAGCGGTTGGCCGTTCTTCGGATCGGGCTCGCCCGGACGCACGCGGCGGAAATCGCCGAACTTCGTGATCGCGAGGTCGCGGGTCACGTTGACGTTGCGCACGTGGAAACCGTCTTTGTTCGCCCCGGTCACGCCGTTGCCGATGAGGCGGATCGCGTGGTCGGCGAACACGCCGGCGAGAGCCGACGCGTCTTTGATGGAGCCCTTTACGGCGCCCAGGCTGCCGGGCTTCGCACCGAGCACCGGTTCGATTTCCTCGGCGGTCGCGGCGCGTGTGAGCGTGAAACCGAGGGAGCCGAGTTTGGCTTCTTCGAGTTCGTCGTTGCCACGCAGGATCACGAGGAACGGTTTGCCGTCGCCCATATAGACGAGCGTCTTGAACTGCTCGGCGGCCTTCACGCCATAGGGCGCGGCTTCGAGCGAGGCGATGGTCACGACGCCGGGCGTCGCGAACTCCTCCACGGCTCCGACCGGAGTTGCATCAACGAGGTCGGCGGGAACGAGGGCGCTGGTGGCTTTTTCGCGATTGGCCGCATAGCCGCTGGCTTCGTTGTAGATCACGTCGTCGTCGCCGATCTCGGCGGGAACCATGAACTCGTGGGAGAAGCTGCCGCCCATCACGCCGGTGTCGGCCTCGACCGCGATGGCGGTGATACCGATGCGTTTAAAGAAGCGCGCGTAGGCGTCCTTCATGGCGAAGTAGCTCTTGATCGCGCCTTCGTCGTTCGCGTCGAACGAGTAGGCGTCCATCATCACGAACTCGCGGGCGCGCATCAGGCCGAAACGCGGGCGGATCTCGTTACGGAACTTGGTGGCGATCTGATAAAAATTCTTCGGGAGATCGCGGTAGCTCGTGATCTCGTTCTTCACCAGCGGCGTGATGATCTCTTCGTGGGTGGGCCCGAGCACGAACTCCGGTTCACGGGAACGGCCCTTGTTGGCGCCGGCGTTGTCGGCGCGGAACATGATCTCACGGGCTGCCGCCCAGCGCGGTCCCTGCTCCCAGTTGTCCACGGGATGAAGGTGGGGCATCCACAGCTCGATGGCGTCGGACACTTCGAGTTCCTCGCGGCAGATCTGCGAGATCTTCTGCATCACGCGAAGGCCGAGCGGCATATAGGTGTAAAGGCCGCCGCCGAGCTTGCGCACGAGACCGGCGCGCATGAGCAATTTGTGCGAGGCGATCTCGGCGTCGGCCGGGCTGTCGCGGAGCGTGGAGATGTAGAACTTGGACCAAGTCTTCATGAAGTCCGCGAACGAAGCATCCCGCCCCGCCCTGCGCAAATGTTATTCACGCTCCAGTTTTCGGGCGCCGCGCCTCCCTCCTTGCCTTGCGCAGTCCGCTCCGTTCACTCCCGCGCATGTCCGACCCGCTTAACCGCAAGCCCTGGCCCATGAAGTGGGTCTTCCTCGCGATCGTCCTTTGCATCGTGCCCTACACCGTGCTCACGCTCGTTTACCGGAAACCCAAGGATCTGACGTTTAACCCTTACGACGACATGAAGCAGCGGGCCAACGTCCTCCGCCTGCTCAACGCCGGTTATCAGCGCGTCAACGCCCCCGCTTCCCGCCCCGCAGACCCCCAATTGCTCGTCGGCGCCATGCACTCGCTCGCCGAGGTCACCCCTGCGCCCGCCGGCGTCACCGACGGTCTCGACGCCACGCTGGTCGAAACCCCGCAACTGCCGCGTTCGTTCAGTTCCGTGTCGGCGCCGCGCGAAACCGCCGCGTTACTGCCCTACCCGATCGTGTTCACCTGCACGCTCGCCGACCAAAAACACCAACTGGGCGGCGCCCAGGTTTTTATCCGGGGCCAAAGCATCGTGATCATCCCCGGCTTTGAACCCCTCGACGGCGATCTCACCGCGCGTTCCAAAGAAAGCCCCGTCGTCATCACGCTCCCCGGCGGCACGTTGAAAGCCGGTCATTACACCATGCGTCTCGCCGGCAGCGAACAGTCGCGCCAATGGACGGTCGAGGTGAAATGAGGTGAGGTGTGGCGCACTAGACGCTCTCGTTCGGCGTAGCCCTGAGCGTGAGCTCAGGGCGTTCGATACACACCCGTCGTAAGCGGCTCTGTTGGTCCCCCCGCACCCCAAGCTCACGCTCGGGGCTACGAAATCCCGCCCAGACCACACTCACGCAGCCGCTGCCCCACGCCTCGTCTCACTTCAGATCGTTGAGCAGATCATCCACCCCGGCGTCGCCTTTCTTGCTCGTTGGATCGAGGTGTGAGTTCGCCGCGCTTTCGTGGAAGCGCACGTGGCCCCACAGGTTCGGGTGCAACGTCGCCTCCATCGGCGCGTCGCTCGTGATCTGCGTGAACTTGTTCGACCAGTATTCGCGTTGCAGCACTTCGGTGCCTTCCGGCCCGCTCACCAACACGCCCCAGTCCATCTTCACGCGAAGTCCCGGCGTGATTTTCAGCCCCAGCTCCGCCAGCGGAATCGACGCCTCCACCACATAACCATTCGCATCGCCCAGCGTAAACAGGCGCGGTTTGTCCACCTTCGCCACGCGGTCAAACGTCGCCGATCCCACCGGACTCACGACCTGCCAGGTTTTGTCGTCGGGCGTGCCGGGCACCACCGCCTGATAAAGCACCGCCGTCGGCTCGTCGCCCATGAACGTGAGCAACAGGCGCTGGTCACCCTTCACCGGCAGTTTCCGGTCGGCGGGCGCCGCCGGGTCATTCGCGATTTGCAGGTCCACCGCCGCGCCGGTCTTGAAGAGACGGTCCCACTGGCGACCTTGGTTCTTCATCGGGCCGCGACCGTTGATTTCATACGCGAGGTAGAGGTTCGTATCGTCGTAACCGATACGGAACTTCGCCTTTGCATCGATCTCGGCGCTCGCCGCCTCGGGCCAGTCGTTGAGTTTGCCGTCCAGCTTCGGCGGAGCGGTCACGCGGTAGGCGTCGATGACCGGCGAACGCGCGTAAACCTTGTTGATCTCATTGGCCCGCTCCCAGTCCTGCGTCGCCGTGACTTCGGCGGCGCCAATCGTCAGCTCGCCCGAGAAGCGTTTGAACTTATCCATGCCGAGGATCTCGACCACGCTCGCATGGTTATGTCCCACGACGGCGTAGTAGCGGTTGTCCGCCGTGCGGGTGAAATAACCGCCGAAGTGTTCCTGACCGAGCGTGGTTTTATCCATGGAGAAACCGCGCGTGTTGTCCGGCTGACTCCACGGCACGGATACACCGCGATCACGGATGTCGCGGAAGATCTGCCCCGCAAGAAAGCCGTCCGCCGTGATGATGTTAAACAAACCCGTGTTGGTATTGAACACCATGAACTCACCCAGGTCGCCGGCGTGCGCCGTCGTGTGGCCGGCCATGCCGAGTTCACACACGATCTGCCCGGGATACATCGGCTTCGACTTCGTGAGCGCGTGAACGCCCGGACCTTCCGTGCGGTAGGTCCACAACAGCGAGCCGTCGGGACGCTGCACCGCGATCTTGCTTTCGTAGTCCTGGTCTTCGCGGTGGTAGAAATTCCCGTTGTCGAGGCGGAGCGTCTGGCCTTCCCACAGCTTGGGCGTATCGAACCGCTCATACACCGGCACGCCGTTGGGCAGCCACTTCGTGATGCGGAATCCGATGGGGCCGATCTGCGCGCCGAGTTTGCTGTCAAACATCACGCCTTCGGGACGCGCGCCCTTCTTCATGGGCCAGAGCTGCACTTCGTCGGGCTGGGCCTTTTCGTCGCCGTTCAAGTCCGACCACGCGCACATGTAATTATTCAGCACTTTCCCTCCGAACGCCTTCACCAGCGACGGATCGAGGAGCTGCTTGCACTTACTCGCATGACCGATCGCCGCGACGATGCGCACGCGGTTGTTTTCATGCAGATAGAGCAACCCGATGCTCTCCTGCCCCGCGCCGCCGGGGCGCACGTTATGGAGGTAGAGCCGGTCGTTGATGCGCACGGGCCGATCACCGATCTCGACGCCGCCCCAAGCCGTCAGGTTCTTCAGGCGCGACTTGCCCGTCGCCCAGTCCAACTCGAACTCCAGCGGCCCGTAGAACAAGCGCGTGCGGTCGCCCGGATCGAGTCCGCCGGCGCCACCGTATTCGGTCGGTCCGAGGATTTCCTTCATGAACTTGCCTTCGTTCGACCACTGGATGACGCGCTTCGGCCAGTAACGTTTTTCCACCGCCCAGACTTGCCCGCGCGAATCCGACGCGAGACCCACGATGTAGTCCATGCGCTGCTGGTTCCACGGTCCGAGCTGATACCCGCCGGGCTCGCCGATCTGACGCACATATTTGCCGGACGGATCGTAAACGCGGATCGTTTTCCGGTCGGGCGCCGCGTCGAAAATCAGAAAGTTCCCCTTCGGGTCGCACGCGATCGCGGTCGGCTTCACGAGATCGCTGACGATCACCGTGTGCTCACCGCCATCAAGGTTCACTCGCACGAGTTTGTTATCCGAAATCGCGAACAGGTCGCCGGCTGCATTGAACGCGAGCGTATTGCCGCCATCGGTCGCGCCGGGTTTGGCCAGCGGCACATCCTTCACGATCTTGCCCGACTTCGCGTCGAGCACTTCGAGGCGTTCGACCACGAGT
>Ga0247813_10002588_pt1 | contig 12223 bp, 10 predicted proteins | sample UWRJL169409C1_FD_180719 | JGI IMG/M metagenome (GOLD analysis project Ga0247813, IMG submission 180719) | Plant litter microbial communities from Arlington Agricultural Research Station in Wisconsin, United States - UWRJ-L169-409C-1 | ecosystem: Environmental > Terrestrial > Plant litter >... | reverse complement strand
CAGTTCAGCGCATCGTTGATTCCATCTCCCGCCATCGCCGTCATGCCGTGGCGCTGCTGCAAGCGCTGAACTGCCAAGAGCTTGTCCTCGGGCAATAGATTGCCTTCGACTTCATTGATGCCCGCCTGTGCTGCGATGTGCCTGGCGGTTCCAAGGTTGTCGCCGGACAGCATTGCCGTCTCGATCCCAAGCGCCTTGAGTTCAGCGACGGCCAAGCGTGCGTTCGACTTGATCGTGTCGGCCACGGCAAACAACGCCAAGACATCCGAACGGGACGCCAGCACCGACACGGTTCGTCCGGCCTCCTCGTGCGCCTTGAGCATGGCGCTGAGGGCGGGGCTGTTTTGGCCGCGCTCTTCAAGAAGCCGGCGATTTCCCAGCACGTAGACGGCTCCGTCCACGATGCCTTCCACGCCGCGGCCGGCCGCTGCCTTGAATTCGGTCACTCGCACGGACTCGCCTGAGGAAGACGCACCAAGGCCAGCGGCAATCGCCTGGGACACCGGATGGTCCGACTGCATCGCCAAGCCCAGGGCGATGGCACGCGAACGCTGATCACCCTCCCGGGAGTCCAACAACTGCACTTCGACCAGCCTGGGCTTGCCTTGCGTGATCGTTCCGGTTTTGTCGAATGCCACCACCTTCAGCTTCCTGGCCTCTTCCAGATAAGTGCCGCCCTTGATCAGAATGCCCCTTCTTGCGGCAGCCGCCAAGGCGCTGACGACGGTGACCGGCGTCGAAATGACGAGCGCACACGGGCAGGCGATGACCAGCAGCACCAGCGCCTTGTAGATGGCGTCGAGCCAGCTCCAACCCATGGCCCATGGCATGACGACCGCCACTGCAATCGCGATGACGAACACGGCAGGCGTGTACACCGCCGCGAATCGATCGACGAAACGCTGCGTTTTCGCACGCGACCCCTGCGCCTGCTCCACCGAATGGATGATGCGTGCCAGCGTGCTGTCCGTCGCGCCGGCTGTCACGCGCACTTCCAGCATCCCGGTCTGGTTGATCGTACCGGCGAACACGGGGTCGCCCACCGTCTTGTCGACCGGGATGCTTTCTCCCGTCACCGGCGCCTGGTCGATTGCGCTCGTGCCCGCAACGACCAGACCGTCGAGCGGCAGGCGTTCGCCGGGCCGCACGCGCAACACGGCACCCACCGCCACTTGCGCGGATGGCATGCGCAACCAGTTCCCGTCGGCCTGGCGGACGTCCGCCTCCTCGGGCGCGAGCGCCATGAGCCCCTGGATGGCATTCCGCGCACGATCGACCGAACGCGCCTCGATCCACTCGGCAATCGCGTACAGCGCCATCACCATCGCCGCTTCAGGCCACTGGCCGATAAGAAAAGCGCCGGTGACGGCGACGCTCATCAATGCGTTGATGTTCAGGCGCCCCCGCAACAACGCCGAGATGCCCTTCTTGTAGGTGTCGAGGCCGGCGAGCCCGATGGCAGCCGCGGCCAAGATCATCTCCAGGACGGTCATGAGCGTGGTCTCACCGCCCAAGAACCCGAGGATCTCGGCGATCAAGGCCAGTGCCAGCGCCGCGACCAGGCTCGGCAATCCACCACGCCAGACCCCGTGCGACGACGTGGCGCCCACTGCGTCCGTTCCAGCGGTGGCCGGTTGCACAGGCTGCGGATCGAACCCGATGCGTCGAATGGCCGCCAGCGAGGCAGCGACGACGGGTTCAGGCGCATCGATCACGAGCGTGCGAGCACCCAGCTGGAACTTGAGGCTGCGGATGCCGTCGATGGGTTCGAGTTCTCGCCGTATCTCGGATTCCTCCGCCGCACAGTCCATGGTCGCGATGCGAAAAGCACCCGCGACCGTTCCCACATGCGCACGGACCGGTTCGTCGTGAGAGTGCGCGGCATGCCCGTGCGCATGCCCCTGTTCGTGATCGTGCTTCGGACCTAACGCGGCTGGCGCGCAGCAGGCATCCGACGCGCAGTGCTTGACTTCTACTTCCTGGTTGCTCATGTGGCCTTCCTTCATGCAGCCATTGGAAACCCTGAAGCAGGTCTAGAGTCAAGTCCTGAACGTCCATTTCCAAACGGAGACCGTCATGAAGATCGGCGACTTGGCTGCGGCCACCCGAACCCCTGTCGAAACCATCCGCTTCTATGAACGGGAGCAACTGCTGCCCGTGCCTCAACGCACGGTGTCGAACTACCGGATCTACGCGCCTGCGCACGTTGAGCGGCTCGCGTTCATTCGCCACTGTCGTTCGCTGGACATGACGCTCGATGAAATCCGGGTCCTGTTGAGAGTCAAGGACCAGCCACTGGAGAGCTGCGCAGAGGTCAACGCCTTGCTCGACGCCCACATCGGACATGTCGCACACCGCATCCAGGAACTCAAAGCCCTGGAGACTCATTTGCAGGAGCTCCGCCAGCAATGCAGCGACAGTCCCGATGCGGAACACTGCGGCATCCTCAACGAGCTGACACAAGCGTCTTCTATAAGCACGGCGCTTGGTGGCGCCAGGACGCCGCAGCGGCGTGGTAGCGCGGCGCACGTGCACGGCAGCCACGCGCCCGGCGCGAAATCGACGGTTGTCGCTAAGGCCTAGCCTGGTCTTTGAACGCCGAGGTAGTTTTAGAAGCCTTACCCGTTGAACCGGACAGGCCTATGCCGCCGCCCGGATTTCAATGACCGTCGTGGTTATGGCGGTGGCCGTGGTCGTGGTGCGAATGCGCGTGCGACGCTGCGTCGTCATGCGCATGTCGATGGCCCCACATCATGAACACATCACGGCCATCGGCGGCCATCTCCACCTTCGCGCCCACGGGCAGCAAGACCTTGGTCGGCACATGACCGAAAGGCAACCCCGTCAGCAGCGGCACCTTCTTCAAGGACACACGCAGCCGTTCGGTCACCGTCTTCAAACTGAAGCCGCGGTCGTGCGGCACCTTCTTGAAGTTGGTGAACTGGCCCAGCACCACCGCGCGCTGGCGTCCGAGGACGCCTGCGTGCAACAGCTGGTCGAGCATGCGCTCGATGCGGTACGGGTGCTCGCCCACGTCCTCCAAAAAGAGCACGCCCTTGTCGATCTCCGGAAAGTAAGGCGTGCCGAGGAGACTCGTCAACACGCACAGGTTGCCGCCCCACAGCACGGCATCCTGGACGCCGCGCAGCTTCGGTGCATCGCCGTCGCGCGCTGGCAGACGCCAGCCAGTGCCTTCGCCCTGCCCACCGACCAGATCGTCGAAGCACGCTTCCATGATGTCGTCCGGCCCGGCTTCCGCGCCGAAGTCTTCCCCCACAGACGGACCCGCCCACGTCACCGCGCCTGTCTTGGCCAGCAGTGCATTCTGGAACGCCGTGAAATCGCTGAGCCCGACGAATTCGGTGCCGCGTTCGATGGCTTTGGCCACCGCCTTGTAGGGCAACGCGTCAAGGATGCGGGTGAGCCCGTAGCCACCACGCGAGATCAGCGCGATGTCGGCCTTGCTGGATGCAGCACGTCGAATGGCGGCCAGGCGGGTCGCATCGTCACCGGCGAAGCGCTGGTGGCTGACAAGTGCGGCCTCGTCGACCTCGACCTCATAGCCCAGCGCCTTGAGCCGGGCAACACCTCGGCGAAAGGCTGGCTTGTCGCGCACGGCGCTGGACGGCGAATAGATATAGATGTGTTTTGTCACGAGGCGAAGTATCCCATTGCGTCGTGCGCCAGTTGTTCGGCCTGCGCGGGCGTGGGCCCGCTGCGGCCCGGCCGTGACGCCGGCCAGGCGCGCAACGCCGCCTCGTGCCCGCGGTCCGGAAACGGCGCGCGCCATGCAGCGGTGGCATCGTCTGCGTCATCGTCGGGCGCCAGCAGCAGACCTCTGCAGGCATCCACTTTGGGCGAAGTTACCGGACCTGACTGGCGCGCTTCGTCGGCCACGGCAGCCGCCACGGCCTCTGCCAACGGCGTGGCGGAGGGACTGTGCACGATCAGGAAGGGCCCGGGTTCGATCGCGGCCAGCCAGTCGACCACCACCTTGCAGTGCCAATCGGGCGTCAGGGCGTCGGCCCGTTTGGGCTTGTCGCTCTTGCCGAATCCGATCAGGTCGGGGGCGAGTACGCGCCACCCGGCAATGCCAGGCAGGTGGCGAAAGAAATAGCTCCATTCGCCCGGGCCGTGCAGGCAAACCAGCGTGCCCGCTTCCGGCGTGCCCTCATCGATGTAATGCAGCCGCCAGCCTTGGAGCCGCGGCAGCGCCGACATGTAATGCGGCGCGAAAGCACCGCCTGAAAGTGCCGCAAATCGCGCGTCAGGCGTACGCAGCGCGTCATCGCGCAGGGGCTGCGCCTGCACGCGCGCGTCCTTGCGCCGCTGACCGAAGAAGTCCTGCAGCACGCTGGCGCAGGCGGCGGCCAGCACACCGCCGTCCACCTTCGTGCGATGGTTCAGCGCCGGTTGCGCGAACAGGTCGACGACGGAGCCCGCCGCACCGGTTTTCGCATCCGGTGCCCCGAACACGACCCGCGCCAGTCGGGCATGCAGCATCGCGCCGGCGCACATGGCGCATGGCTCGAGCGTCACGTAAAGTTCGCAGCCGTCGAGTCGGTAGTTGCCCAGCACCGCGGCACCGGTCCGCAGTGCGTTGATCTCGGCATGCGCGCTCGGGTCCTTGAGCGCGACCGGTGCATTGCGGCCTGTGGCAATGCAGACCCCATCGCGCACCAGGACGGCACCCACGGGCACTTCACCCGCCGCGCCCGCTGCACGCGCCTCTTCGAGCGCGAGCGCCATCCAATCGCCATCGGTCATCGCTTCGACTTTGCCCATGGCCTGCACAGCACGTTCATCACGTTCATAACGCGACCATGCCGAGCCGCTGCATCCAACCCGCGAGCGCCTGCTCGTCAGGCGTGCCGTCCGCGTACATCGCGTGCATCGACGCATGCGCTTCCTTGCGATGCTGGTTGAGCTTGATCTTGCACTGGAGTTGAGTGATCCGAAGTTCGAAGCCGACCATGCCGGCCAGCATCTTTCGCTGGAAATCCTCGCCCAGATCGCGCCATTGCTGCGCATACGCCGGTTCGGTCTCGCCGATGAGCTTCTTCAACAGCACGTCCTTGGCTTCGGGCTCGTCGACGATGCGCGCCTCGACCGTGCAGTGCACCGCCAGATAGTTCCAGGTCGGCACGCGCGCCAGGTCTGGATACACCTGGGGTGACAGGTAGGCGTGCGGGCCCAGGAAGGTCACCACCGCCTGCGGGCGCGCGGCCAGGTAACGCCAGTGCGCATTGGGCCGTGCGCAGTGCGCCCAGAGCGACGATGGCGTTCCATCGCGCACTTCGACCACCATCGGCAGATGGCTGACGTACGGCACGCCCTGGTCGTCGTTGGAAATGAGGCTGGCGAACGGGTGCGCACGCATGAGTTCCAATGCGAGCGCCGCATCCTTGGCCTGGAAATGGGGAGGCATGTACATGGTCGGTCACCGGTGCGGACGAGGCACGATTGTCCCCGAGATGCACGGTGCCGCACAGCGATGCTTCAAGCCCTCGAACGTTGGCCTGGCCGACAATTGCAGGTGTCATGCAGGACTCTCTCTTCGACGACCCCGACCCGGATCTCCCACCATCGCCCGCGCTGCCGCAAGCTGCACCGCCGAAGGTGGCGGCGACACCGCGTGCAGCACGTCCTGCCACCCAGGTGCTCGCCGCAGAATTCGATGGACTCGCGCATCAGGTCGCCGCGAGCTTGCCCGAGCGCTTGCACATCGGCAGTTCTTCCTGGCACTTTCCGGGCTGGGCCGGGTTGGTCTGGGACGGCGACTACGACAAAACGATGCTGTCCAAGCACGGCTTGCCCGCCTATGCCCGGCATCCGCTGCTGAACGCAGTGGGCATCGATCGCACTTTCTACCGGCCTCTCACCGCCAGCCAGTTCGCCCGCTACGCCGCGCAGGTGCCTGATGATTTTCGTTTCATCGTCAAAGCGCCGAGCTTGATCGCCGACGCGGTGGTGCGCGACGAGAACGGCCGCGGCATGCAGGCGAATCCGACGTTCCTCGATCCGATCCTTGCCGTGCAGCAGTTCGTGCAGCCGGCGCTCGACGGCCTTGGCCACAAGCTCGGTGCGCTGGTCTTCCAGCTGAGCCCCCTGCCCGGCCCGATGCTCGCGCGCATGCCTGCCGTGCTGGAACAACTGCGCACCATGTTGCGCGCCTTGCCCGCGCTGGCACCGGTTGCACCCGACGGCGTGATCGCCGTCGAGGTTCGCAACCCGGACTTCCTCGTTCCGGAATTTGTCGACGTGTTGCGCGACGCAGGCGCCACCTATTGCCTGGGACTGCATCCCAAGCTGCCGCCCATCGACCAGCAGTTGCCGCTGCTGCGCGCGCTGTGGCCCGGGCCGCTGGTCTGCCGATGGAACCTGAACCGGTTGCACGGCGCGTATGGCTACGAAGATGCGCGAGAGTTGTACCTGCCCTTCGACAAGGTGATCGACCCGGACCCGGACACCCGCGCGACGCTGGCACGCGTCATCGTCGGCACCGCGCGCGCGGGCCATCACGCCTATGTGACGGTGAGCAACAAGGCCGAAGGCTCGGCGCCGTTGACCGTGCTCGCGCTGGCGCAGGAGGTGAACCATTTGAAGGAAGCATCCGCACCGTCTTTGCGCCTTCGGAAGCACCGGTGATGGTGCTCGTAGAGTCCACCGATTTCGCGATGAAGGGCATCCGCAGTCCATGGCATGGCATTCCTCAACTTCTCAATGGCCTCGATCGAATATTGATCATCATGCTCTTTAAGATTGCAGTCTCCAGAGTCGACTCGGGAGACCGGCCAATGCGTTGCCGTCCCTCGTCCGCCCGCCGTTCCTGGTACGACTGCGAAGCACAATCACCGCCTAACTTCACCCCTTGATCCATGGACGCCACCACCGAGTTCTGGCGCGATCCGGCGCTGCCCTATGCCGAGAGCCGCCGCGCATGCCACAGCCGGAGTTGCTACAAGCCGCACAGCCATCCGACCTTTTCCATCGGCTCGGTCGATCGAGGCAACAGTCTCTTTACGGGCGCAGGCGACAGTTCAGTGACTCTGCGCAGCGGAACGCTCGTGTTCGTTCCCGCGTCTCGTGTGCACGCCTGCAATCCGGCGCCCGACACGGCCTGGAGCTACCAGATGCTGCACCTGGACGCGGCCTGGCTCCGTGGGGTTCGGGAGGAATACGACATGCGCAGCGCCGACATGGAGCCGATCCGGATCGTGACCGAAGCGACGAGCCATGCGCGCTTCAGTCGCTTGAACGCGATGCTGTTCTCTCAGGCTGATTCTTGTGACAAGGAAACCGCGCTGATCGAATTCATCGGGGAGTGCGACGAAGCGCAGGGGATGCGCATCGACTTGCCCACGATGTCGACGCACCTGAACGCAAAGATCGCCCCTGTGCTGGGTCTGTTGCGGCATCAGCCCGCGACCGACACCGGCCTGGCGGACCTGGCACGCGTCGCCGGCATGAGTCGCTATCAATTGATCCGCGCCTTCCGGGCCGTCACCGGCCTCACGCCGCATGCCTGGAAACTGAACCAGCGCATCAATCTCGCGCGGGAGCGGATTCGCGCGGGTGACGACCTCGCGGGTTTGGCCCATGGCCTGGGCTTTGCGGACCAGGCGCATTTCCAGCGCGTTTTCAAGGCCCATGCAGGCATCACGCCAGGCCGTTTTCGCGCTTAGGAAGCGCTGCACTTTCCTTCAATACAGCCACCTCCCGAATCGGCACACTCCAATGGAAATACTTGAATGGTCGTGTTGGATTCAGGATGGAGCAGTTTCTTATCGTCGCCGCAGTGCATCTTCTGGCACTGCTATCACCCGGTCCTGATTTTTTCCTGGTTGCCCGAACCTCACTGTCATCGGGTTGGCGGATCGCCAGTGGCGCTTGCCTGGGAATCGCCACCGCCAACGGCGTCTTCATCATCGGCGCGTTCGCCGGCACTGCGGCGCTGCGTCCGGACAGCACGTCGTTCATGGTGCTGCAACTTGTGGGCTGCGCCTATCTGCTTTGTCTCGGCGTCCTGTTCATCCGCTACGCGGGTGCCGATGGCCTGGAAGGCGTACCCGTACGACAACGGCGCGTCGACGGGCGCGCCGAGCAGCACCTCGCGTGGTGGCGCGCGGCCGGCATGGGCTTCCTGTCAGGCATGCTCAATCCGAAGAACGCGCTGTTCTATGCCAGCCTGGCGGCAATGCTCACCAGACCACACGCCAGCGTGAGCTGGAAATCGTTCTATGGCGCGTGGATGTTCGGCATCGTATTGCTATGGGATCTGCTGGTCGCCGTCCTCATCGGAAACCAAGCCGTGCTGCGGCGCTTTGCGCGTGCGCTGCCCTGGTTGGAGCGTGGCGCCGGCGCGGTCTTGATCATGCTTTCCGTCTGTGTCATTGCCGTCGTGTTGACGCGTTGATACGCGTTGATGGCTGGGCGAGCCCCTAATGACAGGACGCGGTCTATCGCCCACCGGGGCGGCGCCATTCCGACTCGCGTGTCGCTGAGCGCGATGGGTGTCCACGCTGCCGGTCGCCACATCACGCTGGGGTTGCCCCGAGCGCAATTCCTGCGCATCGTCAGCGTGATCGTGCTCTTCTGGGGCTTGGCACTCTTGTGGCGTTACTTCACCAGATGGAGGGCTGAGTGCCCACCAGTCTCAAAGCGCGGCTGGCCGTGTGCGGTTGGCGAAGTACCGCGCTGGCGACTCCCCGAAGGCCCGCCGGAACATCGCGATGAAGTTGCTCGGCGTGGCATAGCCCAATGCGTCGGAGACGCTGGCCACCGATTCGCCCCGGGCCAGGCTCTCGAGCGCATGCACCAATCCCGCTTGCTGGCGCCACTGCGCGAAGCTCATGCCCAACTCGGCCTGGCACAGCCGTGTCAGGCTGCGCGGCGACAGCCCCGCCCATGCGGCCCATTCATCGAGCGTGCGCGCATCGCCGGGCGCCTTCAGCACGGCGTGGGCGATGCGCAGCAGCCGCCGGTCGGTGGGCATGGGCAGATGCAGGGGTTCACTCGGGGCGAGGCGCAGTTCGTCCAGCAGCACCGCCGTCACCCGGCGCTGCGCGGCGGTGAGCCGGTCTTGTCCACCCCAGTCCACTGCGCGGCGAACCAATGCACGCATCAGCTCGCTGACGCCCACGACGCAAGGTTCCGCGGGCAACGCCCCCGCAGCCTCGGGTGTCACGAGCACATTCCATCCGCTCATCACCCCGCTGATGCTGGCCATGTGCGGCATGCCCGGTGGCACCCAGCCCGCGCGGTGTGGCGGCAGCAGCCATGAACCCTGCTGCGTTCGCACATGCACCAGGCCGTTCTCGATGCAGAAGATCTGGCCACGCAGATGTTGGTGCCAGCCGGTCTCGCGCGTGCCGAGCTGGAACTCGCTATCGGTCTCATCGCTGCCCCAGACAGCGATGAGCGGAGGGCCGTCGGCACGTTCGCTGAGATCGAACAGCGCCACGTTCGGCGAGATGGCTGCCTGTTGGGCGGACGACGGGGTTGCACGCATGGCCGAATTTCATTGTTTTACGTCCATACGACGTTATCAGGTCACTCCCTACCCGCCGGACACTAGGACATCACGAACCACTGGAGTCCTCATGCGCACCGCCGCACCACCTTTGCCCGCGCCTCTGCTGCGCCCCGAGTTGCCCCTGTGGCTGGTCATCGCGACGGCCTGCCTCGCCTCCTTCATGGTGGTGATGGACGGTTCCATCGTGAACGTGGCCCTGCCCGCGATGCAGAGAGACCTGCAACTCACCCATGAAGCCCAGCAGTGGGTCATCGACGCCTACCTGCTGAGCTTCGGCGGCTGCATGCTGCTGGCGGCGCGCGCGGGCGACCTCTACGGACGGCGGCCGGTGCTGCTGGCCGGGCTGTTTCTTTTCACACTGGCCAGCCTGGCCGGCGGTTTGGCCTCCGGCGCGGCACTGCTGTTGGCGGCACGCGCCGTACAGGGCGTCGGCGCCGCCGTGCTGGCAACCTCTTCCATGACGCTGGTGATGGCCGCAACGCATCACGACAAGCAGGCGCGCGCCAGTGCACTGTCGCTATGGGCCGCGCTGAACTCGGCCGGCTTCGCGCTGGGCGTGGTCATCGGCGGCCTGTTGACGGAAGGCGCGGGCTGGCGCTGGGTGATGTTCGTCAACGTGCCGATCGGGCTGGCGCTGATGGCGGGCATCGCCTTGAGCCTGCTGGCACCGCCTGCTCGGACGGCACGGCCGCGGCTCGACGTGCCCGGTGCGCTGGCGTCCACGCTGGGCAGCGCCCTGCTGGTCTACGGCATCACGCAATCGGCGGCGCTGGGCTGGGGTTCGCCCCTTGTGCTGGGTGCGCTGGCCTTGGCGCTCGGGCTGTTCGCGCTGTTCATCGCCATCGAGCGGCGCAGCGCCAGCCCGCTGGTGCGGCTGTCGATCTTCCGGCTGCCCGGACTGGCCGTGGGCAACCTGCTGATGCTGGGCCTGGGCGCCTTGCTCGCCGCGTCGATCTACCTGATCGCCACCAGCCTGCAGCAGGTGGCGGGCTACGGCGCACGCGACACCGGACTGGCGATGTTGCCGATGGGCCTGACGCTGGCGGCAGTGCGGCTGCTGTTCACAAAAGCCATGGGCGCGGGCACGGCCCGGCGGCTGCCGTTGTGGGGCGCGCTGCTGGCGGCCGCAGGGTTGGCCTGGCTGGGCGTGTTGCCGCTCCATGCAGCGTTCATGCCGAATGTGCTCGGGCCGACGCTGCTGGTCGGCACCGGCCTGGGCCTGCTGATCCTGGCGGCCACGCATGCAGTGACCTCGGGGGTGCCGGTGCAGGACGCCGGCCTGGCGTCCGGGTTGGCCAATACAGCACGCCAGCTGGGCGGCGCACTGGGGGTGGCCGTGCTGGCGACATTGGTTGGCGCCGTCGCTCAGGGGCAGCCCGCAGGGATCGATGCACAGGGTGCCCTGCTGGCTGGCAGCCATGCCGCGTTCTTCGCCGCTGCGGGCCTGGCGCTGCTGTGCGGACTGATCTCGTTGCGCCTGGCGCGATCGGCCTGAATTTCCACCCCCCTTCCGATCAACACAGGAGAAAACCATGACCTTGGATTCCGCAGACTTCACCCTTCACGACCTGTCACGTTTCCCGCTGGTGCTTGCGCGGGGCGACACATCGCCCGGCTATGCGGTCCAGTGGGAGCGCGAGATGCAGTCGCTCATGGACGATGGCGAGGCCTTCGTGCTGATTCATCCCAAGGCGCGCACGGAGGAAGCGCATGACGACCGCAAGCGCCGTGGCCTCTGGCTCAAACAAAACAAGCAGGCGCTGGGCGCCTGCTGCAAGGCCGTGATCAGCGTCGAGCCCGACGACGAGCGGCGCGCGGCGCTGGCCACCCAGTCGGCCATGGCGGAGAAAGCCTTCGGCATTCCGATGCGCATGGCCGCCACGCTGGAGCAGGCTTGTGACGATGGGCTGGCATTGGTCGGTGGGGACGCGGATCAACTCAGGCTTGATCGTCCATGCCGGTGAATGCGTTCTGATGCCGACGCACACAGGTCGCGACATCCGTCGGCTGGAAGGTCTCCATGCCCGCCTGCGGCTCGAAGGGCTGGCGACACAGAGGCGCTCGGCGGAGCGAAGATCCCGCCGGCGACGATCTCACTGCGCGCCGACCCGATTTCACTCCCACTCGATCGTCGCCGGCGGCTTGCTGCTCACGTCGTACGTCACCCGGTTGATACCGCGTACCTCATTGATGATGCGTCCCGACACCTTCTTGAGCAGCGCATAGGGCAGTTCGGCCCAGTCGGCGGTCATGAAGTCGCTGGTCTGCACGGCACGCAGCGCAACCACGTAGTCGTAGGTGCGGCCGTCCCCCATCACGCCGACGCTCTTGACCGGCAGGAACACGGTGAAGGCCTGGCTTGTGAGGTCGTACCAGCTCTTGCCGGTTTCCGGGTCGACGAAGTTGCGCAGTTCCTCGATGAAGATGGCGTCGGCACGGCGCAGCAGGTCGGCGTACTCCTTCTTGACTTCGCCCAGGATGCGAACGCCCAGGCCCGGGCCGGGGAACGGGTGGCGGTACACCATGTCGTGCGGCAGGCCCAGCGCCACGCCCAATTCACGCACTTCGTCCTTGAACAGGTCGCGCAACGGCTCGAGCAGCTTCAGGCCGAGTTGCTCGGGCAAGCCGCCCACGTTGTGATGGCTCTTGATGGTCACGGCCTTCTTGCTCTTGGCGCCACCCGACTCG
>Ga0247813_10002587_pt1 | contig 12226 bp, 11 predicted proteins | sample UWRJL169409C1_FD_180719 | JGI IMG/M metagenome (GOLD analysis project Ga0247813, IMG submission 180719) | Plant litter microbial communities from Arlington Agricultural Research Station in Wisconsin, United States - UWRJ-L169-409C-1 | ecosystem: Environmental > Terrestrial > Plant litter >... | reverse complement strand
CGCGACGAGGTGGACACCTTCGACCTGAGGGCACCCGCCGTGCTGGTCACCAGCGGCGGTATCGGCGGCAACCACGACCTGGTGCGCGCCAACTGGCCCGCGCGGATGGGCGTCCCTCCCGCCGACATGCTCAGCGGTGTGCCGGCATCGGTAGACGGCCGGATGCTCGCCATCGCCGAGACCGCCGGCGCCCGCGTGATCAACCAGGACCGCATGTGGCACTACGTCGAGGGCATCCAGAACTACGCGTCGGTGTGGCCGCTGCACGGCATCCGCATCCTGCCCGGCCCGTCGAGCCTCTGGCTGGATGCCACGGGGACACGGTTGCCCGTTCCGCTCTTTCCCGGGTTCGACACCCTGGGGACCCTCGAGCACATCGTCGCGGGTGGTCACTCCTACAGCTGGTTCGTCCTTACCCAGAGAATCATCGAGAAGGAGTTCGCGCTGTCGGGCAGTGAGCAGAACCCCGACCTCACCGACAAGAACCTCCGGCTGCTCGCCAAACGCATCGGCAAGGGTGCGCCGGGACCAGTGGAGGCGTTCAAGGAGAAGGGGGCCGACTTCGTTGTCGCAAACACCCTGGACGAGCTGATCACCGGGATGCAGGGGCTGTCCCCCGACGTCGTGATCGACGCCGACCGCGTGCGTCGCGAGGTGGAGGCGCGCGACCGTGAGATGGACAACCCGTTCGCGAAAGACGCGCAGGTCAACGCGCTGCGCCAGGCCCGCAACTACCGCGGCGACAAGCTCATCCGGGTGGCGAGCCCGCACCGCATCCTCGATCCAGCGGCCGGCCCCCTCATCGCGGTCAAGCTGCACATCCTGACCCGCAAGAGCCTGGGTGGCATCGAGACCGACCTCGAAGGGCGCGCCCTCGGCCCCGACGGCTCACCCGTGCCCGGGCTGTACGCGGCGGGCGAGGCCAGCGGCTTCGGCGGCGGCGGGATGCACGGCTACCGTGCGCTGGAGGGGACGTTCCTCGGCGGGTGCCTGTTCAGCGGACGTCAGGCAGGAAGAGCCATCGCCGCGACGAGCTAGAGCTGACTGCTCGACGAGCGCGAGACCAGCGCCAGGCTAGCGCGCGAGCGTCCAGGCTTTGCGCTTGATGAGCACGTGACCGCGGGGTGTGGTCAGGCGGGTCCACGGTCCGGTCTCGTAGATCTTCACCTCGGAGTCGTCGCTGAGGAAACCCAGCGAGAGCGCAGCGAAAGCGCCACCGGCTGGCACGTGTTCGAGCCCGCCGATCTCGCGACCCCATACCTCGGAGCGCACGCGGTGCACGATCTGCTCGCCGGTACCGGTGGGGATCGCCTCGGCGACCTCGTTGATGCCGAGCTTGGCGACATCGCCGAGCAGTTCGGCGGTAGTCGGCTCGAGGGCGTGCCACCCGCCACGAGGGGGCGAGATCGCCGCCCAGGTGACCGTGTGCACCTCGAGTGGCAGCGTCGCGGTGACGGGAGCCGCGTCATCCGTGATCTGGCTCTCGAGGCGGTTGATGCGCTCGAGGAAGGAGCCAACGGGCACAACGGCGTCGAAGTCCTCGGTGTCGGTGACCTCGAAGGTGCGCAGGCCCAGCACGGTGGGAGCCTGGTCGAGCAGGCCGACCGGGTAGAAGACGGCCACGTAGACGGCGAGCACCCCCTTGCCGGAGATCAGGCGCACGGAGCCGTCCTCGACACGCCCCGCTCTGGACAGGAAGACCTGTAGGTCACGGAGGGAGAGGGAATCAAGAAGGGTGAATGTACGGCTCATCGCCCATCTAAACTACAGGGCATGAGCGACCCATTGTCGGGCCTACTGGCCGCCCTCGATCTGACCGACACCGGTGCTCGCACCAGCGAAGACATCTTCACCGGGCCCAGCCAACGGCAGCCGATGGGGCGGGTGTTCGGCGGACAGGTGCTCGCGCAGTCACTGACAGCCGCGATGCGGACGGTGGCGGATGATCGTTTCATCCACTCCATGCACGGATACTTTCTCCGCCCGGGCGATTCCAATCTGCCCATCACCTTCTCGGTGGACCGCATTCACGACGGCCGTTCGTTCAGCACCCGACGCACGCAGGCGTACCAGAACGGGCTCCCCATCCTGTCGCTGATCGCGTCGTTCCAGGACGACGACGGCGGACTCGACCACCAGGCGACGATGCCGGAGGGAATCCCCGACCCGGAGTCGCTGCCGTCGGCGGCCGAGATCCTCGCGGGGATCGACAACCCCGTCGCCAAATTCTGGGCCAGCGAGCGAGCCTTCGACATGCGGCACGTTCCCTCGCCCATCTACTTCACCGTCGAGGGTGAGCCGACTCCGCACCAGGCCGTCTGGCTGAAGGCGATCGGCCCGATGCCCGACGACCCGAACCTGCACCGCGCCGCCCTCGCCTACGCGAGCGACTACTCGATCCTCGAGCCGATCATGCGCGCGCACGGCATTGCCTGGGTGACTCCCGGGCTCAAGGCGGCCAGCCTCGACCACGCCATGTGGTGGCACCGCTTCACCCGTGTCGACGAGTGGCTGCTCTACGTGCAGGAGTCGCCCAACGCCCGCGGCGGCCGCGGGCTCTCGCTCGGACGCATCTACAACCGCGACGGCGCACTCATCGCGAGTGTCGCCCAGGAGGGCATGGTGCGTGTCCCCGGCGGGGATGCACCGACCAGCTAGTCGGCGGACGGGCGACGGGTGAGACCCGTTGCGATGCTCCTGATCTGCTCCAGCACCACGTTGACACTGGCGCGCTCGAGCGTTTCGGGGCGGGCGAGAGCGTCGATGTACCGTCCGAGCCCGGGATGCGCGAGCGGGCGAAGAACCAGGTCAGGGTGATCGTGAAGGTCGGTCGTGAACCGTGGCATCAGCGCGATGCAGCCGCTCGCGGAGACGACTGCGGCCGCGACGAGGAACTCGTTGATCCGGTGCGGGATGCGCGCTTCGCTGCCGCCGATTCCGGCGATGACGCTGATGGCCTGCTCAAGAGGGAAGCCCTCGTGTACGGCCACCCATGACTCGTCTCGAAGATCCGCCGGCTCGATCACGGTCTTCGCAGCCAGACGGTGGTCACGCCGGACAGCGATATCGAGCGGCTCGAACAGGAGCGGTTCCACGCGTACCGATACTGGCCACCGGGGACTGCCGACCAGCCGATGCGCGAGAACAAGATCGTGGTCGGAGGTGAGTGACGGAAAGTCGTCCTGGGCCACATCGAAGTCGCTCAGCGCGACCTGCGGCTGGCCGGTTCCGTTGAGGGCGGCGATCAGCGGGCCGAAGACGGCGAGTCCCGCGCTGTGGAACGCGGCGACGGACACGGTTCCCGACCGGTCGCCTTGGAAGCGCGCCACGGCCTGCTCGGCCCGCTCCAGCGCGACTTCGACGTCGATCGCCGCAGCGGCCAGCGCGCGTCCGGCATCCGTCAGTGCCGTGCGACGGCCGTCCTTGAAAGTAAGTGGGGCGCGGGAGTGGCGCTGGAGCGCGCTGATCTGCTGCGAGACCGACGAGGGCGTGACGCGCAGCGCCGCTGCGACGGCGGCGATGCTCCCCCGCTCGCCCAGCTCCCTCAGGGCGCGAAGCTGTCCGAGTTCCATAAGTTCAAACTAACCTATGCATCATAAAACTGCTGTCTTGTCTTACGTCCGCGCGCGCACAACCATGGATGCATGACGAACCTCCTGACCCGCTACCGTGTCGACCTGCTGCTCCTGTTGGTCGCGGCCTCATGGGGATCGACTTATCTCGTCGCGAAGGAGTTGGTGACCCCGGGGTCAGTGGTCGCACTGCTCGCGATCCGAATGCTGCTCGCCGCCGCCGTCATGGCCGCGATCGTGGCCGCCCGGCGCATCCGGGTGTCTCCGGCGGAGCTGCGTGTGGGCGCGATCCTCGGACTCCTCCTGGCTGCGGTGTTCGCCTTCGAGACCTTCGGGATCGCGCACACCTCCGCGACGAACGCCGGCCTCATCATCAGCCTGACGATCGTCTTCACTCCGCTGCTCGAATCCGCCGTCTCGAAGAGAGCACTCCCCGGCCGGTTCTTCCTCGCCGCCGGTATCGCCGTCGTCGGGGTCGCGCTCCTCGCCGGCAACGGCGCCCTTCGCCCGCCGAGCCTGGGCGACCTGTTGGTTCTCGTCGCGGCGATCGTCCGCGCGGTGCACGTCACCTCGATGCACAAGCTCAGCGCCGGCAGGCCGATGGACTCGCTGAATCTCACCACGGTGCAGCTCGCCACCTGCGCGGTGCTGTTCTCTGCGGCATCCGCGTTCACCGGCGAAGGAATCCCGCAGTACGTCGCGCAGCTGGATCCCGCGGGCTGGTGGCTGTTCCTCTACCTCGTGCTGATCTGCACGGTGTTCGCGTTCTTCGTGCAGACCTGGGCAGTGCGGCGCACGTCGCCGTCGCGCGTCAGCCTGCTGTTGGGCACGGAACCCATCTGGGCCGCGCTCATCGGAATCACGATCGCCCAGGACGCCGTGTCGCCGGCCGGGTACGTGGGCATCGCGCTCATCCTCGTGGGTACCGCCTGGGGCAGGTCGGTCGAGCAGACTCACCGCTTGGCCCGGGTCGAGGCGCTCGCCCGCGCGTCGTGATGCTGTGCCGTGGATGCCCCGTGACACTGGATGATCAGTGACGCTGAATGATCAATGGTCGTGTTCGCCCGCCCAGACGGGGAACTCGTCGGGGTAGCGCGCCCACTCCATCGGCCCGGCGACCAGTTCGTCATCCGACAGCAGCGCCGCCGACAGCGCGGCTCCCAGTTCGTGGGGACGCAGGTCGAGTCCGAAGAACGCGATCTCCTGCCCGGCCGGGGAGTCGGTGTGCCAGCTCACCATCGATGTCGGGTCGAGGCTCAGCACCCCACCCGCACTGGCCCAGGAGCCCACGGAGTCCACCCGCGACGCGAGGCGAACGAGCCCCCGGGAACGCAGGATCGTGCCCACCCGGTCAGGGACGAGGCAGTGGGCGACGACCTCGGCAAGGCGCCCGGGATGGAACGGGCGCGGGTCGCTGAACACGAAGCTTGAGACGCCGGCCACGCTGACCGGCGGTCCCGCCTGCCCCGAGAGCTCGAGCGCCCACCCCATCGCCTGGCCGAGGGGCGCACGCGTCGCCGCACCAGCCGGCCGAGTACGCCATGCGCGTGGGTGGCGATCGCCGTTCAGCGCCGAATCGGACGCCAGACGGATGACGCTGGCTCGCGGGTTCAGTTTGGACACCAGTCCCACCACCTCGAGCAACCGGGCCGCCGGCACGTCATCGCAGTGGGTCAGCACCACCGACGTGCCGAATTCGAGCTGGCGAGCAAGGGATTCGGCGAGCTCGAAGTCGACCGTGTCGAAGTCGGCTGTATCGCCGCCTGCGGCATCGCCGCCGGCTGCACCGCCGCCCTGGACGTCACCGAACAGCAGCCGTCGCACCTGCGGCACACTCGCCACAACAACGAGCTCACGAAGCACAACCGCCGGTGCCTCCAGCTCCCGTGCCCGCACCACCGCCTCGACGATGAGGCCCGTCTCGACCGCGTCGACCTCGGATCCGATCTCGACGACGACGTGGCCGCGTTGTCCGTCATCCGCCAGTTCACAGAGGAACTCGGCCAGATCGAAGGCGAACTCGTCTGCCCCGTCGGCGGACGGCGGAGCCAGCCGAGACGGCCCGGTGGGCGCCGCTCCGGACAGCTCGCGGGCGACGGCCGACTTTCCCGCCCCGGCGAGCCCACAGACCAGGGTCACCGCCAGGGGTGCGTGTTGGTGCTTCATCGTCTTCCCATCCAGCGAGATCCTCTCGCGAGGAGTAGCCTAGCTGAGAATCATTATCAACAAGGATGGAACGTCATGAAGGTTCGCAACTCACTCGCCTCACTGAAGAAGATGCCGGGCGCCCAGATCGTCCGCCGGCGCGGACGCACGTTCGTCATCAACAAGCTGAATCCCCGGATGAAGGGACGCCAGGGCTAAAGCTCAGCTGCCGCGCTTGGTGAAGCTCACGGGCTCCTCGACGTACGGCGCCCATGCCGTCCGCAGCTCCTCGGCGATGCGCTGCGGTTTGCCGGTGGCGGCCGTCACCATCACGAGGGTGGTGGCGGCACGGGTGAACAGCACACGGGGCGTCACACCGACCGGCGAGTAGAGCTCGTAACAGATCTCGAGGCTGGCGCCGCCGATGCGTCCGATCCACATCTCGATGTCGATCGGTGCGCGCATGTAGGGAATCGGTGCGAGGTACTCGATCTCCTGTCGTGCGATCAGGCTGATGAGTTCGGCGCCGGGGCGCGCATCGAGAATCGCCGTGGCGGATCCGGCGACGCCACCGTCGTCGGGCCGCCAGAACGCCTGGATGCGGGCCTCTTCGAGAAGTCGCAGCATCTCGGCGTTGTTGACGTGGGCGTAGGCATCGAAGTCTGACCAACGAAGCGGGATGGGAACGTTCAAGCGCACGGTAGAGCCTTCCTGACCCGGCGGCGTGCGGTCGGGTCTGTCACCTCAGGGTAGTGTTACGTCGCCCATCGCTCTCCTGGGAGAGCCCATCAGTCGGAGTCAGCACCGTGGCCACTGCAGCTCGCCCTCCCCTCGCCCGCAACCCCATGACGGTGTTGCGCGCGTTACGTTCACCCCGCCAGTTGTCGCGCGAGGTGCTCGCCGGTATGGTCACGACCCTCGCACTGGTGCCCGAGGTGATCTCGTTCTCCATCGTCGCCGGAGTGGATCCGATGGTCAGCCTCGTGGCATCCATCGTCCTGGCCCTCACGATGTCGGTGCTCGGCGGACGTCCCGGAGTCATCACCGCCGCCGCAGGCTCCGTCGCCCTCGTCATCGCGCCGCTCGTGCATGACCGCGGCGTGGAATACGTGCTGCCGACGGTGCTGCTCGCCGGCGTCATCCAGATCGTCTTCGGATTCGCGGGACTCGCCCGCCTCATGCGGTTCATCCCCCGGTCGGTGATGATCGGGTTCGTCAACGCGCTGGGCATCCTCATCTTCGTGGCGCAGGTGCCGCACATCGTGAACGTCCCGTGGCTCGCCTACGTGCTGTTCGCCGTCACGCTCGCGATCATCTTCGTCGTTCCGCGCTTCACCAAGGTCGTTCCGTCTCCGCTGATCGCGATCATCGTGGTGACCGCGATCGTTATCATCGCGAACCTCGTTGTGCCGAACGTCTCCGACGAAGGGCCACTCACCGGGCAGCTCCCCGGCATCACGCCGTTCCTCGTCCCGCTGAACCTCGAGACGCTGCAGATCATCCTGCCGACGGCGCTCAGTGTCGCCTTCGTCGGCCTGATGGAGACGCTCCTCACGGCCAAGCTCGTCGATGACATGACCGACTCCCCCTCGCACAAGGGCCGCGAATCGTGGGCGCTCGGAGTCTCGAACATCCTCGCGGGCTTCTACGGCGGAATCGCCGGTTGCGCGATGATCGGCCAGACCGTTCTCAACGTCAAGACGGGAGGCGCACGCACCCGCATCTCCACAATCGTCGCCGGCGTCTTCCTGCTGTTCCTCGTCACCGGGCTCAGCCCGATCATGGGTCAGATCCCGATGGTGGCACTCGCCGCCGTTATGATGATCGTCGCCATCACCACCGTCGACTGGCACAGCCTCAAGCCCTCGACGCTGCGCCGGATGCCCGTGCCGGAGACTCTCGTAATGGTTGTCACCGTCGTTGTGGTCGTCGCCACCAACAACCTCGCACTCGGCGTTCTCGTTGGCGTCGTCCTGGCGATGATCCTGTTCGCCCGCAGGGTGGCGCACGTCATCTCGGTGGAGCGCACCGTCAGCGATGACGGCTCGAAGGTGCACTACAGCGTTCACGGACCGCTGTTCTTCGGCAGCAGCAACGACCTCGTCGACCGGTTCTCCTACGCCGACGACCCGGCCGACGTCACTATCGACCTCAGCAACGCCCAGATCTGGGATGCCTCGACCGTCGCTGCGCTCGACTCCATCGAGACCAAGTACGGCAAGCTGCAGGCCACTGTCGCCATCGTCGGGCTCGACAAACGCAGCTCGGGATTCCACCGTCGACTCACCGGCCGCCTCGGCTCCTGATCGCGGCCAGAAACACCAACGAGCGACCGTCCAGAAGGACGATCGCTCGTTGAGTGAATCACTGCCGGTTGCCGGCACTCACGTCTAGTCGCGAGTGAGCTTGCGGTACGCGGAGCGGTTGGGCTTCGCGGCGTCGAGGCCGAGGCGCTCGATCTTGTTCTCTTCGTAGGACTCGAAGTTGCCCTCGAACCAGTGCCAGTAGCCCGGGTTCTCGTCGGTTCCTTCGTAGGCCAGGATGTGCGTCGCGGTGCGGTCGAGGAACCACCGGTCGTGAGTGATGACCACAGCGCAACCGGGGAACTCGAGCAGTGCGTTCTCGAGGCTGCCGAGGGTCTCGACGTCGAGGTCGTTAGTCGGTTCGTCAAGCAGCAACAGGTTGCCGCCCTGCTTCAGCGTCAGTGCGAGGTTCAGGCGGTTGCGCTCACCTCCGGAGAGCACACCGGCCTTCTTCTGCTGGTCGGGACCCTTGAAGCCGAACTGCGACACGTAGCCGCGCGACGGGATCTCGGTCTTGCCGACCTGGATGAAGTCCTGGCCGTCGGAGACGACCTCCCACAGGGTCTTCTGCGGGTCGATGCCACCACGGTTCTGGTCGACGTACGAGATGTCGACTGTCTCACCGATCTTCAGGTCTCCACCATCGAGCGGCTCGAGGCCGGTGATGGTCTTGAACAGCGTGGTCTTACCCACACCGTTCGGGCCGATGACGCCGACGATGCCGTTACGGGGCAGGGTGAAGGAGAGTCCGTTGATGAGCACACGACCGTCGAAGCCCTTCTCGAGCTTCTTCGCGTCGATGACCTGCGCGCCGAGGCGGGGGCCGACGGGGATGACGAGCTCCTCGAAGTCGAGCTTCCTCGTCTTCTCCGCTTCGTTCACCATCTCCTCGTAGCGGGCGAGGCGAGCCTTCGACTTGACCTGGCGGCCCTTCGAGTTGCTGCGCACCCATTCGAGCTCGGACGACAGTCGCTTGGCGAGCTTGGCGTCCTTCTTGCCCTGGACGTTGAGACGTTCCTGCTTCTTCTCGAGGTACGTGGAGTAGTTGCCCTCGTAGGGGTACAGGTGACCGCGGTCGACTTCGGCGATCCATTCGGCGACGTGGTCGAGGAAGTACCTATCGTGAGTCACGGCGAGCACGGCGCCGGGGTACTTGGCGAGGTGCTGCTCGAGCCAGAGAACGCTCTCGGCGTCGAGGTGGTTAGTGGGCTCATCGAGAAGCAGCAGGTCGGGCTTCTGCAGCAGGAGCTTGGTGAGGGCGACGCGGCGCTTCTCACCACCGGACAGGTTGGCAACCGAGTAGTCGCCCGGCGGGGTACGCAGCGCGTCCATCGCCTGCTCGAGCTGGGAATCGAGGTCCCACGCGTCGGCTGCGTCGATGGCTTCCTGCAGCACGCCCATCTCGGCGAGCAGCGTGTCGAAGTCGGCGTCGGGCTCTGCCATCGCGAGGGAGATCTCGTTGAAGCGGTCGACCTTCTCCTTGATGGGGCCGACACCCTCCTGCACGTTCTCCAGGACGGTCTTGGTCTCGTCGAGCTCAGGCTCCTGCATGAGGATGCCCACGGTATAACCCGGGCTCAGTCGCGCTTCGCCGTTGCTGGGTGTGTCCAGCCCGGCCATGATCTTGAGGATGGTCGACTTACCGGCACCGTTCGGGCCAACAATGCCGATCTTCGCTCCGGGGAGGAAGGACATCGTGACGTCGTCGAGAATGAGCTTGTCGCCCACTGCCTTTCGGGCGCGGACCATCGAGTAAACAAATTCGGCCATAACTACCAGTCTATGGCGCGGGTGTGGCCCACCAGACAAGTTCCGGTCGCCAGCTCTGCTGCGACGAATGACTGGAAGCCCACGTTGCCCGACTGCCCGACGATGCAGCCATCGCTGGTGCGCACCGAGAACTGGATGTTGTCTGCTTCGAGGTCGACTGCCGTGCGGTCGGGAGTGACCTCCATCGCTGCCTTGTCGAAACCGGCGGCGACGAGAGAATCGACGATGGCGCGCCCACCGGCGTCGGGCTTGGCGTCGAGCGTCGCCCGCACGACCGACGCGAAGAACTCGAGGTTCTCGGACGCGGTCCCGTCGGGCACCAGGGCCAGCGGCGTCGGGGTGGGGGCCGGGGTCGCGGCTGCCGTCGACGTCGTGGTGGGAGCAGGTGCCGGGGTGGTGGTGTCGCCCACACACCCGGCCAGCAACAGGGCGGCGGCGAGCGCAGCCGTGACGGCGAGTGATCGTCGCGCTACGGCGGGCATTCGGTTGCGCATCCTCAGGTCCCCTCCTGTGAGCGCACTCACGCCCCGTTCCACGGCGATTCTACGGTGGAGCCACGACGGCTATCTGACGGTTCACGCAGAACAGGCGGTTCACGCAGCACCCCGGTCGCGCACGCCGCCCCGGCCTGTCTGGCAGCACCACGCTAGAACGGGGTGACATCACCGGAGTCGCTGGTGGTGTCCGCTGTCGACGCCACCGCGTACAGGGCTGGGACGGCGCCACTGGGGTCCGTGACATCCGTTGCCCCGTCGGCGTGTGCCACGGCGCCGGCACTGTCGCCACCAGGGCCGCCCGAGCCGTCCGACAGTTCCGCGGCGCTCGGAAACTCCCCAGGGGGCAACGAGGCCGACGCACTCGCGGCCGAACCCGACGTGGTGCGGGAGAACGAGGCGGTTCCCCAGGAGAGATCGTGCCCGAGCGCGTCTGCCTCGATCTCGACGTTGGTGCCCTTCTTGTCGTCGACGTTCCAGTCGCGGATCTTCAGCCGCCCGGAGACGATGACGCGTTCCCCCTTCTCGATCGACACACTGGCGTTGACAGCCAGCTGGCGGAATGTCGCGACGGTGAACCAGTTGGTGATTCCGTCCACCCATTGCTGGGTGGAGCGATCGAACCGTCGCTGGTTCGACGCCAGCCGGAAGTTCGTGACGATGAGACCCTCCGCGGTCTTGATCGTGTGGGGTGTTGTAGCGACCAGCCCCGTGACTGTGATGATGTCTGACATAGCTCCTCCGTCGATCGATGGGCGACGTCGATGCGACGTCGCGCGGAGTCCGGGGCGACACTCGTGCCGGGGAAGCCGCCCCGGATCCGTGCGCACCAGTGTCGTCGACGAGATGGCACAAAAAAATCGGCCGACCCCAAATGTGGAGTCGGCCGATCTGTGCAGTGCTGGGGAGGAGCGGATGCCCCTGACCGTCGAGTGTTCGCGGTACCCTCGCAGCCTTCGCGAACGCACCTTCGTGCAAGACGGTATGTTTCGAGCACCCGGTCGCGGTGGGTGCGGCGCCGGCCGGCGTACGTGTGCCGGTACTCTGCTCGTCGGGGAGCAGAAACGTGCTTAGCGCATACCGACCGTCGTACCGCCAGCACTAGTTCCTCATGGACTGGTCTTCGGCTTGCCCGCCGGCGACGAAGTCCGCGCTTGCTGAAAAGGACGGAAGAGGAACCGATGTACAAGACCATAAAAACTGTCTCCTGGTCGGCAGTAGCCCTGATATCGCTATTGGGCCTATCGGCGTGCGCACCCGCGCAGCAATCGTCCGCACCGTCGCAGGCGCCAGTCGAGCAGACTACCGCTGCGCCCTCAGACGCGCCGGTGGAGGAGATGGTACAGCCCGGTACCGGCTCTCAGATCTTTGTGACAAACGTCGAGGTCGTGACTGGAGACACGTTCCGAGCGACGGTAGCGACCGCGGGAAACGCTCTAGATGGTGAATTGATCACCATCCACGCGGAAGGCGTGACTGCGCCAGCCGAGGGAGAGTGCGGCTATTCCGAGGCCATTGAGTATGCCAAGTCATTCTTCGCGGAGCAGCCCGACGAGAACCTGACGCTGATCTACAAAGACACATCGCTCAAGGATGATTTCGGTGTCGACTGGATCGACGCGAACGGCGAGCACACTGGGGGGCTCACGGGGTACAGCGTGACGGCCGCGCAAGATGGATTCGCGACAGTGCCTGCGGGGGGCTCCGACGCCGGCTACACCGCGTATCAAACTCTGGCCCAGAACAGCAGCAAGGGCCTATGGGCCTTGTGCCCCGGTTTCGGCGGATAGGCAGGCAGAGCCAGAGCCGCCCCGGATCCGTGCGCACCAGTGTCGTCGACGAGATGGCACAAAAAAATCGGCCGACCCCAAATGTGGAGTCGGCCGATCTGTGCAGTGCTGGGGAGGAGCGGATGCCCCTGCCCGTCTAGTGTTCGCGGAAG
>Ga0247813_10002584_pt1 | contig 12233 bp, 16 predicted proteins | sample UWRJL169409C1_FD_180719 | JGI IMG/M metagenome (GOLD analysis project Ga0247813, IMG submission 180719) | Plant litter microbial communities from Arlington Agricultural Research Station in Wisconsin, United States - UWRJ-L169-409C-1 | ecosystem: Environmental > Terrestrial > Plant litter >... | reverse complement strand
GGGATCATCCTGATTGATTTTGCTGGCGAAATGCGCATCCAGGAGGGAATGACTGTTAAACAAGCGGCAATCCATGCCGGTGAAAGAAGAATGCGACCGATTTTTTTAACATCGGCCGCCGCTGCGGTGGGAGTGATTCCCATGATTATCAGTAAATCATCTCTTTGGGGACCTTTAGGTACAGTAATTTGTTTCGGACTGCTTTTTTCAATGGTGCTGACCTTATTTGTTTTACCTGTCCTGTACTGGCTGTTCTTCCGTAAAGAAGATGAACAACAACCGGTTGTTAAAGAACCTTCACAAGCTTAATTATGCAAGTTAAAATAGTTATATCCCTGGTATTTACTTTGTCTGCACTAACTGTACATGCTCAGCAGAAATTGTCTTTGCAGCAAAGTAAGGAGATCGCAAATGCAAATAATATAGGTTTAAAAAACAGTGCTCTCCGTATTGGATATGCTGAAGAGGGCAAAAAAGCAGCTGTTTCTGCTTACTATCCCAAGGTGGATGCTAATGGTGTGCTATTATATGGGTTAAAGGATTTTATTCCTGCTTTTCCGGGGTTGCTGCCACGAGGAATTAATAATTTCTACCTGGCAAATATTACAGCAATGCAACCACTGTATGCCGGGGGTAAGATCAGTACCAGTAACGAACTTGCCCGATTACAACTGCAAGTAAACCAAACCCGGCTAAAACAGACGAAAGATTCTGTTAACCTGATTACGGAACAAAAATATCTGCAGCTGATCAATATCAATGAGCAGTATAAAACTGTGATGTCAAATGATAAGTATCTGGATACACTTTATAAAGAAATGCAGGATTACCTGCAGGCTGGACTGATAGCCAAGAACGAATTGCTAAAAGTTAAAGTGCAAAAAAACCAGCTGGTACTGAACAAATCTAAAATAGCTAACCTGAAACAGGTAGCCTTACTGGATTTTTGCCAGTTTATTGGGCTGCCATTTAGCAGCACGCTGGAGCTGACTGACTCTGTGTTACAGGTTACAGATCCGGCGGCACTATATGTGAAACCTGAGACAGTATTAATTAACACTGATGACTATAAACTGCTGCAAACAGGTGTATCAGCGGAACGCCTGCAAACCAAACTCAAAAAGGCAGATTATCTGCCTTCTGCAGCAGTAGGAATCAGTGCTGCCCAGGTAGGGGTGATAGACAGGGGATTGGGAAGCCGTTTTACTCCGATAACGATGGGTATTATCAGTATTCCGATTTCCGGCTGGTGGGGAGAAGGCAAACATTTACTGAAGCAGCACAAAATAGCGGAAGATATAGCTGCCAATAACCTGGTCAATGGTAGCAATATGTTGCAGGTAAGAATGTTGAGGAGTTGGTATGACCTGACTGAGGCTTATGAACAGTTTGTCATCATAAATGATAACCTGACGGCAGCGACAGAAAATCTAAAAGTAAACCGTGACAACTACCGTTCGGGCCTCAATAACCTGTCAGACCTGCTTAGTGCACAGGCCAGTTTTCAGCAAAATGAAAGTCAGCTTGCTGAAGCTAAAATCAATTATCATCTTAAGTTATCGGCCTATCAGTATGTAACCGGTAAAATGAATCATGATTAAGCATAAACAGCGGTCGATAGTTTTCGATTATCCGGATTTTCGTTATAAGTAGTTTTACAGAAAGGAGTAATGATACGACCAGAATGAAGTGATTTTAGCTGTTTTTCGCAGACATATCTTTAATCATCTCGTCCAGCTCCTCGGCACTCTCATTAATCATATTTATAATATTCTGCACTTCAGGTTCCATTTTCATCGTTTTTAACAAAGTACTTAAGCCCATGATATTAGCGATAGGTTTTCTGACAAAATGAGATTGGATATAGTTAATCTGGCTTAAGGTAAGCTGGGTTTGGGTAAGCGACGCACGGGTGTCTTTTAATTCCGTACTATTTTGCATATATTCCGTAATATCGTGACCGATACAGAATACGCCTGACGGCTCGTCGTTTTCATTGATGATCGCTTTGTATTCCCACTGTGTAATTACATAACCGCCTTTGCCGTCATGCTTCCTGATCGTAGCAGGGAATAAGCTGTCTGGCCTGTTAAATGCTTTCTCTGAAACGGACCTGCAAATCTCCCGATCATCGGGATGCATGGTAATAGAGTAATGCTGACCAACAAGGTCTCCGTAAAAATCTTGAAACATACGTTTATAACGTTCATTAACATACGAATAGTTGCTATCCATACCTACGGCTATTAAATAATATGTTGTAGAGTTTTTTAACAATTTTTTCGTCTCTTCAAATTTTTGCATATATAGAATAGTTGCATCAGCTGATTACACGCTTAGTTTACGAAGAAAAGTTTTCTATTTTCAATATTTAACACTTATAAGTGTAATTTTTATCATTGTTTTGGCTGGACGAATATATTTCTCATAATTAGGAAGACGACGAAAAATGCCAGCAGGATAATCATGATCTCTGATGCGCCCACATTAACTCCACTGACCATAAAAAGAATTGTATGCATAAGGTTATATATTTTTCATTAATAAAAGTTATTGTCTGTTAGTTTGAAAATTACATGAGCTTTAATTGTATTCTCTTATTTTTTTAGAGCTCTATAATGATTTCCGGAAACTTTAAGCCCCGGTCATTATATAAGTTATTGGCTCATGCGAGGTTTCATAAAAGAAGAGGTAGACTCCTTTGGCCTCAATGTATAATAATATTTAAGCAAACAGGACGAAAATTTAATCTTTAACCAAACAATACTGTCTTTCATTCCTTTTACAAGCATAGATTTCTAAAGAATTAAATTATGGACAGATTAGTAATAGAATCAATATTAGCGGATGTTGATGAAATATATTTATCAAATTATAGTGATAATCCAGAATTAAATCCCTCCATAGTTCTGGGGTTTAAAGCGGCAAATGTAGATCAGGTGATCAACGCTTTCACGGCTTTGAAGCAAGTTACGCATGACGCAACTGTTGAGTTGGTGATCTGCAAAACACTTGTTTCCGGTATTTATGATCTCGAAATTAAAACTGATGCGCTTGATGAGCCTGTACGTATACTTAATAAAGCGATCTCACACGAGCTTTTAGGGCAAATTGAAGATCAGCTGCAGAAAAGTAAGCAAATTGTATTGGGGAGCAATGTTTCAGAGGAAGAGAACTGGATCCTGGTCAGCGAAGCTACGATTAAAGAATGCTCCGTAAAAGCGGGCTAAAATGACTTTACAAGTTGCAGTAATGGCTTAATAACTGCAACTTGTATAAATCCAGGGCATAAAAAAAGCCCCTCTAAGGAGCTTCAGTAATTATTTTTTATGTATTAAAATGAAAAGTCGTCGTTCTGAGGTTTAACTGCTCCATCGTGGTTCTCGGAGTACTCATAACGTTTTTCAATTACTTCCTGATGATTTTTAATATAATCAACTGTTTCGTTTAATCCTTCAGCAAACTTCTCGAAATCCTCTTTGTATAGGAAAATCTTGTGCTTTACGAATACACCGTCTTCCAGTCTTTTCTTACTTTCCGTTAGAGTTAAATAATAATCGCCTGAACGCGTCGCTTTAACGTCGAAAAAATAAGTCCTTTTACCGGCCCGTACTTTCTTAGAAAAAACCTCTTCTCTCTCTTTGTTGTCAAATTCTCCCATGTTTGGTAATTGCTGTTGGTTTTGGTACGGGTAAATATAAAGTATTAATTAGTAAAGATCAAAATAGAAATTAAAGAGATTTATTTTCTTCTTCCAATAACTGGCTTTGATACATTTCTTCATATAGACCATTCATGTTAAGTAATTCATCATGAGTACCTTGCTCTGCAATCCTGCCCTCGTCGAGCACAATAATTTTATCCGCTTTTTTAATCGTTGATATCCTGTGGGCAATTATAATGCTTGTCTTTCCTTTCATGACATTACCAAGGTTATTCAGGATTTCTTCTTCAGTTCTGGTATCTACAGCGGAAAGGCAATCGTCGAATATCAGTATTTTAGGCTCCCTTATCAGCGCCCTCGCAATTGATACCCGCTGTTTTTGTCCGCCGGACAAAGTAATGCCTCTTTCACCGAGCATCGTTCCGAACTGCAATTCAAAATCCATAATGTTGTGATATACAGCCGCATCTTTCGATGCTTTTACTATAGCGTCTTCATCCAGTTCGTCCAGTCCGAACGCTATATTATTCCTGATACTATCAGAAAAAAGAAACACCTCCTGCGGTACAAAACCTACCTGGCTCCTGAATGAATTAAGGTTTACTTCCGGCAAAGGAAAGCCGTCAATGAGAATTTTTCCCGTATCCGCATCGTACATCCTCATGATCAGATTAGCGAGTGTTGATTTACCGGATCCGGTCCTTCCGATTATAGCAATAAATTGTCCTGCCTCAATTTCGAAACTAACTTCTTTCAGTGCCTGGATGCCCGTATCCTGATAGGTGAAATTCACTTTATCAAAACGGATGTTGCCGGTAACTGATGGTATAACCAGTCCTCCGGAGCGGATATCCGATTTTAATTCCAGGAATTCATTGATCCTTTTCTGCGACGCAGATGCGCGCTGGACTAATGTGGTAACCCATCCCAGCATGGTTACCGGAAAGGTAAGCTGGTTTACGTATACGATAAACTCAGCAATATTACCCGCCGTAATCGAACCATCGAGCACCTGCTCGCCTCCGATATAAACAGTTAATATTGTGCTTAACCCAACAAGAAGGAGCATAGTTGGATAAAATAATGCTTGTACACGTACAAGGCTCATCGCATTTTCTTTATAACCAGCACTCTCTTCTGCGAAAACCTTTCTTGTGTATTCTTCCCTTACATAAGATTTAATCACCCGAATACCAGAAAACCGCTCCTGCACAAAGCTGGATAAACGGGACAATTGTTCCTGAATCTGCTCACTCTTATTATTAATCTGTGTGTTGACAAAATATATGATAACTACCAGTACTGGTAAAGGCAGCAAACAATAGGTAGCGAGTTTTGCGTTCACAGCATACATGGACGTAATAATCAGCAGGAATAATACAGCGGTATTGATGGCGTACATGATTGCGGGGCCGACATACATCCTTACCCTGTTCACATCTTCTGTAGCCCTGTTCATGAGGTCACCCGTATTGTTACGACGGTAAAAGCCAAGGCTTAATTCCTGGTAGTGGGCGTAGATCTCATTTTTCATGTCAAATTCTATATGCCTGGACATTAAAATGAGTGTCTGGCGCATAAAAAACAGGAATAATCCTCTTACCAGGTAGAGTAGGAGAACGAGTGCGCCAAAGTATAAAAGGCTGTAACTGAAAATGTCATAAATCAACTGCTGTCTGTCAAACCCGCTGAACAACCCGTAGATTTGGATATTTTCGGTAATCAGGTTAAAAGCATGCCCGATTACCTGTGCAGGGATTACCCCGAAAATGTTGGAAATGATCACAAAAAACACGCCCGGGATGATCCACCATTTATATTTATAGAAATGTTTATTTAAAAATCGAAGGTGCTTCATGAGTTTGTAAAGTTAGCCAATTGCGCAGGATTTTTGAAAACTGTTTAGTTAAAACAATGTAATTAATGTTTTTTATCCTTAGTTTTGCGGACTCTCTGGTAAACGAAATCATATGTCTGGTAATAGTTCAATGGTAACCTCAGTTTTAGATCAGTTAAGTGCTTTAGGACACAAGAAAGTTGTTTTCTGTAATGATCCCGATTCTGGTTTAAAAGCCATTATTGCTATTCATGACACGACTCTCGGACCTGCGCTGGGTGGTACCAGGATGTGGAATTACGCAACAGAGGCGGAGGCGTTACAGGACGTACTCCGTTTATCGCGGAGCATGACTTATAAGGCTGCGATTACGGGACTAAACCTTGGTGGCGGAAAGGCGGTAATCATCGGGGATTCCTACAAAGGGAAAACTGAAGCGATGATGCGGAGCTACGGACGTTTTATCAAAAATCTGAACGGTGAATTTATTACTGCGGAAGATGTTGGTACGTCGACCAAAGACATGGAATATATCCGTATGGAGACCGAACATGTTACAGGCGTTCCTGAATCAATCGGTGGTATGGGTGATCCTTCATCTACTTCTGCTAAAGGGATTTTCTTAGGTATAAAAGCTTGTGTGAAAGAGGTTTTTGGTACGGATATGCTGGCAGGAAGATCAGTAGTGGTACAGGGAATAGGCCATGTTGGTGAACACCTGGTAGAGCTGCTTAGAAATGAGAACGTAGAAGTATTTGTGAGTGACATTAACCAGGAGCGTTTACAGTATGTGGCCAAAAAATATAAAGCCAAACCTGTAGAGGCTGACAAAATATTTGGTTTGGACGTAGATATCTATGCTCCATGTGCATTAGGTGCTACAGTGAACGACAAGACCATTCCTAAAATGAAGTTTGCGATCATTGCAGGTTCGGCGAATAACCAGCTTGCGGATGAGCAGAAACATGGTCAGCAGTTGCTGGAAAAAGGGATACTTTTTGCGCCCGATTACCTCATTAACGCTGGGGGACTGATCAGTTGCTATTCTGAGCTGACAGGATTCGGGAAAAAACGGACAATGCAGCTGACAGAAAATATTTATGGAGCTACACGTAATGTGATCAAGCTTTCTAAATCAGAGAATATCCCAACTATCCTGGCAGCTAACAGGATCGCTGAACAAAGAATAATAGATATAAAAAAAATAAAATCATCATTTTAATAACCGGTAAATTACCAACTCGTTCTTACATTCATGTTAAATAGAAGGCACCTAAGAATTAAAGCTCTGCAGAATATATATGCTTGGCAAATGACTGACAAAAAAGATTTACTTTCTGCCAAGAAAGGATTATTGCTCAGTATCGACAATGTTTACGAAATGTATGTCAGGATGCTGGCATTACTTTCTGAAATCACGGAATACACGGAGATTGATGCGATTGAAAGATCCAACAAACACTTCCCGACCGCTGAAGATTTGAACCCTAATAAAAAATTACTGCATAATAAATTCATCGTCCTGCTGCAGGGCAATCCGGAATTTAAGGCTGCTGTAAACAAATACCAGATCAACTGGCATGCTGACCCGGAATTTATCAAAACCATTTACAACAAACTTAAAGCTACCCCAGAATATACAGCTTATCTCGCTGATGCTGACGACAGCCTTGAAGGGTCTAAAGAAATTATCAAGTTTATTTTCAGGAAAATCATTCTGAAAAGCCAGAATATCATCCAGGCTTTTGAAGATAAATTTATCAACTGGTCTGTAGATAAGGAAGTAATGCAGGGCATGGTTGCGAAAACTCTGAAGAACTTTACTTCTGAAGATGCGTTTAAAAACAAACTTACCCCAATCAGTGCAGACTGGAAAGAGGACGGCAAGTTTGTGGAAGACCTTTTCGCTTACACACTTAAAAATAACAATGAGTACCAGGCACTGATTGCTGACCGTACCAAAAACTGGGAGTCTGAGCGTATCGCTTTAATGGATACTATCCTGATGAAGATGGCAATTTGCGAATTGATGAATTTCCCATCTATCCCTGTTAAAGTAACGATCAATGAATATCTTGACCTTTCAAAAGATTACAGTACACCGAAAAGTAACTCATTTATTAACGGTATATTAGATAAAATTTTGGGCGATCTTAAACGTACTAACAGTATCAAAAAGATCGGCCGCGGACTAATAGAAGAATAGCGATGAAAAAAATATTTTTATTTGTACTTGCGGCAGTTGCCTTATCTGCCTGTCAGCAATCAGCATCTACTACTGAAGAAACAACCGTAACAGAGCAGACCACAACAACAGCTGTGCCTTCACCGGACGCTGCGGTAATCAGCTTTGAGCATGGGATGTATAACTTTGGTAAAATCACCCAGGGTGATAAAGTGCATTATGATTTCCGATTTAAAAATACAGGCAAAAGTCCGCTGATCATTACTGACGCTACCGCAACTTGTGGTTGTACCATTCCTGAGAAACCAAAGGAACCGGTGAAACCCGGAGAAAGCGGCGTGATCAAGGTTGTTTTTAACAGTACAGGTAAAATAGGTATGCAGGATAAAGTGGTTACAATTACTTCAAACGGTAACCCCTCAACCACAGAAGTTCACATGATTGGTGAGGTGACGGAACCGGCAGCAAATCTTTAAACATTAATATAATAAACATATAAATATGATATCTACAGTAATTTTACAAGCCACAGGCGGGAGCAGCAGCATGTTAAGTACATTGGTTCCAATGGTATTGATCATGGTGGTTTTCTATTTCTTTATGATCAGACCTCAGGTAAAAAAAGCAAAAGATCACAAGAAATTGGTTGCAGATTTGAAAAAAGGCGATAAGATCGTGACGACAGCCGGTATCCACGGCAGAATTGTTGATATGAACGACCTGACCTTCCTTATCGAAGTTGAAGGTGGTACTAAAATCAGGTTTGATAAGTCTGCGATTTCTTTAGATGCTACAAAAGCATCAACAGAGGTGCCTAAGGCTTAGATTGTACTAACGCATTGAAAGCCGTTCCATTATTGGCACGGCTTTTTTGTTTTACTAAATTTGCTTATTTTACAGCCATGCCATTCATTAAACTTACGAAGATAGAGCAGAAGCGCTTTCTGGTACTGGTCACCTGCTTATTGCTGGCCATTGCGGGATGGCTTTTTCTGGCATTGAATAATAAGTATGTTTATACGGCTAAAACTGTTCTTGCCTATACGAACGCACCACAGAAAAAGGCTTTCCATCCGCTGCAGTCGGACACGGTAGACCTGCAGGTAGAGGGTACTGGCTGGCAATTGTTATTTGCAAGGCTCAGAGTGAACCCGCCTTCTATCAGTATCAGCCTGGAAAAATTGAACAACAGAAATTATATACTTTTTTCAGAACAGTTATACAGCGTAAACAACCAGTTGGAAACCAGGCAAAAGATTATTTCTATCCGTCCGGATACGCTTTATTTTGATTTCTCGAAAAGGACAGTGAAAAAGGTGCCGGTAAGACTGGTGTCTAACCTGCAGTTTACCAAACAATTTGGCATTTCCGACGAGATAGAACTTACTCCTGATTATGTAACTGTTTCCGGTCCCCAGGAAGAGCTGGGAAAGATCAATGAATGGAAAACCGATACGCTGAAATTAAATGATGTACACGGGCTGTCTGTAGCAAGGGTAAGGATGAAACAAAATGTCCTTAAAAACGTAAGTATTTTTCCTTCCAGTGTGGAGGTCAAGATACCTGTAGATGAATTTACCGAGAAAACGGTTGAAGTTCCGTTGAAAGTAATCAGTAATACTGATTACTATGCGATAAGGTTATATCCCAAAAAGGTGAAGATTACGTTTATGGTAGCGCTGTCAAGTTACCAGCAGGTAAACGAGGACTTTATAGAGGCGGTGGTAGACCTTAACGAATGGAGGTTTCAGAAGCATGATCAGCTGACAGTAAAACTGACCCGATTTCCGGATTATTGCAAGCTTGTGAAGATCTTCCCTGCAAAAATTGATTTTATTATAGATAAGTAATGATAAAAATAGGCGTAACCGGTGGTATTGGCAGTGGAAAGAGTACGGTTTGCCGGGTTTTTGAAACTTTTGGGATCCCTGTATTTTATGCGGATACCGTAGCGAAAGAGATCATGGTGAGCGACGAAATACTTGTTGCCGGGGTCAAGGATGCTTTCGGACAAGCGAGTTATGATCATACTGGAAGATTAAATAATAAACATATTGCCGCAATTGTCTTTAACGACAGGGAACAACTGGATAAGTTGAATTCCCTGGTACATCCCGCAGTGTTCAGGGCGTTTGATAATTGGATGTTAACCATCCCGGCTACTACGCCATACATTCTTAAAGAAGCAGCCCTGCTGTTTGAGAGCGGATCCTATAAAATGTGTGATTATAGTGTGCTGGTCACCGCACCGAAAGCTGTTAAAGTCCAGAGGGTGATGCATAGGGACGGGGTCAGTGCAGAACAGGTAGAGGCGAGGATGGACAAACAAATGAGCGACGAAGAAAAGAGTAATATGGCCGGGTTCCTGATCAGGAACGACGAAGGCCAGTCGGTGATACATCAGGTGCTCGACCTGCACCATCAATTTTTAAACTTAACAAAGTAAATGATATTAGAGGATTTTTTAGTGCCAACTAAAATTGGGCTGTTTTGCGCCTATGGGAATTTTTATCTGGACCCGAAAGAAATGGTTAAAGATGCCGTAATTTCGCATGCGCATGGAGACCATGCCGTTAGTGGAAACTCAAATGTATACTGTACCCAGGCAACTTCATTGTTTATGATCCAGCGGTACAAGAAGTTTGCAGCAGGGGAATTTCACCTCAAGCCATTTCACACTGTGTTCCAGCTGAATGAAGTAAAGGTCAGTTTTATTCCTGCGGGGCATATATTGGGTTCTGCGCTGGTTTTGATGGAGTACAAAGGGATTAAATACCTGTATACAGGCGATTATAAGCTGCAGCCTGACCCAACATGTGAGCCGATAGAATTTGTACAGGCAGACGTGCTGATTACCGAAACAACATTCGCAGATCCTGAGACAAGTCACCCTGATGCAGTTCTGGAAATCCAGAAATTAAATGGTACACAAAGTAATATCATGCTTGGTGCCTATGCATTAGGAAAGAGCCAGCGTTTAGTGCGCTTAATCAGTGACCATTGTCCGCAAAAAAGGATTCTGGTACACCATAGTATCCTTCCATTCGTTAAAATATATGAACAAATGGGAATTGATATGGGTAGGTATGAAGTGTATGACCGTAAAGTGATGAAAAACAACCTGACTGACATGATTTACCTTGTTCCGCCATTGGTTTACCGCAGTTATATCAAAGCTGTAAATGTGATTCGTGTGTTTGCGACAGGATGGAAACATTTACAAAACAAAAATGAACTGCAATTGTATATATCCGATCACGTAGACTGGAATGATATATTAGTTACGGTTGGCCATGTTAAGCCAAAAGAAATTTGGACTACACATGGGAGTGGAATTCTGTTAAAAAGTTATTTTAAAAACATTTTAGATGTTAAATTGCTTAACTGATGAGAGATCATCCTGATTATTACCTCAATGAGGACGGCTTAATGGTTTTTACAGAAATATATCATCTGAAACGGGGTTATTGCTGTAAAAATAAGTGTAAGCACTGTCCCTGGAAATACGGGAAGAAGAAAAAAAATGATCCTCAAAATAAAGATGGTTAAAAAATTAATTGATAATCGATAAAATGCTGAAAGAAAGTAAGTCTCCTCGATATGAAAGTACGTTCCATGAGGTGATTGTGAACGTATCATTTACAAATAATTGGTTAAACGATAAGATAAAACAGACGGTAGGACCCTATGATGTAACTACCCAGCAGTTTAATGTGCTGCGGATTTTGCGTGGACAATATCCTAAACCATCAACGATCAATCTGATCAAATCAAGGATGCTGGATAAAATGTGTGACGCATCAAGAATTGTAGACAGGCTTGTGCAAAAAGACCTGATCTTGAAAAAAGTCAACGCTGTGGATAAACGAGCTGTGGATATACTGATCAGTGAGAACGGTCAGGAACTCCTTAGAAAAATGGACGAAGAAGTGAACCTCTCAGCAATTCTCAACAACAACCTGAACGAAGAGGAAGCCGGTCAGTTGATTAAACTGTTAGACAAAGCAAGGGGCAGGGGCTAATGCCCCGCATGGCTGTGGCCTGTAGTATAAAATCCGATCAGCGCAATACTGATCCCCAGCAATACAGCGATCATCTTCCGCTTGGAAACTTTATGGTCAACGCTGGATTCAAATAATATAGTTGTAGAGATGTGCAGGAATATACCAATCACTATTCCCATCATTTTATTAAAGTAAAGCTCAATACCGCCAATACTCCCGTTGCTGATTCCGTAACTCAATAAAAATCCCATAGGAGCCATAACCGCAAAAATCAGCAGGTAAAATACGATCCCCTTAAATTTAAAATTGTTTTGCAGTAAAATACTTGCCAGGGCAAAAGCAGCAGGGATGTGGTGGAGCGCTATCCCGAAAATTAATGCATTATGCTGATCTGCCGCTAATGGCATGCCTTCCAAGAAAGCGTGTAAACATAGGCTGATCATGATTCCGTATGGAAATACCTGTCCTTCGCTATGTTTATGGATGTGCCCGTGTTCTACTCCTTCAGAAAACTGTTCCAGAAAGATTTGTAGCAGAAAACCG
>Ga0247813_10002583_pt1 | contig 12235 bp, 2 predicted proteins | sample UWRJL169409C1_FD_180719 | JGI IMG/M metagenome (GOLD analysis project Ga0247813, IMG submission 180719) | Plant litter microbial communities from Arlington Agricultural Research Station in Wisconsin, United States - UWRJ-L169-409C-1 | ecosystem: Environmental > Terrestrial > Plant litter >... | reverse complement strand
AATGTGGAGCATGGATCGCTCAGTATGGCAGTGGTCCAGGCAATACAGACGGCTTGACCATGTCCTACTGCAGGTTCAGAAATAATTATGCGGATGGCACTAACCTTTGTAAAGGAACAGTCAATACCATTGTGGAGCATTGCAGTTACAGAAATAACGGAGATGATGACATGGCCATCTGGTCTGCGAACAATTCGGAATGCCGCAACAATACTTTCCGTTACAACACGTCCGAAAATTGCTGGAGAGCATCGGGTGTTGCGATTTATGGTGGATATAACAACAAGGCCCATAATATCCTTATTCAGGATAATCTGGAAGTAGGAATCAAAGTAAATAATGCTTTTGGAGGTGCGGGCTTTAATGGAGGAGGCATGCATGAATTCTATAATATCATCATCAAACGTTGCGGTACGTACAATGATTTGTTTAATCAACGTGTCGGAGCGATTGATCTCGGCTGTTACGATAGGGGCGCCGGACTGCGCGTACAAAATGTTAAGTTTTCCTGCATCGACATTATTGATTCAAAGAATGATGCCATCTATTTTAAAAGAGATGCCGGTGATGGATTTTATAATATCGTTTTTGAAAACATAAAAATAGACGGTACGGGAAGAGAATATCCTAATAACGGGGGAGCAGTTGGAGGCAGAGGTTACGGCCTGTTATTTAAGGGATATCCTGCTGGTTATGGTACCTATTGCAACATTACGTATGCTAACCGAACAGGCAGTGCGGGCTCTGACGTGAATACAGGAGAGATCGGCGGTTTCAGTTGGAATGCTGTAGGAGGTTGTCCGACGGGTTGTTCTTTAGGAAGTTCAACACTGATGACATCTGCCACTACATTTGGTGTCTGCGATAATCCAATTACACTAACCGCCACTTCTACAGCACCCTCTGGCAATACGATAAGTCATGTGGAGTTTTTTGTAGATGGAGTATCTGTAGGAACTGATAACTCTGCCTCATACAGTATGGCGTGGAACAATCCTACAGCAGGAACTCACCAGGTCATGGCAACGGCGCACTACACGCCTTCATCTACCACCGCTTCATCTCCCATACAGTATGTAACTGTTTTGCAAGGTATTTATGCTACCTCTACACCTCCAGTCATTGATGGCACAATCGACCCATCGTGGGCGGGTTATCCTGCTACCGCAATTACGCAAGGATTTAATAGTCCTCCGGATCTTGCAGCTACTTTCAAAACAAGGTACGATGCCAATTATTTATACATTTTAGTAGAAGTCACAGATGATGTGGTGCAAGCGGATGGCGGAAATAACTGGGACAATGATGGGGTGGAAATATTTTTGGATCTGGGCAATGATAAAGCAGGTGCGTATAGTGCCAATGATTTTCAGTTTGCTTTTGTAACAGGAAATGCGACACCATTCGAGTATAAACATACCACAACCGCAGGCATCGTTAATTTTGCCCAGGGAGCTAAAACCGGTGGATACATTATGGAGATCCGATTATCCTGGTCAGGCATGGGAGTAAGTGTACCAAGTGCGGGAAGTTATGTAGGGTTTGATGTGGGCATAAATGATGATGATAATAACGGTACACGCGACAATCAATTAAGCTGGAACGATCCGACTTTCGCGGAGTACAATAATACAGCCTTATTTGGTACGCTCCAGATTCCAAGTTGCAGTAGCCCACTTCCTGTTGAATTGATCTCCTTTACAGCGGAAAAAAGAAATGAGACTGCCGTTCTGGTTTGGTCCACTGCCACTGAATTAAACAACAATAAATTTATCATTGAACGCTCGGCTGACTTTTTAGACTGGGAAGCGATAGGAGAAGAAGCAGGAACCGGAAATTCTCATGCAGTGAAGCATTATCGTTTCACAGATTATGCTCCGCTCCAGGGCATCGGTTATTACCGACTGCGTCAGGTAGATTTTGATGGCACGGAGGCACACAGTGGAGTAGTAGTGGTGAAGGCTGAAGGAAAACAAGTGTTGATTATTGCTCCTAACCCATTTGAGAATGAATTCCATATTCAAAGCAATGCGAGCGGAAAAATAGATGTCAAAATATACGACGTGATGGGACGTCTGCTTTATGAAATGAATGTTCAAAGTAGTGATGGCAATCTGGACATACAACCAGAATTACCGGCAGGTTCTTATGTCGTCACCATACAAACTGAAACCTTTATTGAACAACGTAAGATTGTTAAAAAGTAAGGATCAGTCTTTGATGTTTTAACCAGTCATAGGTGCTTTAATTCGTTTCGTGTTTACTAAAAAAATGAAAGGTGTAATTAGCAGAAATGATAATCACACAACAGGTATATTTTAGCTGTACTTTATAATATTATAAGTTCCTTTGTATCCTGTTAATTAGTGTTTTAGCTCTATTGTTAGTTACTTTTATTGATATTTTAAATTGACAAATAGCCTTTGCCGCTATAATACATTTGCTTTGAATAACGAGTCCGGGATCTTTTTAAACTATAAATAAAGGAGCTCAGGATTCTATTCGCTAATCCGTTTTTAGGGGCGCTGATTCCATGCAGGGATAAGCAGCAAAACGGATAAAAAAAAAGTAAAAGCATGACAGTTTTATTTTACCGCTATGGTTCTTTATCAACAATTGCACCTTTTAATTATTTAAGAAAATAAGAAAAAGAACAATGAAAGGACTAACCAAAAATTACTTCCATTCGGATTTTAATACGAGAAAAGAAATCCAGCAAGAGGAACCGACGAAAAGAATTATATTCTCCGGGTTTCTTTTATCTACCTTCAAGATCGTGTTTGCGCTCGCTGCAGTCTTGGCTGCATTAAGCAGTGAAGCGGCTACGGTAACTTCTACAGGTACCGGCGGTGCCTGGAATGTTTCCGGCACATGGGTTGGAAATACAGTCCCGACAGCGGGAGACGATGTTGTGATTGCTGCAGGAGCAGTGGTTACGGTACCTGTTGCACAAACGTGTCGTACACTTGTGATCAATGGAAATTTACAATTGACAGGCACAACGATCACACTCACCGTTTCCAATAATTCCGCGATCACATTGGGTAATGGAAGTAATTTATTGATTGGTTCAACCAACACACTTCTTTTTTCAAATACAGGTGGAGGTTCTGGTATTACTAATAATGGAGGTACGATTGCCAGCACGGGCACTAATGGAGCCGATGGCGGAACAATTCAGGTCAGTATAGGAGGAGGCGGAGCTTTCACTATTGGAGGTTCAGCAGCAACTACGGTCAATCATTTAAAATTCATTTCCAATGCTACATTTAATATCAGCGGCCCAAGTCTGTTGATTAATGGCACGTTTACTATACCTGAAAATAACTGGCTATGGAATAATGCTTCGAAATCTCCCATCTATGGTCCTGGATCTACTTTATACATCAATAGAAATGGACAAGGCTTAGGTACAGGAACACCCATGGATAAAGCATGGCCTGCTCAAACCGGAACGATTGGGGTAACACCGGGTTATCCGAATAACGTGACATTAGTGAATATGGGCACTTCTAATGGAAGCGTCAATGTTCCTCCCAATGTATTTGTAGGGTGGGCACCGACAGGCACAGTAGGCTTGAATGGTACGCTACGCATTGGAGATGGCACAGTAACCGGATTGGCAAGTTTGCACAACGTCACTACTTTAAATTGCGGGGGTATCTTAGTCGATCACAACTCAACGTTAGTTGGTCCTCCTGTATCTGCTACGTGCATCAACAGAGGGAATTTTATTTTACAAGGCGCAACGACTGGTCTTTATTATCAGTATGGTGCCACGATGGATTTTGCAGGTTCGGGTACCCTTGCGAATCCTCAAATCATCAGTACAACTGCTGCCTCTGCCATTACATTTCCAAATCTTACGGTGAGTAATAATACTTATGTTCGACTGGATGATGACGTCAATATTCCTGCAACAGGTTTTGTAATCTTTGAAGGACCTGGTAATCGCATCGGAACAAGTGCGACGAATTCTCTAACAGTGGCCAATACATCTCCGCTTGCTATTCAGAACAATGGTGGTTTTGGATCCTTTATAGATGGTCCACTGATTTGGACAATAGGAGCTGGTGCTGGTAATTATGGATTCGGATTAGGAAGTGGCTCAACCTATCTTCCTATGGTTTTAAACAAAGCAGCAACAGCAACACCCATCACGTGTACGATACAGGCATTTGGAACTGGCTCGGGAGGAACAGTGGATGCGACCATGTCATCTTTGAGTTCGACGGAATATTGGTCATTGACTACTTCAGCCAGTTTACCTTCTGGTTCTACCGTTTCTCTGGGAAGACCTGCAACGCTTGCACCATTAGCTTATATTGCAGAAAGCAAAACGTCTGCAATCGGCAGTTATACTTCCATTGGAGGAACGCTAAATACTCCTTCTCTACTTACGAACTCCAACGATATCGGTTCCGGTTCAACCTTCTTCTTTACATTCGGTACACCGCCTATTGTTTCTACCTTGGCTGCTACTTCTATTACCACTACCGGTGCTACCTTGAATGGAGCCTTTAATACAGGAGGCACTTCGCAAGCGACAAGTTTCAGTTATGGACCTACCGCAGCGTACGGCACAACAGTCAATACCATTCATTCGCCGATCAATAGTACAACAAGTGCTTTGGATTCTCAGGTGGTAACAGGTTTAACCGCTAATACAGTATATCACTATAGAGCATCAGACGTTACAGACCAGGGTAGCGATGTAGTTTTTATTACTGCTCCCAATTCCCCGATTGTTGGAGTAGCTAATACACCTACCGCTAATGGCTTCACCGCCACCTGGGCTGCACCGGCTGCCATGGGCCCGGCGGCTTATACTTATACCGTAGAAGTTTCTACAAGTCCTGCATTTGCTACCATTGCTGCCACTCAAACCGGAATTTCTTCAGGTGCCACTTCTTACACGTTTACTTCACTAAGTTCTGCTACGCAATATTTTTACAGAGTAAGAGCGGTAAATGCTACGGCCAGTTCTGTTTGGTCTGCGACAAGCATTTCTGTATCGACATTAATTGTTCCGACCACGCCTTGTACTACAGGTAATGGTTCACCAGGAACAACCGGGACTATTTCAAGTGCGGCTTCAACACCGGTCATTGATGGTACTGCAGATGCCGTATGGTCAACTGTTCCATCCAATGCCATTACTCAAAAAATTAATGTTGTAGACGAAGGAAGCGGTTTACAAGCTGTTCCAAACAATACATCTACTTGGAAAACAATTTGGGATGGTACTAATCTCTATATTTTCGTAGAGGTAAAAGATGCTTTTTTAACTAGTCATGGTCCTTTCACCGGCGCCAACCAAGTGATCGCAGCACCTGCTGTACCATGGGCTGTTGATGGAATTGAATTTTATCTGGATGGTAATAATAGCAAAGGCGGAGCTTACGATAATACCAATGATTTTCAATTGAGGTTTAATCTGGGACAAAACACAGTGACAACAGGAAGCACTGGAAACCCTCCGTTTGCCGCATTAGCGTCAAGTTTGAGCTTTACGATGTTAGCTGTGCCAGGCGGATATAATTTGGAAGCCGCTATTCCTTGGGCAAGTACAAATTCCGGACCTATAGCGGAAGGAAAAGTAATTGGAATAGATTTCAGTATCAATGATAACGATGGCACCCCTCGCCGTACGGCACAACAAGGATGGTACGACGGATTAGTGGGCAGTACAGAACAGTACCAGGATACCAGATTATTTGGTACAGCTACGCTCGCTACCTGTCCTCAGCCTCCCACTGTCATATTACCAACAGTAACCAACATTACAGCTAACGGAGCTACATTAGGCGCAACGGTTACATCCAGCGGTGATTCGCCTTTGGCCGTACGCGGTACAGGCTACACCAGTCATCCGGTTGCCAATGGCTTATCCAATGCCGTACCGGAAGGAGGTACTGGCGTGACGATCTATTCAGGGCCGGCACGCACAGACATGGCTCCTCAAACCAAACAATATTATTTAGGTTATGCTACCAATACGAATGGCGGCACAGGTATAAGTACGGTCGGTAGTTTTTATACCTTATCTGCCTTGCCAACGGTACAACCTGTACTCACCTCAAATGCCTGTACGCAAATGATATTAAACTGGGATGCTATTACGTTTCCTCCGGTAACAGAAGCTACTCAAACAGGTTATCTTCTGATTCGTACGATTGCTCCTGCTAATCCATCTACAGCCGGTATTATGACACGTGTAGCTACTCAGCAAAGTGCATTGGCTCCGGGTAATACATTGATAGCAACAATAGCAAGCGGTTCTACCTTGACCTACACCGATGCCTCAGCTGTTGCAGGCACAACGTATAACTATATTTTAGTTCCCTTTACATGGAACGGTGTAACGGCGGATTCTACCTATAATTATTTTACTACGAATCCTACAAGCATTTCATCGACGATAGGTACACTGTCTGCTCCTTCTGCATCCGTTACACAGCAACCGACTTGTGTAGATCCTACAGGAACGATTACGATTGATCCTTTGGATAATACACTCACCTATAGTATTGATGGTACTAACTTCGTTGCGGGTCCAACTTTTGCAGGATTGACTCCAGGTACGTCTTACGATGTGGTGGCGAAAAACGGCGGTTGCATTTCTGATCCTACACCATTGGTTATTGATGCTGTACCTGCATTGGCCGCGCCTTCTGCTTCTATTACAGAACAGCCGACGTGTGATGAACCTACAGGAACGATCACGATCAGTCCGTGGGACAATACATTAACTTATAGTATTGACGGTACCACTTTTGTGACAGGTCCTACCTTCAGTGATTTAGCTCCAAGTACTACCTATGATATTGTAGCAAAAAGCGGAAGTTGCGTATCTGCTCCTGTCTCTTTATTAATAGGAGGGGTAACGGGCACCTTATCTGCACCTTCTATTTCAGTGTCCCAACCTTCTTGTGATACGCCTACAGCTACGGTCACGATCAGCCCTTGGGATAATACATTAACTTATAGTATTGACGGCGTGAATTTCTTTAATGGTCCAGACTTTAGTGGATTGATTCCTACCGTCACCTATGATGTAATTTCCAAGAGCAGCTATTGTGTTTCGCTTCCTGCATCTATTGTAATAACAGCGATCCCTCCTTGTGTGCCTTTGTTTATTCCCAATTTGATCACACCGAACAGCGATGGAAGGAACGATCAATTTGAAATTCTTGGACTTCCTTCCGGTTCTGAATTGACGGTGTTCAACCGATGGGGAAACAGAGTGTATGAAAGCAATGATTACGATAACCTTTGGGCAGGTAGTAATATCGGAGACGGTGTTTATTACTACGGTCTTAAACTTCCTGACGGAAAAGAATACAACGGCTGGTTACAGATCGTTAGATAGGCTTTTCGTCATCATGAATAGAAATAATTAGTCACTAAATAATAGAGTCCAAATGAAAGTAAATTTTGTACATAGATGGAGCAGTCAAATGCAACTGATTCCACTGTTTCTGTTCCTGCTGATTTTTACAGCCTGTAAGAATAGTTCTGAAGATGGGGCTTCTAAAACTAGTTCAACGATTTCCTCTCCGGGAAATATAAATACCATTGAATTCTTTTTAGATGCATCCGGCGCTCCTCATTATGTAGTAAAGCACAATAATAAAGTTGTTATTGACAGCTCCAGCATGGGATTCACCTTTAAAGGTCAAAATCCATTTAAAGAAGGATTCGTAATTAAAAAAACTTCTGAGAAGACGTTTAATGAAACATGGGAAATGCCATGGGGTGAGCAACGTACTGTGGTGAACAATTACAAGGAATTGTTGGTAGAACTCGAAGAATCTGCTGCTCCCAATAGAGCATTGAATATTTACTTCCGTGCTTACGATGACGGAGTGGGTTTCCGATACGAATTCCCAAAACAAGAAGGCCTGGACTCCCTTACTATTTTGGACGAGAATACCCAGTTTCAGCTTACCGGTAATCATTTGACCTGGTGGAACCCGGGTGATTGGGACAGTTCAGAACATTTGTATTACACAGACAGCTTATCTGAGATCGATGCCCTCGCGTTGAAGAAAGCCGATCTTGCCATGAGTCATATTGTAGATAACTCTGTGCTTACTCCTGTTACGATGCGCACTTCGGACGGATTGCATTTGGCCTTTCACGAAGCGAATCTTACCGATTATGCTGGAATGACTCTGAAATTAGGCGGCGGAGATTATTTGCTCACGAGTGGCCTGGTGGGTTCTGATCGCTTAGGTTATAAAGTAAAACGCAGTTTGCCTTTCGTTACACCATGGAGAACCATTCAAATTGCTGATAAGGCAACAGCACTTATTGAATCTAGATTAATTGAAAACTTAAACGAACCGAACAAAATAGGTGATGTAAGCTGGTTCAAACCTAAAAAATATGTCGGTATCTGGTGGGAAATGCACCTGGATAAATCAACCTGGGAATTGAAAAGTGGAAGACACGGTGCTACCACAGCCAATGCAAAACGATACATCGATTTCGCGGCAAAAAATGGCATGACCGGCGTATTGGTAGAAGGATGGAATACGGGTTGGGAACATTGGGTAGGCTTTGAAGATAGAGAAGGTGTATTTGATTTTGTTACTCCATACCCTGATTATGATTTGAAAGAAGTGGTGAGGTACGGCAGAGAAAAAGGAGTAGAGTTGATCATGCACAATGAAACTTCAGCAGCTCCGCGTTCTTATGATCAGCAATTGGATACAGCCTACAGCTTGATGAAGAGCTTGGGTATTCATTCTGTGAAAACAGGTTATGTTGGACCGATCATTCCAAAAGGAGAATACCACGATGGTCAATGGATGGTGAACCACTACCAAAGAGTAGTAGACAAAGGTGCTGCGAATCAAGTAGCGATCGATGTGCATGAGCCGATCAAACCTACAGGTCTTCGTCGTACCTATCCTAACCTTGTGTCAGCTGAAGGAGCGAGAGGCCAGGAATTCAATGCCTGGGCCAGTGATGGTGGAAATCCTCCTGAGCATTTACCAATCGTTGTATTTACAAGAATGTTAGCAGGTCCGTTTGATTTTACACCGGGTATATTTGAAATTTCGATCAAACCAAAACCGAACAATCAAGTCAACACTACCATCGCTCAACAGTTGGCCTTGTATGTCGTGATCTACAGCCCTGTTCAAATGGCTGCTGATTTGCCGGAAAATTATGAAAACCAACCTGCCTTGCAATTTATAAAAGACGTTGGCGTGGATTGGGAAAAAACAGTTCCATTGAATGGGGAAGTAGGGGATTTTGTAACGATTGCCAGACAAGAAAAAGGAACAGGCAATTGGTTTGTCGGTGGCATTACAGATGAAAACAAACGTGACATAACGATCAACTTTGATTTCCTGGAAGAGGATAAAAAGTATGAAGCGATTATTTATAAAGATGGAGCAAAGGCTCATTATAAAAACAATCCAACGGCATTGGAGATTGAGAAATTGACACTTGATAAAAATTCGAAGAAAACATTCAAGCTCGCTGAAGGAGGAGGATTTGCGATCAGTTTGAAATTGATAAAATAAGCTCTTCCAACTCTATCATTCAATAGAAAATATACTTGCCGACCTGGATCAGTACGCTGTTTCCCGGTCGGCATTTAATTAAAAAGATTTTCATAAAAAACAATCGACAGATGAGAACTAAAATACTTTCGCTTCTTCTTTTCGTCTTATTACCAGGTATGGCCTTCATTGTAAAGGCTGCCAATCCGGATGCATCTATTGTATTGGCAAATACCGTAGTCTCTAACCATCTTTCACACTTTACAGTTACGGATCCTAATAACGAACCTTACACGATTCAAACGACAATCGGTGGTTTGGAATGCCGACAAATTCCGGGAAGTAAGTATGGTTATTTCAATGTCGAAGATGCTACAGTAAGTTCATCACAGAATAATCTGATTATAACGCTTACTTACTACGACAATGGAACAGATGATCTCGCCTTTCAATACAATGCAACAGGCGGTACGGATTATAAACATGTAGGCATAAAGAAAACAGCTACCAACGCCTGGATCACAGCAACGATTGCTTTAACAGATGTTTCTTTTAGAAATGCACAGAACAATGGAGCAGATTTTCGTATCGGAACCACTACAGGCTTTAACAACTATATCAGAGAAATTACCATAACCATTGGTACATTAAATCCGGTAGCAGAGATTGTCCCTGTGACAAGCGGAAGTGCTTACTCTGAATTTATCGGTAAATCGGTGGCCGGTTATCAGGTATGGTTTAATACCGGAACACCTACATCCGGCTGGTTTCACTGGTCGGGGGGAGCACAACCTGCTGTTGGGCACCTCAACTTCGAACTGTATCCAGATGTTACGGAGTATGCAGCAGCGGATTTAACGCAAACAGGATTTGACAATTTGGGTGATGGCAGTCCTTCTAAACTGTTTCATTCTTCTAATACAGCAGTGATCAATAAACATTTCAATTGGATGCAAACAGCGGGGATTGATGGTGTGGCTTTGCAGCGATTCATCAATGGTATCGGTTCTGTAATCAATAATTCCCCGGCAGCCTCACCGGTTAAAGTGAAAGCAGCAGCAGAAGCAACGAACAAAATCTTTTACATCTGCTACGATATTTCTTCCACCGGTTTAGACGCTACATGGGATGATATCATCAAGTTTGATTGGGTATATAACATCGAACAATCCTATGCGCTTACTTCTTCTCCTGCTTATGCCACAGTAAACAATAAGCCGGTGGTACAATTATGGGGAACTGGTTTTACTGGAAATCATCCAGGAACGGCGCAAGAAACTATCGACCTGATTCATTTTTTGCAAGCACGTGGTTGCTACGTGATCGGTGGTGTTCCTACTTATTGGTTATCTGGAACAGAAGATTCCAAGCCAGATTTTATAGATGCCTACAAAGAGTTTGACATGATCTCCCCTTGGTCGGTAGGACGTTTTGGCGATGTAGCGGGTGCTGCTAATTTTAAAAATAATTTATTGATTCCCGATAAAGTGTTCACGGATCAAAACAACATCGCTTACATGCCAGTATTGTTTCCTGGTTTTTCCTGGTCGCAATGGAACAATGGTTTACCCAATTCCATTCCAAGGAAAGCAGGTGATTTTAGCTGGAATCAAGCTTTGAATATAAAAAGCATCGGCGTATCGAATATGTATTTCGCCATGTTTGATGAATACGATGAAGGCACTGCCATTATGAAAGCGGCTACTGATTACAGCATGATTCCAACGGATCAATATTTTGTAACAACGAGCGCCGATGGCATATGGACCTCTTCTGATTTTTATTTACGATTGGCCGCTGCTGAAACACAATTACTGAAAGGCTCCATACCTGCCACAACAGCTATTCCTATTGCTTATTCAGAAGGTCCGGTCTATTACAGAAACAGTTTTGAGAAGCGATTTGCCAACTACGATAATGGGTCAGGCTATTTTAATATTGATCCTTGTTTTTATCACGAGACGTCTGTTTCTGCGGTCAATGTAACTGGTCAGTCGGTAAGCCTGGAAAATAATCCCACCTATGCAAAGACAGGTTTGTTTACTACTAAGATTACAGGCACTCCAAACTCTGCTGCGACTGCCAGTCATTACTACAAAGTGTCGGAAACAAAAATCACAGTGAAAGCCAATATGCAGCTGAGTTTCTGGAAATATGCTGCGGATCAGTTGGGACAATATACTTCTGTTGACTTATTGTTTCAGTCGGGCAAACGATTGAAAAGCTTGCCTGCTTATACAGACAATAACGGCAATGCCATGACACCCCTTATTGCCAGAGGGCCAATAGGAGTTTGGGAGAATTACACGTGTCAGATTGGTACTGGTGAATTAATTGGTGATGTAATCACAGGTATCATTATTGGATATGATTTTCCATCCGCTACCGGAAGTTATACGGCATACTTCGATGATATCGTCATAGAAGATGCGCAAGCCGCTCTTCCAACAGCTACGACTAAGGGAACAGCACACACTATTTCTTTATATCCTAATCCTGTAAAAGGAGGAAGCTCCATGACTATTCATTTTGAAAATCAAAATGGCGGAAACTATCAGATTAATCTTTCTAATTATTTAGGACAGCCTGTATCAAGCACGACAATGCATGTAGCACCGGGAACATCATCGGCTCTATACGCCTTGCAAGGAGTATTTGCGGGATGTTATCAGTTAGAGATAGTGGGCGCCGATGGCACGCGGCAAGTGTCTAAA
>Ga0247813_10002581_pt1 | contig 12242 bp, 8 predicted proteins | sample UWRJL169409C1_FD_180719 | JGI IMG/M metagenome (GOLD analysis project Ga0247813, IMG submission 180719) | Plant litter microbial communities from Arlington Agricultural Research Station in Wisconsin, United States - UWRJ-L169-409C-1 | ecosystem: Environmental > Terrestrial > Plant litter >... | reverse complement strand
TGATGAAAAACCACGTCTCCTTAAACCAACGGAATTGATCCCGGCATAAGACAATGGTTCTCTTGCTGCTTTTACATAGGGAGGTACATCTTTACGCACCAGTGAACCACCGGTAATAAACGCATGGGAACCCACCTTAACAAACTGGTGTATCGCTACCAGTCCTGCCAGGACAACATAATTACCAATGGTAATGTGCCCCGCAAGTGTAGTGCTGTTAGAGAAAATACAATGGTCGCCAACCTCACAGTCATGCGCAATGTGAGAATAAGCCTGTATCAGGCAGTTACTGCCAATGACTGTCTTCCACTTGTCTTTTGTACCCCTGTTGATGGTAACACACTCCCTAATGGTTGTATTGTCACCAATTTCCGCAGTTGTTACTTCACCTGCGAATTTAAGGTCCTGGGGAACACCAGAGATCACTGATCCCGGAAAAATCTTACAGTTCTTACCAATTCTTGCGCCGTCCATAATTACCACGTTTGAGGCAATCCATGTACCATCACCGATGACAACGTCTTTATGAATAACTGCGAAAGGCTCTATAACTACGTTCTCTCCTATCTTCGCTTCCGGATGTATATATGCTAAAGGTTGTATCATGATACGCGTTCGCTTTCTTTTACTTTTGAAATTTGTGCCATCATTTCTGCTTCGACAACTATCTTATCTCCTACCATTCCCACGCCCTTCATCTGTGCTATGCCTCTGCGGATCGGCTCCATCAAATCGCATCTGAAAACTATAGTATCTCCAGGTAAAACCTGCGCCCTGAACCTTACTTTATCAATTTTCAGGAAATAAGTAAGGTAATTCCTCGGATCCGGCACTGTACTTAATACAAGAATTCCCCCTGTTTGTGCCATAGCTTCAATCTGAATCACACCTGGAAGAACCGGTGCGCCAGGAAAATGTCCTTTAAAGAACTCTTCGTTCATGGTTACATTTTTTACACCGACAACATGTGTTTTAGACAATTCAAGGATTTTATCAATAAATAAAAATGGCTGTCTGTGCGGCAGGATCTCCATGATCTGCACTACATCATACAAAGGCTTTACAGAAGGATCGTAAACTTTCTGTACTTTTTTATTTTTTTCTTTTTTAATCGCCGCTTTTATTTTTTTAGCAAAAGCAATGTTTGCCGCATGGCCCGGACGGGCAGCCATGATATGGCCCTTTAAGTGCATACCAACAAGTGCAAGATCACCAATCATGTCTAATAATTTGTGTCTGGCCGGCTCATTCTGGTAACGCAGCTCCATATTATTCAGTATCCCCTGTGGGGCAACTTCTATTTTCTCCCTGTTAAAGATCTTCGCAAGGTGGTCCAGCTCATCACGCGTAACCTCTTTATCAACGATAACGATCGCATTGTTCAGGTCGCCACCTTTAATAAGGTTGTTCTGCAACTGGTATTCCAGCTCATGAAGGAAACAAAACGTACGACATGATGCGATTTCATCTTTAAATTCCGCGATACTGGAAATTACAGCATGCTGGCTGCCCAGAACCGGAGAATTATAGTCAATCATACAGGTAAACCTGTAATCATCAAGCGGCATAGCCACAATCTCAACTTTTCTGTCCGCTTCCGTATAAATAATATTATGCGGGATCTGGAAATATTCACGGTCAATATCCTGATTAACCACACCCACACTTTCCAGCGCATTCAGGAACAACACAGCGCTTCCATCCATAATCGGAGTTTCAGGCCCATCCAGTTTCATCAGGATGTTATCCAGGTCCATTCCTACCAGCGAAGCCATTACATGTTCAACAGTGCTGATACTGGCACCGTTCTGTGTAATTGTTGTTCCCCTTGCAGTGTCCGTAACATTGTCACAATCGGCATCTATAACAGGCTCTCCCGGCAAATCAGTCCGCTGAAATTTAAAGCCGTGATTTTCGGGTGCGGGACAAAAAGTTAAGGTAACATTCGCTCCCGTGTGCAAGCCTACTCCCTGTACAGAAACTTCGCTTTTTATGGTTTTTTGTTTAACGTTCATTATTGTTGTGTGTGGTACTAACTATGCTTTGATTAGCTCCCTCTTTTGCAAGGGACTCTAATTTTCTTATCCTTTTTTCAATTTCCGGCAAATGTCTGAAGAGAACTGAACCCCGCATCCAGTCCCTCAGCGGCTGCGCCGGTGAACCATGCCATTGTTTGTTTTCTTCTGTTATACTGAAATTTATCCCTGCCTGCGCACCAATTTGAGTGCCATTTGCCAAAGATAAATGTCCGGCAACTCCTACCTGCCCACCAATTACAGCTTTCTGCCCGATCTTACTGCTACCTGATATTCCTGCCTGCGCAGCAACAACTGTATTTTCCCCGATTTCCACATTATGCGCAATCTGGATCAGGTTATCCAGTTTAACCCCTTTTCTAATAAAGGTGGATCCCATTGTAGCCCTGTCAATAGCCGTATTCGCACCAATCTCCACATCATCTTCTATTACGACGTTTCCTATCTGCGCAATCTTGGAATAGGTTCCGTCCGGCTGCGGCGCAAAACCGAAACCATCGCTCCCGATAACAGTATTGGAATGAATAACGACACGATTGCCAATAACGCTACGATTATAGATTTTTACTCCCGGGTTTAAAGTATTATCAGATCCTATTTTTGTATCCGGACCAATAAATACCTGCTGGTTAATCTTGGTATTATCGCCAATCTCCACATTTTCAGAAATATAAGAAAATGCGCCTATAAAGACGTTCTTCCCTAATTTTGCTGAAGGATGGATAAAAGAAGGCTGCTCAATTCCGGAACGTTGCGAAAATTCGTTCATCGCCTCATTGTACTTCTCCAGTAAAACTGAAAACGCACTATAGGGATCCTGGACCTTCACAAGGGTGCAGGTAACAGGTTGAGTTGGGAAAAAATCTAATCCAACAATTACTACTGATGCATTAGTTATATATATGTAGTGCTCATATTTCCTGTTCGACAGAAAACACAAAGCCCCTTTTTTACCATCTTCTATTTTTGAAAGTTCTGAAACGGTTACGTTTTCATCCCCCTCAATCGTTCCACTTAAAAATTCGCTTATCTGCTTGGCAGTAAATTGCATTCTACAAAGTTAAATGTTAAATTGATATGAACAAATAGCTACAACTGCCTAATTTTACTGGCTCGTTTATATTCGGCGTCTAAAAACGGGATAATAATTGAATTATTATGTTAAATAATGCTAAATAATCCTTGGATAGCACAGGATGTGCTTCCTGACCGTCTTGTCGAGCGATTCAAGATTAGACAGGTCGGACGCCTTTGCAATGTCAATCGTACTATTATTTTTCATTAAAATATTAATTGTACTATTACCCTCTGCCGTATTATACGCCCGGTTACTGATCATATCTGTAAAAACAAAATAAGGAATATCCTTTTCAGTGATATCAAGGCTGACCATCGCATTTTCTTTCATCCTCCGCACCCGGCTTTCTTCGGGCATATCATTACTGATTTCAGTTTTATACAGGTTTCTGTCTACCAGCATGCCGCACAGGAGCGACAAGACCCGGTCTTCATTCATACGCCATACTTTTACCGATGCAAATATGTCCTGGTCATCCAGCCTCGAAAAATGCAGCAAATGGATGTCCGACTCAAAGAATTCTTTTTCAGTAACGTCATGTTGAAGAAAATGCCGCAGAGCCGGTGTGGCAAATAATTCCTCGCCTCTAACAGCGAGTTCTTTTGCACGCTTCAGAATTTTGACCAGCAGCTGCTCCCCTGCGATCACTGTTTTATGCAGGTAAACCTGCCAGTACATCAGCCTACGGGCAATCAGGAATTTTTCTATAGAATAAATTCCCTTCTCTTCAATCACCAGATGGTCGTCCGCAACATTAAACATTTTAATGATCCGGTCGAAGCTGATCACACCTTCACTGACACCAGTAAAAAAACTATCCCTGTTCAGGTAATCCATACGGTCCAGGTCGAGCTGGCTCGAGATCAGCTGGTGGAGAAACTTCTTATGGTACTTACCCATAAATACCTCAATCGCCATGGTCAAACGCCCGTGAAACTGTTCGTTCAGCCGCTCCATCATCAGCATGGAAATATCTTCATGCTGTATCCCCTTAACCAGGGAATGCTCCAGCGCATGAGAAAACGGTCCATGCCCGATATCATGCAGCAGGATCGCTGCAGTGGCCGCCTCTTCTTCGCTGGTGGTAATCTCATGACCTTTACTGCGCAATACTTCGATAGCCAGGCTCATCAGGTGCATAGCGCCTAAAGCATGGTGAAACCTTGTATGCAGCGCCCCCGGGTAAACCAGGTGGGTCATCCCTAATTGTTTGATATAGCGTAAGCGCTGAAAAAAGGGGTGTGAGATCAGATCGAAGATGAGTTCGAACGGTATATTGATAAATCCGTATACCGGGTCATTTATGATTTTCTTTTTGTTCAATACCTGCAAAATAAATTATACGGTACAAAAATTGCTATTTTTATCCGTACTATAAGAAAGAGACAACTCTTTTTAAGGAATTTATTTACACTACATACAAATATAATAATGCAGGAAACCAAGATTCTATGGGCCGATGATGAGATAAACTTATTAAAACCACATATTTTACTGTTAAACGAAAAAGGGTATCATGTAACAACATTCACCAATGGAAATGATGCTTTGGAAGCTTTTGGAAAAGAGCATTTCGATCTTGTATTTCTGGATGAGAACATGCCGGGCATGAGCGGACTGGAAACATTGTCTGCCATTAAAAATATAAAAAGCGACATTCCTGTCGTACTGATTACAAAGAGTGAAGAGGAAAACCTGATGGAAGACGCCATCGGATCAAAAATTGACGATTACCTGATTAAACCGGTAAACCCTAAGCAGGTACTGCTGACAATTAAAAAGATTATCGACAACAAACGCCTGATCAATGAAAAGACTTCAATGGCTTATCAGCAGGATTTCAGACGTTTGGGCATGACACTGAACGACCGTTTGAGCTATGAGGAATGGATCGAAGTATATAAAAAACTGGTTTTCTGGGAACTTGAGCTGGAAAAACTGGATGACCCGCAAATGCATGAGATTCTGACCATGCAAAAGTCGGAAGCCAACACACAGTTCTGCAAATTTATTGAAGAGAATTACCTCGGCTGGGTAAACGGGAAAGAAAAAGCCCCTTTGCTATCTAACGAACTGCTTAAAAAGAAGGCTTTTCCGCATATCAACTCTACAACACCTGTATTTTTTATCCTGATTGATAACCTTAGGTACGACCAGTGGAAGATTATCAACCCGCTGATCACGGAACATTTCAGGTTAGATGAAGAAGATACGTATTCCAGCATCTTACCAACGGCGACTCAATATGCTCGTAACTCTATTTTTTCAGGACTGATGCCCTTGGAGATGGAAAAACGTTTCCCCTCTCTGTGGCAGAATGATGACGATGAAGGCGGGAAAAACATGCATGAAGAAGCATTTCTGGCAGATCAGATCAAACGCAGTGTGCGGAAAGACTGTAAATTCAGCTACCATAAAATCCTTACCTATGATGATGGAAAGGCATTGAATGAGCAGATGAACAACCTGATGCAAAATGAGTTTAATGCTATTGTATACAACTTTGTGGATATGTTATCCCACGCACGTACGGATATGGCGATGATCAGAGAGCTGGCAAATGATGATGCGGCGTACCGTTCATTAACGCTTTCGTGGTTTGAACACTCTCCATTGCTGGAATTGCTTAAAAAGCTGGCCCAGAAACAGGTGAAAGTGATCATTACGACCGACCACGGAACGATCCGTGTAAAACACCCGAGCAAGGTAATCGGCGACAGAAATACGAATACCAACCTGCGTTATAAACAAGGCAGAAACCTGAACTATAATGCAAAAGAGGTTTTCCTGATAAAAAACCCGCATGAAGCGCAGCTGCCTAAAATCAATATCAGCTCAAATTATATTTTTGCCAAGGAAGACCGCTATTTTGTTTACCAGAACAACTATAACCAGTTCGTAAACTATTATAATGAGACTTTCCAGCATGGTGGTATATCTCTGGAAGAGATGATTATCCCTGTGGCAACTTACAGTTCACGCTCGTAAAATCATCATGAAGCTTACAATCAATCACCTTTCTGAATTAAGCAGTGCTGCGAAAGCGCTGCTTAATTTTGCGGGCGACCAAAAGCTATTCATCTTTGAAGGAGAAATGGGCGCCGGTAAAACGACTTTCATCAAAGCTTTTTGCGAGGAGCTTGGCGTAGAAGAAACAGTAAGCAGCCCAACTTTTTCCATCGTTAACGAATATGTTGCGGGCGGCCAGGTCATTTATCATTTTGATTTCTACCGCATAAAAAACTTGCGGGAAGCTTATGATATTGGTTATGAAGAATACTTTTATTCAGGAAATATCTGCCTGATAGAGTGGCCTGAACGTATTGCGGAACTCTTGCCGGATCATTATGTAAAAGTACAGATCGAGGCACTGTCTCCCGAGCAGAGAGCTTTTACCTTCATCAAATTATAATGATCAAATACTGGGATTTGGCATATTTTTCTTAATTTCATTTAAAAATTTCCAGACAAATGGCTACAGGATTACGGGAAGAAATGGCCTCAATCGCTCAAAAAGGGTTATTACAACCTAAAGAGACGCTGTCAGAACTTAAGCAAAAAAGCAACAGCCTTTATATTGGTATTCCAAAAGAGATCTCTTTTCAGGAAAACAGGATTGCGTTAACACCGCTGTCGGTAGCGTTACTAGTGAACAACGGCCATAAAGTGCTGCTTGAATCCGGTGCCGGTACAGGTGCTAATTTTTCAGACAATGATTACAGTGAACAGGGCGCTATTATTACATTTAGCAAAAAGGATGTTTTTGATGCCGATATCATTGTAAAGATCGCTCCTCCTACATTAGAAGAAGTAGAACTGATGCATAAAGGACAAACCCTGATTTCTGCCTTGCAGATGGGTGCGCTCAAAGAGAATTACCTGAAAGCACTGCTCGACAAAAAAATTAACGCCCTTTGTTTTGAAAACCTGAGGGACGAAGGAAATATCCTCAGTGTAGTCCGTGCCATGAGCGAGATCGTCGGCGCCACCTCTATCTTTATTGCAGCAGAATATCTAAGCAGCGTCACAGGCGGAAAAGGCCTGATGCTCGGTGGTTTTACTGGCGTACCCCCTACTGAAATCGTGATTCTCGGCGCAGGTACAGTTGGAGAATACGCAGCCAGGACCGCCCTTTCATTAGGTGCTGAAGTCAAAGTGTTTGATAGTTCTATTTACAGGCTGCGCCGCTTGCAGAACAACCTGGGCAGCCGCGTTTTCACTTCTGTAATGCAACCCATTGTACTTGGTAAAGCGGTTACTACCTGTGATGTGGTAATTGGCGCTATCAGGGCCACCAACGGCAGGAGCCCATGTATAGTAATGGAAGAAACAGTTGCCAGGATGAAACCTGACTCAGTAGTGATCGATGTAAGTATCGACCAGGGTGGCTGTTTTGAAACTTCCGAAGTAACGAATCATAAGGACCCCGTATTCAGAAAACATGATGTCATCCATTACTGTGTGCCGAATATTGCTTCAAGGGTGCCCAGAACGGCTTCTTATGCGCTAACCAATATTTTCACCCCGATTCTTGTTGACATAGGCGATATGGGAGGCTTAATGAACGTGGTATGGAACAAACCCGGCATCCGGGAAGCTTTGTACATATACCAGGGCCACCTCACCAATAAAGATCTTGCAGGCATGTTTAATTTACCGTATAAGGACATCGAACTGCTGGTTGCGGCTAATCAGTAACCAGTGCTTTCTGGTCTTTCCAGATATATTGCAGGTACACAAATGCGGCAAGTGTAATTCCTGTACAGATAAAAAATGTAGAAGGAATAGTGGAGATGTCATCAACGAATAACCAGCCAGCCAGCAGTGCGCCTATTCCGATACCGGCTTCCAGTGCGATATACATTGTCGCCATTGCTTTTCCCCTGTGATCAGGGTCACTGAGATCAATAGTCCATGCATTGGCGGCAGGGCTAAGCATACCTGTAGCTATCCCGTATAAAACAGATGCCCCCATTAAGATAAAGGAGGAATTTGCCATTCCTATCCCTAACAGGGAAATTGCGAGAAGGACCAATGATATTTTTATGATCAGTACACGCCCGTACTGATCGGACGCCCGGCCCGCCACAAAACGGATCAGCAGTGAAGCGAGTGTAAATACCATGAAAAACAACCCCTTATTACTGGTACCCAGGAATTGGCTCCAATCGCCGATGACTGTGAGTATTACTCCATAGCTGACATAACTAAGTAAAGTAATCACTGCCGCCGGGACTACTTTCCATTCAATAATATCTTTCCTGCTGATTTTTAACTGTGAAAAACTGAAACGCTGTTTGTCTTTTAACGTTTCTTTCATATTGGCGAGGATAGCGATAGAAAGCAGTGCAAATACTGAAGAACAGTAAAACAGGATATTAATAGAAAAATGGTCAGTAATTGTACTTCCTATAGCCGGTCCGATAGCCAGACCGGTACTAAAACACAATCCGTGTACCCCCATAGCTTCACCCCAGCGGTTAACAGGGACAAGGTCGGCCACATAAGCTGATGTAGCAGTAGGTTTAAATCCTGTAGAAAAACCATGGATTAACCTCAGGAAAAGGAATCCCGCAACAGTAGTGAGCACCGGATACAAAAACCCGCAGACGAAACAAACAACCGATCCTACTGCCATTACCGGCACACGGCCTATTGTATCTGTTAGCTTTCCACTGAAAGGTCTAGAAAATCCTGCTGTAAGAGTAAATAAAGCAATGATCAGTCCTTTATAGGAAGCTCCACCCATACTGCTGAGGTAAGCCGGGAGCTCGGGAATCAGCATGTTAAAACTAGCAGAAAAAAGGAATGAACTTAGACAAACCAATGCGAATTGGAGAGTGTAAATCGATTGAGTAGGTTGCTCCATATCCGCACAAAAGTAAAATTAATGCGGCATTTATTTTTAGAAATTATCGTGGATATAAATGATCATCCTTGCCATTTCCTCTTTTACTTTGGCGAGTGGCGTAATAAAGTTATTATTCATCAATGAAAAACTGAGGACCTTCCCTTTTTTAGTAATAAGGTAACCGCTCTGGTTATAATTATTGGAAAAAGTCCCTGTTTTAGCAAAGACAAAGGGTTTGTCATTTTTTGGGTAAGCATTTTTCAGAGTGCCGGATTTACCTCCGGCCGGAAGCATACTGAACAGTTTTGCGCGGTTGTTTACAGTAGAATCGATCAGCTGTAAAACCTGAATCATGTCGAGCGGACTAAAGAGGTTCATCCTTGACATTCCGGAGCCGTCTACCCACCTTGGCTTTTGTGGTAACCCGACGAGGTATTTACCTGAAACATGAGTGATCGCATCTGTACTGCTTAATTTAGACTGGAAAGCATTGGAATAAACCAGGAGTAATTGTTCTGCGATAAAATTATCACTCGGCAGCAGCATTTCCCTGAAAACCTGTTCTGACGATACATTAAAAATTGTACTGGCATTTGCAGGCATCTCCATATGGACCAGCTGTACGGGACGTTTTAACGTATCAGCAAGCATAGAAAGCGTAGTTGCGGTAGTAGTACGGTAAGGGATTTGTTGAGTATACCCATCAGGAATAGGAATTGCAGGATAAGTAAACACGTTTTCGTCCACCTTTCTATCGACAGTAAATGTCTTATAATTCAGCAAACTATCCCTTGATAAACAGTCATTAAAGTGCGCAGGCGAGACAACTAGCTTACCCGTATTGCCTTTAACCGTGATCAGGTTACCAAACAAAGGCAGTTCCGTAATTTCGGCCTGTGAAGGGTCATTATAGTCATCCCAGGCCCAACCCTGCCCGTAAGCATTGCCGGTATATCTTCCTGAAGAGAAATACAGCGGTTTATTGCTGGATTTTAAAAAGTTAAATGCGTTTACCCCTTTTAACCTTTCTTCCAGGAAAGAAGGGTCACCAGTACCCCAGAAAATGAGGGAATCACCTCTTTCAATGTACCTGAGCGACGGCAGTGAATCAGGATACATTTTTAATCCCGCGTAAAAAGTATAGAGTTTGGTGTTGGAAGCTGGAATAAAATATTTATCTGCATTGATTTTATAGATCAATTCCTTTTTATCAAGGTCGGACACCGCAAAACCAACCAGATGATCATTCAGAATAATGGATTTTTTTAAAAAAGTATCTATTTTTTTCGCCATGCGCTTGTTTGTAGCGCAACTTCCCATAAAAATAATACAAAGGACTGCTAAAACGTAAAAATAGCCGCGATTTGATCCTTTGTTACTTCTCATTTTTTTCTTGATTGCTGGGTTTACTCTAAAGTATCAAATTTTTTATATAATTGCGCTGAATTTCATCAGTTAAACTGATTTAATGGCGATATAACTATGAAGCTGTAACTTTCCAATTACTGTATCGTCTTATAATTTCAACAATGAATACATTTATCCACTGAAACCCTTATTTATATACTATAACCCAATGAACACCAAAACTAAGACGCTGGCAGTAGCTGGTATGTGCTTTTTGTGTGCTTTTGGCAGTAATGCTGCTTTTGCACAAAAGAAATCTAAAAAAAAGAACGCAACTACAGCAGTTGCAACCCCGCCGGCGCCACCGGTAAAAAAAGAAGGAATTAAACCTTTCGGCGAGATTATCACTGCTAAAGCAAGAACAAAAAACGGATTATTCAAGACTTACAAGGTTGATGATAAATGGTTTTTCGAAATACCTGATACTTTATTAAATCGTGAGATGCTTGTGGTTTCCCGCTTGCTTAAAGTACCTACTGGTATCTCTGTAGGCAACCAGCAATACGGAGGAGAAGAACTGAATGAGCAGGTATGGCAATGGGAACGACGCGGAAAGCAGGTATTCATACGTGTACCCAGTTATTCGGTAAGGGCAGACAGTACTTCAGATATGTACCAGTCAGTTAAAAACTCCAATCTCTCTACTATTCTTGCGGGTTTTGACATCAAAGCTTACAATAAAGATACTACCGGGGTAGTAATCGACGTGACTGATTTTTATAATGGCGACTTAATGGCGATCAGCGCAACTGACGCATTGAGAAAAGCTTATAAAACAACAGTGATGGATCCTGCCCGTTCTTATATCGATACCATTAAAACGTTTCCTTTAAATATTGAAGTGGCGACCAGCAAAACATACCGTACACTGGAATCCCCTATTGACAACAGTATTGGAGCAGTTACTTATGAGTTCAACACTTCGATGCTGCTATTACCTAAAAAATCTGTTAAACCAAGACTGACAGATTCGAGAGTTGGATATTTCGGACAGACACAAACTGACTACGGTACAGATGCGCAAAAAGCAGAACGTACTGCATATGTACACCGCTGGAACCTGGTTCCAAAAGACACTGCGGCATATTTACGTGGAGAATTGGTAGAACCGGTAAAACCAATTGTAATTTATATTGACCCCGCAACACCAAAAAAATGGGTGCCATTTCTGATCCAGGGAATTAACGACTGGCAGGCGGCATTCCAGGAGGCTGGTTTTAAAAATGCGATTATCGGAAAAGAAGCACCAACAGCGCAACAGGATCCGGACTTTAGTGTGGATGATTCCCGCTACTCTGTGGTGCGTTATTTTGCGTCTAATATTGCCAATGCATACGGTCCGCATGTTTCTGACCCGCGCAGCGGACAAATCCTGGAAACGCATATCGGATGGTACCATAACGTAATGAACTTATTGAGAAACTGGTACATGGTACAAACTGCGGCGATTAACCCGGCTGCGAGAAAAGCTAAGTTTGATGATCAGCAAATGGGAGAACTGATCCGTTTTGTATCCTCACATGAGATAGGCCATACTTTAGGTTTGCCGCATAACTTCGGATCAAGCTATGCTTATCCGGTTGATTCGCTTCGTTCGAAAAAATTCACAGATGCACACGGAACCGCACCTTCCATTATGGATTACGCACGTTTCAATTATATCGCACAGCCTGGTGATGGTGTAACAAAACTACACCCATCTATCGGAGAATACGATAAATGGTCGATCAAATGGGGATATACCTGGTTCCCGGGAAATTTAACCCCTGCGCAAGAAAGAGAAAAACTGGATGTATGGACGGTAGCGAAAGCCGGAAACCCATTGTACTTCTACGGACGTCAAGGTACAAGTATTGACCCGAGATTACAA
>Ga0247813_10002580_pt1 | contig 12244 bp, 11 predicted proteins | sample UWRJL169409C1_FD_180719 | JGI IMG/M metagenome (GOLD analysis project Ga0247813, IMG submission 180719) | Plant litter microbial communities from Arlington Agricultural Research Station in Wisconsin, United States - UWRJ-L169-409C-1 | ecosystem: Environmental > Terrestrial > Plant litter >... | reverse complement strand
TATTGATAATTTCAATCTGCGACATTTTATCGCCACGGCCTTTATTTAAGTCGAAAGATAGCGTAAAGTACTTTAAAGCGGAATCTAGCTGGAGTTTATCTTCATAGATACTTCCCAGGTTTTCGTAGATTTTAGCGATACCGGTCTGGTCTTTTAAATTTTTAAATTCCCGCAAAGCGAGCTGCTGAAATTCGAAAGCTTGCTTATAATGTTTCGTTTTCTCATAGGTTTGACCTATAAAGCCATAAGAGTTTGCCATTCCTCTTTTATTCTTTTGGGCGCTATACATGCGGAGCGATTCCTGAAAAGACTTTAAAGCAATATCATATTGCCTGTTATAATAATAGGTTTCGCCAATTCTGTTTAGATTTTCAGCCAGTTCATCCAGATGATTGCCCTTTCTGAAAAGATTATCGGCTTTATAATAATGATCTAAAGCCTGTGAATAGGCCGCCTGGTCATAAAAAAGTTCACCGATCTGTTCATAACACACGGCAGCACCAAATTCATCGCCTTTTTTTTGAGCCTCTTTGAGCAGACGTTTGACCTGTAAGAATGCCTCGTCCGGGTTCTTTTTCATCAGCGCACGGGTATGCTGCAACTGATCAATATCATTAGTTTCAGGCGTTGCGAGGAGTAAAAAGGGGCAGAAAAAGAACATCAAAAAGATTAAGCCGAAAGTAAGGGGTTTCATGATGTCTTAGTTTTAAGCATTGGATTAGGAAGGCTAAAATTAAGGTTAGCGGGTTAACTTAATGTTACCGGTAATGTTAACATCATGTTAACTAATGAGTATTAATTACTTCCATGGGCAAATCTTTATCAGGTTCAATGCATAGAATCTTCGCTCTGCTTCGCTCGCTTCAGCGCCCTAATTGTTTGACAAAGAGTTCACGATTCATGAATCATGAATCGTGAATTTCTTATCTTATTTATATCTTTATATTATGATAGCACATAATGGAATGCGGCCACAAGATCTTGCTGTACTGCTGAAAATAAGTGTCTCGGATAATAATTGGCTTAACAAAGACCTTTCAAAGTCACTTAATATTAGCCAGTCAGAGATTAGTTATTCTTTACAAAGATCGGCTATAGCGGGTCTGATTGATGGAAGTAAAAGAAAGGTAATGAAAGATGCCTTGTTGGAATTTATTGTGCATGGTTTACCTTATGTGTTTCCCGCAGTAAGAGGGCCAGTGACAGTCGGTATAGCCACAGCTTGGTCCTCTCCTTTTATGGCAGAGAAATTTGCCTCAACAGAACAGTTGGTTTGGCCTTATCCCAAAGGTAAAGTTCGTGGAGGGAGTATTAACCCGTTGTACCCAGGTGCAATTGAGGCCGTGCAAACAGATGAACAACTTTATCATTTATTGGCTTTGCTTGATGTTATGCGAATAGGTAAGGTAAGAGAAAAAGAGGTAGCAGTTAGGGAATTGGAAAGGATCGTTAAAAATGCATGAACATATTGTCCGAATCAAAGACATATCTAGACTTCTGGATGGTCTTAACCGTCCCTATGTTTTTGTAGGTGGGGCAACTGTAACACTATACGCAACTTACCCAGAAGTAGCCGAAGAGGTTAGACCTACAGAAGATGTCGATGTAGTTGTGGAATTGATTAGTTATTCAGGTTATGCACAAATTACAGAAAGACTTTTGGAACTTGGTTTTAGTCCTGATAGAGACTCTGGAGTAATTTGTAGATTCAAAATCCACGGCATTGTGGTCGATATAATGCCGACTGAACCTGAGGCATTGGGCTTTAGTAATCGTTGGTATCCTGAAGGATTCAGACAAGCAGAAACAAGACAAATCGACGAGGAAACGAACGTGAGGATATTTAGCCTCCCTTATTTTCTGGCTTCGAAATGGGAAGCATTTAAATCTCGTGGAAAAGGAAATTTTAGAATGAGCCATGATTTTGAGGATATTGTGTATGTTTTCGAGCAATGCCATGATTTCGAATTACAACTTGAAAGAGCACCCCAAGATGTACTAGAATATTTACGCCATGAAGTTGGAGGTCTGATAAACAACGAGGATTTCATAGAAGGTATTAGCTGCCATATGCAAAGCTCGTACCGGGGGTCAGACCCAACAGAAATTATTTTAAAGCTAACATCAATATTGTCTAATAAATAACTCTTTAAAAATTGCTCCAAAAATACCCTTTCCCCACAACATTGACATTGATCCGATTGATTCCGCTTAACTATATTTTATTACGATTATTGGGTTAAACAAAAAAAGGCAAGCGACCGTTTTACCGTGCTTGCCTTTGATGCTCCCGAAGCTGGGCTCGAACCAGCGACCCTCTGATTAACAGTCAGATGCTCTAACCAGCTGAGCTATTCGGGATCCTTTTCCCCTCTACGCGAAGACTCTGATTTGAAGCAAGCCTCCTTTGTTTTGGGAATGCAATATTAGGGCTTTTAAATTATTTATGCAATCTTTGCAATGAAATATTTTTAAAATAATTTAACAAAACATATATGAGCCTGATTATCATAGGAACTGTCGCTTTTGATGCCATAGAGACCCCTTTTGGAAAAACGGATAAAATAGTTGGTGGCGCGGCAACATACGCCAGCTTAGCTGCTTCTTACTATTATAAAAATGTCAAAATTGTTGGCGTAGTAGGTGACGACTTCCAGCAGGAAGATATCGATATCATGACCAATCATGGCATTGATACAGAAGGTTTACAGATTAAACAAGGCGAAAAATCCTTTTTCTGGTCTGGAAAATACCACAATGACATGAATAGCCGCGACACGCTGGTTACAGAGTTAAATGTACTTGCAGATTTCGACCCTATTATACCAGAGAGCTACCAGGACTGTGAATACCTGATGTTAGGCAACCTGAGTCCCCAAGTACAAAAAACAGTAATCAATCGCCTAAGAAAGCGCCCGAAGCTGATCGTTATGGATACCATGAACTTTTGGATGGACATTGCTTTGGACGATTTACTGGACACTATTAAACTGGTGGATGTACTGTCGATCAACGATGAAGAAGCACGCCAATTGTCTGGGGAGTATTCATTAGTTAAAGCGGCTAAAAAAATCCTGACTATGGGGCCTAAATACTTAATTATTAAAAAAGGGGAACATGGTGCATTATTGTTCCATGAGGACCAGGTATTTTCTACTCCTGCTTTGCCTTTAGCAGAAGTTTTCGATCCGACGGGTGCAGGTGATGCTTTCGCAGGAGGTTTTATTGGTTATATGGCGAAAGTAGGCAGCATTAATTTCAACAACATGAAAAATGCAATCATCTTTGGATCGGCCCTGGCATCTTTCTGTGTAGAGAAATTTGGTACGGAAAGAATTCTTAATTTGACAGACGCGCAAATTGAAGAACGTATTAAAGAATTCGTGAAACTTAGTTCATTTACGATCTAAATATTTTTATTTAAGCCGGCCAACCGGCTTAAATTTTTCAAATACACTGGCAGTATGCGGCGCATCTGCCAGTTCATCGGTTAAGTCCTGTCCTGCCCAGTGTTCATAATGTTTCCCATTACGCCACAAACGGCTTTCGGTCACTTCGTAGATCAATCCCTGAAACGCCACCCAGATTTGCGGTTTATCCTGACCATTGCGCAAGGCCAGTTGTTGTTTGGTGTAATCAGGCAATTCCATGATCACGTTTTTTCAACACTTCAAACAAATAGACAGCAAATAATACCATTACAAACAGTAAGGCGTAGTTTTCAAAGGGAACGCCGGCGACGGTAAATTTTACCGTATGGGCGACATTAAAAGCTGCACCATTTATGGAACCGAAAACCAGACTTACCATAAGATACAACAAGACCATTACGCCATAAGTGCGGTAAAACCGATACATAAAACGTATTTTATTGCGGTATTCTATATACAGTAATAATAAAAACAACAATACAAAAGCCACAACGGAATAGGCCATGGTGTAGGCAAAGAACACAAAGGCAATACACAAACCCAGGAGCAAGTTACTAAAAGCAAGACTGTAGCGGTCCAAAGCATTTTGGGGATACCACTTATTTAGTGCCTGATAAATGGCTATGCCGGCAAATGGCACGGTAATACATAACAACACCGCTGCCATGGGAATCCCTGACAGCTCAAACCCTACAGACTGGTTAAAATCATAATGAATTAATTGGTAACGCATAAAAGCAACGTTTGCTCCTAAAGCAAATACCGCGGTAAATAAAACGGAATATAATACCGCTTTCCAGTCCCTCGCCAGGAGCGGCCAGCTAGAAGAGATTAAAAATGAAGATAGAAGAACCAGGAGCAGATTTATTAAGTAGCCGTTATTCATTAATGATTGTTATGTTCCCTCAAAAATAGGATTTACAATGGTACCAACATAAAAAAAACGCTTTCCCCGTTTGGGAAAAGCGTTTCAAAGCCTTTTTGATATGCTTAAACGATATCAGCGCCTAAAATCTCTTTGGAGTATGTTTTTAAATATTTCTTTAAAATCTGACGGGCAACATGAATTCTTGTTTTAACGGTTCCAATTGGAATGTCAAGGATTTCCGCAATCTCATGGTATTTGTAACCCTCAAAGTACTTGATAAACGGAACGTAGTATTCAGGTTGAAGTGTAGCCAATGCTTTATTAATATCACCCATTACAAACTTGCTATCGCTGCTGTTTTTACTCGCACTGTAATGTAAGTTTGCAGAAGAAATATCTTCAGACTGTGTAATCAAAGCATTTGTCTTTACCAATCTTCTGTAATTGTTGATAAAGGTATTTTTCATAATGGTAAACAACCACCCTTTTAGATTTGTGCCCTCTTTAAATTTGCTGTAATAGGTTACCGCTTTTAACATGGTGTCCTGCACTAAATCATTAGCATCTTCAATATCTTTTGTAAAATTTAAAGCGAATGACTGTAAAGAAACAGAGTGATCGTGAAGCTGTAGGTTAAATTCATTTTTCGTCATAATGTTTTCAATTTAAAAGGGTTAATAAAGTCAGCAAACGTATTCTTAATGTTAGGCACAATTAAGTTTGTTTAAATTCTTCTATTAATTTCTATACAACATATGTACCAAAAAATGAATCGGCTATTTATGAAAGTTAAAAACGGGTTAAAGCTTATAATTTAAAGCAAATCATAAAATATTTACTTCTCGCTCCAGCGTAACACCAAATTTCTGGCACACCGTGTCGATTATTTTTTCTGAAAAACTGTACACTTCTTCGCCGGTGGCCTCTCCATGGTTGACTAATACTAAGGCCTGGTTTTTCCAGGTACCGGTTTGCCCAGAGACCAACCCTTTGAAACCACAGCTTTCAATTAACCATCCGGCGGCCAATTTAAAGTGAGTTTTCCCAACAGGATAATGAATAACTCCAGGGAAACGTAGTTTAATATCTTCCAATTGCGCTGCAGGAATAATTGGATTTTTAAAGAAACTCCCGGCGTTACCAATGGTGGAAGGATCTGGAAGTTTACTGATCCGGATATCTGATACCACTTGCGAAATGGCCGCAATAGTAGGCCTGGTAATATTTCTATTGGCTAATTCTGCCTGGATAGCGCCATACTGGCTATTGATTTTTGCTTGTCTGTTTAAACGAAAACTTACTGAAGTGATAATATAAGCACCTTTCAACTCGTTTTTGAAAATGCTATCGCGATACCCGAACTGGCAATCATCGTAATGAAAGACCCTACTCCTCCCCGTTTCAACGGCATACGCTTTACAGCTATCAAATACATCTTTCAACTCCACGCCATAAGCACCTATATTTTGAATAGGCGAGGCACCAACGGTACCTGGTATAAGACTAAGATTTTCCACGCCCGCCAACTGGTTTTGTACGCAAAACTGAACGAAATCATCCCATACTACGCCTGCACCTGCGGTAACAATCGTATCATCGCCATATTCGGCTACACTGATTCCAGGGATGCTGATTTTGACAACCAGACCCATAAAATCCTTGGTGAACAAGACATTACTACCCCCACCTAAAACCAATAAGGTTTCTTCTTTTACCATGGGATGTTTTAAAACAGTTTCCAGGTCAGCTTCGCTTTGAATGTCAACAAAGTATTTTGCCTGCGCAGCAATCCCAAAGGTGTTTAAATGTTTTAAAGAGATGTTTTCCTGAATAGATGACATGTACGTAGTTTTGTGTATCCTGCAAATGTAATTGTTATGGGTTTATTATTGATTAAAGTTAATATTTAAAAAAAATGCATATTTACATCACGGTAATGATAAAAACGAGGGATTTTAATTAAACAATGGAAAATCAGGATAAGAAAAAGATACTAATTATTAATGCAGCTTTAAAAAGAATTGCCCATTATGGTTTAGCAAAAACCACCATGACCGATATTGCTAAAGACATCTCCTTTTCCAAAGCACTTCTCTATTATTATTTTCCTGATAAATTAAGCCTATACGTCAGCGTCATTGAACACCTGATGCACACGATCAGCAGGGAAATCAGAAAAGCCGTCGAGAAGACAGATTCAGCTAAAGAAGGCATCATGATGCTGCTGCAAAAAAGGCAAGGATATATCCAGAAGTATTATAACTTGCTAGAACCCTCAAAACTAGCCTGTACAGAGTTACCCGAAAACCTTGATGATAAATTTAATAAGGCTAGAGAATTCGAAGTCAAAATATTAACAGGATTACTCGTTAGGGGAACAGAAAACGGTGAATTTGAACCTCAGGATAACCAGTTGATTACAGAGATCTTTATTGAGGCCCTTTCCGGTATTCACTTCAATATTCTTAATAAAGAAAAAAGCTTCTTTCCAGACAAGGGGCAGTTCAAAGAGATCTTTACCAAGGAGAAAAAATTTGCAGAAGTATTTCTGAGGGGCTTATCTCCCATAAAATAGTCACAACATTGTCATATTAAACCTTGCTAAAGAACAGTTTTCTTTTGTAAGAAATAATGGCCGTACTTTTGACCCTGACATACTAAAAAGTCAGAAGGTAAAAAGGTAGAATGATTGAAACAGATAAAAAAAGAGAGCAAATAATCGTTGGCGCCATTAAACGTTTCACACATTATGGAATCAACAAAACAACCATGAACGAGATTGCGGATGATCTATCCGTCTCTAAACCTGCGTTGTACTATTATTTTCCCGATAAAAGCAGCTTGATTCTGGGTGTAGTGAGCAAGATTTTCGAAGATTACTTTGACTTGTTAGCTAAAGAGAAGACAAGTGCCACCCTGGAGGAGAAATTTGCAGGCATGATTGAGATTAAACATCGTTTTTTCCAAAAATATTACATGCTGCATTTGTCTGCCGGCACTACAGACAGCTCATTAAGCACGGAGCAGATCAAAAGCTATGTATCGGAAATGAAGAACAAGGACCTGGAAATTCATAGCCAGCTGCTCCAGGAAGCGATGGATCTGGGAGAGATAGCAGTTGCAGACCCTAAAAAAACAGCCTTACTTTACTTGCAGTGCCTGGCTGGCATCACGTCACTCTGCGTAATGAAAGGAAATAAAGAACTGATGCCGAGCAAGAAAGATGTTAAACTGATGTTGGAAAAACAACTGAGTCTTTCCACTATATTTATTAAAGGACTTAAATAAAAGCATACCACAACCAAGAATAATGAATCAAATAACTAAACAACTAAAAACAATACCGCTGCTGTTGCTGGGCTTGTTGCTGGGAGCGAAAGTTCAGGCGCAACAAACACTTACCTTGAAAGATGCACTTCAGTATGCGGTAGAAAACAGTGAGAACCTCCGTAAATCTCGTTTAGACATTGACGGTGGCAGGTTCAAAACCCAAGAGATCCGTGCGCAGGCATTGCCGCAAATATCCGGAAACGGTGGATTAACCTATAACCCCATTATTGGGCAGTTGGTGGTTGGCGACCAGTCATTCCAGCTAGGAAGGAAATGGAACGCGAATGCAGGTGTACAATTGAACCAGGAACTATTTAACCAACAAGTATTTACTGGTTTGCAGGCTGCCAAAAAAAGTGAAAGCTATTATAACTTGTCTGCCGACTTAACGGAAGAACAAGTAATTGAACAGGTAGCTAACACGTATTACCAGGTATTGGTGAACAGGCAGATGTTAAATGTAATCGACACTAATATTAAAAACGTAAGGGTTGTAGAGAAAATTATCGGCAACCAGTATGCGAATGGATTGGCTAGGAAGATCGATGTTGATCGAATTAAGGTTAACCTGACCAATTTGCAAACGCAACAGGAACAAACAACCAATGCGGTGACGCAGCTGGAAAACCAGTTGAAGTTTTATATGGGTATGCCAGTGAAGACAAACATTACCTTGCCAATAACCGAACTAGGTGCGGTAAATACGTTGCCAGCTTTATCAGATAGCATTAATATTAGCAACCGCACGGAAATGCAATTAATGGATGTGCAGCGCGACCTTTTGGTGTTACAACGTAAAGCTTATGTAGCGGAATACTATCCTACACTGGCATTGACAGGGAACTTTTCATACACCGGGCAAAGTGATAAATTTGATTTATTTAAATCAAACAGCTCCGCATTTTGGTATGATGCTTCTGCCATCGGCGTGACCTTAAGAATTCCTATATTTAATGGTTTTGCCACGCGTTCGAGGGTAAGACAGGCAGATGTTGATATCAAGAAAGCAGATGAAGACAGGCGTCAAACGTCTAACTCTTTAAACCTGGCTTATGAAAATGCTAAAATACAATTGAAGAATAGCATGGTTACCATTAATGCACAACGTGAAAATGTAACGCTGGCACAGGAAATTTATCAGAGCACACAAAACAATTATAATAATGGTTTAGCGGCATTAACAGACCTGCTAGATACCGAAAACGCTTTAACAGAAGCGCAAAACAGTTACACCCAGGCATTATTGAACTACAAGATTGCTGAAATACAACTTATTAAATCAAACGGAAACATAAAATCACTATTAAAATGAAAAGAGGAATTATTATAGCTATTGTAATTATTGTAGCCATTGCGGGAATTGGTTTCGTACTGACGAACAATAAAAAGAAAAATGAAGCTATAACTGCTATTGTTGCTCAGGGTGGTGGTGCCGTTAGCGTACGTACAGCTGTAGTTAAAAAAGAAGCTGCAAACCTTGATTATAATGTAAACGGAGTTTTTACTCCCTATCAGGAAATCAACTTCTTATCAGAGAATGCTGGCCGCGTGACCAGAATTTTTGTTAACGAAGGAGATTATGTAACTAAAGGACAGGTTTTAGCCCGTGTTGATGCAGAGATTTTAAGTACTGACCGTGAAACTGCCGAGGCAACTTTGCAAAATGCACTAAGAGATGAGGAACGTTATAGCAGTTCTTTTGAAACTGGCGGTGTTACCCAGCAACAACTGGATCAGGCTAAACTAGCGGTTAGAAATGCAAAATTAAGACTGCAGGCTTCTCAACGTCGGGTAAGTGACGCAAACATCAAATCGCCAATCAATGGTATTGTGAATAAAAAATACATTGAAGTGGGTGCTTTTGTTACTGCCCAAGGAACACAGTTATTTGAATTGGTTGACGTAAGCCGCCTAAAATTGAAGGTTAACGTGAACGAAAGCCAGGTGGCTAACTTAAAAGTTGGCGATCCGGTACAGATTAAAACAACCGTATTCCCTAACCTTGATTTTAGTGGAAAGGTAAGTTTTATCGCTGCTAAAGCAGATAACTCTTTAAATTTCCCTATTGAAATCCAAGTGGTGAACAATAAACCTAATACCATTAAAGCGGGTATGTATGGAACGGCAATATTTAAATTCCCTACACAAGCACCAACCATTACCGTGCCTCGTGGCGCATTTGTGGGCAGTGTAAGCAGCAATGAGATTTTCGTGTTGGAGAACGGCAAAACAGCTAAGTTACGCAAGGTAGTATCTGGAAGAATTCTTGGCGAAAAGGTAGAAATTCTTGACGGATTAAAAGAAGGTGAAACAGCCATTACCAGCGGTCAGATCAATCTAACAGATGGTGCGGTTGTGGCACCAATAAAATAATTAAATACTATTCTGATGAAAATAACAGATATATCTATTAAACGCCCATCGCTGGTTATCGTTGTATTTACAGCGCTAACCTTGCTGGGCTTATTAAGTTACTTCTCCCTGAGTTATGAACTTCTGCCGAAGTTCTCCAACAACGTGGTCTCCATCTCGACCATCTATCCGGGGGCTTCACCTAACGAGGTGGAAAATACAGTGACCAAGAAAATAGAGGATGCGGTATCGTCCATGGAAAACATCAAGAAACTGAATGCAGTTTCGTATGAAAGTTTATCTGTGGTGACCATCACCTTGAACGACAAGGCCAATGTGGATCTTTCCTTAAATGAGGCGCAAAGAAAGGTGAATGCTATTCTTGCCGACTTACCGGAAGAAGTTAAAGCCCCTTCCTTAAATAAGTTCTCGCTGGATGACCTTCCGGTAATCACCATGTCGGCTTCGGCAAATATGGATGATGCGACATTTTACGACTTAATTGATAAAAGGATTGCACCAATTGTATCCCGTGTAACCGGGGTAGCCCAGGTGAATTTAGTGGGTGGCCAGGAGCGTGAAATCTACGTAGGTTTAGACGGCGACAAATTGCAGGGATATGGTTTATCCATCCTGCAGGTGCAACAAGCTATTTTAGCATCCAATCTTGATTTCCCTACAGGAAGTGTTAAAACTCAGGCTCAGGATATCCTGATTCGTCTGTCTGGTAAATATAAAAATGTTGAAGAACTGCGTAACCTGGTGGTGAGCACAAGCCAGACTGGTGCTCAGGTGCGCCTATCTGATGTTGCTGATATTCAGGATACCCAGAAAGAGGTCGATAAACTTGCCCGGATTGACAGGAAAGGTGCAATCGCGATCCAGATCATTAAACAATCTGATGCGAATGCCGTAGAAGTAAGTAAGGGGATCCATAAAATTGTTGAGACCCTGCAAAATGATTATAAGGGCAATAACCTGAAAATTGATATTGTTAACGACAGTTCTATTTTTACCCTGGAATCTGCTGATGCGGTTATTCATGATTTAATCCTGGCGATTATTTTGGTGGCTTTTGTGATGCTTTTCTTCTTGCATAGCATCAGGAATGCCGTAATCGTCATGGTGTCTATTCCAGCCTCGCTGATCGCTACCTTTATTGGTATTGACCTTCTGGGTTATACGCTTAACCTGATGTCCCTGTTAGGACTATCACTGGTGGTAGGTATTTTGGTGGATGATGCGATTGTGGTTTTGGAGAATATCTACCGACACATGGAGATGGGTAAAAACAAGGTGCGTGCAGCAGCAGATGCCACCAAGGAAATTGGTTTCACGGTAGTGTCCATCACCCTGGTTATTGTGGTGGTGTTCTTCCCTATTGCCATTAGCTCAGGTTTGGTATCAAACATCTTGCGACAGTTCTGTGTGGTGGTTATTATTGCTACACTCCTATCCTTACTGACCTCCTTTACGATCGTACCACTATTGTCGTCACGTTTTGGTAAACTAGAGAAAATCGAAGGTAAAAACGCTTTCGGCCGTTTCATCTTATGGTTTGAAAAGCAACTGCATAAATTTACCGTTTGGATTACCGGGATCTTAAACTGGTCATTGGATCATAAAGCGATCACCATTGGCGGAACATTTTTATTGCTGATCAGCTCATGCGGTTTAGTAGGTGGCGGATATATCGGTACTGAGTTTTTCCCTAAGAGTGATAAAGGAGAGTTCCTGGTTCAATTGGAGCTACCAAAAGATGCCTCTATTGAACAAACCAACAAAATTACACAGCAGGCAGAAGCGTTTTTAGCGAAGAAACCTGAAATCACACAAATGATTACCACCGTTGGACAATCCAGTGGTGACTTTGGTGGAACGCAGGCAACGGCTTACAAAGCGGAGATCAATGTAAGGTTGGTTGGCCGTAAAGACCGGGAAGATGCATCAAACATCTACGCCACAAAGGTGAGTCGCGAGTTAGCGAAACAACTTCCAGGTGTAAAAGTGGAAACCGTTCCAATCAGTATTTTAGGTATTGCCGAAAATGCACCGATTGAAATGGTAGTGATGGGTTCTGACTTAGACAGCGCCATGAAATATGCTAAAGCATCTATGGAGGTGCTTAAGCAAGTTGATGGATCTGCGGAGGTACAATTGTCTGTTGAAGAAGGTAGTCCGGAGATTAACGTGCAGGTAGACCGTGATAAAATGGCGGCCTTAAGCTTATCGTTACAAACGGTTGGTGCTACTATGCAAACCG
>Ga0247813_10002579_pt1 | contig 12245 bp, 13 predicted proteins | sample UWRJL169409C1_FD_180719 | JGI IMG/M metagenome (GOLD analysis project Ga0247813, IMG submission 180719) | Plant litter microbial communities from Arlington Agricultural Research Station in Wisconsin, United States - UWRJ-L169-409C-1 | ecosystem: Environmental > Terrestrial > Plant litter >... | reverse complement strand
ACTTAGCCGATGAGATTAACAACAAGATTGCCGACAATGAGGCGCGAGTTGATGACGCTCAATCGCCGCATGAGGGCACGACACGCGAGTGACCGAAATTACTGTCCCGACAGGCCCTATCGTACAACCACCTATAAATGACAGCGCTGTTTCACAAGTAAAGCGTTATGTTGGTGGCTCTGAACGGTCAAGAGAACGGCTTGAAATACTTAAATTCGACCCTATTGAAAATCTAGTCAAAGATTATGAAGAGATACAAGGCCTTATTCAACACGAATATAAGCTTCGTGATGGTCATATTAAAAGACTTCATCCTAGTACTGGTAAAGAAATGGCTTGGTATCCTGATCTGTTAGAAAAGCTGCTCGATAAGAGAATGAGGATTAGTGAGAACCTCCTTAGGTACGGTTATGGTCGTGTAACGGAAACGTCAATCACAGAGACCAAAGAGCCTCCTAAGTTTGGAGTTATTCTTACATAATGATTACTCTTCACCCTGCTCAGTCTACTGTTTATAAAGACATCTTCATTAACAAGGTGGCAAGATACTTTCCTGTTGCCTGTTCTCGTGGGTGGGGTAAGAGTTACTTTCTTTCTTCCTGTGCTCAATCTGCCTGTTTTGAGCTCATGGCATTGCCTGCAAGCGTCCCTAATAAGCGCGTTGCAATCATCGCCCCTACTTACGATCAGGTTACTGAAATCTTTTGGCCAATCCTCGCTCATGATATGGGTATGGAGGACTTGGCCATTAAATCGTCCCAAGACCAAGGCCGTTTCTTCTTACCTAATAACGTAGAACTGAGACTGATCTCTTATGAGGCCGTCCAGCGTATGCGTGGTAAGGGCTACTACTTTGTTGGCTGGGATGAAATCCGTGACTGTACTAAGGGCATCGATCAGAAGAAAGCTTGGGAATCTGTCATTCAGCCATGTATTACGACTCGTTGGTCGCCTATGCTGGCTAGGCAATATGGTGCCCCTTCTCCTGGTCGTGCTGTTATTACGTCCACGACGAATGGTTATGACTTCTTCTATGAAATGCATAACTACGAAGAAAAGGACCCCAATTGGAAGTCGTATCAGTATGACTACCATAGTAGCCCTTACCTCGATCCTGCTGAAATCGAAGACCTGAAGAACAAGATTGACCCTCGTCAGTTTGCTGCTGAATATCTGGCCCAATTCAAGGACTCAGGTAACAGCGTCTTCTACATGTTCGATCGGAAGAAGCATGTAAGAGTCGATATACCAGACCTACAGCCCGGCGAAGATGTCCATATCTCTATCGACTTTAACGTCGGTGTTATGGCTGCCAGTATGTTTGTTGTTCGTGGCTCTCAAATGCACTTCCTCAAGGATTACATGGGTCATCCCGATACAGAAACCCTTGCCAATGTCCTCAAGGAAGAATTCCTGAATAAAGGACACAAGGTATACTGTTATCCTGACCCTACTGGACATCGTCGTCAAACGTCCGCTCCTGTTGGCCGTTCTGACTTCTCCCTCCTTCGTGCTGCTGGACTGATTGTTCTGGCACGTACTAAGAGCCCAGGTATTGCTGACTCTGTTCAGGCTGTTAATCGTCGTCTCATGACGGCAAACGGTACGATATCTATGTTCTTCCATCCTCGCGCTGAGAATACGATCGCCTCTATGGAACGTACTCGGTGGATCGATAAGAATCCCGACACAGCTACCCTTGATAAATCACAAGGCTTTGAACACCACTCTGATGGCGTCCGTTATGCCACTGAGTTCCTCTTTCCTGTGCAAAGCTCTTCTACTGCTTCTGCACGCGGCTTTAAATTCTAGGAATCACCAATGGAGATTATCCATTATTTAAGACTTATTGGCATCTTCATGTGGCTCGTTCCTGCTGCTATGGCTGCTCCGGCTCTTTTGAGGACCGTTAAGGGTACTACTAAAGAGTACGATCCTCTTATGACACTCATTGGTATATCTTCCTTTGTCTCTGCTATGTTCAATATCTCAGCCATTGCAGGTCGCCCTGATGCGATCGTTATAACCTTGGTTTCACTGTCTATTGGTGTTGCCGCCTACGCTGCATACTTAATGCGCAAATATGAAAAGGCTGGCTAATGGTTGATCCCGACGTGCCCATTAAAGTTGCTCAGTCAGGTATCTCCCTTGGTAGTGCCTTGACAGCGGCTGGTGTATGGACAGGCATCTTTACATTCCTCGGTATTATGTGGAAAAATAAAGTGCCAATGAAGAAGCTAGGTATTGATGCTGAAGAACGACTACGTGAAGACCTCATGAATCAACTCAATGCTAAGGACAGCGCTGCTCAGGGTCGTTATGACGCTCTAGAGAAACGTTTAGAGGCAATGAGGGCACGCTATGAAGCGCGTCTAGAGACAGAACGAGTGAGCCATGCTGCAGAAATGCAAATCATGCGCCACCGTATGAACAATCTAGATCAATGCTTGAGCATGATGCTTGTTATGACTGAAGAGAACCCTGAGAAGGCTAAGAACATTGCCGCTCGGGTGCGTGAAATGAGAGAACGTCAAGAAGTACTTGAGAATGAAGAGAAGGCTCGTATCGCCGCAGCACGCTTATCTGGTGCCAATGTAGAGGACCAGTTGACGCATGGCTAGATCATCTATCACATCTACTACTAATGAAGCTAATACCGATGCAGGTTCGATACTGTTCTCCATGGTTATGGGCGAGCAGCTAGAATTTCCGATTGATATTAACTTCTATCCTGATGCGTCTCAGTTGCTTTATGAAGCTGTCGTTATGGAAGCTGCACCTGGAGATAATCCTCCTACTGCCGTAAAGGTGGGTGGAGTTAATACTGTTCTCGCAACTCGCTTTCCGACGTACATGGGAGTCTTTAATCCGGCTGCCTTCTACAATCGTGGCGAAATGGTGCTATATAACAACGTCTATTGGGAGCTTACAGCAGGTACCAACTACAAAAATACTTTGCTGACCCCTGCCACTGATCCAATGTGGCGTACCTCTGGACTTAACAGAGTGTACATTCGTGTGCCTTCTACCCTTGGCACTACATGGTCAACTCAACCAAGTGTTACTACGCGTGCTTATGGCTTCTTAGAAGTTGCTTGTAGTGAACTTCCGATGGTTACTTTCCCATTTACTTGGAAGCCCATCAGAGGTATTATTGAGTTGCAATTCTCGCCGACGCAGCTTGTGCCATGAGGTTGACAACTAGTGGTTATTTAACTGCTTTGTCGACTAGTGGACGTTCGCCTGTCATTTCTACAACGTCAGCCTCGAATACTCTTAAAACAAATAGCCTTAACCTCACTCTTAGGAGTGCTGTTGATGGTGATCAGACAGCCGGTCCTGAATACTTACAGGGTGACGGTGCTGTACTGTTTTATACTGTTCCGGGTTACGTTGTCGATGGCTATTATGGGACCTTTTAATGGCGTTAACTACCCGTACAGCTAAAGGTACTCCTCTTACCATCGCGGAGATGGATGATAACCTGAAGCTGCTAAATAATCTGTTTATTCAGGATACTGCTCCAACACCTACGAGTACCACTTACATGTGGATTCAGACGAACGTTGGTGGTGTTCCTAGTGACTTTACAATCTGGATCGAGGATGGCCTATGACACTTAAGAATGCCCTAGGCGGCCTTGCCTTGGATGCTACTATTGTCTCCCCTGATGGCAAGCGTATTGATCAAATAGGTACAACTACAAGTAAGTTTGTAGATGGCTTTGGTGGTCCTAATATTGCTGTCACTGCAGATGCCCTCGCATCGCTCACTAAGTGGAATGTTATTCGTAATACTGGTATGGCTGTTGCTCGTACTGCTGGCGCACTTGTTATTACTACTGGTGCTGTTAGTGGTAGCGAGCTACTGCTTGTTGGTAAAGATTTCTGTACTATTCCACAGAATCTGATTGCATCGCTCACTCTGAGTGCTCGTAACGCCAACCAAGAAATCCGCGTTGGTTACGTTGAAGTTGATGATAATGGTGTTCCTATTGCGAATTCCAGTCTTGCTAACTTCTTCCGAAACCATGCTGCTGTACTATTCACAGGTACATCGAATACAGGTGCAAGTCTTGAAACACTTGGTGGCGATCATATTGCTACAAAAGTAGTTAACGTATCATCACAAAACGCGTCTACTGGTGTCGTCGAATACGCACTAGAGGTACGTGCTGAAGATGTAACGTATGCACAAGCGCTTGCAGATAATATCGGGGCACGTAGCGCACAAGGTGCTCGTATCTCTACTATGTGTCCAAGCCCGTATGCTAAGTACGCACCTTTTATTTGGCTACGAAATACCGCCGCAACTGGTACTTGTGTTGTGACTGTTCAACGTGTTATTTCGATGGACATTCAAGAGCTTCAAGTAGAGGTTGGTGGTGGTCGTGGTAATAACGTACCTAGCCAAGCAATTCCTGTTGTATTGGCAACGCCTGGTGCTACAAACAATATGCGAATTGCTGATGCTGCTGTTACTGCAGGGAGTAATGGTGGTAGTATTGCTAAAGTATTTAGTGCTGCTACTAATAATTTGACTAATATCAAAGCATCAGCAGGTAGGCTTTGGGGTGGTTATCTATTTAACAGTAGTGCTTCCCCTGTGTATCTTCGTTTATACAATGCAAACGCTATTGCTAACGTGACAATGGGTACAACCTCTCCAATGGCTGTCATTCCTATTCCCATGAGTGGTGTGGTTAACCTTGCTTCTATTCTTGACCAATATGGTTTGTCGTTTACTACTGGCATTACTTATGCCATTACAATGGGGTCTGCTGACCTCGATAATACGGTCCTCGGTGCTGCTGGCATCGTGATCGGCACCCTCCTCTTCGTATAAAGGAATACACAATGGATGATCTGATGATCCCCCAGAACCAACCGAATGTTGCTCAAAGCATTCAAGAAGCAGAGACCATCCTGGACAAGCCTGAAGGTGCCCCTCTAGAGCTTGGTTCGCCGAGTAACCCTGAGCAGCATCTGAATACTTTCCATGAAGATCACCCTATTCCGTCTAATAAGCCTGTTAATCCTGCTGATGCCTCGGATGAATATCTGAAGGTTCATTCAGGACCGGCTGCTGCTACGACCTTCGACTACATCGCTCAGAACCCTCCTAAAAGGATTGAAGATCGTGCTCCTTGTAATTGGCATCTTGAAGCTGACGGCGATCGTGTCACAGGTACTAACCACATGTCTGGTGAGACCTTTGAGGGCACCCGCGTCGAGTTTAATCGCCTCCTGCGAGGTCAGTAATGCTTGATGAAGCAGGTTTTAATGCTCTAAAGTCTGCTCCCTTCGCACAAAAACCCGGCCCTACAGTGAATGCTGCAGCTGCTCCTGTCGTTCGTACAGTTGCAGACCCAAGTGATTCATATCTATCTTTGCTTCCTTTGTGGACAAAGAGTAGGGCCGTTTGTCGTGGTCAAGACGCAGTAAAAGCATTAGACAGTAAGCTCGATGTAGAGACTTTTAGTAATCTACTGATCCCTTTCTCGCCGTCAATGACGCAACATCAGTACGACTTTTATAAGAGTGAGGCTGAGCTTCCTGGTATCACTGCTCAATTCAGTAGGACACTTGTTGGTGGTCTTCTTCGGAAGACTCCTACACTTACCCTTCCTGATGGTGTACCAGAAGGTGCTGCTGAATGGATTATCAATGAGTTCGCTCAAGATGATTCATCGCTAGTATCCTTTATGGATGAAGCTTTGTGGGAAGAAGTACAGACATCTAGGGCTTGGCTTCGAGTTGATTATCCTGACCTTTCTACTGGTGAGGTTGACGCTCTTGATGGTCGTGCTAAACTTCGTGAGGCTGCAGAAGAAGATGAAGACACTCTTAAGCCTTATCCTGTTCTGCATCTTGCTGAGTCTGTCATTAATCATCGTACTCGTACAAGCGAGTCTGGTAGGACTATTCTTGATCGTCTCATCGTTCGTGGATTTACGGAGTTCTATGATGATGACCGTTTCGAATTCCACCCGGGCTACGTAGAGACTGTCTGGGTACATGAGCTAGGCCCTGATGGCTTTTACCAAGTGCGTGTCTATAAAGGCGAACACCCTGCACAACAAGTTGTTGTTGTAGCTGGTGACAAAGTCATTGATGCTACCACCTCTGAGAGAGTTAAGCTTGATGATACCATTCAAGTTATCTATCATGGTGAACGTATCAGGATGATCCCTGCGTGGCCTCTTAATGGTACAATCGAAGGTTCAGAACCTATTCTGATCGCGATTGTCAATAAAGAGATTGCTCTGTATAATAAGATATCGCGTCGTAATCACCTTATGTATGGTGCTGCTACGTATACTCCTATTATCTCGTCTACGATGTCTGATGATCAGTTTATTGCTGCTGTTGGTGGTGGTCTAGGTAGCTGGATTCACTTGCCTAATTCTGAAGACAAAGCTGACATCATGAAGACGCCTACTGAGGCTCTCGCTGATATGGATCGTGCTATTGCAGCCGCCTATGAAGAGATTGCTAAGCTAGGTGTTCGTATGCTTGCCCCTGAGGCAGATCAAAGTGGCGTTGCTCTTGATATTCGAAATGCTGCTCAAACAGCACAACTCGGATCGCTCAATACCAAGGTCTCTTCTGTTCTTCGTCAAGTAATTGCCTTTATGATTAACTGGCGGTACAACCTCGAGATTAGCGCTGCTGATGTTGAGTTTGAACTGTCTTCTGATTTCAATCCTATGCCGCAAGGTCCTGATTGGCTTCGCTTGGCTACTGAATGGTATCAAGCAGGTCTCATTCCTCGTCGTATCTGGCTCCTCATTCTCAAGCAGAATGATATGATGCCTCCTGATTATGATGATGATGAAGGTCAGAAGGAAATGAATGAAGATGAGCTTGTTGTTAATGCTTCCGAGCAACTACAGGCTAAAGCGAGTACCTTCGCTGATAAGATGAAGAACGCTACGAAAGAAGAGTAATTATGACGCCCTGGCATCTAGGGATTTATCCCGTAAGCATCTACGTTATCACAAAGCAAAAGCAGCTCAATAAGTTGTGTAAGAGGCATGAGATTAAAGACAATCCTGAAATGAAAATCGATGGATGCGCTGCTGCAGTCTTTAATCTAGGAGAAATAGAGGGTCAGCTAGAACTGGCTCTCTATATCCCTCATGATCTCAAGGACGGTTCTATTGCCAATGTAGCCTCGCTGATTTCGCATGAGTGTACACATATCGTACAATCTGTATGGAATCACACATGTGAGAATGAACCTGGTGATGAAGCTGAAGCCTATTTGCTTGGCTACCTTGTATACCATTTCATGGATATCATCTATCCAGACAATGAAGGAAAGAAAGTTGGAACTCCCAAATAACGATGACGACGATCACGATGATCGTAACCTTTATAAAGACGAAGACTTGCAACATGGCTGGGTATTGCATATCTGTCCTACACAAGATATAGCGCCTCATATTCTGTCTAATGATTGCCCTTGCCGTCCGTTTGGTAATGATGACCAACAAGTCGTTCATAACGCATGGGATGGTAGAGAACTCTATGAGACAAAGAAAAGGAAACCTCACTAAATGAATATCAACACCGAAATCTATGACCGCGCGGTCGATCGTGCTGCCATGGTTCGGCTGTATGAACGTCGTGTTAGTGGTAAGGTCACCCTCGAATTAGATGGCCATGAGGTTCGTCTAGACAAGCTAATTAGGGATGCTGAAGCGTCTCCTAAGGGCATGAAAGCACTCCAAGAAGCGGTCGATCAAGAGCTAGTCAAGACCTACGGGTCTGTCTTCTCCACTATGAAACGATCTCTCTTGGATTCTTTCGCTGCGCAAGTATCATATGCGTATCAAAACTTAGAGACTGCTGTAGGCGAAATCTGGCGCACTCAAAGGCCGGAGCGTCGGGTCGCCGAAGAGGTCGTCCTGCGTCGTCCTCTGCATCAGGATGCTACTCTCGCGCAAGGCTGGACTAACGTCTCTGCTGGTGAGCGCATTAGACTTGAAGCCCTTATTCGAAGGGGTATAGCCGAAGGATGGTCTCCTTCTAAGATTGCTTTAGAGGTTCGCAAAGGCAACGTCGTTAATATCTCTCGTAATCAAAGCCAAGCGCTTGTTACGACTGCAATTACCAGCGTTAATGCCCAAGCAGACCAGAGCGTCTATGAAGCGAATAGACAGGCCCTTCACGGCTGGCAGTATGTCGCTGTACTTGACAGTAGAACAACTCCTCTATGTGCGCATAGGGATGGTCACATCTACGACTCTACTGATATTGTACACCTACCTCCTGCCCACTATCGTTGTCGCTCGACAACCGTCCCCGTTGTTAAGTCTTGGGAAGACCTCGCTAAGCTCGAAGGTGTTGCTCAAGTACGTAAACGTAACATAGCGAAGTTGACAGATGCGCAAAAAGCAAAGTATGATGGTCAAACGCCTCTTCGCGAGAGCTATAATGATTGGCTTAAGCGTCAGCCTACTGCTGTTCAGTTGCGTCACCTCGGTGATTACAAAAGAGTAGATATGCTGAATACTGGTGAGCTTACTGTTGATAAGTTCACTAATGACAAGGGCAATAGTATCGGTATTAAAGAACTTCGTCAGATGACAAACATCGAGACGCCATCAGGTGATACTCGTAAGTTTGCCAATGCGAAGGATAAGCTTGATGCTATGCAGCTAGGTGCTTCAACACCTGAAGATTTGTATGAAATGAGGAATACCCTTGTTGACTACTATCTGCTGCAAGCCGGTGACCTTAATGGTAATTTATCTCTGACTAATTATCGTGGTGTTCAACTTGGTAACAAGAGAGCTACTCGTGGTAAGGTCATTCAAAGTCCTCCTACAGAAGAGCAACTCAGGTATAACCCTCTAACTGGTCGATACGATGATGTTCGTTTCTATCAGCCGAATAATGAGGTATATGCTGGTGCTGTTCGTAGGATCAATGAGAGTGAACAACTTCTGCAATCAGACAAGGACTTCATTAACAAGGTCCTAGGTGATCTGGCGATGAAGATGTCCATGAATGAGCGCGCTGTTGTAGGTGAGAATCTTCGTGCTGTCATTACTCGTTATAGGACGAAGCCCGAGGTGTGGGGTAATACTAAAGCTGTTCTTAATGGACAGATGAAGTTCGATGTTATGAACATCAGTGACAGTATTGAGACACAACTCCGCAAGGATAAGGATGTTCTCAAGAAGCTCATGGATGATGACTACATCGATCCTGTCCTTGGACGTACTCAGCTAGAGACTCTTCAGAAAGAGTTCGTTGACAATATCATGGCACGTAATAAGTGGGAAGATACCACTGCCAGAGAGATTGCCAGAGAGCTGCAACCTATCTTTGATACTGCCATCCCTCTTAAGATCAAGCGCCGCCTCACTGATAGAGACCTTCAACAGTTCTATCTCAGGTTTGCTCATAGGCTTGGTATGGCTGACAGTCCTGATCGTGATGGTCTTGCTGTATCTCTTGGACGTGATCTTCATAATCTTGCTGGCTATACTGGTAATCGTAGAGAATGGTATGCTACAGGCTTAAAGATTCTAGAGAAGAATGCAGGCAACCTCTTTGAAGTGAATGCTTTTGGTGTTCAGAAGAGACGTATGAAGAGTCGTTTGTCTGGCCAATACTTTGGTCCATACTATGATACAACTTCATACTACATTGATATCATCGATAGTCGTATTACTAATTACGCTAAGCTCAATCGGAAAGTCGACATGGGACTTCGTGTTGCTGTTACAGATGCTGCACCTCAGAACCGTCTCCTCTTCCGTGAAGGCTATAAGACATACTTCCTTGATCGTGGTATTAAGGGTATGTATGACACGCGTATTCCAGTAACCAGTACGAGTAGCTTCTCTGATTTCCCTGTCGACATGATCGATAAAGACATGGTCAATGCCATGAATTGGGCAGCACAGTCTCGATACAAGATCGACGAGGACTTCTATGATTTCACTCAGAAACTTCTCTATTTCAAGGACGATAGAGGCGGTGCGGCAAAGTATGATGCACTCAACCACTACAGAGACTATATCACCGGACGTGGAGACGCGTACGAAAGATTCAAATCAATGGAGTGGCTTAGAAAAGGTAATCAATCTTTCTCCAACCATCCTTTTCTGGATCATCGTGCTCGCGTCTACGACCGAGGGCTTATATCTGCTCAAAGCGGCGAAACATTCCGTCCCTTCCTTAACACGGACGTTGCAAAGCCCCTTGGTCGCGAAGGCTATGACGCTTTTACTGACCAGGTAGGTGCTTTCCTCGGTGGACAGTCTGATTACTTTGAAGGTGCCTTTGATGGTCTAACCTTTATTGGTCGTCAGAAGATTGCTGCTAAATGGCGTCCTACCATGATTGAATTCGGTGAACGAATGATGTCAGCCAAACCAGCAGATATTCGTTGGATACTTGAGAGCGATATCTTTGCTCGTATTGATGGTGAAGAGCTTGGTAAGTTTATGCGATTGGCTATCGAGACAGCTAAACTCGATCGTCATTTGAAAGGTACTTACAATGCTGCTTCTCTTGACACTCTCAAGGATTACATGACTGGTCTTGCAATGGAACAAGATGCTTCGTCATCTGGTGCTCAAATCATTGCATTGACTACTCGCAACAAGCAACTCGCATCGTTATCAAATGTTATTCCCACCAATCAGAAGAGACGTCTGTACGATGAGATTGCCGCAGCCACTTACGAAGACCCAAGGTTTAAGACGCTTAATGAGCGTTTGGGCCTATCACTTAAGGACCTTCAAAAGGCTGCTAAAGGCCAGAACATGGTCACCTTCTATGGTGCTGGTGAGAAGACAGGTATCTTTGCTGTTGAAACTAAACTAGCAAAATCACTAGGCAAGCAAGAAGGAACGCTGGTCGTAACTTCTAGCGAGCGCCAACGAGTGTTGAATGAAATCGATGCTCGTATAGCGCGTTTGGCTCGATATGATCCGGATGGCGAAGCTGATCTTAGAAGCCTTCGTAATGATGTCCGAGACGTATTTAATAAGGGTCAAGACCCTGGTGATGCTATAATGGAAGACCTATGGTTCCTTGATCCACAAACTAAGGACATCGTAGAGAAACTTAGCAAGAGTTATGAGAAGGTTGTCACACCAGACGACTTTAAGGCTATTGCTAGTATCATGTCTGACCATCTATCTGAGCAGGTGCCAATCCTAAAGGACTTTACGAAGTTCTTTGGTAGACTTGCTGAGAGTTACCTTGCTAATGCTAAGCCAAAAGATGCTGATCTAGATTGGAAAACAATCGTTGAACTGAAGGTGCGCGGTAAGCGTCAACAGCAACGACTTAATCCTTTACTGGCTCAAGTGCTTGGCCTTCCAGCTGATGTTCCAGTGACAGAACAATTGCTGCAACGTATTACTGGCTGGAATCCAAATAGTACACTTGCTGATTTCCTCCTAGGTACAACTGTACCAGGTGATAGAACTGTTGGTAAGAAACTGTTTAAGCTAGACTTCGGCAAGGCTGCAGATGTTATTCCTTCGCTAAAGAAAGCTTCTAAGGCGTCTGAGATTACATTTGCGTATACTGATATGAATAAGGTTCCTAAGAGTTGGACCAGGGTTCCTTGGGTTAACTTTGACGGTAAGACAGTAGAACAGAATTTCACTCAAACATTCGAAGAGCGTCTTGTCTATAAAGATAAAGATGGGAATTGGGTAACGAACATTCTGATGGTCCCTCAAAAGACCGCTGCGACTTGGTGGGAAGAAACCTTCAGAAAAGAAGGAACTATCAACGACATTGCAGATGCTCAGAAAGCTCGTACCGCGTTCGCAGTTAATGGTAACCACTCAAACGATGCTGTCATCGTTAAGAAGTTCCATTTGTGGGGACGAAAGAATGGTGTTTCCACTTCTACTGTTCACGATGCCTTCTTCACAAACATTGCGGATATGCTTGAAGGTAGAACAGCTCTGAGAGGTATCTACGCTGAGACTCTGGATAACAATGTTATCAAGATGACTCTGGATGAGATGCGTTCTAGGGGTCTGCCTAAAGAAATCTATGATGCCTATCTACAAGAAGCGATTGAGAAGGGTCTTATCCCTGTTGCTGGTAAATCTCGAGTTGGCGGAAGACTTCTTACGAAAGAAGATATCTTGACCAAAGAAGATGTTCTCCAGGCAGTACCCTATGACTTCCAACAGAACTATGGTTGGTATGGAGTTGGGTAAAGAGTGACCCCGTTAGATTAACCCCAGAATGGGGCGC
>Ga0247813_10002578_pt1 | contig 12245 bp, 10 predicted proteins | sample UWRJL169409C1_FD_180719 | JGI IMG/M metagenome (GOLD analysis project Ga0247813, IMG submission 180719) | Plant litter microbial communities from Arlington Agricultural Research Station in Wisconsin, United States - UWRJ-L169-409C-1 | ecosystem: Environmental > Terrestrial > Plant litter >... | reverse complement strand
TCTTGCCCTGTTACGCTCCTCTTCAGCACCATTGCCTGTATTTATTTTTCTATTGCCCGTTCTGCCAAAGCGATATGAAAAGTTTAGTTTATACACACGGGAGTCTATCGTTACATTTCTCGACTCCATGATACTTCCTGTATCCGATACCCATCGGTAGTTCTGATTATGGAAGATGTCCGTAACATTAAATGTTAACCACGCCCGGTCCGACAGCAGCATGGTTTTAATTCCGAAGCTTAAATTGGAGTTAGGCTGATATACTGAAGAACCGATTTGTGATTTTCCTGCATATCTGAAATTGGCTTCGGCAGAAACCTTATCACTAAAGGCCAATGTATGGTTGGTAGAAAACATAAAGGATAACATCCCCTGGTTATTAATGGGATAGTTATTAATAACGCCTTTATAATTATTATAAAACACTGTAAAACTGCTACTGGAATTCCACCAGGGTTTTATTTTTTTCAGCAGCAGTATATTAGCGTTATAAGCGGAGGCCCGACTGATATTGACGGGTCTGGAAACTACCACATCAACTGATTGATCTTTAGGATCTTTTTCGGGGAATACCCAGTAAGTCATGTAGTTTGTATACATGCTTTGGCCCAGGTTAAAAAAGAACTTATTTTTATAAGCATAGCCGATTTCATTATTATAAGCCATTTGTGGTTTTAAGTTCGGGTCGCCCTGGATATAAGCTGTAGCATTGACAAAATTTCGAAGCGGATTCAGGTCCTGATAAGCCGGACGGTCAATTTTCCTGCCTGAACTTAACTTGATCGAATGTTCGGGATTTACTTGGTAACTGATAGTCAGGGAAGGAAATACCTTGGTATACTCCTGTTGAAAAAACTGGTTGGTGAGCAACTGATTTCCTCTCCCGTTGGTATGTTCTACACGGATCCCCCCCTGGTAGGTCAATTGTTCTGAACCACCTGAATAAAGCAGATACGCTGCATTAATACTTTCCTGATAATTAAAGTTGTTACTTCTTGAAGGGTTGGGTACCAGCGTCCCCTTGATCAAATCATAAAAATCGCTGGTACTCTCACTATGTACATAACTGGATTTTATTCCTGTTTCCAGTTTCGAGCCTGTGTTTAATGGGTGGATATAATCCGTTTTTACCGAGTAAATATTTAATCGGTTCTTCTGGTTCAGCAGCAAGTTGTTACTGTTAATGAGAATACCGCCGGTCTCCTCTGAAGTATTATTAATGTCCTGTACAGAGCGGTTGTTATAGTTTGAATAATCCAGGTCTGCAGTTAGTTCCCTTCCACTGGTATCAAGCTGATGCGACAGGTGCGCACCCGAAGAATAATTGCGAATCACATCTTCCTGATTATTCACGAAACCTATTCCCCCTGTAAGCTGATGATCCGGTCCCAGCAAACCTGTAAATGAATCAGAACGCTGTTTATTATTTCTGATCTGTCCGTTGCCCGACAAAGTAAGGGTGGTCCGCTGTGATAGATACAATTCCAACCCCATATCCGGAATAAATGTCTGCTGATTCCGGATATGAAAATTGTCCGCATCCAGCGTTCCCGTTTTTTGCGTAGCATTAAAAAAATCAGAAGCTGCGTTTGCAGAAAGATAAGTCTTTTCTACTGTAGCGCCATGGTTAACAAACAGGTTAAAATGCTCATTTTTAAAACCAAGATTGAAACTTCCGTTATAGCGATCGTACCTTCCCTGTCCGTATCCCAGTGTTGCTGTACCATTAAGACCATCCTTACGATTTTTCCGTCTTATTACATTGATTATCCCCCCACTTCCGGCAGATTCATACTTTGCAGAAGGGTTGCTAATGAGCTCTATCTTTTCAATGCCCGAAGAAAGTATCCCGTCCAGCGACAGCAGCGTAGGTTTACCATCGATAAAAATACTTATGCCCGAACGGCCGTTGACCAATACTTTTCCATCCTTATCCAGTTGTACACCCGGTAACTGACTGACCAGCTCAGACAACATAGACCCCTCGCCTATGATACTCTTCTCTACATTTAAAACATAGCGGTCGCCCTTTTGCTGCAGCAAAACCGTGCTTGATAAAATTTTCACTTCCTTCAGCGTTTGTCCGCCGAATTTGAAAACCCGGTCAGACTGCCCCAAAGTATCTCCGGTGGCTGTATTTCCCAAACCAGGATTAAGTTGCTGATTCACCGGGTTTGACTGTTGTGTAACTGCCTGCAGCGGAAATACAGAATAATTTTTACTGTCGATTTTCATCCAGCCCAGCCCTGCGGGGTGCAGCATGGCCGTTAAAACTTCATCAATCTTTTTACCCTGGATTTTTCTGGCATTGAATGTTACCTGTTTATCACCAATTGTATTTTCCTCATATAAAAAATGAACATGGTAATGATCACTGAGAGTTTTGAGTACTATTCGAAGAGCAACCGGATCAGCTCTTGAAATACCAGCCTGTGCCTGCATGCATAATACCAGACCCAGCAAGAGTGACAGTACAGTCCCGGTTATCGGATTTAACAACTTCATAAAATCTGTTTTTCCATCCTGTTAGCTGCAAAACTGTCTTTTTACCCCATGTATTAACTGCATTTCTTTAATTAAAACACAACTTGATCATTATCAGCTAGATAATATTCAATTACTGTGCGGAATCGTTAGCTTTACCTTGAAGTGTTTCTCCCGGTCTACACCATAAGCAAAACTGGCAGCCGATCCATAAGTGTAACTTAACCTTTTTGAAATATTATTCATTCCTGATCCGAGTCCGTTCGAATTGGGATAATCACTGACCAGGTTGTCTGTTTCTATCAGCACCAGATTATCTTTCATTGCTATACGGATTTGCGCAGGGTCAGACGCTATGTGCAGGTTTCCATGTTTAAATATATTTTCGATGAGGGTAACCAGTAACAGGGGGATTATCCTTGCCGAGCGTATCTCTTCATCATACCAGAAACGTAAATGTAACTGGTGGTTTTTACGGAGCTGATGGAGGTTAATCAGATTCTCTACCTGGTCAATTTCCTCCCCCATATCGGTATATTCTTCTTCCTTTACGTGATCAACCGCATGCCGCATGATATCTGAGAGCGACAAAATAGTTTCCGCTGCCACAGGCGATTTTTCCCTCGCATGCTGATAAATAAAATCGAGTGTATTGAATAAAAAGTGGGGATTAATCTGCGCCTTTAAATAAGCGTTTTCTGATTTAGCTAACTGGATCTGGTTATCCATCCGTTGTCTTTCCAGCAGAAGCGTTTTCTTTTTTTCCGCGGAGAGTTGCAGTATAAAATAATAACCAGTAGAAAACCCGATAAAATAAATACAGCGGAAGACCGAACCTGCTATAACGAAACTATTGATATCAAATGGTTTACCTCCTGCAAGATTGGTAAATTTATACAGGATCATACGCATCAGCGTTATTACCATTGTATATACTGCTACCTCTGCCAGGATAAGTACAGGGATTTTCCACAACCTGCTTTTCCTGTTACCTTTTAATGCGATGTCCAGCACCACATAAGCATGGATATAGAAAAATGAAATATTGACGGCATAAAATACCACGTAATTCAATAACGGGGCAAAGGAGTTATTCATAAAGCTTACCGAGACGGATTCGTATACCATAAAAACGATCCAGCTGATAAAGTGATATTTATAGGTGTTCAGGAAAGAAAGGATACGGCTACTAAATTGCTGCAGACTGATTTTACGGGATGCCATGCGTTAAATTCGGCTTGTTTTAATTGTTTTTTGAGCGATATAAGCATACAAAGCATCTTTATAGCTATTGCCGATATTAATGACCAGCCCGTTACTCATCTTTAATGTGTTCCCGTCAATTTTTTCAATATGATCTTTCGAAATGATAAATGAACGGTGCACCTGCATAAAGTCAGGATAATCCTGAAGGATAACTTTAATTTCTGAAATGCTGATATAAGTAACGACCGATTCCGTTACGGTATAAATCCTGATGTAATTTTGCAGGCTTTCCACCGCTACCAGGTCTGCATGGCGGATTTTAACCAAGCTGTTTCCTTCATTTTTATTACGTACAAAAAAGTAACCTGCTTCTTGTTTTACGCTTGGGGGCGGCGACACTGCGATAGCAGGATAAAAACGGGTAATAGTTTGGGCAAACAACGCAAAAGTATAGGGTTTCAACAGATATGCGCTGGCGTTGATTTCAAAAGCTTCAAACGCGTATTTTGAATGGGCAGTTGTAAAGATCAGTTTATCCGTTTTGTGACGGATTGCTTTGGCTAACTCCACACCCGAAATCTTTGGCATATCGACATCCATGAAAATAATATCTACATTTTCTCCTGTACCTATTTCCTTCAGAGCCTGTAAAGAATCCATGTAAGATGCGACTAGTTCCAGGTTTGATAATGAACTGATGTATGATTTTATGCCTTCCATAGCATGTGTTTCATCATCAATAACAATACATCTCAGTTTCATAAAGGTTTATTCGGTTTAGGCGTAAAATAGGTCTTACAAGTTAAATTTGGAAATATAAATCGGTTTATCACGGAAATACTACCATATATCACGGATAACCCACGTTATAAATAAATAAATTGGATATATAGAAAATATATTAATCGTCATATCTACATTTATTCAGAAAATCATTCTTGTTTTTATAAAGACTTTACGTCAAGTTGAGCTTCAGAACAAATAGATATAGCGTTTACAGTAATTTTTTTCCAGTAATGCTTAACTTTATTCCAAATTACTTTCATTAAATTTTATGCTTCAATCTGCGATTTTATATTCGTGCTATACTGAAAAAAGCCGTTCCGGAGAAAATTTTGTGTCGGACCACTGCATGGGTTATGTGCAGTCCGGACTGCTCGAAGTTCAGTTGCCCGCAGAAAAAATTGTGTTCCAAGCGGGCGAAGCTTTTTTTGTACGGCGGAACCTGCTGGCAAAGGTGACTAAACATCCTGCCATTGATGGTGAGTTTAAATCGATCACCATTTTATTTGCACAGGAAACCTTGAAAGAAATTGCGCTGGAGAAAAAAATTAACGTTGATCTGCCGCGTTCGGATCATTCAATGGTCGTTAACCTGCAACCTGATGCTTTATTAAAAAACTATTTTGAATCGCTGCCTGCCTATGAAGGGGCTAAGGGTGCGGAATCGCTGATCAGGCTCAAGGTTGAAGAGGGAATATTACTGCTGCTTAACCGGCATAGCGCACTTAAAAATATATTGTTTGATTTCAGTGCGCCGGGAAAAATAGATCTTGAATCTTTTATGAATAAAAACTTTCGCTTCAATGTGGAAATGAAACGTTTCGCCACGCTGACAGGAAGAAGTCTTGCGACGTTTAAACGTGATTTTGCGAAAACATTTTCGATTACTCCAAACCGCTGGTTACAAAAGAGAAGGCTGGAAGAAGCCAGGTACCTGATTAAAGAAAAGGGCAGAAAACCATCAGACGTTTATATTGAAGTCGGATTTGAGGATCTTTCTCACTTCTCTTTTGCATTCAAAAAAGCATTCGGTGTACCTCCTTCTTTTATTTAAGGAAATGGCGGTTTGCGGAATTATATTTTTACGGGTAGAAATTCCTGCTTAACATTATTATATCAGTGCGAGTTGATGCAGGTAATATACTGAGAAGGGTTATTACACGATTATTAATTTAACATCCGGTATTCATTTGGCGAATAACCTACATGGTGCTTAAACGAACGGCTAAAATGCTGCGGATATTTAAAACCCAGTTCATAAGCAATCTCACTTACCGATCTGGTTATGTCGAGTATTTTCTCCTTGGCAATGTCCATAGTTTTTAACTGTATATATTCCTGCGGAGATTTGCCGGTCTCTTTTTTAATGAGGTCGCCGAAATAGTTGGGCGATAAATGTAACTGATCAGCACAGTGGGCAACCGACGGCAAGCCTATCTCTCTGGGTTTATCAGAGTTAAAATAGCCGTTCAGCATTTCCTCAAACTTTTGTAAAATACCTTTATTAGCACTTTCCCTGGTGATAAACTGACGGTCATAAAAACGTACACAGTAATTCAGCAGCAGTTCAATATTACTTACAATCAATGTTTTACTATGCTTATCAATACCTCTTTCCAGTTCATAACGAATTTTCGCGTAACAGTCCATAATGATCTTCCGCTCGGCTTCGGATAAGTGCAGCGCTTCATAAACTTCGTAGGAAAAGAAATTATAATCAGCCATATGGCGGCCCAGTGAAGTACCCTTGATCAGGTCAGGATGAAATACCAGCGCATGACCTTTAGGCTGATACAGTTCATTATTGTTCTCCACACCGATCACCTGCCCCGGCCCTACAAACACTAAAGTCCCTTCTTCGTAATCATAATAGTTACAGCCATACTGCAGGTCACCACACTTAATTTCTTTAAGAAACACAGCGTAGAACCCGTAATTACTTTTGCGGTTGGGTCTTTTATCTGCCTTTGAAAGATCTATAACATTCACTAGCGGGTGCAGGGTTTCATTATTATTCATTGCACTGTACTGTCCTACGCTATCGATCATCATTACGTTTTCCATATGCTTTTCCTAAATCTTATTCAAAGATAACCGATCTGATACTTGTTTCATTATAAGGACGCCCTGATCAGTAATAATGGTAAGTGATCCAGTAATTAGTATACCTGTTGCTTATGAACAACCTGGAAAAACAGTACTATACATGGCTACCGTCAACAAAGCAATTTTGCATAAAAAAGGCCTACTCTGATGAGTAAGCCCTCTGTTTTAAGATAACTGGAAATATTATTTTTTAGCTACCAACTTTACAGCGATTTCAAAATCATCATCAATAGCTTTGTCACCAAGGCTGTCAAAGATTGATTTTGAGCCGTATTTAATGTCATATTTAGTTCTGTCTACCAAAATTTTGCCTGACAATGCTGTAACAGTACCATCTGCATTAACTGCTACAGTTGCCGGGAAACTTAAAGGTTTAGTAATACCTTTTATAGTTAAGTTACCTGAAACAGTAACATTCGCACCAGCACCGGCAACTTTAGTAATTACAAAAGTTGAAGTCGGGAATTTACTCGCACCAAAGAAATCATCAGCTTTTAAATGGCCTTCCAGTTTCTCGCTGCCATCAGCATCTTTGATAGTAGTCATATCAATTACAAATGTTCCGCCAGTTACGCTTTTACCATTAACGTTTAATGATCCCGATTTTAAAGAGATTGTACCGTTGTGAGAACCGGTTACTTTTTTACCGATCCATGTGATAGTAGATTTTGCTGCGTCAACAGTGTAAGTAACTGGTTTAATACCGCTTTTGAAAGCTGACAATGCAATGATAGCTACAATTGCAAGGGTTAAGTTGATTTTTGTTTTCATTTTTTTAATTTTTATGTACTACAAAGCTATACTTATCATTTCATACTATTCTTGATCTATGATATTTTTCTATTTAAATTAATAAGATAATTGAAAATTGCTGCAATCCCAGTGTTTGTTAGCAGATCAGCCGGGTACTTAGTTCAGGAAAAACCCGTCCGGTTGTTGTGGTTCAGGTACGTTATCCATCGCTAATAATTGCCTGATATTAATCTCAATGGTCCTGGCGATAGCGGTGATCGCAGTATCTGTTGGTTTGTTACTGAATGGGTCCTGTAAATGTGTAGCAGTCCTTTCGATCAGGAAAAAGAAGGCCGCAATAACAACCAGCAAAGGGATTTCAATATAATTTTCCAGATCGCGCAGTGCTATGGATAACGTGACGATAAATACATAAATAATCATGTGCAGGAATAAGCGGTAGGTGACCGGGAAAATGGTCGACTTAATACGTTCTGCCATACCCATATAATTTATCAGGGAGGTCATCGTCCGGTTCAGCTGCACATAACTATATTGATCTACCTGATTATTTTCTTTCAGCTTCCGAAGAGACCGGGTATTCAACTGCAGCAGACCTAAAGGTTTGTTTGTCTGTGACTGGAGGTAGCGTAATTCCTCCTCAGCAATATTTTTTTCTAAACCGGCGGCAGCATCCAGTCCACGCAAGCCCTGGCCAAGGCTGTAACACCAGGAGATATGCCGTAATGCGATCTTACGGATTTCTTCATTTGCGCCATCATCGACAAATGCCTGTAACTGGAGGATCAGGTTCCTGGAATCGTTGACTATACCTCCCCATATTTTGCGTGCTTCCCACCAGCGGTCGTAAGACTGGCTAAGTTTAAAGGAGAGAATTACCGACATCGCTGTTCCTAAAAAAGTTGGGATAACAAACGGTATAGCCGGAATTACATTTACATAAGCCCTGGTAATATAATTAACAGCGAGTGCGATCAGCAGGATATAAATAAGCTCTACCTTAATTTTACTGATGATATATTTAAACGGAATTTTCTTGTCCAGCAGCATAACCTTATCAAATATGTTTCTGTTCAAAAATGGTATAAAAAGAGCCGCCCCGGGGCGGCTCTTTAATACGAATGCAACTTTCAGATTATTTAATCTCGATCTGGCGGGAAACTGTTTTAGCTTCCTCCTTTTTTCTGATGTCGATGTTTAACACACCATCTGTGTATGTGGCTTCGATACTGTTTTCATCAGCACTTTCAGGTAAGGTGAACGAGCGGACAAATGAGCTGTAGCTGTATTCCCGTTTAGCATAGTTTTTTACTGTCTCTTTGCTTTCATTCCGCTGCTCCACCGCGATAGTGAGTACATTGCTTTCCAGCTTAAGTTTGAAATCTTCCTTTTTCAGACCTGGAGCAGCAAGTTCTACATGGAAAGATTCTTCACTTTCACTAATGTTGGCGGCTGGCACACGGGTCATCATCCTGTCCGAAAAGAAGTTTTCGTTGATCAGCGAATCAAATACGTCAATAAAGCCTGGCGTTAATTTGTTGTTACTTTTGTTGCCTGAATTGAATTTAACCAATGTCATGGGTTTTTCCTCCTAAATTTAATTTAATGATTAAAACTTATAATTAATTAAATAGTGAACATACGTTCGCTGAGGAGATTACAAGTGATATGCCAAACGAATTTCATCCCTTTCAACCTGCAAAATTTTCAACTTCACTGAATTTTTTTCAGTTTTATCTGTCAAAAATTCATAAAATAGTGAGCTGCGTCAATTTATTTCAGATACTCTTCGTCAGTTACCGCTTCCAGCCACACGGCACCACCATTTTGGTTACCAGTTACAGCCAGTTGCACAAAAGCAGCATCTGCGCTTGCACCATGCCAATGCACGATATTCGGCGCACACTTAATAACGTCGCCCTTTCGCAGGATCTTTTTTGCCTGTCCTTTTTCCTGGTAATAACCCACACCATCGGTAACCAACAGGATTTGTCCGGCCGGGTGCAAGTGCCATTTTGTTCTGGCACCCGGATCAAAACTAACATTGCCGATAGTTACAGGATTTAGCGTATCAGCAGCAACCATCATATGCAGATATGCGGTTCCCGTAAAATTATCGTTTGTTATTTTTTTCCCTCTTGCGAACAAGGTATCGATCTTTACACCTCCGGCTTTCTGCTGTTGATTACAGGCGTTTAGTGAAACGATCATACAGGTAAACAGGACTATACCTATTGTAAATTGCTTTTGACAAATCATATTAGTTCTGTTTAAGTACCTCATTCAATACAGATTCAGCCGCAAAGGCATCATCCTTTCCAACTGTAGTTTTTATCACAGTGAGATAATCACGTAACTGTTCGGGTGTAAGACCCACCTTCAAACAGATACCTAAATGTGAACGCAACATAGGTTCCACACCGCCAATACCGGCCAGTACAGCTACCGTGACCAGTTCTCTTTCCTGATAATTCAGTACATCTCGCTCAAAAATATCCGCGAATAAATGCTCTTTCAGAAAAACTTCAATTTCAGGAGCAAAAGCCGCATAGCCTGTCGCCATACCGCATTCCTTTACTCCGGTAAGCTCAGCAAGGATTGCTGTTCCACGTTCGTATTTATTTCCTTCATCCTTAACTGGCGAAGCAGCTGGCCCCTGCTGATCAGTAATACCTTTCGCCTTACGCTCATTGAGTACTTCCATGAAAGTCGTTAGTCCCCTCAGGCTCCTGGGAAAACCACAATAGGCGTAACTGTGAATTAGCGCCTCCTTTATTTCGTTGACGGTAAGCCCGGCGTCCAGCCCCAGATTGAAGGCGGGTTTTAAGTTTTCCAAAGCCCCCTGGCCTGTATAAGACGCAATGGTGACAAGGCATTTCTGCTTTGGACTAAGTAATGTATTTACCGGCTGTTTTTGCTGTGAGTTTACATTGGATGATAATACACATAACAGTAGTAATGGCAAAAATTTAGCAGCTGGTTTCATAGTGATTAGTTTTTGTATCAATTGAGTATATCTACTTATTTGGTATATATACGAAGTTCGGCATATTTACAATCCCGGATGTAGACAGATTACTGTTACTATAACCAATTTTACTTATTTATTGGGTTTTTGGTTATTACTGACCTATTGATCTTGTTGGTCATCCGGAAGTATAAGTATAGCACGTTAATTATTAAGTGTTTCTTTTGTGCGGAGTTTTGCCTGTTCTCAGCCCCGGACCTGCAATGGGAGCGCAAGATTCTGAGCATTTCACTGGAATAAACAGCGGCTCCAAAAACAAATTATTATCTTTTCCCGTTTTTTAAAGATTAGCGCCTGTTTTAGACTACCATTATGACCAATTTTAGCGATACTCCCAAATCACGAGAAGACAAAATATCACCGAGTGAAGCCCGCTTCAGGGCACTTGTAACCGCCACTTCCGATGTTATCTATAGTTTAAGCGCCGACTGGCGGGAGATGAGGGAACTTGACGGAAGGGGTTTTTTAAAGGATGCTAATGAACCAACCACAGACTGGAGAACGGATAACATCCATCCGGATGATATGGAAAAAGTGAATTCCGCTATAAATAAGGCTATAAAGGATAAGAAAATATTTGAGTTAGAACACCGGGTATTGCGCGCAGATGGCACCCCCGGCTGGACTTTCTCCAGGGCGGTACCTATCCTGGACGATCACGGCGAGATCATTGAATGGTTCGGTACAGCCAGCGATATCACTGAACATAAAAGAGCTGAACTGGAATTAAAGGAATCCAGGGCGAAGTCGGACCAGCAAAAGAGGGTTTATGAAACAATTACATCCAATACACCCGACCTGATGTATGTTTTCGATCTTGAGTACCGCTTTACCTATGCGAACAGGGCACTGCTGGAAATGTGGGGTAAAACATGGGATAACGCAATCGGTAAAGGATTACTGGAAAACGGATACGAACCGTGGCATGCCGAAATGCATGAGAGGGAGATCGACCATGTCAGGTCATCCAAACTGCCCGTCCGGGGTGAAGTATCTTTTCCTCACGCCACATTAGGCACCAGGGTTTACGACTACATCCTGACGCCGGTATTTAATGAATCGCACGAGGTAATAGCTGTTGCAGGGACCACGAGGGACGTTACGGAACGAAAGCAATGGGAAGAAGCGGTTGCGAAAGGAGCGGCAGATTTGCAGGCCATCAATGAAGAGATGGCCGCGATTAATGAAGAAATGGCAGCTACTAATGAGGAACAGGCTGCTTCTAATGAAGAATTACTTGCAACAAATGAAGAACTCGCCCTGCTTAATAAAGAAATGATTATTGCCCAGGAAAAGATTGAAGAGGGACAAGTAGCGTTTCGCTTAGCTGTTAATGCCGCAAATTTCGGGACCTGGTTTATCCATTCCGTGACAAGGGAATTTATTACTGACGCCCGACTGAAAGAATTATTTGGCTATTATTCCGACGAGACACTTTCCATTGACCAGGCACTTGCACAGATCACTGAAGAGTACCGTGGGTATGTAGCCACCAAGTTGGAGAACGCTATATATAATAATGGTGATTATGATGTGACCTATCCGGTAATAGGACTGCACGACAATAAATTACGCTGGTTGCGGGCTATCGGGAACCTGAAGGCAGACAATTCCGGTTCATTTTCGGCATTTACTGGTGTGGTAATGGACATCACTGAACAATATCTCGCCGCAGCGGAAATTAAACGTGCGGAAGAAAACCTGCGTATGGCAATAGATGCCGCAGGGCTGGGTACCTTTTATATTAATGCCAAAGACCGCATATTTATATCCTCTCCCAAACTAAAGGAATTTTTCGGTTTCCAGCCAGATGAAGAAGTACCCTATGAAGCAGCGATTAACCAGATTCATCCCGATTACCGGCAGGAAGCTGCTGATTTGGTAG
>Ga0247813_10002576_pt1 | contig 12267 bp, 11 predicted proteins | sample UWRJL169409C1_FD_180719 | JGI IMG/M metagenome (GOLD analysis project Ga0247813, IMG submission 180719) | Plant litter microbial communities from Arlington Agricultural Research Station in Wisconsin, United States - UWRJ-L169-409C-1 | ecosystem: Environmental > Terrestrial > Plant litter >... | reverse complement strand
GGCCTCGAACACGACCGACGGGCCGGCGCGGCTGGCGATGACGACATTGGCGGCGGAGCCGGCGCCGTCGAACACGTCGCCGAGCGTGACGCGACCGTCCTCGTCCACGGGATTGACCCGCAGCGAAACCGGACCCCCCAGAGCGGGGGAGGCGGCGACGGCGAGGCAACTGGCCAGAAGCAGGAGGCGCATGATCAGCTTTTCACCTGGGCCGAGACGGACATCATGTCGTCGGCGGTGGTGATGACCTTGGAGTTCATCTCATAGGCGCGCTGGGCGATGATCAGCTGGCTGATCTCGGCGACGGCGTCGACGTTGGACGCTTCCGTGAAGCCCTGCAGGAGCTGGCCGTGACCTGGTTCGCCGGGCGCGGCGATCGAGGCGGGGCCGGATGCCGCGGTCTCCAGCAGCAGGTTGTCGCCGATGGCTTCCAGTCCTGCCTCGTTGAAGAAGGTCGCGATTTCCAGCTGGCCGACCGTCTGAGGTTCTGTTTCGCCGTCGGTGATCACCTGGACCTGGCCAGTCTTGGAGATAGAGACGTCGACCGTGTCCTGAGGAATGGTGATCGACGGCTCGATCGCATAGCCGTCCTCGGTCACCAGTTGACCCTCGGGGCTCAGGGAGAAGTTGCCTGCCCGGGTGTAGCCGATCTCGCCGGAGGGCAGGGTGACCTGGAAGTAGCCCTTGCCGTCGATGGCGACGTCATAGTCGTTGTCGGTCCGGGCCGGCGTGCCCTGTTCGGTGATGCGGTAGACACTGCCGGCCTTGACGCCCAGACCGACCTGGACACCCGTGGGCACGACCGTGCCTGTGCTGGACGACTGCGCGCCCATCCGCTCGATGTTCTGGTACATCAGGTCCTGGAACTCTGCGCGTTGGCGCTTGAACCCGACCGTGTTCATGTTGGCGATGTTGTTGGAGATGACCTCCACGTTCAGCTGTTGGGCGGCCATGCCCGAAGCGGCGGTTCTGAGAGCACGCATTCAGCTTCTCCTTAGCTTACGCGACCCAGCCGCTCGACCGAGCGGCGGGACAGGTCGTTGACGTTTTCGATCATGCGGGACGCCGATTCATAGGCGCGGCTGATCTCGATCATGTTGGTGACCTCGATCAGCGGATTGACGTTCGAGCTCTCCAGCATCCCCTGACGAACCTGGGCGCCGGTCGCCTCGATGGGCGTGGCGTTCGAGCGGTTACGGTACAGGCCGTCGCCGTCCTTCGACAGGGCGCCCAGCGCGTCGAACCGGGCCAGGGTCAGGCGGCCGACGGGCAGGCCTTCCTGGCTGATGGTGCCGTCCGTACCGACCGTGACGGGCCCCTTGGCCGGGTCGAGAATGATGTCGCCGCCGTCGCCCTGAACCGCGTCGCCGGCCTTGGTGACCAGCTTGCCTTCGGGGTCGAGGGTGAATGCGCCGTCGCGGGTGTAGGCGTCGCCGTTCGCATCCTTGACGGTGAAGAAGGCGCCTTCGCCCTCGATGGCGAAGTCCAGATCGCGGCCGGTCTGGCCCAGGGCGCCCTGGCCAAAGTCGCGGCCGACGCCTTTGTCCAGAACGAAGCTGGCGCCCGGCTTGACCGAGTCGTTGCGAGCGCGCTCGCCGACCTCGGTGTTGACCAGAAGCTGCTCGACCTTGAAGCCGGTCGTGTTCGCATTGGCGATGTTGTTCGCCACGATGTCGAGCTCACGGCGCAACGTCATCTGGCGGGACAGTCCGATATAGGCGGCGTTTTCCACGGCGAGCTCCTTTCGTAAACGTCCTCGCAACGACCGTGCCAACAAGGTTAACCCAGTCGTGGCGGGCTTTTCGTGGATTCAGGGCGGTCGGCGCCCGGCAGGATTTGCCGGATTTCAACGTCGCGTTAACCAAACTGGCCGCATCTGGAGGCTGGAATCATCCGGGGCGTCGGACGCATGCTTAAGCTGGGCAAGAAGAAGGGCGACAAGTCCGCCGACGAAGCGACCCAGCTCGCCGTCGCGCACGGCGCCGAAGTCGACGGCGAAGGCGAGGCCCCGAAGAAGAAACTGCCGCTGCTGTTCATCATCATTCCCGTGGCTCTGCTGGTGCTGGGCGGGGGCGGGGCGACCGCCTTTCTGCTTATGAAGCCCAAGCCCGCAGCCGCCGAGGCCGAAGGCGGCCATGGCGAGGAGAAGAAGGAAGAGCACGGCAAAGAAGAGAAGAAGGGCGGCCACGGCGAGAAGGCTGAGGGCGAGGTCGATCCGGCGGCCGGCGTCATCGCCGAGGGCCCGGACGGCGTCACCTTCTACACCCTGCCGGACATGGTCGTGAACATTCAGTCCGCCGACGGTCGTCCCACCTTCCTGAAGTTGAAGCTGACCCTCGAAATGCACGATGCCGAACTGGCCTCCCATCTGCAGGAAGAGGCGCCCCGGATGCAGGACATGTTCCAGGGCTTCCTGCGCGAACTGCGCCCCGAGGATCTGGCCGGTTCGGCCGGCAGCTATCAGCTGCGCGCCGAGATCCTGCGCCGCGTCAATCTGGTGGCGGCGCCGGGCAAGGTCGACGCCGTGCTGATCGAAGAAATGCTGGTGCAGTAGTCATGACGGACGCCGCATTCGCCGAGGCCGATCCGTTCGGCGCCACGGGAGCCCTGGGCGATGACGCCCGCGCGGCCGCCTCGGAACGGGTCCTGAACCAGGACGAGATCGACAGTCTGCTTGGCTTCGACCTCGGCGACGACGATGGCTCGGAACGCAGTGGCATCCGGGCCATCATCAACTCCGCGCTGGTGTCCTACGAGCGTCTGCCGATGCTCGAGATCGTCTTCGACCGTCTGGTGCGGCTGATGACGACGTCCCTGCGCAACTTCACCTCGGACAATGTCGAGGTCAGCCTCGACAACATCTCGTCGATCCGGTTCGGCGATTATCTGAATTCGATCCCCTTGCCGGCCATCCTCGCGGTGTTCCGGGCCGAAGAGCTGGACAACTACGGCCTGCTGACGGTCGATTCCAACCTGATCTATTCGATCGTCGACGTTCTGCTGGGCGGCCGTCGCGGCACGGCGGCGCTTCGCATCGAGGGCCGGCCATACACCACTATCGAGCGGGTGCTGGTCCAGCGGATGGTCGAGGTCATTCTCGCCGACGCACAGGCAGCGTTCGAGCCGCTGACGCCGGTGCATTTCACCCTCGACCGGCTGGAGACCAATCCGCGCTTCGCCGCTATCGCCCGGCCGGCCAATGCCGCGATCCTGGTGAAGCTGCGCATCGACATGGAAGACCGTGGCGGCCGGGTCGAGCTGCTGCTGCCCTATTCGACGCTGGAACCCATCCGCAAACTGCTGCTGCAGCAATTCATGGGTGAGAAGTTCGGGCGCGACAACATCTGGGAAGGTCACCTTGCGACCGAACTCTGGACTACTGACACCGAGGTCCGCGTCGTTCTGGACGAACAGCAGGCGTCGCTCTCGACCGTGCTGGACCTGAAAGTTGGCGACACTTTCATGCTGAACGCCACGCCCGACAGCGAGGTCTCGATCCGCTGCGGGTCCATTCCGGTCACGACCGGCCGCATGGGCCGCAAGGGCCAGCATATCGCCATCCGCGTCGAAGGCCCGATCAGCGTCGAAGCCGCGACCAGTCTGACCAGAGGGAAGCGCTGACATGACAGGCATCATCCTCGACTCCGTTCTGATGCTGCTGCTGGTGGCCGCGCTCGGCTACGGCGTGCGGCTGGAGAAGAAGCTAACCGCGCTGCGGGCGGGGCAACTGGCCTTCGCCGGCGCGGTGACCGAGCTGAACGCCGCCGCAGGTCGCGCCGAGAACGCTCTGGCGTCCCTGCGCGCCTCGGGCGAGGAGGCGGACATGCTGCACGACCGCATCCTGAAAGCCCGCGCGGTGAAACAGGAACTGGAAGTTCTGATCGCCCGCGCCCCGACACGTGCGCTTCCACCCGTTCGCGCAGAAGCCGATGAAGAGGCCCTCAGCCTGCACGCGACCCAGACGCCAGCCCAGCGACCCGTTTTGCCGGTCAAGGTCGCCGCCCTTCCGGACGACGAGGATCGCGCCCTGCGCATGGCTGCGTTGGCCGAGCGCATCCAGGGCCTGTCGCCGACGATCGCGACCCGCCCGTCGCGCGAACCGGGCGCCGACAACATCAGCGCCATCCTGGGCGCCCTCACTGCTAACCAAGCCGCGCAACAGAGCCTCAACCGCGCCCGTCGTAGTCTCGACGAAGACCTGTTCGCCGCCTGATCCCCTTTTTGCCCTTCAAGACTGGCCCGGCCGGTCCGAAGGGTGCGTACGAGACCTGACCTGATGGCCAAGATTCCCCGCCTCCTGCCGCTCATCGCCATCGCCATCGGCGGTGTGGTGGCCGTGCGCGCCGTCGGCGCCGGCCCCGGCCTGTTCGAGGGCGCCAAGGCATGGGCCGAGGAGGCGACATCCGCCGCTGCTCCGTCCGAAGCCGCCGCGCCCAAGGTGGTGCCGGCCGTCTGCGCCCTGACGCCCGAGCAACTGGCCCAGCAGGCCGGCATCTCGCCCGCCGAGCTCCGCATCATCCAGTCGCTGTCCGCTCGCCGCAAGGAACTGGACGTCCGCGACGCCGACTTCGAAACCACACTGCCGCTGATGGTCGCCGCCGAGCAGAAACTGGACGCCAAGCTTCAGGCGCTGACCGCCATCAAGGCCGAGGTTCAAGGCCTGCTGGGACAGGTCGACGCCCGTGAGAAGGCCGAGACCGACCGTCTGGTCGCCGTCTATTCCGCCATGCGTCCACGTGAGGCAGCCGCTGTGTTCGCGACGCTCGACGACAACGTCCGCCTGCCCATCGCCTCGGCCATGCGTCCGCGCGGCCTGTCGGCGATCATGGCGCAGATGCCGGCTCCGGCGGCCCGGGAACTGACCGAGAAGCTCGCCCATCGTTTCCAGGCCCAGCAACTGGCCGCCCGCGCCGCCGCCGCCAGCGCCGTCGAGGCTCCTGCGGCGACGCCCGTGGCGACCTCCGCACCAGCCGCGCCCGCGAACGGCGCCGCTGCGTCCGCCGCGACGCCAGCAGCCGGCGCGGCCGCCAAACCCGCCGACCAGCCAGCCGCGCGTCCGGCCAACCGCCCGGCGGCCCGTCCTGCCGCGCGTCGTCCCGCCCGGACCCCGGCTCCGAACACCGCCGCTCCGGCCGCTGCGGGTCCCACGCCCTATGTCCCGCCGACGGCCTCGCCGAGCGCGCCAGCCGCCCCGACAGCGCCGCGCCAGTCGGTTCAGTAACAGCGCGGTTGGCAGGGCGGGCGAGGGGGGCTATTCACCCGCCTCCAACGTTCGCCTGCAGGCTGCTTCCCATGTCCGACACACCCCCCGACCGCCTTTCGGTCAATCCCGCCAGCCCCCACCACGACGCTGACATCCTGGCGCGCGGCGTCGGCATCAAATTCAAGGGCGAGGAAAAGACCAACGTCGAGGAATACTGTGTCTCGGAGGGTTGGGTCCGCCTGGCCGTCGGCAAGGCCGTCGATCGCAAGGGCAATGCCCTGACCGTCAAGCTTCAAGGCCCGGTCGAGCCCTATTTCCAGAACGCCGAAGCGGCTGAGGAATAAGCCGCCTCACGCTCGACGGTCGTCGGGCGATCCAGAAAGTTGAAGCCTCCAGCGAAGCCGCCGATGACATATGTTCCGGGGGCAGCGGCACGTGGTCGCAATCACCTTGGATAGCGAGGCTTTCGCCTATAGAAGCGCTGCCATACTCGGGGGAGTGGGCAGGCATGGGTTTCAGCGTCGCCGCTCTGGCAGGGATACTCGCGTATGCCCTGCTTTCCGTCGTCTATGTCTACCGTTGGCGCGGACGCACGCGCTACGCCAGCTTGACCCAGTACCTTCGCAAATCCTGGCCGATCTTCGCGCCCTTGAATTGCATTCTCTACATGACCACCCGGTCGCACGCTCGCGGGCCCGTTCTCGCGGGCGACGCCTTGCCGAACCTCTCCATCCTGCGGGACAACTGGCAGGTCATTCGTGACGAGGCGTTGGCGATCCGTTCCGACGGCGCCTTCGAAGCGGCCAAGGCTCCGGGGTCTCCCGGCGCATACGATGTGGGCTTCCGCACCTTCTTCAAGCGGGGATGGAGCAAGTTCTATCTCAAATGGTACGGCTCCACCCATCGGTCGGCGCAACGGACCTGCCCGCGCACCGTGGCGCTTCTGAAACAGGTCCCGGAGGTCAAGGGCGCCATGTTCACGATCCTGCCCGCCGGTTCCGAACTGACGCTTCACGCGGACCCGCTGGCCTGTTCGCTTCGCTATCACCTTGGCCTGCAGACGCCGAACTCGGATCAGTGCCTGATTGATATCGACGGCGTTCAAATGTCGTGGCGCGACGGCAAGGACTTCATCTTCGACGAAACCTATCCGCACTGGGCGCACAACGGCACGGACGCGTCCCGGCTCATCCTCATGTGCGACGTCGCCCGCCCGCTGAACCTCTTCGGGCGCGTGTTCAATGCGGTGTATGGCCTGCTGGCTGGCGGAACCCTGGTGCCAAACACCGAGGAGGACAGGCGAGGCCTCTTCAGCGCCGTGTTCGCGGCCATCGCGCCGATCCAGACGCGCACCCGGGAGCTCAAGCGGACGAACGTCGCCCGCTACAAGCTGCTCAAGCATACGATCAATGCGATCCTCCTGATCCTGGTGCTGGCGTTGCTCTACGGGCTGTTTCAGCTTGTTGAGGCAGTCGTGCGCGCCTTCCTCTAGGACGCGGCGGGCCGCCAGACAGCCATCTGATCTCGGCGAAAAGCGGACCGCGCCTGCGCAGGCACGCTTCTCGCCGCGTCCTCCACCCGCTAAAGCTTGGGCCTGTCTTATGGAGTCGCCCATGTCCTTCCGCCCGCTCGCCGTCAGCGCCCTCACGATCGCCGCCTGCATGGGCCTGACCCTGTCTTCGGTCGCTCCGTCCGTCGCACACGCACAGGACGCAGCGACGGTTCGCACGGCCGAGGAACTGCGAAGCGCCGCGCTTAAGGACAATGTCGCTCTCGATTACGTCACGCAGTTGACCACCCGATTTGGCGCCCGCCCGGCCGGATCGCCGTCCGAGACCGCCGCCGCCGAATGGGCAGCCGGCTATCTGCGCGAGCTGGGCTTCAGCAACGTTCACATTCAGGCGTTCCCGCTGGTCGGCTGGGAGCGGGGTGAGGAAAGCGCGGCCATCGTCGGAGCTCATGCACAGCGTTTAGTCGTCGCCGCCCTCGGTCATTCCATCGGTACACCGGCGGGCGGGGTCGAGGCCGAGGTGGTCCGCTTCACCACGCTGGAAGATCTCGTCGCGGCGCCGGAAGGCTCCCTGACCGGCAAGATCGCCTTCATCGACGCTGGCCAGCTAATCGCGATGCAGAATGGCTCGGGTTATGGCCCTCTGTCGCGCATTCGTGGTGCAGGGCCAGGTGAGGCTGCGAAGAAGGGGGCTGTCGCCTTTATCATGCGTTCGGCGGGTTCGGACGAGCACCGCATGCCACACACCGGCACGACCCGATACATTGACGGCAAGGTTCCGCTGCCCTCGTTTGCGCTCAGCGCGCCCGACGCGGACCAGTTGAGCCGCCTGATCGGCATGGGCGAAACCCTGCGTCTGCACCTGTCATCGACGGCCCACACCTATCAGACGACGTCGCACAACGTCATCGCCGACCTGCGCGGTCGAACCCGTCCTGAAGAGGTCATCGTCCTGGGTTCGCACATGGACAGCTGGGATCTGGGCACTGGCGCGATCGACGACGGCGCGGGTGGGGCCATTACGATCGCCGCCGCCAAGGCCATGATGGAGCACGGCCGTCCGGCCCGGACCGTCCGCGTCATCCTGTACGGTTCGGAGGAGGTGGCACAGCCCACGAACACAGGTAACGGCGGCGGCGCCTATCTGCGCAGCCTCAGCTCTGAACAACTGGCCAACCACGTCTTCACTGGTGAAAGCGACTTCGGCGCCGACCGGGTCTTCGCCTTTGGCCTGCCGGTTGGCGCCCAGGGCAGTGATTTCGCCAAGGCCGCGGCGCGCGTCCTGTACCCGATCGGCGTTCTGCCCTCGCCCGACCCGGAACTGCACGGCGGCGCTGACATCGGTCCCATCGTTGAGGCGGGAGTGCCGGTGTTCGGCCTGAACCAGGACGGCCTGCGCTATTTCGATCTGCACCACACGGCCGACGACACACTGGACAAGATCGATCCGGCGCAACTGAGCCAGAACGTCGCCGCCTGGACCGCCCTGGTCTGGCTGGCCGCAGATTCGGACGTCGACTTCCGCGCCATGAAACCGGCGGAAACACCGGCGCACTGAGGGAGGCACCGCCGCGAGCGTGGCGAAACTGGTAGACGCAACGGACTTAAAATCCGTCGACTTCGGTCATGCGGGTTCGACCCCCGCCGCTCGCACCACTCTTGTCCATCTTGATGAGTGGACTGTTACAAGGCTGCAATCGTCTGTGCTTAAAGGCGGCGTTCCTAGTGATGGAGTCGCCGGCCGATGAAACGATTCACCTCCGCCCTGGTCGTCGCCGCGAGCCTGGCTGCTGCGACCGGCGCTTTCGCCCAGACAGTCGGGGCGCCTGTGCAGCCGATCGCGTCGTCGCCCGGTGCGCCACGGCTCATCGTCACCATCATCGTCGATCAGTTCAGCGCCAACCTGTTTAACCAATATCGTGGACGGTTTACCGGGGGCTTGAAGACCTTGGCCGATCAGGGGTTGGTTTCGATCAACGGCTATCAGACACACGGCCTGACCGAGACCTGCCCGGGCCACTCGACCATCCTGACCGGCATGCATCCGACCGAGACCGGCATCCCCGCCAACGACTGGATCGACCCGAAGACCGGCAAGGAGGTCTATTGCCTCGCCGCCATGCAGAACCATCTGGCCCACGGCGACGACACGACCGACAACGGTCCGGTCGGACCGGACCAACTCATGGTCACGACCTTGGGCGACTGGCTGAAGGACGTCAGTCCCGAAAGCCGGGTCTTCGCCGTCTCGGGCAAGGATCGTGGCGCCATCAACCTGGCTGGCCACAAGCCTGACGGCGCATATTGGTTCACCGACGGGTTCGGCCTGACGACCTACGTCGAGCCGGGCCAGACGGCCGAGGGTCGCCTCGCGCCGGTCGCCGCGTTCAACGCGCGTTTCACCGCCCGGATGCGCGACCAGCCGCCGGCCTGGACTTATACCAACGAGGCTTGCCGCTCGCTGGAAGCCGACTGGACCATTCGCGGCGAGACTCTGCATTCGCAGGTGCCGCCGCTGGATTTCAAGTTTGACACGTCGCCGCTGCTCGACGAACAGACGCTGCATGCCGCCGGGGACCTGCTGGAGACCCAGGAATTGGGGCGGCGGGCAACCACCGACATGCTGGGAGTCAGTCTCTCGGCCACCGATCGGATCGGCCACACCTATGGCACCCAAGGGCCGGAGATGTGCGAGCAGATGTACCGGCTCGACGCGGCGATGGGCGTCTTCCTCGATAAACTGGCGGTGATCCCGGGCGGCGCGCTGGTCGTTCTGACAGCCGACCACGGCGGGTCGGACTTCGTCGAGCGCGAGGCCGCTCGCGGCTATCCTCATGCCCACCGCGTAGATCCCGCTGGCGTCCAGGGCGTGAACGCGTCCCTCAAGGCCCGCTTTCAACTCGATGTCGATCCGCTGCAGTCCGGCGGCAGCGGTCTGATGGTGGCGGATGCGGGGCATCGTTCGTTGCCCGATCCGCTGCGTACCGAAGTAGCCGAGGCCGCCGTTGAGCTGCTGCGCGGTCTGCCGGACATCGCTTTCGCTGAGACCCGGGATCGCCTGTTGGCCGAGCCCCTGCCGGCATCTACGGACCAGCCCGAGATGCTGACTCTGCGAGAAAGGATGCGGTTGTCGACTGTCCCCGAGCGTTCGCCCGACATCCTGTTCGCCTATGTCCCAAACGCTACCTATGGCGGTCGTGTTGGCAAAACCATCGGCACCCATGGGACGCCCTGGGAGTACGACCGTCGGGTGCCGATCATCTTCTGGTGGCCGGGGGCGACGAGTCAGGAACGGTTCCTCCCGATTCGGACCATCGATATCGCGCCGACCTTGGCCCACGTCATTGGCGTGGACACCCCCAAGGTCGAGGGACGCTGCATCGACCTTGGCGGTTTCGGCGTCGAGGCTTGTCCGGGGACCCAGGTCTTCGTCCCGGACTGACTGTTACGCCGCGTAACTTCGTGTTTCCCAGCAGGGAGCGGCCTTACACCGTGCGCATTTCATTGGCACACAGGGTTTCAGGAAACGCTTCCGGAAAACGGGACCATTATGAAAAGATCACGGCGCGCGCGCATCGTCGCCACCTTGGGCCCAGCCAGCCGGGCGCCGGGGATGGTCAAGGCTCTTGCCCAGGCCGGGGTGGACGTCTTTCGCCTGAACTTCAGCCACGGCTCGCACGATGACCACGCTGCGGCCCTGAAGGCGGTGCGCGGCGCCGAACTGGCGCTGCAGCGCCCACTGGGCGTACTCGCCGATCTGCAGGGTCCGAAGCTGCGCCTCGGCCGGTTCAAGGATGTCGAGATTTCGGTCAAGGCCGGTCACACCATGCGTTTCGACCTCGACCCCACGCCGGGCGACGAGACGCGGGTGCAGATGCCGCATCCGGAAATCTTCAAGGCTCTGCGCACTGGGATGTCCCTGTTGCTGGACGACGGCCGCGTCCGCCTGCGAGTCGGCAAACGCACCGACGAATGGGCCGACGTCACCGTCGAAAGCGGCTCCAAACTCAGCGACCGCAAGGGCGTCGCGGTGCCCGAGGCGGTTATCCCTGTCTCCGCCCTGACGCCCAAGGACCGCGAGGATCTGGCCTTCGCCCTGCGCATAGGCGTCGACTGGGTCGCGCTGAGCTTCGTCCAGAAGGCCGAGGACATGGCCGAGCTGAAGCGGATCGTGAACGGTCAGGCCGCCTGTCTGGCCAAGATCGAGAAGCCCGCCGCCCTGGTCGATCTGGAGAGCATCCTCGACTACTGCGACGGTGTCATGGTCGCGCGCGGCGATCTTGGCGTTGAACTGAATCCCGAGGACGTGCCGGTCGCGCAGAAGCAGATCGTCCGCGCCGCCCGCAACCGCGGCGTGCCCGTCATCGTCGCCACCCAGATGCTGGAGACCATGACCTCGGCCCCCGCCCCAACGAGGGCCGAGGCCTCCGACGTCGCCAACGCCGTGTATGAGGGCGCTGACGCCATGATGCTGTCGGCCGAGACAGCGTCCGGCGACTATCCGCTGGAATCGGTCAGCATCATGAGCCGGATCATCGAGCGTGTGGAGCAGGACCCTCTGTGGCCCAGTCTGATGAACGCCGAACACGCCGGCATGGACGAACATGACGTCGATGCCCTGGTCGCCGCGGCCGGCAAGGCCGCACAGGCCCAATCCACTGCGTGTATGGTTGTTTTCACCACCTTGGGCGGCACCGCGCGGCGGATGGCGCGCGAACGGCCATTGCGCCCCATACTGGCTCTGACGCCCAACCCCGACACCGCGCGACGTCTGACGTTGGTCTGGGGACTGGAGCCCCGTCTGGGCAAGGCTCCGACCTCGCTGGAGGACGTGACCGAAGACGCGGTCAACAGCGCCATGGAGTTTGGTCTGGCAGAGCCCGGTCAGCGCATTCTGATCCTGGCAGGGACGCCGTTCGGGGCGCCGGGCGCCGCGAACCTGCTTCGGCTGGCCCATGCGCCCGCGGCCAAGGCGGTGCGCAAGAAGAAGACCTGACGCGGGGTGTCGCTAATCCACCCGCTATGCGAGCAGGCGTCTCGCGCTCGCGGCGCGAGGCGGTATGGTGCGGCATGAGTCGGGGCCTGACATGATCAAATACATCGGCTCGAAGCGCGCGCTTCTGGGTCAGGTGACCGGCGCTGTGCGGGGCGTCCTGCCCGAGGGCGGGCTGGTCTGCGATCTGTTCTCCGGCACCGCCCGCGTCGGTCATGCGCTAAAGGGGCAGGGGTTTCGGGTCTGGTCCAACGACCACAACGCCTATGCCCACACCATCGCCACCGCCTATGTGCAGGCCGACCGCGAACGCTGGGCGGATCGCGCCGAGGCGGTGCTGGGCGAACTGCGCACCGTCACGCCGCAAGCTGGTTGGTTCACCCGCACCTTCTGCGACGAGGCCCGGTTCTTCCATCCCGACAACGGGGCCAGGATCGAGGCCATGCGCGAGCGGATCGAAAGCATGGATCTGGAGCCCGAGCTGCGGGCCATCGTTCTGGTCAGCCTGATGGAGGCGGCCGACAGGGTCGATTCAACCGCCGGTCTTCAGATGGCCTATAT
>Ga0247813_10002575_pt1 | contig 12274 bp, 10 predicted proteins | sample UWRJL169409C1_FD_180719 | JGI IMG/M metagenome (GOLD analysis project Ga0247813, IMG submission 180719) | Plant litter microbial communities from Arlington Agricultural Research Station in Wisconsin, United States - UWRJ-L169-409C-1 | ecosystem: Environmental > Terrestrial > Plant litter >... | reverse complement strand
TCCTTATTTGATTCTTGGAGGACTTTGGTTATTGATTGGTGCATTGGTATACTTCGCTAACCTTCCAAGTATTCAAACCGCTACTGTAGAACCAAACATTAAATCAGACAAACCGATCACAAACGAATTACAAGTAAAGCATTTTGTACTGGGTATGATCGCGATTTTCGCTTACGTAGGTGCAGAAGTGGCTATCGGACAATTTATTTACAGACAAGATCCAGGTTTTTCCCAACACTATTGGGGATTGGCTATGATTGGCCGTTTCATCGGAGCTGCTGCTTTGATTAAATTGAGTCCGCGCAAATTAGTCATGGTCAATACACTCGGCGCTATTCTTATGCTATTGGTTTACCTCGTATTCGGCGGTGGCGAACATTCTATCTTATTCCTTGTATTGATCGGCTTGTTTAACTCTATTCTATGGCCATGTATATTCATGTTGTCCATAGATGGATTGGGTAAATTTACAGAAGAAGGTTCTTCTTATCTGATCATGATGATTCTTGGAGGTGCCGTAATCCCATTGTTGTTCATGAACATTATAACAATTCCTTCTATAGGAGCAGGCTTTGCAATTCTTTTGGCTTGCTACGCTTACATCTTCTATTTTGGAATGAAAGGATCGAGATACGAGAAAAGAACGAACCTGTACTAGGTCAATTCATACCTTACGGATTAAAGTCCCGGTCGAAAGGCCGGGACTTTTTTATTATAATTATACAATTAGCAGGAACGAGCTAGGAGGTACAAGGAACGATTAGAGATGGCAAGCAAGTAAAAGAATAGAACAAGGTTGAGATCTTCTAGCTGTCTTGATTCTGAGTCCTACAGGGGCATTAGGAGAATGCATAGACGCAACGTATGAAAGCTTTTACATTCTATCTGTCTTACCCCTAAATTATCAAAACTATTAGCTCGTAAACGATCTTCATGAAACGTAGTAATACAAGCTTGTCGTTCTCCGACAATAGCCAGGTAGAAAGATATTCATTATTAAATGTCAAGTCCCCTTCAGGGGATTTAGGGGTAAGGCAGAGTATGTTCAGGCTGGTAAGATGAGTAGAAGAGTTTTATGCTGTCATTAATTGCGAAGGGAATAAGTTCGTTCCTCGTTCCTTCTCGCTCGCTCCTTAGTTTACGGGCAAAAAAAAACACGGACCGAAGTCCGTGTTTTAAAGCTTTGCATCTCGAAGATGTTATGCTTGTGGTGCCGCAGGTGCTTTTTTAGCAGCCTTCTTTTTAGCAGCTTTTTTCTTTGGAGCAGCTTTCTTAGCAGCTTTCTTAGCTACTTTTTTAGTTGCTTTTTTAGCTACTTTCTTAGCAGCTTTTTTAGCTACTTTTTTAGTTGCTTTTTTAGCTACTTTCTTAGCAGCTTTTTTAGCTACTTTCTTAGTTGCTTTTTTCGCTACTTTTTTCTTAGCAGCTACTTTTTTCTTTGCAGCAGGTTTCTTAGCTACAGATTTTTTAGAAGTTTTAGCTTTTGCCATGGTCTCCTCCTTTTTTGTAATTAAATAATTAGTTAAAAAATACTTGACTAAATCTATTTCAATAATATGTAAATTATTTTAAACTTCCAAACAACTCTTTGTGCAAAAAATTATCTACACTCATTTTTTTTTCGGTGGAATGAGATTTAAACGGGTTAATGCGCTTCATATAAAAAACAAACCTTCTGTAGTACCAGTAAAATCAATAGCTACAGAAGGTCGTATGTAAAGTTGGTTTTTTTCGGGCCTAAACTTGCAAACTGGTCTCGGATGAAAAAATTTCTACCTGATTTTTCAAAAGGTCATCAAAAACTTCTCTTTTCCGGATCAAAAAGTCTTTTCCATTCAAAATTAAAACCTCTGCAGGGCGAAAACGACTGTTATAATTTGAACTCATACTGAATCCGTAAGCGCCGGCATTTTTTAGCGCGATAATATCGCCTTCCTTGGCTTCGCTGATGTCTAGGGCTTTCCCGAAGGTATCAGTTTCGCAAATGTATCCCACAACGTTGTATTTTTTATGTTTCCCACTCGGATTACTCACGTTAAAGATAGAATGGTATGCTCCGTACATCATCGGACGAATTAAATGGTTCAATCCCGAGTTTACCCCGATAAACGTACAAGCCGGAGTCTCTTTGATCACGGTACAGGTTGTTAAAAGTAATCCTGATTCGCTTACCAAGAACTTTCCTGGCTCAAACCAGAGCTCCAATTCCCTTCCATATGCTGCGCAGAAGGTCTTAAAGGCACTGCTCATCTTCTTTCCGAGCTCTTCGATGTCTGTGGCATGATCTCCTTCTTTGTAGGCTACTTTAAATCCGCTTCCAAAGTCGATGAATGATAAGGCGGGATAGTCTTTGGCAACTTTGAACATGATCTCGGCGGCACTCACGAATGCATCGGCCGATTTGAAATCAGATCCGCTGTGCACATGAATTCCTTCTACGTTGAGTTTATACTGAGACACGATGTCCAGTATATTTCCCTCTTGTTCGATTGAAATCCCAAATTTTGACTCACGATGTCCGGTCATGATCTTCTCATTTCCACCCGCATCGATGTGTGGGTTAATGCGTATGCACACCGGAACAGACGACCCATATCGTTCTCCAAACTTTTTCAGGAAGGGAAGGTTGTCGATGTTGATGTGCACATTCCATGTGATGGCTTCTTCGATTTCAGAAAAATCAACACAGTTTGGAGTAAACATAATGTCGCCGGGAGCAAACCCTGCCCGAAGTGCTAACTGCAATTCATTTATAGAAACAACATCTACTCCCGAGCCTGCTTTTTGCAAGAGTGTCAGAATCGATTGGTTGGTTAATGCCTTCGCTGCATACTTTATCTTTACACGAGTGCCATCAAATGCGTTTTTTAGTCGCTTGTACTGGCTTACGATTTTTTCTCCGTCATATACATATAAAGGAGTTTCATACTTTTCTGCCAGGTTAGTCAATGCTATTCCCTGGATGCTGTAACTGCCGTTTGTTAATTCCATGCGTGTAAAGAATAAATTTTTTGTGCAAAGATAGCGTAATAAGCAGCTCACCGCATCGTCTTATGCAAAATTTTCGGTCAGGCTGTTGTATCTATGGTCAAATAATGCTTATTTTTGAAAAAATAATAAAGCAAATGAAAAATAGAGTGAACAAATATTGGTGGTGGGAATCTTAACATCCTTTGGTGGACACACGACCTCTATTTGTATACATTAAAGATATAAAAGTAAGGCTTGCTGATCCACAGCAAGCCTTACTTATTTAACAGGAATTCTAATCCATGAAAAAGATAAAAATAAACACGACCTCACAATCTCTCCTTGCTGATATGCATACGCCGGTATCGGTTTATCTGAAGCTGAGAGATCATTTTCCTTACAGTTGTTTACTGGAAAGTTCAGATTACCACGGAACGCAGGACATATACTCTTATATAGGATGCGAGCCCCTAGCTTCGTTTAAAGTAGAAAACGGAAACATTGAAATTAATTTACCAGGACAAAAACCGCATACGAAACCAGCGTCCCGCGAAACGGTAACGGATTCTTTGAATGAGTTCATCGGTAGTTTTGATACTGAAAAAGGTTCTTCTCCTTTTATTACATCCGGTTTGTTTGGCTACATGTCTTACGATACGGTACGTTATTTTGAACAAGTGGAGATATCCACATTTGAAAACGACGACCGCAAAATTCCGGAAGTGTATTACATGTTTTACCGGTATTTATTGGTCTTTAATCATTTCAACAATGAATTGACCATCGTTGAAAACCAATTGGAACATGAATTGTCGGGCCCGTCGCAGATCGAAAAGATAAAAACGTTGGTCAACAATCAGAATGTTCCAGAGTTTCACTTCTCTTTAACCTCTGAAGAAACTTCTAACCTGACCGATGAAGAGTTTTTGACAATGATCGATAAAGGCAAACAACATTGCCGGAGAGGTGATGTTTTCCAAATTGTTTTGTCCAGAAGATTCCAACGCGGCTACGCAGGAGATGACTTTAACGTCTACAGAAGTTTGCGTTCCATCAATCCTTCTCCTTATTTATTTTATTTCGATTACGGCAGTTTCCGAATCTTGGGCTCATCTCCGGAAGCTCAAATTGTCATCAAAGACGATGCAGCATTCATTTTCCCAATTGCAGGTACGTTTCGCAGAACAGGAGACGATGTAAAAGATTATGATCTGGCCAAAGAATTATTGAACGATCCCAAGGAAAACTCAGAACACGTGATGTTGGTGGATTTAGCCAGAAATGACTTGAGCCGTCACGGAGAACAAGTGAAGGTAGAGACATTTAAAGAAGTCCAGTATTACTCCCATGTGATTCACCTGGTGTCGAAAGTAAAAGGTATTTTGGAAAATCCGGAAGATTACATCCAAGTGGTGGCCGATACATTTCCTGCAGGAACATTGAGTGGTGCGCCCAAACATCGCGCCATGCAGTTGATCAATCAGTACGAAAAAGGCAATCGTGGATTTTATGGCGGCGCTATCGGTTATATCGGTTTCCATGGGGAATTCAATCATGCCATCATGATCCGTTCGGTATTGAGCAAGTACAATATGCTCTATTACCAGGCCGGTGCGGGAGTAGTAGATCTTTCTGTGAGAGAAAGTGAATTGCAGGAAGTACATAACAAATTGGCAGCTGTAAAAAAAGCCATTGAAAAGGCTGTTAACATTTAATCGATCCAGACCATGAGTACAGATAAAGCAAAAACGAAGATATTGGTTTTCGACAACTACGATTCTTTTACCTATAACCTGGTTCATTATATAAAAGGACTGGGTTATAAAAACCTGGACGTATACCGCAATGATCAAATTCCATTGGCGGACATTGCGGCTTACGACAAAATATTGTTGTCGCCAGGTCCTGGCATTCCTTCCGAAGCCGGTATTTTGCATGAAGTGATTCGTACCTATGCACCGACGAAAAGTATTTTCGGCGTATGCCTGGGATTGCAAGCCATCGGTGAAGTATTCGGCGGTACGCTGGTCAACCTGGATAAAGTATACCACGGTATCGCAACCGATATTCAAGTTACTGTTCCTTCCGATCTTACCTTTGAAGGACTACCTGCAACCTTTAAAGCCGGTCGTTACCATTCATGGGCCGTGGCTACAAAAGATTTTCCTGCGGATTTGGAAATTACCGCGATCGACGAAAAAAATCAGATCATGGCGCTGCGTCATAAAACATACGATGTAAGAGGCGTACAATTCCATCCGGAATCTATTTTAACAGAGCACGGGGAACAAATGGTCCTGAACTGGTTAAAGCATTAATCCATGAAAGAGATTTTACAACAACTCATCGACCATAAAACATTAAGCAGAGCCGAGGCTAAAACGGCCATGTTGCGCATTGCGAAAGGAGAAATCAATCCTTCGCAAACCACGGCATTCATGACAGTCTTTATGATGCGCAGTGTTACGGTGAATGAAATGGCTGGTTTTCGAGATGCCATGCTGGAATTGTGTATTCCTGTTCCGGTGTCTGAATTCGATCCAATGGATTTGTGCGGAACGGGTGGGGATGGAAAAAGTACCTTTAATATTTCCACCACGGTGTCTTTCGTGGCAGCGGGTGCAGGTATTTATGTGGCTAAGCACGGCAATTACGGGGTGTCTTCTCCCGTTGGTTCTTCCAATGTGATGGAGTTCCTGGGTTATACGTTTACAAACGACATCTCTGTTCTGAAAAAACAGATCGAGCGTTCGAAAGTGTGTATCCTGCATGCGCCCTTGTTTCATCCGGCGATGAAAAATGTCGCGCCGATTCGTAGAGAATTAGGGGTAAAAACATTCTTCAATATGCTCGGACCGATGATCAATCCGGCTTTTGTGAAAAAGCAGATGGTGGGTGTGTTCAGTCTGGAATTGGCACGATTGTACGGTTATATTTATGCGGAAACGGATAAGCGTTATTGCATCGCTCATTCTCTGGATACGTACGATGAAATTTCCTTGACCGCACCGTTTAAATTGATCACCAATCGCGGAGAAGAAATCTATACGCCCCAGGATTTGGGCATGAATACCTTTGTGCACGATGAAATCAAAAGCGGCAATAGTGTAGAGGAAAGCGCACAGATTTTCCTCAACATCATACAAAATAAAGGCACGAAAGCACAAAATGACGTGACACTGGCCAATGCTGCTGCTGCTATTGTTTGTGCGAGGCCTGGAACGAGCATGTTGGACGCCGTGGAAATTGCCCGCGAATCTATACAATCCGGTAAGGCCTATGAGGCATTCAAACTATTAATGGATAATAACGCATAATCATGAGCGTACTCGATAAAATCATTGACCGCAAAAAAGTCGAAGTAGCGGAAGCCAAAGCAAAAGTAGCTTTTAGCGAATTAGAAAAACAAATCCAGCCTGGATTGGTGAATCTATCCTTAAAGCAACATTTGGCAGCTCTTAACAAAACCGGCATCATTGCTGAGTTTAAAAAAGGTTCTCCCTCCAAAGGGATCATCAATGATCAAGTAAAACCTGCACTTGTTACAAAAGGATATGAACTGGCTGGGGCATCCGCTTGTTCTGTATTGACGGATAGAGATTTCTTTTTTGGATCGGAAGAAGATCTGAAAGTGGCACGCAAAGCGGTGAACATACCTTTGTTGAGAAAAGATTTCATGATCGATGAATACCAGATTTTGGAAGCCAAGGCCTGGGGAGCCAACATCATTTTATTGATTGCCGCTTGTCTTACACCTGCTGAAGTACAACGATTGGCACAGTTTGCCCATTCGCTGGATTTGGAAGTATTGTTAGAAGTGCACAATAAAGAAGAGTTGCTGGCCAACCTGATTGATGAGGTAGATGTGATCGGTGTCAACAATAGAAACCTGAAAACCTTTGAAGTGAGCATCAATACTTCACTGGAACTTGCCGATTTGATTCCTAATCGCTACGTTAAGATTTCAGAAAGTGGTTTGGATGCGCCAGAAGATCTGATAACTCTGGGTAAAGCAGGATTCAAAGGCTTTCTCATGGGAGAACGTTTTATGAAAGAGCAAGATCCTGGTAAAGCGATGGCGGAGTTTGTGGCTAGGTATCAGGCTTTACAATAAACGCCTTTACCCCTAAATCCCCTAAAGGGGACAGAAGAAGAGAGGATAGAGCGATACAGAACTTAATAATAGTGCGCGTCCCAGAGAGGCGCAATGTTTAAAAATATTTAATACCCAAGTCTCCTTTAGGGGATTTAGGGGCAGAAGGATAGATGAAGAACAAAGCGGAAATAAAACTAAAAGTATGTGGCATGCGCGAGAGTGAAAACATTCTTGAGCTGGCAAAGCTTTTGCCCGATTACATGGGATTTATTTTCTATGGTCCTTCCAAGCGGTATGCCGGTGAACTACTGGATTCAAAAGTTTTGGCTTCGCTTCCTGAAAGCATCATGAAGACCGGAGTGTTTGTCAATGAAAGCACGGAGGAGATTATAGCTATTACGAGGCGTTTTGGTTTGACAGCGGTGCAATTGCACGGAGAGGAATCTTCCGCCATGTGTGCGGACCTGAAAGCAGCAGGGTTAACGGTGATCAAAGTAGTGCATGTAAGTTCAACTGTTGGATGGCGCAGCCTTGAACGTTATGAAGAGGTCTGCGATTATTTTCTATTCGATACGGCAGATGCTTCATGGGGAGGAACCGGTAGACTATTTGACTGGAATATTTTAAAAGATTATCCTTCAGATAAACCGTTTTTCTTAAGCGGCGGCATCGGCATCGAACAATTGCCTATTCCAGACTTTGTGTTAGATAAACCGCTTTGGGCCATTGATGTCAACAGCCGTTTCGAAATAAGTCCAGGCTTAAAGGATATCGAACGAATAAAAGAATTTAAGAAAAAATTGAATGCATAAGTAGGTCAAGAGACTTACAACTTATCACTTACAACTTATTACTATGAACTATCAAGTTGACAAAAAAGGATTTTACGGAAATTTCGGTGGTGCATACATTCCTGAAATGCTGGTGCCTAATGTGGAAGAATTGAGAAACCGTTACCTGGAGATTATTCAGGAAGAAGGGTTTCAATTGGAAATGGATGAACTGCTGCGTGACTATGTAGGCCGGCCGACGCCCTTGTATTTGGCCAAACGTTTATCTCAAAAATACAACACCACCATTTACCTGAAGCGGGAAGACTTGTGTCATACCGGAGCACACAAAGTAAACAATACCATCGGCCAAATTTTGTTGGCGCGCCGCTTAGGCAAAACACGGATCATTGCAGAAACTGGTGCCGGTCAGCACGGCGTGGCCACGGCTACTGTTTGCGCCTTGATGGGTATGGAATGTATTGTATACATGGGTGCCATTGACATGGAGCGTCAGAAGCCCAATGTAGAGCGCATGAAAATGTTAGGCGCTACAGTTCGTCCGGCAAATTCAGGAAGTAAAACGCTCAAAGACGCTACAAACGAAGCGATCCGAGATTGGATCAACAATCCGGTAGATACGCATTATATTATCGGTTCTGTCGTGGGTCCTCATCCTTATCCGGATTTGGTAGCGCGTTTTCAATCGGTTATTTCAGCAGAGATGAGGGAACAATTGATCGATAAAACAGGATCTCCGAATCCTGATTATGTGATTGCCTGCGTAGGTGGAGGAAGTAATGCAGCCGGAGCATTTTATCATTACATGAATGAACCCAGTGTCAACCTGATTGCTGTAGAAGCGGCCGGACAAGGCGTGTATTCAGGTCATTCTGCGGCAACGACTTTTCTTGGAAAGCCTGGAGTGATCCATGGTTCTAAAACCTTGTTGATGCAAACCGAAGACGGACAAATCACGGAACCCTATTCTATTTCTGCCGGTTTAGACTATCCGGGCATTGGTCCTATGCATGCTAATTTATTTGAAACGGGCCGTGCGAAATTCTATAGTGTCACCGATACAGAAGCATTCAATGCAGCCATGTTATTGAGTAAATTGGAAGGAATCATTCCTGCACTAGAATCGGCACATGCGATTGCCGTGCTTGAAAACCTGCCAGTGAAGAAAGAGGATGTCGTGGTGATCAATTTATCGGGAAGAGGAGATAAAGACTTGATGACTTACATCACGCGTAAAGACGAATTCACAAAATAAGTGATCAGTGGACAGTTGTCAGTGATCAGTAGAATATTTAAAAATTAAAAGATGACAAGTACAAATATAAATAATAAGTTGACTCAGCTTTTTGCAACGAAAAAAGAAGGGCTGTTGAATATTTACTTTACCGCCGGTTATCCTCAACTGGAAGATACCCGTACCATTCTGAAAGCCTTGCAGGACGGTGGAGCTGACATGGTAGAAATAGGAATTCCATTCTCTGATCCATTGGCTGACGGCCCAACAATACAGGCAAGCAATGATGTGGCGTTGAACAATGGCATTACGCTGAAGAAAATTGTTCAGCAATTACAAGGCATGCGCGAAGAAATTCACATTCCGGTATTGTTGATGGGTTATATCAATTCGGCCTTACAATACGGTGTAGAAAAACTGGTAGCAGACTTGAGCGAACTAGGTGTAGACGGCTTGATTTTGCCAGACTTACCGGTAGAGGAATACAAAGAGAAGTATCAGGATTTGTTTGAATCCAATAACCTTTCTATGGTATTTCTCGTGACGCCGCAAACGTCGACAGAACGTTTGACATACATTGACGAGGCATCATCAGGTTTTATATATGTAGTGTCTACAGCGAGTACAACAGGTAACGAAGCGAAAGATCTGGTAGGGCAAAAAGAATATTTCGAACGCATCAAAAAAGCGAAATTTATCAACCCTACAATGATCGGTTTTAATATCAAAGATCATGCTTCTTACACAGAAGCCAGTAAATACGCTAACGGTGCCATTATTGGCAGTGCGTTTATAAAAATGTTAGGAAATAGCCATTTGTTAGAAAAAGACATTAAAGAATTTGTATCTTTTGTAAAACAAGGATAACCCCGCAAAGCCATGATAGAGCTCATCCCTGCTATTTCGGTAAAATACAAAAAAGTAGTGCGCATCAATGGATACAATCCTAACGACTTGGTGCTTTACAATCATGATCCGCTGGATTGGGCCATGAAACTGGAGGATGCGGGTATTCAACGCATCGTACTTACCGATGTAGAAGGGTTGGAGCAACGCAAAGTAGTCGATACTGACGCGTTGGAGAAAATTTCAGGATTCACTGCTCTTAAAGTGGATTTTGGAGGAGGCATACAGAAAGAAGCAGATTTGCGTTTGGCCTTTGAGCACGGGGCGGATCGTATATTGGCTGCTTCTGTCGTAGAGTTTAACCAAGAGATTTTCAGCTCCTGGATGGTTACTTTTACTCCTGCAAGAATTGTATTGAGCCTGGATATCATAGAAGGAAAAGTGTTGTACCGTCAACATGGAAAAATCTCCGAGACCGATCTGGAACAAGTCGTAGATTATTTTTCTGAGCAAGGCATTAAAACCATTAAATGTGCCATGCATGGATGGTCGGTGGATAAAGCCATTACGAGGTATTTGCCCCTCGTAAAACAATATCCTGACATCAATTTTACTGCTGCCACAGGCATCAAATCTTTGGAGGATATTAGCAAATTGCAAGATGCAGGATTGAAAGGTGCCGTGTTTGCTAAGGCACTACTGGATGAACAAATCACGTTGCCTGAATTGGAACAGTTTATTTCTAAAAATAAGCGCTAGGCTACCAGCTCTGGGTCATTAGAGCTTCGTGTTGATGTTGTTCGCGTAACATTTTTATAAAAAAACCGTATTTGTTGGTTCCACCAACTTGCACTTATAATGTCTCTTTTTAATTTTTCTTTAGCGAAAGCAAAAATCTGCTTTTTTCTAGTCTCTATAAGTTATTGTCAATCGGTTATTGCGGGAGATACTTTAGTCGTATCCAGCAATTTTTACAACATAGATCATAGCCTGAAATTGATTTTAGTAAATAAAGAGATCAATCAGTTGAATGCAGAGTGGAATCCGGAAACAGACAGGATTACTTTCGATGAAACATATACTATTACCAATACTGGTTCACTGTTGATTGTCGGAACGCCTTATGATGCGCTACATACATCAGGTGTTTCGTACAAAATGTATATCACCCAATTACCGGTCATTACGATCAGTACAACAAATACCATTGTGGATGAGCCAAAGGTATCGGCTTTCTTTTCTCTGAATGAATCGGATGGAACGGTAACATCCACTGACATCGGGATTGAGATCAGAGGAGCTACTTCACAGCGGTATCCGAAAAAAAATTATTCCATTGAATGCTGGACTAACCCTACGGATGAAGAGAGTCATGAATTGACATTCTTAAACATGCGTGAAAATGAAGATTGGAATCTAATGGCCATGTACAATGAACCCTTGCGCATTAACAATGCGGTGGCACATGAATTTTGGAGAGAAATGCATACCCCTTACTATCAGGCCAGCGAACCTGCCGCCATCAATGGTATAAGGATGAAGTATACAGAGCTGTTTCTGAATGGAACATATAAAGGCGTGTATTGTTTAGGGGAAAAAGTCGATAGATCTCAATTGAAACTTAAAAAATACAGTCCGGGAACCATTAAAGGTGAGTTGTATGTAGGCGCTGACTGGGAGGCTGGAGTGATGTATAATGCATTAATTCCATATGATAATAATTCCATTGAATGGGCGGGATTTGAATACGAATACCCGAAGGACTCCGTCAATTGGAGCAATCTGTACGACTTTGTGGGGTTTGTGAAGAATAGCAGCAAACAGGATTTTATGGATCAATACGCCTCAAAATTTGACGTGATGAACGCGATTGATTATTTCATCTTTGTCAATATTGCAAATGCTTCGGATAACACGGGTAAAAACCTGTATATAGGCAAATACAAAGTCGGAGAACCTTATTTCTATATCCCTTGGGATTTGGATGGCGTGTTTGGTACGTATTGGGACGGGAACTATGACTACACCACAAGCGGCATCTTATCCAACAGGTTTTACCAGCGTTTGTTGCAAGACGATAGCCCCAATGGTTTTAATGAGAAACTTAGAAACAGATGGGAAGAACTTAGAACTACGCTGATCACAGAAGAGCATATTTTACCGATGTTTCAAAGCAAGCACGATGTGTTGATCAATAATGGCGTTTATGTCCGTGAAAAAATGGCTTGGCCTGAATTCAATTACAATAATGGCTATCAACTTGACATGATCAGCGACTGGCTTCCGCAAAGGATAGCATACCTGGATGATTTCTTTGGTCGTGACGAACAAGAGCTG
>Ga0247813_10002573_pt1 | contig 12289 bp, 12 predicted proteins | sample UWRJL169409C1_FD_180719 | JGI IMG/M metagenome (GOLD analysis project Ga0247813, IMG submission 180719) | Plant litter microbial communities from Arlington Agricultural Research Station in Wisconsin, United States - UWRJ-L169-409C-1 | ecosystem: Environmental > Terrestrial > Plant litter >... | reverse complement strand
GGTTGATCCCAGTCGCAATCATACCGGCCTTTTCATAGGCTTTGATGTATTTGTTGTTGAATTCGTAGCGGTGACGGTGGCGCTCATGGATTTTGGTTTTGCCGTAAGCGGCATAAGCCTTCGATCCTTTTAGCAGCTCGCAGGTATAAGATCCGAGACGCATGGTGCCACCTTTCTTAGTGACATTTTTTTGTGATTCCATCAAGGCGATCACCGGGTATTCGGTGTCGGGATTCATCTCGGTGGAATTGGCTTCTTTATGCCCCATGACGTTGCGGGCAAATTCCACCACGGCAATCTGCATACCCAAACAAATTCCAAAGAAAGGAATGTTGTTTTCACGGGCATGTTTAACGGCCGCTACTTTTCCATCAATTCCTCTGGAACCAAAACCTGGAGCAACCAGTATCCCGTCCAGTTGACGCATGTGGTATTCCATGTTATCGGCTGATAAATCATCCGACTGGATCCAACGTACTTTTACTTTCGTTTCATTCACAGTACCTGCATGAATGAAGGCTTCTGTGATGGATTTGTAAGCGTCCGGCAATTGTGCGTATTTCCCTACCAATCCGATGTTAATTTCAGACGTGGGGTTTTTGAGCTTGCCTAAAAAGTCTTTCCACGTATCCAGATCCGGATCGGCTTTAACTCCGGTCAATTTCAATTTAGACAATACGCGTTCGTCCAGTTTTTCTTTGCGCATCAACAAAGGCACGTCATAGATGGTTTCCGCATCCATGGCTTCAATGACAGAGTTGATGTTGACGTTGCAAAACAGGGCTATTTTTTTTCTGATGTCCGCAGGCAATGGATGTTCGGTTCTGCACACCAGGATATCCGGTTGAATACCGGCTTCTGATAATTGCTTGACGGAATGTTGAGTCGGCTTTGTTTTCAATTCTTTTGCCGCAGCTAAGAATGGTATCAAAGTCAAGTGAATAACCAACGTCTCATTTGGACCTTTTTCCCAACGGAACTGACGTACCGCTTCCAAAAAGGGGAGAGATTCAATATCACCTACGCAACCGCCAATTTCAGTAATTACGAAATCGTAATGGCCTTCTACGCCGAGCAATTCTACATTACGTTTGATCTCATCGGTAATGTGAGGAACAACCTGAACAGTCTTCCCTAAAAAAGCGCCTTCGCGTTCTTTGGTGATGACGTTGTTGTAAATCCTGCCGGTGGTGATGTTATTGCTCCTCGAGGTCGTGATGTTGAGAAAACGCTCGTAGTGCCCAAGATCAAGATCTGTTTCCGCTCCGTCATCCGTCACATAGCATTCGCCGTGTTCGTAGGGATTGAGCGTACCCGGATCAATGTTGAGATAAGGATCGAATTTTTGAATGGTAACAGTAAAGCCGCGCGCTTGCAAGAGTTTTCCTAAAGAAGCAGCGATGATGCCTTTTCCGAGGGATGAAGTTACCCCGCCCGTAACAAAGATGTATTTGGTAGAAGAAGTCATTATAAATTATTGATTACGGGAAACAAAGGTAGGGCTTTCCAATGACTTATAGAAGAAATTTGAGTTTGATTTATAGACAAGGTGATGGATTAGGGTAAAGTAAAGATGTTGAATAGGATAGGGACGGATAGGATGGGATAATAGTGGATGGAAGACTTTTTCAGGATTGAATTATTGGTGTTTTTATTGTCTGTTTAGAATTTGTTGGATCAATGAACGTGTTGTTTTTGGGCGTTTCCCCGCCCAAAGAAGGGTTGGGGCATTTAAAAAGCTGTAGGTGGCGGGGCCGGGCTCTCCCTCCAAGTCCTCACTCCGCTTCGCTGCGTTCCGGGCTTTCCGCTCGATCCCTAACGCATAACAGCAAGAGTGTGATGAAAGAGCAACAGACCTTTAGTCGGGTCTTCTGAAAGGCCCCCTGCGTTCTTGATAGCGATGAGCATTCAAGAATCTCGCAGGGTCTTCTTCGAGAAACCCTGTGGGGACTAAGGGGCGCTTTCAGGGAACTCCTGCGGAGACTAACGCTCACTGAAAAATCCATTTTTTTTCTAACGACTAACCTCTAACGACTAACCACTAAATTATCTTTATTATCTTTACCCCATGAATTTGGAAGGAAAGCTGAAAGAAGTTCCTGTTTTTGGTATCATACAACAAGCCGCTGACAAGCTCGATGTGCCAGCTTACGTAATCGGTGGGTATGTACGGGATTTGATCATGAACAGACCCTCCAAGGACATCGACGTCGTATGCCTGGGCAGCGGAATAGGTCTGGCAGAGGAAGTGGCGGCTTTATTGCCCGATCAGCCTCAGGTGCATGTCTTTAAAAGCTTTGGAACAGCCATGTTCAATACCGAAGGCCTGGAAGTGGAATTTGTAGGCGCACGAAAAGAATCTTATCGCTCAGAATCCAGAAAGCCGATTGTCGAAGACGGGAGCATGGAGGACGATCAGAACCGTCGCGACTTTACCATCAATGCCATGGGCATCGGACTGAATAAGTCCAATTACGGCGTGCTATCGGATCCTTTCGGGGGACAACAAGATGTCAAACGCAAAATTATCCGTACACCGCTTGATCCGGATATAACCTTCTCGGACGATCCGTTGCGGATGATGCGCGCGGTTCGCTTCGCCAGTCAATTGGGGTTTGACATCGAACCGGATACCTTCGATGCGCTGTTGCGCAATAAGGACCGGTTGAAGATTGTTTCCATGGAACGCATCTCCGACGAACTCAATAAGATTGTACTTTCTCCCAAACCGTCGTACGGATTTAAACTCTTGTATCAGGCAGGTTTGCTGCAATTGATCTTCCCTGAACTGGTGGCTTTACAAGGAGTAGAAACCATTGATAATAAATCACACAAAGATAATTTTTACCATACCTTACAAGTGTTGGACAATGTAGCCGAACATTCTAACGATTTGTGGCTGCGCTGGGCGGCAATCTTGCATGACATTGCCAAACCAGCTACCAAGCGTTTTGAACAAGGCCATGGTTGGACGTTCCACGGGCATGAAGATAAAGGGGGGAGGATGGTACCGGGAATCTTCCGACGACTGAAACTACCGCTCAATGAAAAAATGGAGATGGTCGCCAAGCTGGTCCGGTTGCATTTGCGTCCGATTGCTTTGGTGAAAGATCATGTCACCGACTCTGCGGTGCGCCGTTTGCTGTTTGAAGCAGGTGAGCATTTTGAAGACCTGATGGCTTTGTGCAGAGCAGACATCACATCCAAAAACAATCAGAAAGTAAAACGTTTCCTGGAGAACTTTGACAAAGTACAACGCAAAGTCATCGAAGTGGAGGAAAAAGATTCGATTCGTAATTTTCAGCCGGTAGTAACGGGCGAAGATATCATGCGCATTTTTAACCTGAAACCTTCGAAAGAAGTAGGGGAAATAAAAAATGAATTGCGTGATGCAATCCTGGATGGAGTCATCTGCAACGAATGGGAAGAGGCGCTGGCTTTTGTGAAGACGGCAGGAGAGAAAAGAGGATTTGTGGCATCCACATAACACCTTTATCATGCAAAACAAAGCTTACATCATGCTGCATTTTTCTATCTTGTTTATTGCTGTTTACTATTATACCAGAGTAAACAAAGTATGGATCAAGCGGGCGGTATTGGCTTTTGGCATATGCGCTTTGTGTGCTGTGCTCAAAGATTTTTCAACCTGGAAGTCTGCTTTAAGTATCGGTTCTATAATCGCTTTGATCCTAGCTGCGGTCTTCACCTGGCTGGAAGTTTCTAAGTCAACCAGCATCTTGGCCAAAGATAAAAAATGGATCAAGATTTTTTTGTTGCCGGTAATTTTTTCGGTGATCGTACTTTTTTTTAAACTCTTGGTCGTATTAACTCTTCCTTTCACACTATTGAGTATAGGCATACTCATCTATTATACGTTCAAGTATCAGAGTTCCGATTACCTGACGCAGGAATTAGCGATCATGAATTTGTTTGGCATTGAATTTATTTTGCGTTTGGTAAAAGGCTTTTATATGTATATCAACTAAGTTTAGTCTTTACCATGATATTTTTCTGAAAAAATGCAGCTATTCCAAACGCAGAGTAAATAAAAACAAAAGGAAGTATCAAAATATGAAAACGCCCATCCCAATTTTCACTCGTTATACTCACAATTAGTATTTGCATAAGGATGAACACCATCATCCAGACGTTTTCAGCCGACCAGTTCATTTTTTTGAATCCATATCCTGCGAAAATATAGATGGGATAGAGTAAGATCACAATCAATAGATTGTGAATCCAGGTGAAATACGGTTTTACATTTCCTAAGAACAATAGCAGTTTAATAGAGGACAGCTTTAAAAAATAAAGCGGGTTATAAATAACAAACTCCATGAGTTGAAGCAATGGAGGATGTTTGGCAGAAGGCATATCCAAGTGTGCCGCAGCGGAAAATCCTAAGCTGATGTTGGGGTAAATGATTTCTACTTTGCGATAGCCGTCTATGATTAAAAAAACATAGTCACGCAGTACGATGTTTGAAAGGATCCATAGCACAATAGCGATACATGGGGTAACAATAAGAAGGTTTGCTGTCGTGATCCATTCTTTTTTTACTTTAAGAAAACAAAAATAACCACAGGTAGCGATAAAAAAGCAAATTCCGGTAGGCCTTAGAAATAAAGTAAATCCAATGATCAAAGCGGTGAAAAAATAATGAGAAGCTTTCTTACTGACAGAAAGCAGGGCGAATGAAAAGATACTAAAACTTATGAAAAGCGATTCTGTATAAATATAACTGTTCCATTGATGGATTTTGAGCCACAACAGGTATTGCAAAACTGCTAAAAAAGAAATGAAGTGATTTTGAAACAAATGCAACACTACTTTATACAAAGCGATTGCTGCAAGCCCTGAAAAGAAAAATTGTACCAGAACGATGCTCATTGAATTACCTCCTAATACAATAACCAAAGCGAGAAACAGAGAGTAACTGGTATACCATATTCCCCTGTCTTCAGGAAAATGCCCTTGCAACAGGCCTTTAGCATTGGTCATGTAAAAATCTGAATCCGCACCTTCTGAAATTCCAAAATGAAAAAAAACATAACATTGTACCACCAACCAAATCGCAAATAATAGCCATGGCCCATGAAGGGGAAGAGAAAAAAAAGTCTGATTTGATTTTAAAACAGTCATGCCCTATATTACTAAGTACGTGTAGTAATATAGGGCAAATGACTTAATTATTATTCAGGAAGAAATTATTTTTTCTCAAAATCCAAAACGACCCCATTGATGCAGTAACGCATGTGAGTAGGCGGAGGGCCGTCATTGAAGACGTGTCCAAGATGCGACTCACAACGTCCACAGACTACTTCTGTTCGTACCATGCCATGGCTGCTGTCTTTGTGATAAATCAAACTGGTTTCGCTGATGGGTTTGAAAAAGCTTGGCCATCCGCAGCCGCTTTCAAATTTGGTATCGCTTTGAAACAACGGATTACCGCAGACTTTGCAATAAAACGTTCCTATATCTTTCGATTTCTCAAATTCACTGGTCCATGGACGCTCAGTCCCTTTTTCACGGGCAACCCGGTAAACTTCCGGGTCTAATATTTTAGACCATTCATTTTCCGGGAGGGAAACTTTTGTGCTATCGGTGCGGGAATATACTGGGTTCTCTTTTTTCATATCGATAGTTGTGGTTGTCGTACTTGTACTCGTCTTTTCTTTTTGTTTTTGCTGCGAAAAGCTACATCCTGTAGCTGCTATAACCAAAAATAGGCAAAGAAAGTTTCTCGTTATCATGGCTGTTTGTTTATGTTACTATAACCAATATTAAGCCATAAATGTTTCGCATACTGTCGCCGGGCAGACAATAAAGAAAATAAGCGGCAGGATCTTTATCAAAATGTAAAAAGGCAGAGGCTCATGATGAACCTCTGCCAGCAAACAAACAAACAATTTCTATTAAACTTATTCTTTGCTAGATGCCAGCACTTTACCGTTCACGTCAAGCAGTACCATGTAATTGGAGCCGTTTTGAGAAAACTCAGCGAAGTAATGATCATTTTCTTTGAGCATGATTTTCATGTTGAAATTAGCGTACGTAGTCCCAAGGGTTTGTCGTACCCTCGCTGGAAATTGAAACCAAGTCAAGGTTTTACCAGCATGCAGCATGGTGCCTTTTTTATCGATAAGGGCTGCATAAGGTTGTTGATTGAAGGTGAAATCTACTTCGTAAAGGCCATCTGTCTGCTCCGTCCACACAAGGTTGCTCGCTTGTGGAAATTGTAGTACAAATTCCTGTTTGATGGCTTCTGGAACGGGTGTGGCATTGGCAACACTAATAACAGTAAGGGTAAAGAGTGTAAAGATAAATAGCATAAAGATGATCTTTTTCATAGCCTTATTGGTTTAATGATACATTCCTTAAAATCAGAGATGATCCCTGATTCGTTGAGTAAATATCGCTTTAGATTCTGAAGAAAATCAGGGGGAAATCTGTAGGAATTATGAAGATGGACTTGATTTAATCATGATTATAAAAATAAAAGCTTAAGGTATAAGTGTTCTTGCAGGCTTATGGAAAGGGCGTTTTCTCCGGGCCGGGCTTTCTGCTAAGAATCAAAGAAAAGAGCTTAAACAATGGCTCCATTTCTAACGCTAACCTGCACAGTTAATCCTAACTATGGAATAAGCTTAAATGTTTTAGAAGACAATTCCGTTCCATTTACTACCAGGCAGATCTTGTGTACACCATGGTAATGTTTTCTTGTGGTCATGTCCTGAAACGATTGTTTGCGTTGGAAGCTGTACACTTCTCCGGTGTTAAAATGGTTTTCTGTTATCTTAAAAATCTTCGCCGATTGTTTACCGTTGGATTTTACATAATAAATCCTGTATTCCAGACGGAGTTTGTGGTTCTTTTTGTGGTTGTTGCACAATTGAAAAGAGAAATGAAGATGTTCTCCAATTCTTAATTGTTTATTGGTTACCGTGAATTGAAGTACTTCACAATTGGTATCGGCGGAAAATCCAAACAAACTTAATGCTTCCACATGTCCTTGTTTCAATAAGGTTCTCGTACCATGTTTCAGAATAGCATCGGTGTGTTCGTGCTTGCCGGTCCATTGTTGCGCCAGTTTTAATACCACCTCCGGATTGTCTTTGATGATATCGTTCAGGTTATTGGCGACACTGCGACGAACATATTCAGAAGGATCTTGTTTCAGTTTTTCCAGTATAGGTAAAATGGCTTTTGGATTTTTCTTTAAATCAGGTAAGGCCATGGCCCATGGCAGCCGTGGTCTGCAGCCTTCGCTGGCGAAACGCCTGACGTGGTGGTTGGCATGGGTTGCCCAAGACAGCATCTGAGCCATCATTTGGTCGGGATACTTTTTGATAAAAGGCCGCACGGCAAATTCGCAACTGGTAAAGGGAGTGATGCGTTCGAATGCTTTGATCGCAAGATCGGGATGTTGTATACCGTAGGCTTCGATGTATTCAGGCAAAAACATGTATTCAAAACTGCTTTCTCTGGCTCCGTTTTTTCTTAAGCGATCGATCAGTATAAAAAGTGTTTTTACATCCTTTGCAAAATCCTGGTGCAAGAACTGGTGCATCACAAAAGCAATATGCTTCATGCGATCCTTTAATTCTCGCTGCTCCCAATTCTTATCGTGAATGGCTTTGAGAAAAGCTTTTTTGTCAAAGCCTGAAATACTTTCTTGAAGCGCTTGGGTCAGCTGATCAAAGAAGGTCTTGTTGTAGATGTGTTTGAGCGCTTCAGCCATCGGATGAAGAGTACTTATTTGAGTTTATAAGTGCCTTTACTGTCCGCTTTGCGCTCTACTGTGGTGTGATTCAAAGGTACAGTACCAATTTTAAATTCTTTTTGATAACCGGAACGTGCTTTGTTTTCAGGAAGCGTTTCCATCGCATGTATCCTTAAATAACTGTCGCTGGAAGGATTGTCATGCACAAAGTGGTAGTCAAATTTCTGAAGGTTGCTGATGTCTGATGCCGGAACATTTTGTAGCTCTTCCGCAGATAATGCAGTCATCGTTAAACTGATGGTGTGTGTAGTGTCAAAGTTTTTCGCCTCGATCACATAATGAATGGTATGAAAACCTTCTTTGTTGAGGGTTAACGTATCGTGATTTTTATAACTCAATTGAAAATAACCGCTGGCATCGCTGTAGAAGACACCGTGCGAAGAACTTTTAATTTGTACACGCTCCACTGCTTTAAAGGCATCTGAACGGATGACTTTAAACGATAAGGTTTGTGCCTGCAAGGCTGTAGAAAGTACCAAGAAGCAAACAAGTAAAAGAGATGAAAGCGTTAGTTTTATATTCATAATGCTGTAGATCAGGTGATACGACTGTGGTATTAATGATGGAAGTTTAATTTTTTGATCAATTCAGAAGACATGGTTTGAGCAGAAATACCATAACCATTTACCAGGACTCCTTTGACTCCACTCTTCGCTTCGATAGCATATACTACCGCTTCATCTGCTGGATCGGTTTGTCCTTCAAAACGGTAGAACTCCATGATCTCAAAATCTTCCGGATGAAAACGATCGTTGTTGCACAAGATGCAGTTTTCTTCGAGGTTGAAATCGAGCGTGAACCCTCGCTTGCGCAAGTCGTTGGTGGCTTCAGAAACAGTATCATAGCTGCGCATACAACAATGGTTAAGATAGACAAAAGGAGATATACTGAAAAAAGAGGCAAGGCCTCTTTTACTAGATAAAACTGGAACTGTGTGAATCAATGATTTTATCGTCCTCAATGCGCAACACGCGTGCAGGATGTCTTTTTAAGAAATCGTAGTTGTGTGTGGCCATCAAAATGGCGGTACCGCTTTTGTTGATGTCGAGGAACAATTGCAAAATACTTTCGGCTACTTCCGGATCCAGGTTTCCTGTGGGCTCGTCTGCGATAAGCAATTGAGGCTCGTTGAGCAGGGCACGAGCAACCACCACACGCTGCTGTTCTCCTCCGGAAAGCTGATGCGGCATTTTCCCACTGGAAAAACCAAGTCCTACCTGAATCAACACATCGGTGATGCGTTGTTTGATGGCGGAAGAATTTTTCCAACCCGTTGCTTTCAATACGAAGTATAGATTTTCGGCAATGGTACGGTCTTCCAATAATTGAAAGTCCTGAAAGATGATTCCGATTTTCCTGCGCAGGTAAGGGATTTCACGGCGTTTGATTCTTGGAATATCAAAGCCGGCGACATTGACCATGCCTTTGGGATATTCCAGATCTGCGTAAAGTGTTTTAAGCAAAGAAGATTTACCGCTTCCTGTGCGACCGATCACATAAACGAATTCTCCTTTTTTTATACTGAAAGAGATATTCGCCAATACCGTTTTTTCGTCTTGAAAAATGCTGGCATCCTGAATACTGACTACCGGTTCACTGGAAAATTGCATACTCACTAGATCGCTAATTTTTGAAGTTTACCAAAAGGAAGGCTGGCAATGAGGGCGTACAACGCTTCCTCTTTGCCTTCCAATCCGTATTTCTTTAATATCTTTTCCGGTCTGTCGGCTCTGAAATAAGAGACCAATACAAAATTCTTATCCCTCAATTGAATGTAGTCCGGAATTTTCGCCTTTCCTTTTACCTTGATGATGTAAAGCTCAATGCCGAAAAGATTAGAACCAACTTCTTCCATTCGTTCGAGGGGATGAATTAACCGTTTACTTTTTTGTGATCCGCCAAAAACGTTTCCAAACCGGAAGCTGTCAATGGATGTTTCAATAGAGAAGTGATGACACTCAACGGGCAGGTCGCTACGTCAGCGCCAATCTCTGCACATTCAATCAAGTGCATCGTATGTCTTACGGAAGCCGCTAGAATTTCTGTGGTATATCCGTAGTTGTCGTAGATGTTTTTGATTTGAGCAATCAATTCCAATCCGTCAGAACCGATATCATCCAAACGGCCGATGAAAGGCGATACGTAAGTAGCACCTGCTTTAGCCGCTAATAATGCTTGTCCTGCGCTGAATACCAAGGTACAATTTGTTTTGATGCCGCGGTCGCTGAAATAACGGATCGCTTTTACTCCGTCCTTGATCATTGGCACTTTAACCACAATTTTAGAATCGATGGTAACCAATTCTTCTCCTTCTTCAATGATTCCTTTGTAATCTGTAGCAATTACTTCCGCACTCACGTCTCCCGTTACCAGGTCGCAAATCGCTTTGTAATGACGGTATACATTGTCTTTTCCCTTGATGCCTTCTTTGGCCATTAAGGAAGGGTTGGTTGTAACGCCGTCTAATATGCCTAAATCTTGTGCTTCTTTGATTTCGCTAAGATTGGCTGTATCGATAAAGAATTTCATAAGGGAATGTATTACAGTAGTTAGATGAAATGATATGTACTGTAAACTTAAAGGAAATGGGGGACCTTTAAAAGAAAAAAGGCAAATCAATTATCGCACCGCTACAACCACTTACCCTTGCTTTCTTCCGAACCTGGGGGATTTGTAGGAGCTGGTCGTAATGATCTGCCGGTACAAATGTAGAGATTTTTTTTGAATTAATACTTTAGATTTTAAAAATATCAAAAGTTTCTTGAAGAAGGGTATTGGGATTGTGCATTAAATAGTTGGTGAAGGACATGAAGCAGGATTTGGGCGTATCCCCGCTATTGTCTTTGCTGGTTATATCGAGTGCTCTACTGCGGGGTCGTGCTATTCGCTCCAAGTCCTCGCTCGGTAAGCATCTTATGGTAGCTTAAGATAGAGGCTTGCTGTGGGCTTTCCGCTGCTATCCCTCACGCGAAGGGAAACAAAATAAAAGAGATCAGAAAATTGGATGATTATCCTTTCTTCTGATCTCAGATTTCTAATCTCACTAAAATATTTTTCTGCTCAAATCAAATCCTTCCAGGTAATCCGCTACGCGACGAACAAACATCCCGCCTAAAGAGCCATCAATCACACGATGGTCATAAGAGTGTGACAAGAACATCATGTGACGGATACCCAAACTATCGCCTTCCGGTGTTTCGATAACAGCCGGTTTCTTTACTACGGCGCCCAGCGCGAGAATAGCGCATTGCGGTTGCACGATGATCGGCGTTCCCATGAGGTTTCCAAAAGACCCTACGTTACTGATGGTATATGTTCCACCGGTTAAATCATCCGCGGTCAGTTTATTTTGTCTGGCGCGTTTCGCCAGGTCGTTAACTTTTTTGGTTAAACCAACAATGTTCAATTGGTCTGCATTTTTGATCACGGGTACGATCAGATTCCCGTTCGGCAAAGCTACCGCCATGCCAATGTTGATGTCTTTTTTGACAATGATTTTATCATCGTCCACAGACACATTGATCATCGGATAATCTTTAATCGCTTTGACGACCGCTTCAATGAAAATAGGAGTGAACGTTAAGGCTGCACTTTCCTTTTCCATGAACTCATTTTTCATGCGGTTGCGCCAGTATACGATGTGTGTGACATCTGCTTCCACAAAAGACGTCACGTGTGGAGAGATGCGTTTGGATTCCAGCATGCGGTCTGCAATCATTTTGCGCATGCGGTCCATTTGTATGATCTCGTGTTCTCCGCTGTAAGAGCGCGAACCTTCTATTCGTGTAGTATCTTGTGCAGGCGTTTCTGGATGAGAAGAAGGTTGTTGTTTTTCTTCTTTTACAGGAGGAGTTACTATTGCCGGAGCATTCTTACGTTGTTCCAGGTATTGGATAACATCGTTTTTGGTCACACGTCCTTCGGCACCTGTTCCTGTCACGCGTTCCAGTTCTTCAAATGAAATATTCTCTTCACGGGCAATGTTCATCACCAAGGGGGAATAAAACTTCTTGGTACTGCCATTGCCAGGTTGTGTAACAGGGGCAATTTTTTGAGTGGTTGTTACAGGTTGTTGTTGTGCCCTAGTTGTAGCAACTGGCTTCTGTTCTACAGCCACTTGTGCGGCAGGTTGTTGTGCTGCCGTTGTCGAGGCTTCACCCGTTTCGATCAAAGCTATCGGACTGCCTACCGCTACTACTTTTCCTTTTTCAGCTAATATTTCTTTTAAAATTCCTCCAAATGTGGCAGGAACGTCTGTATCTACTTTATCGGTAGCGACTTCCAGTACAGATTCATCTTGCTCTATCTTGTCACCGACTTTTTTTAGCCAGTTCAGGATAGTGCCTTCCATCACGCTTTCGCCCATTTTGGGCATAACCATTTCTTTCAGTGCCATGGATGAATCTCAATTAGTAAAGTACAAAAATAGTATTTTAAATGATTAGGACAATTTTCCCTCGATTCCAAGACGAAGTAAATTCATCGCCACGGCCGAAGAGGCTTTGATGT
>Ga0247813_10002572_pt1 | contig 12298 bp, 12 predicted proteins | sample UWRJL169409C1_FD_180719 | JGI IMG/M metagenome (GOLD analysis project Ga0247813, IMG submission 180719) | Plant litter microbial communities from Arlington Agricultural Research Station in Wisconsin, United States - UWRJ-L169-409C-1 | ecosystem: Environmental > Terrestrial > Plant litter >... | reverse complement strand
GCGGGGCCTTGCGGTAAAAGCCCCGTCATCAGTTTCGCATAAGCAGAAAGTATAAAGGCCGTAACAAACCATGTAAATACCAGATATGCAATCCGGTAGCCCAGGCTAAATCCGGGCTGCAGCACGCTGCTGTTTACCGTATCCGCAGGCATGATAACTCTTCTGTTATAAGATATAAATGAATATGCTTTGTCCATTACCCACACGAAAGGACTGTATTCGAACAGTGGTTTAAGAGTTGGAATAACAGTGCCAAATACTTTAAATAAACTTTTGACTCCATAAGTTACCTCACCGGTTTCCCGGTTAATCAATGCGATTTCGTCAACAGCCCGCTGCCTGTCGAACATAGGACAAGCAGCGTCCGGAAATTCCTGGTAAGAAAGTCTCCCCTCTTTTTCAAGCATTCCAAGTTTTACAAATTGACGTGTATAAAGTGTACACAAAGCACAATCTGCGTCAAAAAGGATAAGGTGGTTCTTTAAGGTTTTCATATCATTGATTATTAAACTTTCAGTAATTATTGAAATATAAAGTGCTAAAAAAAATATTCTATTTGAATATTTTAAATAATGATCCCCAAAACCAGTTTTCTTCAGCTTTAAGCATTGTTTCCAGCGTTTTATCTACATTTTTTGCAAGTTTATTGATATCGCTTACAGACTTGCTGAAAGTTTGATATTCAGGATCTTTTTCATCGCCCTTTACGGTTGCCAATTCGTCCAGCACCTTAATGATCGGATCAAGTTCCCTTTTACGGCGTTCCTTTGCCACCTGTCTTGCAATATACCACGTATCCTTATTGGCGTAGAAATATTCCTTACGCTCTCCTGCCTTTAATTGTTTCTCAATTAATCCCCAGCTCATCAGGTCCCGCAAAGTCATGTTTGCATTACCCCGGGAGATACTTAAGGTTTCCATCACCTCTTCTGTTGTCATTGCTTCGGGTGAAATCAGTAACAAAGCATGGATCTGTGCCATAGTCCGGTTTATGCCCCATTCTGAACCTAACTTACCCCACGATTCAATAAATTTTGCTTTCCCTTCTGCTAATTCCATGTACAAATATACTAAACTTATTAAACTTTCAAAATATATTGAAAGTTTAATAAACCGTATAATATTTTCTTTTTCACTCACTCACTCACTCACTTAAACACCGACATTATGCTGAGTAATTAGAAATACTATATAGATACTCATCCAGCACTGTTCCATCTTTCACAATAGACGATTTCAAAACGGCTTCTAACTTATAACCTGTTTTTTCCAATACTTTCATTGATGCAACATTATTTTCAAATACTCCTGCAAAAACCCTCAAAAGTTTTAACTCCTTAAAAGCATAGCTGGTTAATAGCTCTGCCGCTTTTGTCGCAAAACCTTTATGCCAGTAAGGTTCTCCAATCCAATAGCCGATCTCTCCGTTAATTTTATGAATATCCTGCTGCGGCACAATACTTCCAATACCCACAAAAATATCATCATTAAAAATTCCGAAAGTATGACCGAATACACCCTTACCTGCCAGTTCAATAAAATCTACAGCATCAGCCAAAGTATAAGGATGCGGGAATACATCCCGGAGATTCTTTGCAATAGCAGGATTATCAGCAAGCTGCCGGAGAACTGTAACAGGAATTAAACTGGTGTTTTTCAGGAAGACCATATACTTTATATCAGTTTTACAATAGAGAATTATAACCTGCAAACGTAAAGAGCTTTTACAAAAAAATGTAAAAATATTATTTGTAATTCAATTCAGACCATAATGTTACAAAAATGATCCTCTAAACAATTTAAAAATCACGCATTTTTATGAAGTGAAAAAAAACATGTCCCTTCTGGAATTTTATGACTACCTGAAAATTGGTCGGCCCAATGTGGTTGTACCGGGTTCAGTAGCGAATGCCCAGGGCGGACATTTTGATGTTTTTCAACGTATAGGCGCTTGTTCGCTGAATACAGCCCCCTATATCAGGAAAGATTTTTACAAAATCACTTTAATGATAGGTAAAGGAGTGCTTAATTATCCGAAACAAAGGATCGTTGTAGACGGACCTGCGCTGATTATCAATAATCCCGTAACCCCATACTCCTGGGAAACTACAGCCTCTTACCAGTCCGGATATTTCTGCCTGTTTACAGAAAACTTTCTTCGTGTACGCAATGAGCCTTTTAAAGATTCGCTGCTGGCAAAGATCCATGATGTGCCTGTACTATTGCTGGATGAAACGCAAGTGAAAGAAGTGTCGCTGCTGTTTGAAAAAATGATGGCGTTAAAAGATGACGATTACCCTTATAAAAATGATCTGCTCCAGAGTTATGTAAAATTGCTGATCCATGAGGCCTTAAAAATGCAGCCACGGGATACCAGCAGTAAATTTATTAATGCCTCTACCCGGATATCCAATTTGTTCTTTGAATTACTGGAGAGCCAGTTCCCTATAAACTCTACACAAAGCATAATCGAACTGCGCACGGCTAATGATTTTGCCGCAAGGCTGAATATCCATGTCAACCATTTGAACCATGCGGTAAAAGAGCTTACCGGAAGAACTACTTCAGAACATATTTCAGCACGCATCGCTGATGAAGCTATTGCGCTCCTCCGTCACACCGAATGGAATATTTCCGAAATCGGCTATTGCCTTGGGTTCGAATACCCTGCTAATTTTAATATTTTCTTTAAACGCCAGACTATGGCGTCACCAAAATCTTTCCGCCAATTACGGGTTTTGTCTAATGTGGGTTAGGGTTACCACCTTGTACTTCTAGAAAGAATCGGTAACTTGACCTCATCATGGCTACAGTTGCACTCAACAGTTCTAAAGGAAAATGGATTATGGTTTCGGCCATCCTGGCTTCTGCCATGGCGTTTATCGACGGCACAGCTCTCAATGTGGTTTTACCAGCGCTGCAACGCAGTTTAGATGCTACGGGGAGCGACCTGTTCTGGATTTTAAATGCTTACTTGTTAATGCTGGCTTCGCTGATCCTGATTGGCGGAGCAATCGGCGACCGGCTCGGGCGCAAAAAGATATTCATGCTTGGGATCGCTATTTTTATCTGCGGATCAGCAGCTTGCGGATTCGCTGCGAATGTAACACATCTGGTAGTATTCAGATTATTACAGGGAATTGGCGGCGCCTTGATGATCCCCGGAAGTCTGTCGCTGATCTCATCCTCAATTGATGAAAAACAAAGAGGAAAAGCAATCGGTACCTGGTCGGCCTTTACCACGGTAGTCACCATGGGCGGTCCGGTTCTGGGTGGCGCATTAGCGGATGCGGGATTGTGGCGTTATATTTTTTTCATCAATATTCCGATTGGCATCACCGCATTGCTGATGCTCACTTTCCGTGTAGATGAAATCAAAGATGAAGATAACCCTACACATCAACTTGATTTTCCTGGTGCCATAACCATTGTCCTGGCCCTTGCAGCACTTACATTCGGCTTCCTGCGAATCCCTGAAGCCGGCTTTGGTCACCCCCAGGCCTATGGATCACTTTTAGGCGGGTTATTTTTACTATGCCTGTTTATCTACATAGAACTTAAGAGCAGCAACCCAATGATGCCGCTTAGTTTATTTGCCAATGCAACATTTAGTGGCACCAACCTGCTCACCTTCTTTTTGTATGCAGGTCTTGGGGCCGGGATGCTGTTTCTTTCGCTTAACCTGGTACAGGTACAAGGGTACAGTCAGCTCCAATCAGGTTTAACATTTCTGCCTTTTACGCTGCTGATGATTCTCATTGCAAGGTTCGCAGGAAAATTAGCTGATAAACATGGTCCGAGGTTATTCCTGATCGCCGGTCCCGCCACAGCTGGAACAGGATTACTCCTACTGTCTTTTGTAGGACAAACCAATGGTCCTGCGGAATATTTCAGTACGTTTTTCCCGGGCATCCTCGTTTTTGGATTAGGTATGGCATTTACCGTGGCACCGCTGACCACAGCGGTGATGAGTGCGGTGCCCGACCATTTTTCGGGTACTGCATCCGGAATAAATAATGCCGTGACACGGATAGCGAATGTATTTGCTAATGCTATTTTCGGTGCACTGGCCGTATTGCTGTTTTCTGCCGCACTAAACAGTCAGGTAAAAAAGATAGAATTAACACCGGCAGAGCGTACCGCAGTGATGTACCAGGCCGGAAACCTTGGCGATGCAAAACCACCGGCAGGGTTAAGTAAACCTGTTTCAGTTACTATTGAAAGGACCTACCGTACGAGCTTTATTCATGCCTATAGTGTCATTATGCGCATCTCCGGAATCTTAGGGTTTTCAGGTGCGCTGATGGCGGTACTTTTTATCCGAACCAAAAGCCTGAAGGACGAAAAGGTTTAACATTTACCCGTGGATCGCTTCTTTGTTGCCATAACTCTGGATCAGTTCGCCTTCAAAATCCAGCCATTCCTTCCATCGTTTATCTACATCAACGTCGATAGTATATTTACGGGCAAAATTTAAAAATGTAGTATAATGTCCAGCTTCAGACACCATAAGTTCATGGTAAAACTTAGCCAGTTCCTGATCTTTAATATTCAGGGAAAGCACACGGAAACGTTCACAACTTCTCGCTTCGATCATCGCGGCAAATAAAAGCCTGTCTATAAAAGCAGTATTCCTGCTTCCGTCTTTTACACTGAATTTTACCAGGCGGCCTACATAATCATCCTTGCGTTCACGGCCAAGGGTATACCCACGTTGTTTAATGATCTCAACAACCATCTGGAAGTGCTGCATTTCCTCAATTGCAATCGCAGTTAATTCTTCCACAAGATCTATGTATTCAGAATTATTTGTGATTAAGGTAATTGCGTTAGTTGCTGCTTTTTGCTCACACCAGGCATGATCCGTGAGGATCGCCTCTAAATTTGATTCAGCAATATTTGCCCAGCGCGGGTCTGTCAATAATTTTAATCCTAGCATCCGTTTACAATAAATTCTATGATGCAAATTTAACAATAATCATAAGGTTAAAACCTGAAAAATGGGAAGTCATTAAAATTTGTGTCTTAAAAACCTCTATTTTGTGTAAATTTTAAAAATGGACAGCAAGAGGGTATTGATTATAGGATTAGTTTGGCCGGAACCGGTATCTTCCGCAGCAGGCACAAGAATGATTCAGCTCATCAACATCTTCCTTTCTGCGTATTACGAGGTTTATTTCGCATCTGCTGCATCAAAGAGTGAATTTAGTTACAACCTGCAAAGTATGGGTGTTACAGAACAGCAGATTCAGTTAAATGACAGCAGTTTTAATCTTTTTTTAAAAGAGATCAACCCCGACATGCTACTGTTCGACCGGTACATGACTGAAGAGCAATATGGCTGGCGGGTACAGCAGGAATGTCCCGGCGCACTGCGGATTTTAGATACTGAAGACCTGCATTTCTTACGTTATGCCAGACATGAAGCGATTAAAACCGGCTGTGCGCTAAATGTATATACAGACACCGCCAAACGGGAAATTGCAGCAATTTTACGGTGTGACCTGTCCTTAATCATTTCAGAAGCTGAGATGGATGTCCTGAAACATCAGTTCCATATTGATCCTTCCCTCATTTATTACCTCCCTTTCCTGGAAGATGAACTGACGGAACATACTATCAGCCAGTGGAAAACTTTTGAAGACCGGGAAGGATTTGTCTTTATCGGTAATTATCTGCACGAGCCTAACTGGCATACACTCCAGTACCTGAAAACCAAAATATGGCCGGTACTCAGGAAATTACAGCCAGATGCCAGTTTGCATATTTACGGCGCATATCCTTCACAAAAAGTTACCCAGTTACATCACAGTAAAGAAAGATTCCTCGTTCATGGCCGCGCCAAAGATGCAAGAACAGCCATTGCAGCACACAGGGTTCTGTTAGCGCCAATCCAGTTTGGGGCAGGGGTAAAAGGAAAGTTCATTGACGCAATGCAGACCGGCACTCCGTCAGTAACCACGACCGTTGGCGCCGAGGCGATGTCCGGAGGTATGGATTGGAATGGCGTAATCGAAGATGATCCGGAGACCTTTGCACAACGGGCTGCGATACTGTATCAAGAGAAAAATCAGTGGTTAAAAGCACAGCAAAACGGGATCAATATCCTCAATCAACGTTACGGAAAAGCGATTTTCGCTAACTTATTTCTGCAGCAAATACAAGCTTTAGCTTCGAATCTGACTCCTCACAGGAACCGTAATTTTATCGGTCAGGTCCTGCAGCACCATACCACAAACAGTACAAAATACATGTCATTATGGATCGAAGAAAAAAACAGAAAGTCATAAATTAGTCCTCTATTTTAGAATGGTGTTTAGTGTCTTTCATTGTAGTGTATAACACCAGCGAAATCAGGATACAAAAAGTAACATACCAGAAGAAATAGCTTTCATGACCAATATTTTTGAACCATAGCGCCAGGTATTCTGCTGTTCCGCCAAATATCGCTACAGTCAGCGCATAAGGTAGTCCAACACCCAAAGCCCGGATATGGGCAGGGAACAGTTCGGCTTTCACTACAGCATTAATACTGGTGTACCCGCTTACAATAATCAGTGCGGCTATCATCAATACAAAAATGAATGCATCACTGGTAGCTGAAGATAAGGTAGTTAAGATCGGATAAGTACACAACGTACCCAGCACCCCAAAAGCTATCAGTAAAGGTTTTCTTCCGATCTTATCAGATAATAAGCCAAATAACGGCTGCATAATTGCAAATATCAATAGTGAAGCGAATGACAGGATCGTAGATTTTTCTTTGCTTAAATGAACGGTGTTCACTAAAAACTTCTGCATGTAAGTACTGAATGTATAAAATGCGATTGTACCGCCCAGCGTTAAGCCTACTACTGTTAATAATTCCCGTGGATATTTCAGTAATGCCGCTAAACCTCTTTTCTCCTCATCGCCTGATTTGTTGGCTTTAAAAGCAGCGGTTTCATCAATATGACGACGTAAATATAGGGCGATGAAAGAAAGGATTGCCCCGATAAAAAAAGGGATCCTCCAGCCCCAGTCGTGCAACTCTTCTGAAGTCAGCAGCCAGTTTTGTAAAATCAGCTGGATACCTAAAGCCAGCAGTTGTCCTCCGATTAAGGTAACATATTGAAAGCTCGAATAGAAGCCACGACGTTTTTTCGTGGCCATTTCGCTTAGATACGTGGCAGAGGTACCATACTCCCCGCCGGTACTTAAACCCTGGATCAGCCTTGCGAAAAGTAACAGCAAAGGCGCAGCAATACCGATCTGTTTATAACCGGGAGTTAACCCGATAATCAAAGACCCGATCGCCATAACCAGTACAGAAAGTGCCATTGATTGTTTACGGCCATGTTTATCAGCTATTGTTCCGAATAACCAACCCCCGATAGGCCGCATCAGAAATCCTACAGCGAAAATACCTGCGGTATCTAATAGCTGAGCATTGGGACTGCTGTTCGGAAAAAAAATGGGGGAAAAATACAATGCGAAAGCAGAATAGCTGTACCAGTCGTACCACTCAACCAGGTTTCCGATAGAACCGCCAAAAATAGATTTTAATCGGTAACGGGTATCTTTAGCTTGTTCTTCCTGCGTAGGAGCTGTACTTTCTTGCATATTGATCTGATAGGCCGCCAATATAGAAACTAAAACAAAGAATAAAGATTAACTGGCGAATTTCGCAAGAGTGCTGACTGATGGCCGCAATAGATATTTGAGGCTTTTCCAACCAGGTCTGGATCTCTATTCTTGTCCTGTCTTCAAAATAAACGGAACATGCCAACAGGCACAGCCCCATTCCTATCAGACATCAGTGTTTTAGTAACCTGGATTCAGAGGTACCAGATTGGTCTATTTGTGATGTCTGGATATCTTGATGTATAGATATATCAATATCCCATAACTATTAAACGTTTTACATTCAAAATTAATCTTCCTCATTATCAGCAAATAAACTTGCAAAGTACAGTTCAAAACTTACATAAAGACATACAGATATCTCCATATCAAAATATCTTACTATCATTGCATCCTTGTATATAGATATATTGACATGAAGATTATTGCTGTGATAAACCATAAAGGCGGTACCGGAAAAACAACCTCTACGCTGAATATCGGGGCTGGATTAGCACGTTTAAAGAAGAAAACCCTGTTAATCGATATTGACCCTCAGTCGAACCTTACGGAGGGCTTAGGCTTGAGGGATGTGAAAGTGTCAATTTATGACAGTATCAAAGACGATGTTGCCTTGCCAATAGAAACGCTTTCCGAATACCTTGATATCGTTCCTTCTTCATTAGATTTACTGGGAGCGGAAATAGAACTGGTTTCAAGATTAGGACGGGAAACTATTCTCAAAAGATTACTGAAAGCCGTTGCCGGTAAATATGATTATGTACTGATCGACTGTGCCCCTGCCCTGGGAATGCTGACAGTGAACGCACTTGTTGCCGCAGATACGGTAATGATCCCGCTCGAAGCCGAATATTTTGCGTACAGGGGGATTGACCGCCTAATTTCGATCATATCTGATGTCAGGACCCATTATAATGAGAACCTGGTGATCGGCGGTGTTTTCATCACAAAAATTAACCCCCGCAGAGTTATTACCGAACAAATCACTGGCAGTATCAAAAAATATTTCAGTGATAAATTATTCGATACTTCGATCAGGATCAACGTGGCCCTGGTAGAAGCGCAGTTAAAAGGAGTAGATGTGTTTGAATACGCTCCCGCATCTAATGGTGCTGTGGATTATGCAAACTTGGTAGATGAAATCTTAGTTAAAATATAAATTATGGCAAAGAAAAACCTTGGAGATATAGAGGACAATAACAAAAATTTAGGCGGTGTATCCGCACTGTTCAATTCTCCCTCAAAAGAAAATGCAAGTGCGGGGAAACAGGTCACTAAAGCGGATGATGAAACGGTAACCTACCCGCTGCGGATGAAAAAAAGTTCGTTAAAAGCATTAAAAATTTTGGGCGCACAGAAAGGGATTACGGTGAAAGAATTGATTTTATCCGTGATTGAAAAGGAATACGATTTATAAATCCTGATCATGTTATGAGCTGGAATAAAACCGCCAGAAACGTTTTTATCATCTTTTTGCTGATTATCCAGGCAATTTTTGTATTTGCCATTTTTAATGAGAGCGCCGAATCGCCTGTCATTGCAGCGCTGATCATTATTCTTTGTATCCTCGTTCTGATTACCTACTTGAAAGGTGAAATCCATCATGAAGACCATGCGTATGAACATGTATTTGTAGCATTGTGGATTCCGGCAGGGGCACTGACTTCTTTCTACCTCAATCACCTGCTAAAACTGGGACCGGTATTATCTGCGGCGACAGTAGGTACGCTGGCATCCTACTTACCTCATATCAAAAAAAGTTCACACTATCTCCGCCAGCTGCCTGCTGCGATTTATTGCGGAGCATTCATAGGCATGTCGAGCACCGGGGTGGCACCCGACTTTCTGTTTATCATTACTGCGAGTTTCTTCACTGCAGTGTTGCTTATACTATCTAAAAACTTGTTTGCAGGTGTAGGCGGGAAGTTAGGCACACTGGCGTTCGCAGGAGTAGTGATTACTTCATTTTTATATTTTCTGATAGCGTCCTATGCATAACCTGCTCCTGCTTATTACGATTAGCTTTTTGAGCGCAACGATCACGTTTTACGTGAATGAGGAACTCAAACAGGGGCCTGTTCGTTCTTCCGCACTGCTTTCCCTTATCGTAGGCAGCTATTTTTACTTTTTTCCGGATACAATGGATCCCTACCTGGTAAAAAGTATACCCGTTGTATTTATAGGCGCTTCATTTGTAGGTATGGTATCCGCAAGGTTATTATCCAGTTATCTGCTGATAGGTATAGGCGGGATACTTTTCTGCATAATCTATCTGCACACCAGTAACTTTTTCAACGGATATGGCGGGGCGTTAGGCACTTCAGCCGCAATCTCTCTCCTTGCGGTACTCAGCATTCCTATAATAGGTAAAAACAGAAAATTAACAAATGGAATGATCCAGCTCAGGAGAGTTTTATTTAAACCCGGAAAAAAATCCTAGCTGCCGTTTATCCTGTTTTTCAATTTCCTGAAACTCATCAGAGTTACCATAAATTGATCAGGATTTTTCATAAAAAAAGACCGATAGCTCTGGCTATCGGTCTTTTAAATTGTTGTTAAATCCAGTGCTTATTTAGAATTCATAGCCGCAATACTTTTTAAGTGGCTTTTTAGCAAGGGTAAAATTTTATTGGCGTAATTTTTCAACTCTTTATCAGTCGAAGAACCAGCAGCTTCATACAAACGGATTTGCTGCTCCTGGTCTTGCGTAAGAATCCTCAGGAAAACTGTTTCAAATTCTTCACCTGCGATAGAAGACAATTGTTTTACTTTATCATTTCCTTCCTGGCTAAGCCCGAGAGAATCCATACTCACGCTTTTAGCTGCTGCCAGTTTTTTAAGCGCTGCGTTTGCATCTTCTGTATCTTTTAAAACAACAGCAGAAAGTGCTTTAACATAACCGTTCTCTGCTTTTTGAAGCGCCATTTTAGTAAATTGCACATCGGCGGCAATACGTGCGGACATCTGCTGAATAAATAAGTCGGGCCTGTCCTTAGATGGTATTTTCGCCGATTCATCAGCTATTGATTCTCCCGCAACGCCCGGGGCAGTCTGCTTTTCCGTTACCACGCTATCAGTAATAGGCGCTCCGGTTAAACTTCTGCCTGAAGCGATATTCGAAGCACTGCCTGATGCAGGTGTTACCGGACCAGATGCGCTGGAAGCCGTGCGCACTCCGGAGCAAGAGGTAATTATTGAGGCGGTCAGCACCAGGGCTGCTGCAATGTTCAGATTTTTCATATTACTATCTTTGGTTAATCAGTATTATTTATTATGTGATTCGCATAGCCGATCACATCAATATATCATACAACGTCCTGTTATAACACGTTCTGCTCCAAACTGTTTTTTATCTTATGCTGACGATAGGCGTTGTACAGACCGACATCTTATGACAACAGGCCCAACACCCTCCAAATAACTACATAAATTACTGATGCAAAACTACTTAGAACAGACAGCACATCACCTGCCCTTACCAGGCTTTTATTTTTCTTATCTTTGAATTTCGCTGACAGCACATTATTAGTTCTTATGTTTAAAAATTATATTCTTTTCGTAATTCTGTCACTTTTTACCCTGGTGGTCAGCGGTCAGGTCCTTAGAAAAAACACGCTCGAAGTTCCGAAATATACCGAGACAGACATCAATGCTTTAAAAAATCAGCTATCATCAGCAAAAGCGGATACGGCCAGGGTATGGTTGTTGTATAAAATTGGCGTAGTTTACTGGTACCGCCGTTCAAGTACCTTTAATGACCTCGACAGCTGTGCGTATTTCGTCAGTCAAGCCAGAGACGCAAGTACGCTGCTGCAGTTTCAGGCAGGCTTTGAAGAGTCGTCATTTTTACTTTGCAGAAGCTACGTCGAGCTGGACAAACTAAACGAAGCGATCAAACTGATTGAAAGCGTCCCGCCCACAGAACAGATTAGAATGCAGCTGGTTATAGGAGAACACTATTTATATCTGCCGGGCAGCCTGAAAGGTAATGTCGATAAAGCACGTATCTACTTATTCCAGGCACTGCGGCAGGCAATGGCCATATCCTCCTTACACTGGACACAGGAGGCACAGATTGCTATCGGAAAATATTACTTTGCTGCACACCAGCTGGATAATGGGGTGAGCTACTTTATGAAAGTAATAAATTATTACAAACAGAAAGGTATAAAAGGCCAGGAAGCACATTGGTGGTCAGATTTGGCCCGTTACATCCCGTCCGACTCAGCTTTTGTCCTACGCAGTTATAGAAACGCTTTAAATCTTTACCGGCAGATCCCTGATCATTATAACGAAGCCGCCACTATAGCTGATATAGCCAATATACATGCTTTTTATCAAAACCTCAACATTGCACAGGAGCTGTTTCTCCAATCCATCTCCCTGCTTAAAAAAGCGAAAATTAAAAAATTATATTCCTACTACTATAAGTTAGCCGACGTATATCAGCGTAAAGGAGATTACAGTCAGGCACTCTCCTATTATCTTTTAGCCCTCAGGAATATGGAAGAGCTGAAGGATGAAAGAATGAAGGGTGTAGTCTATTTCGGCATTGGAGAAATATATAAAGGCCAGGGCCAGGCAGATAAAAGCCTGAAGTACTATAATCTGTCAATGCAACAGCTAAGCCATACGGGCTCATACCTGATATATTATCTTGCTAAAAATATTACCG
>Ga0247813_10002571_pt1 | contig 12300 bp, 10 predicted proteins | sample UWRJL169409C1_FD_180719 | JGI IMG/M metagenome (GOLD analysis project Ga0247813, IMG submission 180719) | Plant litter microbial communities from Arlington Agricultural Research Station in Wisconsin, United States - UWRJ-L169-409C-1 | ecosystem: Environmental > Terrestrial > Plant litter >... | reverse complement strand
TGATAAAAATCAAATCTTTTTTTCAGGAGCTAATCCCGTTTTCATAAAAATATTTTCGTCGAGTTTGTCATCCCGAGGAACGAGGGATCTCCGCAAGAAACTCCGTAAGCATGGTTTTCAATCGTTGTCGAGCTGCTAATGGAGATCCCTCGTTCCTCGGGATGACAAAAAATGAGCAAAGAAAAACTTAAAAAACAAGAACCTTTGCGACGCTGCGGGATTAAATGATAATGTAAAGTAAAATTTTAATATGAACTTATATCACTTATACGGTTCAAAAAAATTAAATCAAGCAAATCACAAAGCTCGTTTTATCTTCGTCGGTTTGGTAGCTCAAGTAACCGCCGTGTGCTTCGATGATGTTTTTAGAAAGTGTAAGACCAATGCCGGCGCCATCTTTTCTGGTGGTGAAAAACGGGAGAAAGACTTTTTCTCTAATCTCGGCATCGATGCCTTTTCCGTTGTCTGAAATAGCAATAAAAAAGCGATTATTTTCGGTATAACTGGACAAGAACATTTTCTTTTCTGTCTTTTCCTTTAGGGCATAAACACTGTTTGTTATTAGATTAATAATCACTTGTTCGATCTGATTTTTATCAATCAAAATAGATCTTGGACTACTGATTTCGTTTACCATTTCTATATTTTCCGCTTTCAAAATTGGACTCATGATGCGCATACAATCCTCTAAAAGTAAATTTATTGGCGTCATTTGTTTTGTTGGAGTTGGGAGCATGGCCAGCTTTCGGTAATTTTCTACAAATACCTGCAAATGGTCACTTCGATTGATAATGGTCGAAATACTGCTTTTGATATCGTCGAAATCATCTTCTTCGAGTTTTTCCTGATCGACAATCTGAAGTAAATTCTGCGAAAGCGCACGAATTGGGGTTAAGGAATTCATCAATTCATGCGAAATAATTTTCATTAAATTAATCCAGGCTTCTTTTTCTTTTTTCTCAATAACGCGCTGAATACTGTCTAACAAAATAATGAAATATTCCTTTTCATAAGTCTTTGTAGAGGATGTCTGCAATACAAATGTCTGTACATCCTGTTCTTCTATTTTTATCGAAATTGCCGATTTCAACTCTGTAAATGCTGTTTTTTCAATCTCATTACAAAGTGATGGCAAATAATTTTTAAGATATTTCCAATGACTCACTTTGGGTACTTTAAACAAACCTGAAAAGCAATCATTCATTAAAAAAATACTCCAGTCTTCGTTTTCTTTTTCGAGAATCAAAGTGGCCGTGTCTATATTATTCAATATCGACTGGTAAACCATTTCTTTCGAAGTCTGTTCTTGTTGTTGGTATTTTAAAGTATTGTATAAAAGATATAAGTTGCTAAATTTCTGTTCTTTTTTCTCTTGCGGAAAATTGGTCGAAAAATCTTTCTGCAAAATGGAGAGCAATATTTTATCATAAAATAAAGAGTGATTTTTGATATAAAAATACATCTCGCACAACAGTAAGAATATAAAAAAACCTACCAAAATTGCATTGTAGTAAAGCGTTTTATAAATCAGAAAAACACAAAAGAAAAAGGGCATCATAATAAAGAGAACCCTTATAAACAAAGCATTATAGAATTTCCAGTTTTTCATTATTGTTTTTTTTATTGCCACAGATTAAAAGATTAGAAATGATTTTTTTACTCTCGCAGATTTTGCAGATATAGCAGATTAAATACAATAAATTTTATCTGCAAAATCTGCGACAGATCAATTTTAAGAATCACTTTAATCCTTTAATCTGTGGCAAAACTATTTTTCGTTTTAAGAGTTCTTTAAATCGTATTTCTCGATTCTTCTATACAAGGCTGCCCTTGACAAACCTAATTCTTCGGCTGTTTTACTGATGTTTCCGTTGTATTTGAAGAGTGTTTTTTCGATCGCACTTTTTTCCATTTCAGATAAAGGATTCTCGTCATTTTCCTGAATTTCTTCGAAATCTAAAATATCCAGATTCGTTACAGAAATGGTATTGTTATCTGCCAAAATCAAAGCGCGCTCTATTTTATTTTCCAATTCACGAATGTTTCCTTTCCAGGGATATTTTTCAAGATATGGCGCTACATTATCATCAAAATGCCAGTTTTCCTGATTGTATTTTTCGGCAATCTTATCCAGGATAAAATGTGCCATCGGAACGATATCATCTTTTCGTTCGCGTAACGAAGGCAAATGAATTTCCATTGTATTGATGCGATATAGTAAATCTTCGCGGAATGTTTTATTTTTTACCTCAGCTTTTATATCACTATTTGTAGCTGCAATAACCCGAACATTCAAAGGTCTTGCCTTACTTTCTCCTAAACGGGTAACGGTTTTGGTTTGCAAAACGTGCAATAGTTTCGATTGTAAATGCAACGGAATATTCCCAATTTCATCCAGAAAAATCGTACCGCCAGAAGCTATTTCAAATCTGCCTGCAGTATCTGTTTTGGCATCTGTAAAAGCGCCTTTTGCATAACCAAAAAGTTCACTTTCAAATAAATTATCGCTCAAAGATCCTAAATCAACATGCACAAATGGCTGTGCTTTACGTTCTGAATTGAGATGAATAAATTCTGCAAAAACATATTTACCGGTTCCGTTTTCGCCCAAAATCAAAACATTAGCATCTGTTCTGGCCACTCTTTCGGCAATAGAATAAGCTTGTTTAATTTTAAGAGAATTGCCAACAAAATAGTTTTTTGCCGGTTTTTCTTCTACCACTTTTTTGCTGTTTTTTCTACTTTCGGCGACAGCCTTATCTATTGTTTCGAGTAATTTTTCGTTATTCCACGGTTTTAAAACATAATCAAAAGCACCAATTTTTATTCCTTCAACAGCGGTATCAATTTTACCAAAAGCCGTCATTAAAATCACGACAGTTTGTGGCGAAAGTGTTTTAATTTCTTTGAGCCAATGAATACCTTCGCGCCCGTCTTCAAAACCAATTCGGTAATTCATATCTAATAAAACTACATTTATTTCATTTTCGCTTAAAATAGAAATGATTTTTTTAGGACTATTTTCCGTAAAAATGGTTTCAAAATGCTTTTTGAGAATCATTTTTGCCGAAAAAAGGATTTCTTCCTGGTCGTCAACGATTAATATTTGAGCTTGTTTCTTTCGCATGATGTCTTTTTTTGTTCGATAATGAACGGTCAACTGTTCATTATCGAACAGTTGGTTTTTTGAATGATTTCTAAAGCCTCTTTAAAATCAATGCTTTACAAATAATAAATTTTATGGCACAGTATTTACCTATTGGTAATCAGTAAATTATTAAAGAAATGGACAAAATAATTCCTCGTAAAAATAGAAAATTTAGATATCTCACAATAGCAATTGGAGTTTTTTTAGTTTTGGCAACAATCGTGTTTTTTTCGTTTAACACTAAAAGAAGTTTAAATGTAAAAGCAGAAGAACTAAGTATCCAGAAAGTTGAAAAAGCCTTTTTTGAAGATTTTGTTGTTTTTCAGGCCAAAGTAGAACCTTTGAACGTGATGCTTGTGAATGTTACCGAAGGAGGATCTGTAAAAGAGATTTTTGTCGAAAACGGTGCCATGGTTACAAAGGGCCAATCGCTGGCACGTTTGTACAATCCTAATACCGAATTGAATTACCTGACTCAGGAAACGGCAATTATTGAACAAATCAACAACTTGAATACCGGAAAACTAAACATTAGAAATCAGGAATTAAACTTAAACAAAGATTTGGTTTTAATCGAACACGATTATAATGATGCCAAAAGATTGTATGATATGAATGCCCGATTGTATGAAAAAGAGGTGATTTCGAAAAATGACTGGAATACGTTTAAGGAAAGTTTACGTTTTCAGGAAGAACGCAAAAGAACGATTCAGCAAAGTATTCAAAAAGAAAAACAAACCAATAAAATTCAGATTTCTCAAATCAATCATTCGATTCAGACTATGGAAAAAAGTCTGGATATTTTGAGAAACAATAAAAAGAATTTCCTGATTACAGCTCCTGAATCCGGCCGATTAACTTCGTTTCAGCCTGTTTTAGGAAAAACATTTCAGGCCGGAGAAAGCATCGGAAAAATAGATTCTAAACAAGGTTATAAACTTACTGCTGATGTAGATGAATTTTATCTTGAAAAAATACGCGAAGGATTGAAAGGACAGGTAGAATTTAAAGGAAAAAACCTCGAAGTTTTAGTAACCAAAGTAATCCCGGAAGTAAAAGGCGGACATTTTATCGTAGAACTGGCTTTTACCTCTAAAGAAGATATTACATTACAAGACGGACTTAGTTTTGGTGTGAAATTAATTTTATCCGAGAAAAACACAACTCTTGTACTTCAAAAAGGAAGTTTTAATCAGGATACAGGTGGAAAATGGATTTTTGTCGTAAAAGGTAATAAAGCAGTAAGAAGAAATATAAAATTAGGCAGAGAAAACCCTTCGTATTATGAAATTCTGGAAGGTTTAAAAGAAGGCGAATCTGTGGTTACTTCATCTTATTCTGATTATAAAGACATCGAAGAGTTGTCGATTAGTACTCAGTAACGGTTTTCAGTCGCAGTTTTCAGTCGCAGTCGCAGTTTACAATTAATAATTCACAATTAATAATTAAAAAGTTTCAATCATCAATCAAAAAATAATCAATAACAACTAAAATCAAAACTATGATAACAATTCAAAATTTAACCAAAGTTTTTAGAACAGAAGAAGTAGAAACTTCCGCTTTAAGCGGTATTTCTTTAGAAATAAAAAAAGGGGATTTTCTAACTATCATGGGACCTTCTGGTTGCGGAAAATCGACTTTACTTAATATCATTGGTCTTTTAGACAGTGCTTCCGGCGGAAGTTATAAATTGTTAGATCAGGAAATGGTGGGCCTAAAAGAGAAAGGACGAGCTGTTGTTCGTAAAGAAAATATTGGTTTTATTTTCCAGAACTTCAACCTGATCGATGAACTTTCGGTTTATGACAATATCGAATTGCCTTTGCTTTATAACAACGTAAAAGCATCCGAAAGAAAGCAAAAAATCGAAGCGATCGCAGAGAAATTAAATATCTCACACCGATTAAAACATTATCCGCAACAACTTTCCGGAGGACAACAACAAAGAGTTGCGGTTGCAAGAGCTTTGGTAAACGATCCTAAAATCATTTTGGCCGATGAGCCAACCGGTAATCTGGATAGTAAAAATGGTAATGAAGTGATGGAACTTTTAACGGATCTGCATGCTAAAGGCGCCACTATTTTGATGGTTACACACTCTGATTATGATGCTTCATTTTCGCAAAGAACGATTCACATGAAAGATGGTGTTATATTTTCTGAAAAATTAAATCAGAGAAATGTTGATGTTTTTATGGACGCTAAATAATTTTAAAATGATAAAATTTATTGTAACGGCAATCTTAATCCTGGTGGGATTTGTTTGCAAGATATTGGCAACAATATAAAAATCCGGCAGGTTCAAGAAACCTGCTGGACTACATTAAAAAGCAACTGTAATAACTATAAAAAAACTATCATGATTTTTAACTGGTTTAAAATATTTATATATCATTTGAAGCAAAACAAACTGTTTTCGTTTTTGAATGTCATGGGATTAAGCATTGGGATCGCCGGAGTAATTTTTGCTATTTTATATTGGAATAATGAGCACGCATACGATCGATGGAATCCGGAAAAAGAAAACGTATATCAGGTTCTCAATGTAATTGGGGCAACGGGCGATACCTGGGCAACAAGTTCTATACCTTTTGGAAACACCTGCAAAGCTACAATTCCTGAAATTGAGCAAATTTGCTTTTTATATAATTGGTACTATGAATCTGTAATAAAATATAAAAACAAGAAATTAATAGATAAAAAAATAACCGTATCTGATAATAACTTTTTTGATTTTTTTCCTTTTCCAATAATCAAGGGTTCTAAAAAAGACATCTTAAAAGAGAAAAACAGTGTCGCCATTTCAGAAGAGCAGGCAACGTTACTTTTTAACAATGAAGATCCTATTGGCAAGTCTATTACTTATGAAAATGAATCTTATACTGTAAAAGCCGTTTATCGTATTATAAAACCCTCTTCTATTGAACCTAACTATGTTTTTGGAGGAGCTGTTCGTGATTACGATCTTAATCAATGGGGGAATTTTAATTATGGATTGATGGTTAAAATCAAAAAAGGTGTAGATCCTGCCCTGGTTTTAAAAAAGATGCATAATGTAAATTATGTCAACAGAACTTTAAAAGATGCTAAAGAAAGCGGTCAGACGGTTGAACAGTATATCAAAGAAAATGGCGAAATCAAAATCATTCTGGACCAGCTGAAAAACCTGCGCCTTTATGGCACCAAATCCTCCGGAACATCTACTCCGGAAGGAAAAGGAAACTTACAGCTTCTTTATATTATGGCCGGGTTATCTGTTTTAATTTTAGTTTTATCATTAGTAAACTACATTAATCTTGCCACTGCTTCAGCAATAAAACGTGCAAAAGAAGTTGGTGTTCGTAAAATTGTCGGGGCATCAAAAAAACAAATTATTGCCCAGTTCATATTTGAGACTGCTATAATTGTTATTCTTGCCATTCTGTTTGCTTTAGCAATAGTCGAGCTCTCACTGCCGCACTACAATACCTTTTTAAAGAAAACTTTGACTATGAATGGTGGTGAATTTTATCTGCAGCTCGTTTTGATTTTTGGATTAGTAATCATTCTTGCAGGTATATTTCCTGCCGTTTATATCTCAAATTTTGAAACTTTAAAGGTTTTAAAAGGAAATTTCTCCAGAAGCAAAAGCGGTATCTGGATTCGAAATTCGATGCTTATTTTTCAGTTTGGTATAGCGGCATTTTTTATCATCGGGGCGCTAATTGTAAACTCACAGGTTGATTATATGACCAACAAGGAGCTTGGTTTTAGCGGTGATCAGGTCATTAGAATTCCGTTTAACTATAATGATAGCAAACAAAAAGCTGCTAAATATATGTTACTGAAACAGGAAATTAAAAAGTATTCAGGTGTTCAGGATGTTTCTACTTTTGCCGGTTCATTTGGCAATAGCACGAGCTCGAGTTCAGGATTAACTCATAATAGTATTTTTGTTCAGCCCCGAAATGTCGAAATGGATTTTGGTTTTCTGGAGATGATGAAAATTAAAATTGTTGAGGGACGTGATCTTTCTCCACAATTTGCTTCTGATACTATTGATAATTGGCTGATAAATGAAACTCTTGTTAAAAAGCTAAAACTTAAAAATCCGATAAATACCATCATATCTTCGGGCTGGGGAAATGACAAAGGAAACATGAAATTTAAAGTTGTGGGCGTGGTAAAAGATTTTCATATTACTGGCTTAAAAGATAAAGTACCTCCTATGGTTTTCATTAATCTTAAAACTTTAAAATGGAATAACTTTAGTAATGTTTTTGTAAAAGTCTCGCCCAACAATTTGCCCGAAACACTGGAGAAATTAAAAAAGTACTGGGAGAAAAATGTAAATCCTGACTATCCTTTTTTCTATGAGTTTGTAAACAAAGGATTTGCAAAAACGTATCAGGAACAAGTAAAACAAAAGGATTTGTTTTTTATTCTAAATCTTGTAGTAATTATTATTGCCGTTTTTGGATTATTTGCTTTGGCTTCTTTCTCGATGGAAAGAAGACTTAAAGAAATTGCGATTAGAAAAACACTGGGCGCAGAAACTGATGCTTTGCTAAAAGAACTTTCAAAACAATATATTGGTTTTTGTTTGATGGGATTTGTAATTGGTATTGTACCGGCTTACATTTTACTTCAAAAATGGCTCGAAGATTTTGCCTTTAGAATCAATATTTCATTTGTTCCGTTTAGTATTGCTTTGATTTCTTTACTGGTATTAACTTTGATTATTGTTTTAACCAAAGCCTACCAGGTAACCAAAATAGATATCCTGAAATATTTAAAATACGAATAAGCTTGTAGACCATTTTTTTTTAAGAAACCCGCCAAATTATTAAAGTTTGGCGGGTTTCTTTTTATTTTGAAACTACAGTGTCTGAATATAATAGTTTATCTAATTGCGGATCTCTGTCGTATACATCGGGATAAAAACCAATTTCCCCTTCCTCACTTACCCAGGCTGTAAAATAACCTATGTAAATAGGGATTTTGTTTTTGAGCATACAAGTGGTTTCTTTTTCGCCGCTCATTGCCTGATCTATTTTATCAACAGGCCAATCCGGATTGTTTTTTAAAATAGCAAGTGCCAGACCTTTCGCTTCTTTTACATTAATACAGCCATGGCTAAAAATACGTTTCTCGAATTCAAACAAACTTTTGGCCGGTGTATCATGCAAGTAAATATCATTAGGATTTGGAAACATAAATTTTACCAATCCCAAAGAATTTTTAGGTCCCGGTTTTTGTCTCACATTTCCTCCGTTCCACTCCATATTATGATCGGCGAGATAGTTTTTGTCTTCTGCTATTTTTGATTTTAATTCGTTTTTAATGATACTCTGCGGAACATACCAATAGGGGCTAAACACAATTCTGTCTATATTACCACTAAAAATTACAGTTTCGGTCATTCTGGTGCCAACAAAAACATCCGACACCAATTCGTACTTGCCATTTTTAACATACACCAGTTTAAACGACGGAATATTGACCATAACATATTCGCTTGCCTGTGCCAATTGTGCCGGTATCCATCGGCAACGTTCCATGTTGAGCATTATTGTTTTTATACGATTACCAACAGGTTCATTCATTTGATTGATGTGGTCTATGGTAAGGGTATAATTAAGTTTAAGTCCGTATCTTTTTTTATATTTTAAAATCCCTGCCATCATCTCTTCGTCATACACATCTCTTTTAGAATCTTGCGGCAAATCTCCCACTACAAACAAACGTTCCCTGATTTGTTTTACAGCAACTCCACTATCAAAAGGCTTTAAATCTTTATAATTGGCAACGTCAATATCAATCTTTTTCCATTGATTATTTTTCTCGATCGCTTTGTATTTTTTCAACATTGCTTTAAGTTTATAATATTGTCCGAATAAAAGATTTTCATCCTTATTTAAACGGCCAGGATCAACCATAAGAGAGTCTAATATTTTTGAATACGAAATACTTTTGGCAGGTAAAAACCATCCAATTTTTTTTAAAGTTGCGGGATCAACACCAGAATAAACATTACTGGCATAAAACACATACATATTAGATAACAAAAGTTCTGTGTCTATCTGAGGTAAATCTTCTGTCACATTTTCATTAAAAACATCATCTACCAAATCCATATAAGGCATAGTTGCCTTGATACCCTGATCGTTTAGCAGGCGAACTTTATGATATAATAATGCTCCAAATTCGCTAACACTTTTATCGTCGTACCAAAGCAATTTGTATTCTTTCTTTTTATAAAGATCCTGAACATCACTTTGGTATTTTTTGAGTTTGGGATATTTTTTATAAAACTGATTAATTGATTCAGCGTCAACAGTAGCTTTTGAAACATATTTGGTAAATGCAGGAACATTTTCAAATTCGGACCTTGTGTCTTTTATTAGGGTCTCACTGGCCGTAGATTGAAAAAAAGACATTAAAAAACTAACTACAATAATTACAGATACAGAAGTAAAGTTTCGCATATTTTTAGATTTAAATTAGAAAAGAAATTCTATTCAAAAAATACCGAAACCCCATATTTTATCCAAAAACAAGCTTTCACATACTTTTCAAACAATGGCAATCCTAAATTTGGGTACTCAAATATAGCTAAGATTATTGACATTTTGGTCTTCAATTTTTTAAAATTCAACTTAAAAAATTTTGTTATTCCTTTAAAAAAACATTTTTAATACACGAGTTTAAGTGAAATTTTCATTTCAATTCTCTTGTAAGAAAGCAAATACAAACCATCAGAATCATTTTGACTAATCTCTATATCAATAAATACAATTTAAAAGGGTTTGAATCCGAACATAATCTGTTATCTTTGTAGTCTGAAATCAGTTTAAATAAACACAATGCACAAATTGATTTCTTTCAATAGAAAACAGTAGATTAAAATGAAATTAGATAGAAAAGAAATTCTTAAAGCTCTAGAGACAATCACTATAGCCGGAGAAGGAAAAAATATGGTTGAAAGTGGTGCTGTTGCCAATGTCATTACTTTTGGTGATGAAGTTGTGGTAGATTTACTTTTACACACACCAGCAATGCACATTAAAAAAAGAGCCGAAGATGATATCAAAAAAACAATTCTTGAATTGGTATCTCCTGAAGCAAAAATAAAAGTAAACATTAAAGTTGAAGCCAAGGAAAATCCTAACGAAATAAAAGGAAAGGCGATTCCGGGAATCAAAAATATTATTGCCGTTGCTTCTGGTAAAGGTGGTGTTGGAAAATCGACTGTTACTGCAAATCTTGCTGTAACGCTTGCTAAAATGGGTTTTAATGTTGGAATTCTAGATGCCGATATTTACGGACCATCGATGCCAATTATGTTTGATGTTGAAAACGAAAAACCAATTTCGATAAACGTTGACGGAAAATCAAAAATGAAACCTGTTGAAAGTTATGATATTAAAATACTTTCTATTGGTTTCTTTACAGCTCCAAGTCAGGCCGTTATCTGGAGAGGTCCAATGGCTGCAAAAGCATTGAACCAAATGATTTTTGATGCTGATTGGGGAGAATTAGACTTTATGTTGATTGACTTACCTCCGGGAACAGGAGATATTCATCTTTCGATCATGCAATCATTACCTATTACTGGTGCTGTTGTAGTAAGTACGCCGCAAGCTGTGGCTCTTGCCGATGCTAAAAAAGGAGTGGCTATGTTTATGCAGGACAATATCAATGTTCCTGTTTTGGGAATTATCGAAAATATGGCGTACTTTACACCAGAAGAATTACCTGACAATAAATACTATATTTTTGGACAAGAAGGTGCGAAAAACCTGGCTGCAGATCTAGATGTTCCGTTTTTAGGCGAAGTACCAATTGTACAATCTATTCGTGAAGCAGGAGATTACGGTCGCCCTGCAGCAATGCAAACAGCATCAACAATAGAAACTGTTTTTGAGGAAATCACCAGAAATGTTGTACAGGAAACAGTAAACAGAAATGATACTTTACCTGCAACAGAAGCCATTAAAATTACAACTATGGCAGGTTGTTCAGCAGTAAAAAAATAATTAGATAATTAAGATAAAAATTAGAAAGTGAGATCATGAGCATAAGACAATTCTCTAATTGATACATATCTCATTATCTAATTCTCTAATTGACACATTAAATATTATGACAACAGAAGAATTAACAAACAACGTATTATTAGCTCTGGACGAAATCAGACCTTTTTTAAATTCTGACGGAGGAGACATTACGCTAATTTCTATAGACGACGACAAACATGTCAAAGTTCGTCTTGAAGGAGCATGTATTAGCTGTAGTGTAAACCAAATGACGCTAAAAGCAGGAGTTGAAACAACAATAAAAAAATACGCCCCACAAATAGAAACTGTGGTAAATATAATGTAACAAAACGTTATTTTTCCTGTCTTTTTAAATCTGAGCGATTAACAAGAATATTAGTTCTTAAAGCACTTTGATTTGTGATTTAAAAAAAACACAACATAAATAAAGCTATTTATTGCGGATTTAGCAAAAAACAACGTAAAGATTTAAGAGTTTTTGTTAAGGAATTGTTACATATTTAACTTAAATTTGTCACATAACCCCAAAATCTTAAATTTATGAAGAATTATTACGCTTTATTTTTGTTGCTATTTTTTGTTTCTGTGAATTATGCACAGCAGACCACGCAAACACTAATTGTTGACAAAGCCTGGTTAAACGAATCAGAAGAATGGTCAGACTTTAAATACTCAGGTCAGATTATATTTTCGACTAACGCAAGTGATGAAGAAGGAAGTCTACGAATTGGAAATTATGATTTCTTATACGATTTCTGCAATGGAAAAGCTAAATTTGCAAACAAAGCAACTTATAGTGCAGCACAATTTGCGCATCCGAGAAAAGTATCTGTTACAACAGACAAACAAGGAGTAATGAATTCGACTTATGAAGGCACTCTGATCTTTCAATCAGATAAAGATTATTATTCTATAATTGCCTTTGTTACTATACTAGAAAAAAACGGAAATATCCTTGGCGTAAAAATGCGCCCTAAAGAGGGAAGCAAAAAAGAATACGCATTTAGTTTAAAAAATAGTTAACGTAATTAGGGATTTTTTCACGTTATAAAATCCTAACCAGTAAAATTCCAAATAATTAAAATGGATGTATTAATAAAGATTAAAGATCGA
>Ga0247813_10002570_pt1 | contig 12306 bp, 9 predicted proteins | sample UWRJL169409C1_FD_180719 | JGI IMG/M metagenome (GOLD analysis project Ga0247813, IMG submission 180719) | Plant litter microbial communities from Arlington Agricultural Research Station in Wisconsin, United States - UWRJ-L169-409C-1 | ecosystem: Environmental > Terrestrial > Plant litter >... | reverse complement strand
CCGGTCCTCATTGAAAGGCGTCGGCACGGCAATGATGAAGGCGTCCGCTTCGGGCGTCTCGGTTGTTGCCGTCAACCGGCCCATGGCGACAGCTCCGCTGACTGCCACGGCAAGATCCGGTTCAACGAAAGGGACTTCGCCGCGCGACAACGCAGCCACGGTAGCGTGATTGATATCGACACCGATGACGTCGATCCCACGGGTTGCGATTGCAACGGCAGTGGGCAAGCCAATGTAACCCATTCCCAATATGGCCAGGCGGCCCTTGAATATTTCAGTCATCAGCAAGACTCCGAACTTTTGTGCTGGTGGCGATGGAACCGCCCGGTATGGCATCCGAAACCGGACCTGGCATGAAGGCACGGGCCGGATTGATCATTTCGCGCGCGGTGAGCTGCACGAAACTGGTGTTGGTTTTCAAATAGCGCCACCATAGCCGGCGCGGCTCCTGCAGCAGTCTAAAGGCCCATTCCAGGCCTGCCTTCTGCCAGGCAATCGGTGCACGCCGGGTAAGGCCGGCCATGATGTCAAACGAGCCGCCCACACCGTGCAGCACAGGAACGTTCAGCGACGCGCCATAGGAGCCCAGGAATATTTCCTTCTTGGGTGAGGTCATGCCGAGAAACAGCATATCTGCGCCGGAATCGCGAATATCGGCTGCTATCTGGGCTGTTTCGGCTGCTTCATAATATCCATGATGGCTGTAGGCGATCCGCAGGCCTGGGAAGCGTTGAAGAATGACCCGTTGCATTTCCGCCAGCACATCCGGCTTGGCGCCCAGGAGCGCGATCGACCGGTCGTCACGATGGGCCAGGAACAGCAGGCGCGTGAAGATATCAATGCCGGCGACCCGTTCCGGCAAAGGCCGCCCGAGCAATTTACTCGCCCACACCACGGACTGTCCATCGGCCAGCAACAGATCACATTCCATCAGCGATTGGCGCAAGAGCGGGTTCCTGCGCAATTCAACGATCTTGGCGGCGTTGAGCACACCAAGCAGCACACGGCTGCGCGTCGCAAGCGCCGCGCGGCAGCGGTCGATCACGTCATCCATGCGCATGGCATCCATATACATCCCAAAGAGCAGCTGGCGTTGCCGGTACATATCAATTCTCCTTGAAATGGGGGGGCGTATCCCCGGCCAGCCCTGGCGCGAGCGCCGCAACCGCGCCGCCACCAAGCCACGCATACATCAGCCATCCCAGCTCATAGGGACGGCATTCATAATCCACGGTGGTCGGCGGGAAGAGCATCTCAATTCCAGGGGCGTGGAGGCCGGGAACCAGGGCAGTCGTCACCGCCGATATCGCTCTCACCGCCTTGCGCGGCTCGCGGCGAGCCACCTTGCGCCAGATCACACCCTTTTCGGGAACAACGAGTGTTGCCGGCACCTCCGGATGGTTCTCCAGCCACTGCATGCCTTTGATGATGGCTTTCGAATAGTCGGTGCCGCCGGCTTCCCGCAGGTCAAACAAGGCCATGGGCGCCATGGCGTGCTGGTGAACGCTATAGACCGGATAACCTTCGACCACGCCACCGCTGCGGGCATCATAGTGCCACCACCACTGGCCGGCGGGGCCCTGCAATGCGCAAATACGTTCGGCACAGGCTTCCGCAGCGGACAACGCTTGCGCATTTGGCTCTGCCGCATGAAGGCGGGCGAGGGCCTGGATGGTATAGACCTGGTCGGCAAAACATCCGACATGGGCACGCAGGCGGCCGCTTGCCGATGCCGGCAAGTTATGAGGCAACAGTCCTGTCGACGATAGTCCCGACATCAATCGCGTCGTGGCAAGCGCGACGACACTGCGCGTGTCTGCGAGATGGCGGGCTGCCAAAGCCGCGGTGAGCGCCCAGGCGCACTGGACCGTTTCGATCGGTGCACTGGATGCAAGCCGTAAACCGAGATGCTTGAACAAGGCCGGAGCGTAAAAACGGCCGGCCTCTGCGGCAGCCCAGGCGGCCAGTGCAACCGCTCCGGTATCCAATGACTTTTCGGCGCGCACAGCGCATGTCCGTGCCAGATCGGCTGCCGTGCTCCCGGCGAGGATCTGTTGTTGCGTTGAGGTGCCGGTATAGGAGAGCCCCAGAGCAACGATTGCCGCGTAACGAAGGCTGTCTCCTTCGAGTTGCTCGGACCAACGCGAATTTTCCCGCACCGCGCGAAGGGTATGACCGAACACCCCGCCATTGTGCATACGCGGCAGACCGCGTTCGGCAATGTCCAAGTACCAGTCGGCCTGGACACGCGTTGAACGGGAGACCGCTTCCATGGCATCGAGCCTGTTGTGCACGTCTACGTCTGCGGAACCCACTCCAGGAGGCCGATGCCGGTGTCCGTTCCTGTCTGACACAGCATGTTGGGTTCGTGCGGGCAATGACTGCTGAAAATCAATCGGCATGAAAGCTCCTGGTGCCTTGCCGTTTCCGTGAAAAGGCGGTTGATCAAAGGTCGGGCGAGCTCGTTTCAGTAATTCATAAATCTCGATCGTCGAATTCTGCCATATGCTAGAAAATCCCCACAGATACGCCAGCGCACTCAAAGACTTATGAGATCCATATCCGGCATGTCGCCGATGGTAGCGGTATGCGCCGATAGGATGAGCCGAGCCGGGCACAGTCACCTTTCCGGCTTAGTGGTCGAGCGCAACGGGACTGAAGCTACGTCTCTCTGCAGTCTTTCAGCATGTCCCGTTTTCCGGCATGGATTGCGGACATCCCCTTATCGGCAGGCCGCTGAATATGAGAGCGCGACATGGACGCATCCGTAAAAAAGAGAAAAACGCCCAACGGTAGCGGCACGATTGGCAAACCGCCGCTAGCCGTGGTCACCGTTGCCTACAACAGCGCTTCCGTGCTCGCTGGCCTGCTCGATTCGCTGTCGGCCGGACTTGAGGGCATCGCAGAGTATGAAGTGATCGTCGTCGATAACGACTCTCATGACACCTCCGTTGCGCTGGCGCTTGCCCATCCCATCGGCGCAAGAGTTATTCGAACGGGACGCAATGGTGGCTATTCCGCTGGTATCAATGCGGCGGTGGCGACAATTGATACCAGGGCAGACCTGCTCGTTCTCAATCCGGATATTCGTCTGCTGCCGGGGGCTATCCGCAACCTGTACACCGGTTTGAACGGTGCGTCCGCTGGCATTGCGGTACCACAGGTGCGGGGCGAGGACGGTTCCATTTCGAAATCCATCCGCCGCGAGCCCTCGGTCGTGACCGCATGGTCGGAAGCACTCGTGGGTGGAAGGCTGGCGGCACAGATGGGGCTTGGAGAGCTCGTCGACAGTCCGTTGCTCTATCGGGATGGCGGAGCAATCGAATGGGCAACCGGTGCGATCCTTCTTGTCTCCGCAAAAGCCCGACGCATTGTCGGTGACTGGGACGAAAGCTTTTTCCTGTACAGCGAGGAGGTCGATTACTGCCACCGCGTTCGAGCTGCAGGTCTTGACGTGCGTTACATTCCTGTGTCCCAGGCCGTCCACATAGGCGGGGACTATCACAGCAGTGACTTCCTGACTGCTCTCATGACAGCCAACCGCATTGTCTATCATCGCCGTCACCACGGGATTGTTTCAACCGCTTTGTTCCGTCTTGGCATTGCCGTTGGTGAACTGATGCGCTTGGCAATCGGATCGGGGCATCGCTCCTCACTGAGCGCGGCCTTGGGCCTCTGGCGCGGCCGCTGACCGATAACGGCCCAAGCCCAACATCCTACGCCAAGGACTTCGATCGGCGAATCATGCCGACGGATGTTCGGCGCTTGCTGCCCTTTGTGCCAACCTGCTACTCCTTTTGGATGGCCGGAGGAGGCATAAACAGGTTGCGCCATCAACTACAGATTATCCTGGGTTGCCAGGAATTAATTTTCAAAACTTTTTTTTCTTAAACCGCGCACTTTGCCTCTCCCAGCTGAATCCGATGCCTCATGGCCGGATTTTTTCAAATCATTTCAGCGAATTACCCATACTGCAGGTTGTGTCATCGCCGACTGTTGTAAATAGCCCATGAAGATTTGTATTTCTCTCAAGCGGCAAAAAATCATCAAATATTTCAAAATGAAGCCGATCCCAAAGCTTTTTGTGGCGATAGTAGGGCCAGAATCAGGCATGCTGCCCAAATAAGCATAGAGGATTTCGTTCCATTGCACCCATTCTGAAGTTGCATTACTCATCCCTATTGTAGGTCATGCTTACCAATAAGGCGGTGGCGGATCTGCAACAGGCAAACTTGAATTGGGGTTCAAGGGCTGAGGAGAAAGGCAATAGCACAGTGGCAAGAACAGTATTCAACGCAAGCAACGGTGGTTTTTTGACAGAGAAATACAATGGGGGAAATCCTCTGGGGGTTATCGATCAAGACACGGCGAGCCAATCGAATGAGGCAACGGTTCCATCCAGAGTCACGCTGCAAGACGCCTTCGAAACTGCTGATCATAGTGTGACGCAAGGTTTTGGCACGCATAATGCACGCCATAGTGATTGGGCCTCCGACCATCGGTCGTTCACATCAAAATACACATCGTCGGGCACGGTTGCCGACGCTGGAGCCGTCGACAGTGGCCGTGCCGGCCTCTCCCATGCTGGCACCGACAACAGCCAATCCACGGTTACCCCTACCGACACGGCGCTCAACACCCCGGCTGACGAGAGCACTCAACCTGCTGAAGCACCAGTTGCAGCGGCAAGCTTGCTGAGCACACCGGCAACTGCGGCCGCCGTACCTGCCGTGAGTGCAGCCGTGCTGGCATCTGGCTATCCGGATGAGAACAGCACCGGCGTCAAGGCTGGCGCTGCGATGACCAAGTACAACGGCACTCTCCATATCACGACGGACAATGCGGTCATCAGCAATATGGAAGTGACCGGCGATATCATTATTGACGCAAAGAACGTCACGCTGAGCAACATCAAGCTGATTTCCGGTACCCCGTATCACGCCCTCAGGGTGATGGACGATGCGACCGGATTTACGCTGCAGGACAGCGAAATCGATGGACGCGGGACGACGGGAAATGCCATCTACGGCTTCGGCACCTTCCTGCGCAACGACCTTCACGATGTCGAAAATGGCATGAATGTCTGGGGCCCGGCCCTTGTCCAGGGCAACTACATTCACAATCTGCGCAACACGGAATCGGATCCGCATTACGACGGCATTCAGATGACGAGCGGCAAGAACATCGATATCATCGGCAACACCATTATCAACGATCACGACCAGACCGCAGCGATCGGCATGGGCAATACGTTCGGCGATCTGTCCGACATCAAAATCGACGGAAATCGCCTGGTCGGCGGTGGATATACCATCTACCTTGACGGACGCAAAGGTGGAGGAACCGTCGACGACGCTTCAATCCAGATCACCAACAATCAGATCGGCGGCGGCAAATGGGGCGATTACGCCCTCTATGATGAAAAGCCGGTCCTGCACGGCAATACCGGTCTGGATACGCTCCCGGAAACCCAGCCACCGGCAACGATCCCACCAGTCGTCATCCCGCCAGTGATCATCCCGCCAGTGATCACCCCGCCGGAAGAAACGCAGCCGGAAACGAAGCCACCTGTCAGTTCGACCGAGCATATCGGCACGGCAGGCGATGACACAATGCCTGTCTCCGGCAAAACCAATGCGGGTGCCGAAACCTACAAGGGCCTCGCAGGAAACGATCTGATCAAGGGCGGTGCCGGTGCCGACATCATCGACGGCGGTAACGGGTCAGATACTGCAAGCTATGCCGGATCTGCGGCTGTGAATGTCAACCTCGAGACAGGCGCTGCTTCCGGGGGACATGCCACAGGCGACAAGCTGGTCAGCATCGAGAACCTGTTGGGCTCCAGCGACAACGATACCCTCACCGGCAACAGCGGTAACAACGTGCTGAACGGTGGCGCGGGTGCCGACAAGCTTGATGGCGGCGCGGGGTCAGATACCGCGTCCTACTTCGGAGCCACTTCTGGCGTAACGGCGAGCCTCTCCTGGACCTCGATCAATACCGGCGATGCCAAGGGCGACACCTATGTGTCGATCGAAAATCTGTCCGGCTCTACCTCTGCCGATAAGCTTTACGGCAACAGCGGCGACAACAAACTCGCTGGCGATGCTGGAGACGACCTGCTGAGTGGCGGTCGCGGCAATGACGTGCTCGACGGCGGTACGGGGAACGACACCCTCCGTGGCGGCCGCGGTGCCGATGATCTGACCGGTGGTGCTGGAGCAGATACCTTTGTCTTCAAAAGCACCTGGGAAACGACGGTAAGCTCGGCTGGCCGCGATACGATCCATGATTTCTCGGGTGCCAGCGGTGACCGGATTGATCTGGCGGCGATAGATGGCGACACGGCGGTTTCCGGCAACCAGGCGTTTACGTTTATCGGAACATCTGGCTTCACCGGCAAGGCCGGCGAGCTGAACTACAGCACCCAGGGTGCGGATACCTATGTGTATGGCGACACCAATGGAGACAAAAAGGCCGATTTCGCCATCCATCTGGATGACGCAGTCACACTGTCGAAAGACTATTTCCTACTGTAGCAGGCAGGGCCGCGAAGGCCGCCCAAACGCTGCACTATCGGTTCAAAACCTACCAAGGGCGGCGGCGACGCCGCCCTTGACGTTTCTGATCGCCGCTTTCGATATTTCGTGACATTGGATGAAACGTAACGCGTCGGCGTTCGCAATCTCGATGAGAACAGCATTGTTATCCCCGGGCATGAGCCCGGGCGACACGATAATCATGGCCGAAGATACAGGGAAACTGACAGCGTTGCCGGCGCGCCGATGGCGCATCCCTGCACAGCATGACCCGGTAAAATATATCAAAAACCGCGATCGCGCCGCCGCCGCTGCAATAGGGCGAAACACGAGTGCCGCGACAATGGTCGCCAACCCAAAAATGTGCTCAAGGATCCAGAGGCGTGCAGTGCACGGCTTGGACACAGACTGTCCTTACACAGCAGCAGCCTTGCTCTTACGCCACAACGCCTTGAGGTGGCGAGCCCACTTTGACTGCGCCACGAATTTGCGCGCTCGGTTGTTAACGATTAAAACAAGAGAATGCGCGCTCATCAACAACACGGGCCACGGTCGCGCCGAGATCAGCAACACCTCGCGCTCCAGCCGAGTTTCATGGCCGAAGGCGGACTTGTATTCAGCCTCTCCCTCGCCAAAATCAAGACGCGAAATACTCGGATCTGCACACAAATCCTCGATCATTCGCAACATGGTGAAACGTCCAACCGAGTCCTTGGCGAAATCTGGGTCGAACCCCGGTGTTCCCACTAAGAAGGTCTCGCCATACGCCATTCCCGTCCAGAAGGACACCGGGCGGCCGTCTAGGTACAAAATCCAGGTGCGGTGCCACCCCTTGGCCAGTCCGAGCTTGATGAGCGCCCGTTCCATCGGAGCGTTCGAAAATGCGACGCCAAGGCCGCCCTGATATGAGCAAGACGCAATTGTCTGCATATCCCGGCAGAGTTCGTCGATCTCTTCCGGTTGTGTGAAAACGCGAAACTGTATGCGATTTTCGAAGTCTCTTCGCAGCGTTCGATCATACCGTCGCAACTTGTTGCGGGTTTTTGGAGAGCGAACTTTCAAAAACTCGTCAAACGAGCTTGGAATATCGGCGACCCATCGGCGCGAAGCGGGTTGACCAGGGCTACGCAGGAGCGGTGTCGTCGATGAAAGGGCCGCCGCGTAGCGGTCTCCCATCACGTCGACATTGCGCATAAGGACAATATCGGCTCGCCCTTGCCTGAGCGACTGGCAAAGACTATCGAAAGCCAGGTCCTCATCCGCCCGGTTGCGCGATCCCATAATGCCATCGAACGATACGATCAGTGCTCTTACCGTTACATGGCCCAAAACACTGTAGCCGAGGCGAAGTGGCAAAGTCAGCTTTTGCAGACGTGCAACGACCAACAAGTCACGTTCGGATGCGCGTCGAATATGCAGCACATGGGGCTCTATGACCTGATGGTCATTGGCGACAACAGTCATAAAATAATCAATGTCTGAATCGATGTCGGTAATAGCGAAAGAGCTCCAGACGCCTCTGAGAGCCGCGACCTCCTGCAGGCTCGTCGCTATACTTAGCGTCACGGCATCCGGTCGAGCAGCGGTTTGCAGGGTCTCAGACAGAGCGTACACGGACAACACCTCCGGTGCTAACAACAGGAATGCTTGGCACGGAGGTTATCCGACAATCTTGCCAGGTGCTATCTGCGCCGCGGTCTCGAACGATGTACGTTTGTTCGGCAATAAGGCTTAGATGGCGCCCGAACTTCACCACGTTCGCCGCGACAATCTGGAATTCTTGGCGTTCACCGGTTTGCTGATCCAACACCGGGCCGGACGGGCCAGATGTCTTCAATCTGCAGCTTGCCGTTGGCCCGACCCTACCTCAAGCTCCTGTAGACAGCAGCCGAGACGGGGAGGTCCAAACGCTCGAGAAAATCCTCCTGGTCGAGCAACGATGCCAGGACTGGACTGCAGTAGACGATGTAGACGTCGAACCCACCGTTTCGAAGCGACGCTTTCAGGTTTTGCAGAACGCGACTGAGGACCGCCTCTCCGAATGGGTTGTACAAGAAAACGACCGTGTTCTCCGGGGGGAAGGTATAGGCCGCAGCATCCGAGCAAAGCGACATAAGGTTTTTACATTTTTGTTTCGGACTTCTGTACCGACGAATGTTCTCGGCGGCGACGCAATGGAGTTGTTCCGAAAACTCGATCCCTAAAACGCGCTTGAATGGGTACTCGGAGGCGACGAGAAGGGATCGCCCTTTCCCGGAGCCAAGATCAACATATGAAAACTCTCTAGGGTCAATCGGCAATGCGTCAATGGCCGTGCGCAACGGCATGGCCCCTATCGCTTGATAGCGTGTCCCTTCGCTGCGGTATGGGCTGGAAATGTCGAGCTTCCACAACGGTACAATCTCTTCTGTATCCGTGCCAAACTCCCCATCGAATGTGTCTTGCGTGCGCGTGCGTCGTCTCTGATAGGAGGAATGAAATTTATGCAAGAGCAGACGCGACACCTCCATTGCTCCGTCGCGGCGTAGCTTATAGGTCAGCGTCGAAAAGAGTGCCGACAATTTTCTCCCCGTCAATGTGCGCACAAGGCCTCCCTCCTATAACTTTTCTCAAATCTCGGGCTGGTAACAGAGTGTATTTGCTGTCGATCCAAACTCCACGCATGAATGCCGGACCTTGATTGTGGCCTCTACGGTCGTTTTCTTGCCGGCTGCCGCTGGAAAGAAGCCGGTCTACGTTCAGTCGCCGTTGCCTCACGCCGCCCGGTTTGCGCTATCTTTGGTCCAGCGGCCCGCGAACTGGATCGCAGTTGAGCGATCCGGCGCGTTCCGGTGGCCGGGTTTCCAGCTGCCCGCGCATCCAGCATCCACAGCCCGCTGCCCAGCAGAAACAAGAAGAGGACATAGGTTGAATTCCAGAAATGCACGGTCCATCCCACCAGGAAAAACCCGCACATCGTAACCAGATAGCCTGTCCGGTACTGCTCCAATCTTTCATCCAGGCCTTTCAAGAATCCGACGCCCAAGACCGGAAGAAGAAATGTAAGAAGCATCAGTATTGCCGCGGGTATACCGTAATAGACCGCATGAATGAGCCAGAACATGTCTATACTGCTGGGCATCCAGCTTGGACGCTCCCACCTGTTCAGTCCGACACCGAAAAATGGGTGATTGAGAGCGGATTGCGACCCGAACGTCCATATCAGGATGCGGAAATAGGCCGATTGTGCGTCAAATGAAAATGCACTGAGAAAGATGTTCGGGACCGACCGTTTAGCGACCATCGAAATGAGTATCCACATCGCCAACACGATGCCCCCGAGCAATCGCCAACGATACTCTAACCTGCGCAGCAGCCAGTTCCAAACGAGAAGCAACAACTGTGCCGCAAGTGCAGTGATTGGACCAGCCGACAAACTGAGAAACGCTGTTGCACCGACGATCCCGGTTCTAAACCACCGCCTGCCGGCTTTCTCACCGTGGCCCAGAACCAGGTGCACCAACGCCAGAATACTGCCGCAAACCACACCAAAAAGGATTGGGTGTTCCAGGACGCTTTGGACGCGGCGCAAGCCCCATCGAGGCTCATTTCCGATGATCGGAGTGACCGGTAGGATGTGAGACAACGATTCGAGCAGCACATTGTGGTTAGTGACTGTTTCCACAACCGCGAAGGGAAAAAGGATCAGAACGATCAGGAACAACTGACGGATGGCGTCATGGAAATGCTCTGCGCTGCGAATGTAGCATCTCGCAATGAAATAGGCGCCGGCTGTCTCGACCAGTTGAATACCAGCTTGCTCGATGCTGCCTTCAAGGCCGTGATTGACCGCCAAGCTGACGAAGCACCAAAAACAGTAGAGAAGAAGCGTGATGTCGGCGATCCTGATCCGCCCCGCCCTGCCGGTGATCCAAAGGAAGAGACACGGTAAGACCATGATGAGGAGGACCAGTCGGTAGGGCGGCACAGTCAGCGGGCCGATATGCCAGGAAAAAGGCAAAAACAGCGATACAAGGAGAACGCGCACCGGCCATGCAAGCCCTGTCCGCTCACCGAAATCGACTTGCCTCTGACCGCCGAGCGTATTTTGCTGCGTCCTCGACTGTGCAGCGGTGCGGATAGCAGCCTCGCTCACTACGCTACCCCCATCCGAAAGGATAGGACATTGCCTGCTTTGGCGTGGCTTCCCATGCAGTTGCCTTTCTGCCTATTGTTTCACATGTTGGGAGGCTCTTCGTACCGATCTAAAAATCTGTTGAAGGTAGCGAGCCCTTTGTGAATTCCGCAGTTTTTGATGAAGCGAAACTACAGGTGTGCAAGGCATACCGGAAGCCGATCTTCCGCCGTACCTCACGAGGACCTCTATGAAAGCGAACGTATCCGTCATACTCCCAACGTTCAATCGCACGCGCAGCCTTGCCGCAGCAATGATGAGCGTCCTTATCCAATCGTATGAGGACCTCGAATTGATCGTCGTGGATGACGGCTCCTCGGAAGATGTCGAGGGGCTCGTCCGCAGCATCCGCGATGAGCGGGTCAGATATGTCAGGCGCGCCAGGAATGGCGGCGCCGCCGCCGCTCGCAACACAGGGCTCGCCGAAGCACAGGGAAATTTCATTGCCTTTCAAGACAGCGATGACATTTGGTTGCCGGGGAAACTGATGAGGCAAGTCGGTCTTTTCTCGACCCTTCCCGATCATGTCGGCGTCGTCACCGGGGCAAAGATCATCTATGGCCGTGATGCTTCTTTCAATTACGGTCCGGCCAAGGTGGCCTATGCACCTTTACCTGACGGGCGGCTGAAGATCGACGAGGATCAACTCGATCACCTTTTGTCAGAGAACCGTATCAGTTTGCAAAATACCCTTTTTCGGCGGGGCTGCCTTCCCGGCACGACTTGGTTTGATACCTGCGCCCGTGCCAACGAAGATTGGGAGTTTGCCATTAGGCTTGTTCAGCACACGACCGTCTACGAAGACATCGAACCGGTTGTCTTGGGGTTCATTTCGAAGGACAGCATATCCTCTGATTTTCGCAAGCAGGCCATTGGCATGTTGCGGATATTGAGGAAGAACAAAGCCGTTCTTTCTGTCAGGAAAAGACAAAAATCCAGCATGCTGATCGGACTGGCGATGGCTCTTTATAAATTGGGCAAAAAACGCTGGTCGGGCGCCTTCCTGATGGCTGCATTGAGGGAGCATCCCGCTCATGTCGGAATGGTCATGGGCTTCATTCTTAGAAAGGCCCGTGGTGCTTTCGTCAGTCAAAAAAGACATAGCCTGCCGCAGGTTACCCCCAAAATAGCTGGGTGAGAGATCGGTACCTTGGCATTTTTGCGTCGATACGAGTTTGATCTTCAGCGGTGCCTGAACGCGTGTATCAGGCCCCTTGGAGTTCCGGTCGCGCTGGTGCTGGCGCTGACGTTCATGGGTGAAGCAAAGGTGTCACGCGGCGCTGGGATGAATGATCCAGTCGGTCCGGGAAGTGCTCGCCTTATCCAGCACAAAGGCACTCTCCATATCACGACGGACAATGCGGTCATCAGCAATATGGAAGTGACCGGCGATATCATTATTGACGCGAAGAACGTCACGCTGAGCAACATCAAGCTGATTTCCGGTACCCCGTATCACGCCCTCATGGTGATGGACGATGCGACCGGATTTACGTTGCAGGACAGCGAAATCGACGGCCGCGGGACGACGGGAAATGCCATCTACGGCTTCGGCACCTTCCTGCGCAACGACCTTCACGATGTCGAAAATGG
>Ga0247813_10002568_pt1 | contig 12308 bp, 18 predicted proteins | sample UWRJL169409C1_FD_180719 | JGI IMG/M metagenome (GOLD analysis project Ga0247813, IMG submission 180719) | Plant litter microbial communities from Arlington Agricultural Research Station in Wisconsin, United States - UWRJ-L169-409C-1 | ecosystem: Environmental > Terrestrial > Plant litter >... | reverse complement strand
ATAGTATTGTGCATATCCATCTCTAAACTCTATTGCCGAACCATCTGCATTATGCAATCTATTACGTTCATCACGAGTGATTTTAGACGGCATATTGGACACGATACAGTAACCATTTAATTGAACCATATCATAAATTCCACTGGTTAAAATGCTTTTAAACTCATTGAAGCCACCATGATTGATCACGCCAATTTGGGTGAAGAAATCGTAAAAGGACACCCAGCCGAAGTCGCGGATACTACCATGAGCAGCGAAGCTGCTGAAATTTATTTTTTGAGCCCCGACTTGATCCCTGACTTGATCCCCGACGTGATCCCTGACTTGATCCCCGACTTGATCCCAGACTTGAGCCCAGACTTGATCCCCGACTTGATCCCAGACTTGATCCCCGACTTGATCCCCGACTTGAGCCCTGACTTGATCCCAGACTTGATCCCCGACTTGATCCCTGACTTGAGCCCAGACTTGAGCCCTGACTTGAGCCCAGACTTGAGCCCCGACTTGATCCCAGACTTGATCCCTGACTTGAGCCCCGACTTGAGCCCCGACTTGATCCCTGACTTGATCCCAGACTTGATCCCTGACTTGAGCCCAGACTTGATCCCCGACTTGATCCCAGACTTGAGCTTTTGAAAAAATTTGAGGCAAAGCCTCATTTAACTGTTTGATGTAATGCACGGCGTACTGAGCCGCCATCGGACTTTCCATGTGTACTATGATTGGTCCTTTTCTATTGGTTAGACCATACAACCAGTCGATACCAATTTTTGCTTTACCTCTATCAACCGAGTGTTTACAAGAGTTGATGTAGTCGATCCAGAAGTTTTTGACCTCCTGCATTTTTACCTGTTGTTCAGGCGTTAGTTGTTCGATTTTCATTCTTTTGGGTTTAAAAGTATTGTTCTACGTTATCTATTATATCCTGTTTGTCGAAATGGAAACATCTTACAATTGTGTCAAGTACTGCAGAGTAAAATGAGCTGAACTCGAATTCATCCATTTTCGCAAACGATATGCTTTTTGCTTTTTTAACTTCCTCTCCGAATAGGTTAACCCTGTATTCGAAAAAGCCAGCTTCTATTGTTAAATCGTGCCTTAAATCTTCTACATCCATGTAGATTTCTTGGTTGTGAAATACCAGGTTAAGCAGAGCAAAGAACTTTCTATGAAATTGTATATTGCGAGGTTTAGTTACTTCGCACATTACCATTTCGCCCGCTTTTATCCTTTTCATGTTATCAAGATCGGTGTCATAGGCACACTTAAAAGTGTTGTTCATCTGCCTAACCAGTAGTATTTTCATCTTTAAGCGGCCATTTTTATATCAAGATAATCTTGGCTTTTCACTAGATTGGAAATGTAACTTCTACACATCTCAACCCTAGTTCTTAACTCGGTAATTATTGCAGGATCTCTTTTTACATGGTAAACTTTAAGCCTTAATTCGTGAGGCATATCTGAATAGGTCATCTCCCTGTGTACGCGTTGGCGTATTTCGTCAGAAATCAAACCTTGATAGCCTTCATCCCAAGATAATTTCCTCATTTCCTTTTCCATTACATTCAATGGCGCATCCATCAGGGCGTAACACAATAAGGCATTATTGAACTCTATCTTGTATTCTTGAGTTACTAACTCCATGTAAACTTGTAATTGGGTTTCGTAACCTGCTGTAGGTATTTCAGGCTCAAACAATGGAAGGGTAAAACAATCCCAAACGTTTTTCATGTCGATTACCACTGGAAGCTCTTTATCTGAAGGTTCACCTTTGATGATTTGATCAAGGAATAATTGAGTGATAATATCTGGAGTGCCTTCCATCCATTCGTCAGAAAACCATTCCTCGTTTTTAGTCACTTCACCCCATTGAAGACTATTGGCCGCAAACTTGATGCTCTCATCTTCACATTGAATTCCCTTTTCCAAATATTTATTCTGGAAATTTTTTCTACGGTCGTAAAGCTTTTCTTTTAACCACTTTTCGCAGTAAGTCTTCGCGCCAGATGGTAATTCCGGATTATCTCTTTTATAGATTAGCGCCTTTAATTCGGCCTCCATATTGACCGTTAGAGCCTTTACACCAGCAGTCCCGTTTTCAAATCCCTTTTTGCGCTCTGATAGTTCACTTAATTTGGCTGATTGAGCATCAGTTAATTGAATGCTCCCCGCAAGTATCTCACTGGCGGCCGACGCTCTGATTTTAAAAATTGGTAGTTTCATGGTTAAGATTTTTTAGTGAGTTCAGTTTTTCTTTTGGTAAATAGCGCGACTATAGATTTATTTGCTTGATTTTCTGGAGTAAGCCCACTAAAGAACTTATTCAAATCAGTTACATTTAAAATGTCGCGTAAGGAAGATTCTACCTGTTCCTCTGGAGAAAGCTTTTTCCGATCTGGGTTATCAATATCATCCTCATCAGTCGCGATATGGAAGTACTTTAAAAGAAAGTAACGCTCACCATATGTCAATGCCGAACCTACCCCTTTATCCCAATCGTTTTGACCGTTAGCGCCAAATAGATTTTCATCTTTATCTCCAGTTGCAGAATCTATCCAAGTGAACTTCATCATTACTTTTGATAGAATTTCAGATTTAGGTCCCGATTTTACGCTGTAGTCTTGTCTAACATTTTCGATTGACAAAACCTCTTGTTTTAAGAGTAGTCCCAGATCATTCATCATTGGCTTGATATGCTCTAGTACTTTGTCACCTGTCACGTATTTATAACCTTTTGGGTTATACTGGCTAGACGTGTCTTTATCTTTACCAAAGCCCTTTACAGATTGTTGTATTTGTAGCAATTTTTGGTAAATGTTCATTTTGATTGTGTTAAAGCTGAATGAATGATTTCTGTTACGACTATTAGTATTACCAATAAAATTATGAATGCTCTATCGTAGAGATATTTGTGTTTGGGAGTTAGCATTCTATTGCCTCCTTTCCAGTTTCGCTTTTAAAATCAGCCTTCATTTCGTTTGCTAGATCGAGAAAACCTTCCTCGATAGTCAAGGTAATTACCGCCTTGGCGCAAGTATCGATATTAGCACAATCGAATGACCTTCGAAGAAACATTCTTTTAGAATCCTCTAGTGCTGATTTATAATCGTAAAAAGCCGATTGAAATCTAATGTTTGCAGTTTTTGGATCGGTTACCGTTAGCATGCTTCCTCCAGTTCTTTAAAATTGGTATCTGCCTTTTCTGCAATCTTTATCATGTCAATCGCAAACTGCACCCCTTCTTTATAGCCGTTGGTGTAGGCGTTGGAAAATGAAATCGCGTTTTTGTGATCTTCTAGCATTGCTACTAATACATCTATCTTAGTCATTTTCCACCTCCGTTTCATCTACAATCTCACTTTGGGAAAACTCCTTTTCTAAAAGAGATTTTTCTTTCCAGTATTTAATATTTTCCTCTTTGGATCTGCACACCGAACATGAGTTTGGTCTAATGCAGCAATTTGTTATCTTTGTATTCATTCTTTTAGGGTTTAGGTATCCTGAATAATTAGCCTCGCTCGATACGGGGCTTTTTAGTTTCTTAGCACATTCAAATGCCACTTTGTTGGCAGTTTCTTAACCGGGACTTCGGTGTGGAGCTCTTTGGTAATACCTTCTCTCCACTGTTCGATGTTTGGCCTGTTTTCGGGAATAACCGAATAGGCGATACGTAACACTGGTTTTTCGATTTGATTATTTACATTTGCCATAATAATTAGTGTTTGCTTGCGTGGACATTAATTGTTAATTATAGGCTGGAGTATTGTTTGCGCGATCTCCAGTCTTATTTTCTTTTATAGTATGTGCTTTCCAGATAGGCTTCGACATCTTTGCGCTTAAACCTTATTTCGCCTCCTGCCATTGAAAAACCGATATCGGCCTTATGCGCATCTACCCATGTACTCCCTTTTCCAAGATACTCGCAAAGCTCCTTTACTGTAAACAGCGGTTTTTTAAGTTCTTTTAGTTCGATGTACATTTCACATACCTTCTCATCTAGATTGTGAAGCGTAGATAAGAGCTGCTCTAGTTTTGATGTTTCTATGATTGTTACTGCTTCCATTAGGCTACTCTTTTAACTTCCAGATACTTTTTACCTTTGTCGCTTTTCTTGGTTTCGGTGGTGAACTCCATTTCTGGGTGATACAGCTTTAAAGTTCTGCTGATACAGCCCCTAACTGCTTGAGCGTTAAAAAGACTTACCTTCAACTCCTCTCCTACCTCCAAAGCCTTCAATCTGCTAGGCCATGTAACCGTTTTCTTTTTGATTGTAATAATTTCCATTATATGATCCCTCTCTCTGTTGCCCAGTGGACAATTTGTAGTTTTGACTGTAGTCCCATTTTCATGCGAATGTTTTTCCAATGGGTTTTAATTGTTAATTCATTCATTTCTAGCATTGCCGCAATGATGCGATCAGGCCAGATCACCAGTTTGAATACTCTGGTTTCGATCTTGGTAAGGAATATTCCCTGCTGAACCATTATCGAACTACAACCCACACCTTCTACTGGACAATTGCCACGTTCGGAACATGGCACATACTCTGGAGTAGATAGATTTCCGTTGTTGTCAATATCTGGAGCAGTATTCAAGGCCCCGTATTGACATTTAGCGAACTCTTCGAGCTTACGACGTTCGTCTGAACCTACCCTTACTTCCATTGCAGCCTCCACTTTCGGCTGGCTTCGCATGGAGTGTAGCAAGGCATCTAAAACTGGTCTTGGCGCTTGCCAAAAATCCTTTACGCCGTTTGCATCGAGATACATTGGCATTCTGTTAAGCGTAAAAATCTCCCCGCCTTCAATCAATCCCCCTGGTAATCTGTTTGCTGTCATTGTAGTAGTACTTGTTAGGTATTTTAATTAGCTTTGATTAATTAGTAACTTTGTTTGCTAATACAAATGTAATATCTCATTTGCGATATTACAAATTATTTTATCTCATTTGTAATATTTATTATTTAAATGCCTGTAAATCAAGACGAAAATTTATCACAAAGATTTAAAGAAGTAAGAAAAACCATTGGCCTAGGCCAAGCTGAATTTGCAAAAAGAGCTAACATTTCGCAAAGTCAAGTTTCTTCAGTCGAAAATGGAAGTAGAAATATCACACCTGCAATATTAATAGCCCTTGAGGACGCATATAACGTTAATAGAAAATGGGTGGAAACAGGTGAGGGGGAGATGTTTTTCAATAAACCGAGGCTCGAGGCCGAGCCATTGCATTTGGCCTCTGATCCAAACGACTTTGATAATGATGGATCTAGATTTGAAGAATTAGCTGACGGCACCTTAAGAATGCGCATTCCAGTGATTCCTTATAAAGCTCATGCACAGGGATATTTACGAGGCTTCGCTGATCCAGAATACTATGAAGATCTAAGTGTAATTTCAATAGATGTTTTTAAGCAGCACAAAGGGCATTATTTAGCTTTTGAAGTAAAGGGAGAAAGCATGACTACCTTAGAGCCTGAGCACTTTAGACAGAGCATTTTCGACGGGGTGATCGTAGTCGGCCGTGAACTTTCAAAACACCAGTGGAAGTACAAACTCCACACCCACAACTACGATGCATGGGTGATAGTTCACAATACTAAAGGGATTTTAATTAAGCAGATAATAGATCAAAATATTGACGAGGGGCTAATTACAATTCATTCTTTAAATCCCGACAAAGTAGCCTATCCAGATGAAGTGTTGTTTTTGGATGATATCGAACAAATATTCAATGTAGTTAAAAAAATAGATCAATGAAAAAGAAAGCTCTCACATTTTTACTCGCGTTTTCAATTATTCAAGTCAAAGCACAATCAGATAGTTTTATGGCTAGCGAGGGAGGTGGGCTATTGATTGGTTTAATTGTCCTAATAATAATTTTCTTTGGAATAAGAGGCATCCTGTTATGGTATTGGCGGGTCGATACCATTGTAAAGAACCTAGAAGAACAAAATAAACGTCTCACAGGAATCTATAACTCAATTGAAGAGCAAAACGAATTAATTAGAGTTCAAATAGAATTGAAAATTAACTCTTCGGAAAGCGATCAGTAAATAGACATGTTAAAAAATGAACTTTTTAAACAAGCACGAATAAGAGCGGGTTATAGTCAAGTTGAGTTTGCGAAAAAACTAGGGTCTAATCAAGCATATGTTTCCGCTTTAGAGACTAGAAGTAATTTTTCTTTGCAAACAGCTATTGAGCTAGGTAACATTTTAGGGATTGATGGCAAAACATTAATGGTCGATGAAACTGGCAGCTATAAAGAAGTAGATAAAAAGCAAGCAGAAAAAAACGTACTCGCTTTTCTAAAAAGAAACGACATAAAAATTGTAGATTTAATCAAGACAATGAAAATATCTAGGACTAAGTTTTACCACCAAATTAAAGCTGATGACATAAAACAGGGCTTCAAAGATGAGTTTTCAAAAGCTACCGGATTTAATTTAATGAACATAATTAACGAAAAATCATTTTGAAATGAAAACTTTAACAATACTACTTTTTTTACTGACGCCTTCGTTGCTTTATGGTCAACAAAGCATAGTAAATCAACCAAAATTTAAAAAACAAACGTCCCCTAGCGACACTCTTTTAAATTTCGTTTCCACAAACGATAAAATATCATTTGTTAAAATTTATAGCGTAGATGGAATAAAGAGCGCAGAAATTAAGCAACGACTGATAAACCAACTATCTTCTAGATCAAATGTTAAGTTGAACGGGCAAAACTTTACAGAACAGTCAATTTTTGGCGAGTTAATTGGTTACAAAAACATGGACGATGCAGCCTTTAGTAAAAAAACCAGAGAGAATAGCTCTATCTTTATTTCGGGATGGACGCCGTTAACTCAAGGGCTGCAGGGAAAAGTAGTAGTTGACGTTAAAGATGGAAAATATAGGGTAACAATCACTGAAATGTGGTATGCTTCCGGTGGCTTTAAATTCTCATTTGATGATTATATGCATAGAAAAGGCTTTTGGAATGAAGCAAAAAACGAAAAGCAGTTTATTCAATTAGTTGAAGGGGTTCAAATAATCTCGAATATCTTTGACATTAGTAATTACAAGAAAGATGATTTTTGATGTTATGAAACGACACATATACTTTATATTATTATTAATTCCCATAGTGGGCGTGTGTCAAGAAATCCCAAAAAAAGCGGATAGAATTATCGTCGCTAATGACAAAACCGCTAGCGAAAATTTTATTTTAGTTAAACAGATCTTGGCCGACAAAGGAATAGAGATTGCTAACCAAGATAAGGATATTAATCAAATTAAAAGCGGTAGTATTTCTATAACGAAATATGGAGCCAATGGATATTTTATTTTTAATTGTAAAGACAAAAATGTATTGGTTACCGGAATGTTTAAAGCTGGTTATGAGGTTTCTATTGGTGGAGTTAAGGGTACTGACGATTTTGAGTCAATAGCCTTCAAAGGAATGAATGGAAGTTTGTATAAGGCTTCTTTTGAAAAAATGAATGATTTCGCCAAGTTATTAGGGAAGGATATAAAATATGAAGTTTCAAATTAACGCCATATAAAATGCTGTTTCCCCAGTCGACCTTTTTTGATGTATTTATATTCTTAGGAATATCGATAGTAGCCTATCTTATTTTTAAAAAGTTGATCTTTAAAACAAAACAATGACTTACACCATACTTACACTACTAAACAAAAAGCATACGTAACTAATTAACAGTAAAACGGTTAATATAGTAACCTATATTACATTCGCAAAGGTAGGAATTAGATGTGAGATGTGGGACAAGAGATGTGAGATTTTTTAGGGAAGGGAGCGTTAAGAGTAAAGCGTTAAGAGTTGGTTAAAGGATTAGTTGAAGCCAATGGCAGCTTAAACGAGAAAATGCTTCCTCCGTTCGGGTTTTTCTGATAGGTTAGTTGTCCGTGATGGGCTTCGATAATTTGTTTGCTAATAGAAAGCCCAAGCCCATATGATTTTTCTCCTTGCGTGCCTTCACGCTTTGCACTCGTAAATACCTGAAAAATCTTGCTTTCTAACTGAACGGGTATTCCAATACCCAAATCCACTACCTGTATAGCCACCGACCGATCAGCCCTAGTGATGCCGACTTCAATTGCCGCACCTTTTTCACTAAATTTTATGGCATTACTAATCAAGTTACTTAAAACTCTAAAAATCCTTCCTTCGTTGATCTCCACTAAAATGGGCTCGGCAGGTGGGCTAAAGTGGATAGATTGATTTTTTTCGTTCGCCTTAAACTTCAACAATTCAACCGCATTTACGATTAATTGAACGATATCCATCGGTTTAGTGTGATAATTAGTCTCTAGTTGATTATACTCTGAAGCCTCGATTAATTCGTTGATTAAATTGAGTGCATTGATGCAGGTGTCTTTAATCAACTTGTGCTTAAAGACAGTTTCTTCATCATGTTCATCCTCATCCATGATAAGGCTAACCAATGAAGATATACCACCTATTGGATTTCTCAAATCGTGGGCCACTGTTCTTAAAATTCGATCCTTATCGTTACTCGTGTTTTCCAAATCCATGAAAGTCCGCTCTAACTCGGCCTTTTGCTTAGAGATTTCATTATTCAACTGCGTTAGCAATCTGATGTTATTTTTAGACCGCTTCCAGTAAAAGTAGATTAACAAAACAATACTAATCGCCATTGCACTAAATACAATGGTGATGTACAAATACATCCGTTGGATTTCGCTCTCACGTTTCAAATAGCGAATTTCATTTTGACTGTCTAAATCCTTGAAGCGTTCATCTATATCTGTCGCTTTTAACTGCGCCAATTGCTTTTGTATAGAATCAGTCATCAAACTGTATCGCTTTAAATGATCGTAGGCCTTATCTTTCTGTCCAACCTCTTCAAAATATTGGGAAATTAAATAATGATAAGAAACTACTGCATCAGTCACTGGATTTTTAGAAATATTGGCTCGTAATGCGGCGAGTGTAGCTTCCGCTTTTTTAAGCGACTTCAGGGTTAAATATAGTTTGATCAACTTTACCTGAGTTAATGCGGCATCGTTATTTTCATAATTTGGACGAATATTGATGGCTATACTTTTATTCAGGAATTCCTCGGCCTTCACATAATCTTTGTTGGCAAAGTATTCGCCCCCAATATTTCCATATACCACACCTCTAGCCACTTCAAACATAATTTTTCGATCTGGAATGGTATCGTGTGCATTAATATAGGCTAAAGCGCGATTATACAGCAGTAACGCACTGTCCCTTTTCCCCCTTTTTGCATAACAAAGTGCCGTATTGTTTAACAGTTCTTGTCTTCTGAAAATGAGCGAAAAGTCTTGTGTACATTCTGCGGCCTCCTCAAAGCCTTGATGAAAAAAGAAACCAGCTTGGGCATACTTCCCTTGCTTATATAACACCATACCAATTCGATAACTATAATCACTATTGGTACAGTTATCTTTTTTGGCAGCCATGATCTTTTTCGCCGTATAATAATGATTAAACGACTCCTCATATTTGCCTAGAGAAAATAAAACATCCCCCTTAGAATAATAACCCCGTGCTAACTCATTTAAGTATTTACCCTCCCCGACTTGCTCTATCACCATGATCATGCTATCTGCATACAGCAAAGCTTTCGGCAAATTCCGTTTGTCTCTATAATAATAAGCACAAAAATTTCCGTAGATCTTAAACTTAGAAACTGCATTTATTTCTTTGTTAGACAATAACTTATTCATATAAACCAAGTTGGTATCTTTTTTAGGATCACCATCAAAAGTCCATACAAATGCTTCAACTAACGAATCAATTTTATTGGCAGACGCGGTATTTTCCTTATTCTGCTTACAGGAAAAAGCAAATAAGAGGATGAAAATGAGGAGATATAATTCGAATTTCTTCAAGAATTGGAAACGGCTAATTAGAGCCAATTTAAGCATTATTGCTTAAATATATTTCCTTAGATGTAATTATTTTTCAAAAACTTCCGTTCGCACCCCAAATCTATTCAAAAAATCAACCCCCTCATCGCTAGCTAGGCCTTTGTAAGCGGCATAGGAATCTTTAAAATAAACTTGCTTTATTCCAGAAGACAAAATCAACCTTGCGCATGCAATGCAAGGCGATAGTGTAGTATACAGGGTCGACCCTTCAATCTTTGACCCATTTTTTACGGCATATAAGATGGCATTTTCTTCTGCATGTAGTGCTAAAGAACAACTTCCTTTACTATCTCTTGCACAGCCCTGTTCTGGCCATTCTTCGTCGCAGTTATGGGTGCCCGCTGGAGGTCCATTATAGCCGATGGAGATGATTCGGGTGTCTTTGGTGAGTACCGCTCCGACATGAGCTCTTACGCAATGTGAACGGGTAGCTAAATCGCTAGCCAAATTCATATAAATATCATCAAACGCTTTTTTTTGCATAGGTTATCCATTAAAAAAGCCTCCCTCTTTATCTAAAAGGGAAGCTTTTCTGTGTATGTCAATTAGTGGCCTCCTGAAATCTTTTCTTCGAAACTAATTCCTTGTGCTTTCAATATTCCGCTAACTTTCCATGCATAATAAGCTAAGTAAGCAAAGCAAAGTACACCAACGATATAGCTGTATTGTATGCCAATAAAATCAACTTCAGAAACTACTCCTTGTAACCAACTCACAATTCCACCTCCCATAATCATCATAATTAAATAACTACTGCCCTGACTGGTATGTTTTCCCAATCCACTTACGGCAAGGGTAAAGATACATGGCCATAAGGTACTACAGAATAAACCTACGCTAGTGAATGCATATACACTTACCATGCCTGTAGTAAACATGCCAATGAGTAAGGCTAAAATACCAACCGCGGAGAAGATTAACAACATTCTTGCCGGGTGTCCTTTACTCATAAAATCTGCTATAATTAACACTAAAATAATTAAGCCATATACATAAAAAGGAGCTAAATCATGTCCAAATGCAGCATTTACACCTAAAAATATACCAAATGCCAGATAAGGAGCAACAAATCTTAAAATCTTTTGTGCACTAACATTATCTGTAAACGCTTCAACAGCACCCGTCCAACGACCAATCATCATGCTTGCCCAATATAGAGAAATATAAGGAGCAATATCTTGTATGGCAAAGCCTAGATCTTTTTCCATGTAAGCCGGCAAATTACTTGCTGTCGACACCTCAACACCAACGTATACGAAAATAGCAATCATCCCTAAAACCAATTGAGGGTAACCTAAGGCTGAGCCTTTAACACCCGTTTCATCTACTTTAGCTTCTACCAATGGAGGTTTGTCTGGAATGGGAGATAATTTTAAGAATAGCGCTACAACCAAAAAGGCGGCCCCCAAGATTAAATAAGGAGTTTTAACACTTTCCACACTTACATCCCCTGTGGCATTAGATATAGAACCAAAGATGGCAAAGCTAACGATAAGCGGACCAATCGTGGTACCGAAGTTATTGATTCCACCGGCAAGCGTTAACCGTTGAGAGCCCGTTTTAATAGGCCCTAAAGCAATAGCTAATGGATTGGCAACCGTCTGTTGCAGCGAAAACCCTAGGGCAACAATAAATAAGCCGGATAGCATTAATGGAAAAGATTGCAAATTGGCAGCAGGATAAAACAATAACGTACCTAAGGCCGAGATGACCAAGCCTAATGCCAAGCTATTTTTATACCCAATGGTATTGATTAGATCTTTTTTTAACAGCGCAGAAACTCCAACATAAATCAATGAACCTACCGTATAAGCAACGTAAAATGCAATTGACACCAATTGGCTTTCCCCTTGCGATAAATCAAATGCTTTTTTAAAAACAGGGATTAAAATATCGTTACTGGCGGCTACGAATCCCCAAAAAAAGAAGACGGTAACCAAGGGAATAAATTGACCCCATTTGGTTTGTGAATTTTGTTCCATTTAAAATTTAGAGTTTAAGGTTTTTATTTAAATTTAGTTCGATAAACATAAATAAAATATATCGCTTACTAAAGTGTAATTTTTACACAAATCAGAATTAAATAAACGTTAGAAAGACGTATATCGAGTGTTTTTGAGTCGAAAAACTTCCCACAACTATTAAGAAAATGACCCGTTTTTACCTTTAAAAATCGCATATTAGCATAAAATTATCAAAGGCGAATGTTTGAAGCGATTTTATTGGGTATGGGTGCTGGACTAATTTCCTCATTCTTAACTGGTCCCGTTTTTTTCTCGATGATTAAGACCAGCATAGAAAAAGGTTTTAAAGCAGGGTTCTCCTTAGCAGTTGGTGTAATTATCAGCGATGTATTTTTAATCGCCCTTGTCGTTTTCG
>Ga0247813_10002567_pt1 | contig 12315 bp, 9 predicted proteins | sample UWRJL169409C1_FD_180719 | JGI IMG/M metagenome (GOLD analysis project Ga0247813, IMG submission 180719) | Plant litter microbial communities from Arlington Agricultural Research Station in Wisconsin, United States - UWRJ-L169-409C-1 | ecosystem: Environmental > Terrestrial > Plant litter >... | reverse complement strand
GCGTCACTAACCCACCTCCTTCGGACTAGAACGGCCACAGACGATCTGTGACAGGAGGGTGTTGACGTGTCGCCCGTAGCCAATTGAGGCCGGGGCAACCTGCCTAGTGTAGTCGCGAACGGGTCAAGTTCTCAACCTTAAAAGCACAAGCAGAGGGCGATGGATGTCGCGGGCACGGCCTACGCGCGCGCCGCCCACCACTCGCGCAGCCGAACCTCGGCCGCTTCTTCGCCGAGAGGTCCCTCGTCGAGCCGCAGTTCGAGCAGAAAACGGTAGGCCTCGCCAACCTCGCGACCCGGCGGCAGCGCCAGGATCTGCATAATTCTTTCGCCATCGAGGTCGGGGCGCACGGCGGCAATGCCTTCTGCCTCCGCGATCTCTGCAATGCGCGTCTCGAGGTCGTCGTAGGCGAAGCTCAAGCGGTCGGCCTTGCGCGTGTTGCGCGTTGTCACGTCGGCGCGCGTGAGGATATGCAGTCGCTCGAGGAGCGGCCCTGCGTCGCGAACGTAGCGGCGAACCGCAGAGTCGCTCCACGCGCCATCCGTGTAGCCGAAGAAGCGCAGGTGCAGCTCGATGAGTCTCGATACCGAGACGATTGTCTCTTTGTCGAACCGCAGGTGCCGAAGCCGCTTTGAGGCGAGCTTTGACCCGACGACGTCGTGGTGGTGAAAACTCACAACCCCGCCGCCCTCTATGCGTCGGGTCGCTGGCTTTCCAATGTCGTGCATCAGGGCGGCGAGCCGAAGGATGAGGTCGGGGGAGTGCCCGCGCGACTTCTCAAGGTCGATCGCCTGGCGCAGCACGGTGAGGCTGTGCTCGTACACGTCTTTGTGGTGGGCGTGTTCGTCAACCTCGAGGCGCAGGGCGGGAATCTCGGGGAGCACGAGCTCTGCAAGGCCGGAGTCGACGAGCACACGAAGGCCCGGAACCGGGTCATCGGTGAGAAGAAGCTTTGAAATCTCGTCGGCGATGCGCTCGACGCTCACAATCGGCAGGCGGTCTGCGAGCTCGGTGATCGCGGCGGCTGTCGATGGCGAGATCGTGAACCCCAGCTGCGACGTAAATCGAGCGGCACGCAGCATCCGCAGCGGGTCGTCGCCGAATGAGGCCTCGGGCGCGCCGGGTGTTGTCAGTCGGCGGGCGATGAGGTCATCCATGCCGCCGCTCGGGTCGACGAGAACACACTCGGGCAGACGAAGTGCCATGGCGTTGACCGTGAAGTCGCGGCGCACGAGGTCACCCTCGAGCGTGTCACCGAACTCGACAATGGGCTTGCGCGTCTCACCGTCATAGGCATCGGTGCGGTAGGTCGTGATCTCGAAGGTCTCGCCCGCGATTCGCGCCCCGATTGTGCCAAAGGCCCTGCCGATATCCCAGTGGGCATCGGCGAGCGGCTTGACGATTTCAAGAATTTCGTCGGGCGTCGCGTCGGTAGTGAAATCGAGGTCGCTGACTTCGCGGCCGATGAACGCATCACGTACCGGACCACCCACAAGAGCAAGCTCGTGACCCGCCGCGACAAACGCGTTGGCCAGTCGGGCGATGCTGGGCGATGCTGCGAGGGCCTCGAGTCGCTGAATTGCCGAAGCGACGTTCTCCATAGCCAAGAGAATAGACTCTCCTGCATGGCGGCCGAGCGAATCACTGGGTTGCCGGTGTTCTCGACACCGAGCCGCGTAGTGCTGGCCGCTGTTATCGGGCTCGTCGGCGCGACCATCTCCGTACCCGCGAACGTGTCGGCCGCGACATCCACCCCCGTGAGTGTTGGTGTTGTTATTCCGCTGAGTGTTCAGGGCGGTCGCGACGGGTTTATCGACGCACCGGCACTCGCCGAGTACACGAGCCCCACCGGGCTACTGACGCGGGAGCTCGACTCCGTGGCGAACACCGACGCCGCAATCGGTGTCGATCCGATGATCATCGCGTCGATCCGCCTGCTTGGAACCAGCGCGCCCGAGAGCGCAACGGCCTGGCTCGACCGACTCGCCGAGCTCGACAACGAGACATTCGCGCTCAGCTACGCAGACTCCGACGTCACCGTTGGCCTCCAGGCCGGCAGCCCCGACGTTGTCGCTCCCACCTCGTTCGACTTTGCCATCGACCCGTCACTGTTTGGCACACAGGTCGTCGAGACGCCCGACCCAGAGCAGACGCCCGCTGACCCCGGCGAGACCCCCGCGCTTCCGACGAGCGAGAATCTTCTCGACTGGAACTATTCGCTTGAATCTGTGGTCTGGCCCCAGGTGAACACCGTCACCTCTGACGATCTCGACATTCTCAGTTCGAGCTACGCGACGACAATTCTTAACTCGGGCAACGTCAAGCGTGCGAGTTCCGGTGTCGCAGCGACGACCGTTGGCACGTCGTCGACCGTCGTCACCGACGACGAACTCTCGGCGCTCTTTGCGACGACGATCCACGCGGAGTCGTCGACGGAATGGCAGCAATCGTTCGACAGGCTTGCCGCGGCGGTCGCGCGGGTTCCCGGTCGCTCGACGTCGGGCGGAGCATCCATTCTTCTCGGCGTTGATCGGGGCGGGTTCGACACAGAGACGCGCCTGCGAGCGACGCTGACGGCTCTCGACAATCTCTCGACCGCCAACACCGTGCCGCTCTCGCAGATCAGCGCCGCGACGGCGGGCACGGCCAAAATCGTCGAGTCACCTCACACCGACGTACGCATCGGCCTTGTGCGTTCGATGCTTGATGCGGAGAAATCGGATGGCGCGTTCGCGACGGTCGCCGAGAATCCAGAGCTCATCACCGGCGATTTCCGCATTCGGCTGATTGCGGCGATGGCGCCGCAGTGGAACCGCTATCCCGGGGGCTGGGGTGCCGAGGTCAGCAACTATCTCGCCGACTCGATCACCCTGCGATCATCGGTGAGCATTGCCCGTAGCAGCGACCTGATCTTTGGCGACCGCGGGTCGATTCCGATCTATGTGAACAACGACCTCGACCAGCCGGTCACCGTGTACATAACCGTCGAGCCGCTGAGCCCCGTACTGACCGTCGAAGACCAGAACTTCGAGGTCGTGGTTGAGCCTCAGTCGCAGCGTCGCGCGCAGATTCCCGCCGTCTCGCGCTCGAACGGTGAAGTCGCGATCGGCATCTCGATGCACTCCGTCGCCAATGTTCCGATCGGAACGAAGAAGTGGGTGTCGGTCAACGTTCAGGCCGGCTGGGAGACCCCGACGATCACCATTCTCGGCATCGCGGTTTTCGGCATGTTTGTCTTCGGAATCGTGCGCAGCATTCGCCGTCGCCGACGACTCAAGGCTGATCTGGCCATCACACCTGAAGAGCCGAACATGCTCAACGAACCGGACCCCACGTGACAACGACCGCGAGCTCTGGCGGTGTCGGGCGCGCGAGTGCCCTTCTAGCCTCGGGAACCCTCGTCTCGCGTCTTCTCGGCTTCGCAAGCGCGCTCGTTCTTGCGGCAGCCCTTGGCCAGGCGAGTGTTGGTGACGCGTTCGCTCTCGCCAACCAGCTGCCGAACAACATCTACGCGATCATCGCGGGCGGGCTGCTGAGCGCGATTCTTGTGCCGCAGATCGTGCGGGCAGAGAAGCACGCCGACGGCGGACAGCAGTACATCAACCGGCTCGTGACTCTGGGCCTCACTGTTTTTCTTCTCATCGCCATCGTCGCGACGCTCGCGGGTCCCCTGCTCGTGCAGCTCTATTCAAATCAGGGCACACGGGGACTGAGCGCCGAACAGGTCGAACTTGCGAACCTCTTCGCCTACTGGTGCCTTCCCCAGATCTTCTTCTACGCGGTCTACAGCCTGCTCGGCGAGGTTCTCAATGCGCGCCGGTATTTCGGGCCGTTCACCTGGGCACCGGTCATCAACAATGTTGTGGCGATCGGCGGTCTCGCCGCATTCATCGGCATCTACGGTTCGTACGACCCCGATGCTGCGGTCAGCGTCTGGAACTCGAGCATGATCGCCCTTGTCGCCGGCACAGCGACCCTCGGCGTCGCGGCCCAGGCGCTGTTTCTCGTCTTCTTCTGGAAGCGCGCTGGGCTGAGCTTTCGCCCCGATTTCCGCTGGCGCGGAGTGGGGCTCGGCAACGCGGGCAAGGCCGCCGCGTGGACCTTCGCGATGATCTGTGTCACCCAGCTCGCCGGCATCGTGCAGAACCAGGTCGCATCCACCGCCTCTGGCGAGGGCGCGTCATACGCGACCCTGCGCTACGCGTGGCTCATCTTTATGCTTCCGCACTCGATCGCAGCAGTCTCGATCGCGACCGCCTACTTCACCCGCATGTCGGCAAACGCTCGCGACCGCGACCTTGATGCCGTGCGGCGCGACCTCTCGTCGTCACTGCGAACTATCGGTCTTGTTCTCGTTTTCTCGGCCGTCGGGCTGATAGTTCTCGCGTACCCGTTCAGCGCTCTCTTCGCCAACACCTTCGCCGAGACCGCGCAGATGGCGCCCGTTCTCATCTTCTACCTGCTCGGCCTTGTGCAGTTCAGCACGCTGTTTGTGCTGCAGCGCACGTTTTACGCGCTCGAAGACACGCGCACCCCCTTCTTCTTCACGCTGCTGCAGTCGTCGTTGTTTGTCATCGGCGCTCTCGCAGTGTCGACCTGGCCAACGCAGCAGATCGGCATCGGCATCGCGCTCGTAACCTCCATAGCCGGAACCGTTCAGATGCTTGTCGCCGCGTTTATTCTCAACCGCCGACTTCACGGCATCGATGCGCGCCGCGTGCTGCGCAGCTACGGGGTCTACCTGCTCGCCGCACTGCCCGCGGCCGCGGCCGGTGTCGCACTCCTGCTCGCTCTCGGCGGCACAACGGAGGGTGGATTTGCCGTCGCATCCAAGCTCACCGCCGTGCTGTCGATGGCCATCATCGGCGGGGTGATGGGTCTCGTGTACCTCGCTGTTCTCGCTCTCGCAAAGAACCCGGAACTGCGGTCGGTGACCGGGCCGGTGCTGAAGAGGCTGCGTCGTTCGCGCTAGGTTCTGCCGCGACATCCAATCGCCTGTATCGCTTGCTCCGAACAAGCCCCGGTGCCGGAATAGCAACCACCTAGGATGTGTTGTACCGGCTAGTAAGTCACTTTCGAGGAGATGTTCCACGTGCGCCAGATCATCATTATCGGCTCAGGCCCGGCCGGCTACACGGCTGCGATCTACGCTGCCCGCGCCAACCTGGCCCCCCTGCTCATTGCGAGCTCGGTCGAGGCCGGCGGCGAGCTTATGAAGACCACAGAGGTCGACAACTACCCCGGATTCCCCGAGGGAATCATGGGCCCCGACCTCATGACGAACATGCAGAAGCAGGCAGAGCGCTTCGGCACCGAGATTGTTCTCGACGACGTCGTAGAGCTCGAGCTCGAGGGCGAAATCAAGCGCGTTACTCTCGGCAACGGCGACGTTCACGAGGCTCTCACCGTGATCTTCGCGACAGGTTCTGCCTACCGCAAGCTCGGCCTCGAAGACGAAGACCGCATGAGCGGCCAGGGTGTTTCATGGTGTGCAACCTGCGATGGGTTCTTCTTCCGCCAGAAGACAATCGCCGTTGTCGGCGGTGGCGACTCAGCGATGGAAGAGGCAACCTTCCTCACCAAGTTCGCCGACAAGGTCTACCTCATTCACCGCAAAGACTCGTTCCGCGCGTCGAAGGTTATGCAGGAGCGCGCCTTCAACGACCCGAAGATCGAGGTTCTCTGGAACAAAGAGGTTGCCCACATCTACGGTGACCAGCTGGTCACGGGCGTTGGCCTCATCGATACGGTGGATGGCGCGGAGACGACTCTCGACGTCAGCGGCCTGTTCATCGCAATCGGTGCAGACCCGCGCACGCACCTCGTTCACGGACAGCTCGACCTCACGGCAGAGGGCACGATCGCAGTGGATGGCCGCAGCTCACGCACCAACCTCACCGGTGTGTTTGCGGCCGGCGATGTCATCGACCCGACCTACCGACAGGCCGTAACGGCTGCCGGTTCTGGCACGGTCGCGGCGCTCGACGCCGAGCACTACCTCGCTTCACTCCCCAAGGAGCTCGTCGCGTCGGCCATTCAGGTCGCCGAGCCAGAGCCCGCCACCGTTTAGTTTTCATCCCAAAGGTAAGGAAAGACACGTATGTCTGCAGCTCACGACGTCACAGACGCCACATTCACCGACGAGGTTCTCAACTCGGAAGACACGATCATGGTCGACTTCTGGGCCGAGTGGTGTGGCCCGTGTCGCGCTGTGTCGCCGATTCTCGACGCGATCGCGACCGAGCACTCCGACAAGATCAAGATCGTCAAGCTCAACGTTGATGACAACCCCCAGATCGCAATGAAGTACCAGATCACCTCCATCCCCGCGATGAAGGTCTTCAAGGGCGGCGAGGTCGTCAAGACCATCATCGGCGCAAAGCCGAAGCCCGCTATCGAAGCTGATCTCGCCGAGTTCCTCGCCTAACGGCGGGGTCCGCTGCAGTACTCGGAAGCCCCGCTCGCATGTCGAGCGGGGCTTTTGCACGTTTTCAGCCTCTATTCTTGAAACTTCGAACGAACTTGGACGACTCATGACCGCACAGGGCAACAACCTCGACCCGTGGTACGACCACTACGCAGACCGCACGGCGAATCTCAGCGCCTCAGAGGTTCGAGCCCTCTTCGCCGTTGCCTCTCGTCCAGAGGTCGTCTCGCTCGCCGGTGGAATGCCCTTCGTCTCTGCCCTGCCTCAGGAGCGCGTGAATGACACCCTCGACCGTGTGATGCGCGAGCGCGGCGCTGTTGCTCTCCAGTACGGCTCCGGTCAGGGTGACCCGCGACTTCGCGAGCAGATTCTCGAGGTTATGGCGCTTGAGGGAATCCGGGGGAGTGCCGATGACGTCGTTGTAACAACCGGTTCGCAGCACGCCCTCGAGCTCATCACAAAGCTGTTCATCAACCCCGGCGATGTTGTTATTGCCGAGGGCCCGAGCTATGTCACTGCGATGGTTGTCTTCCGCTCGTTCCAGGCGCAGATCGAACACGCCGACATGGACGAGCATGGACTCATCCCAGAGGCGCTTCGCCAGAAGATCGCGGCTCTCAAGGCCGACGGCAAGCGCATCAAGTTCTTGTACACGATCCCGACATTCTCCAACCCGGCCGGCGTGACGCTGACCTGGGAACGTCGACTGGAGATTCTCGAAATATGCCGGTCAAACGGCATTCTTGTGCTCGAAGACAACCCCTACGGCCTGCTCTACTTCGACGCTCCGCCGCCCCACGCGCTGCGCTCGGTCGACGAAGACGGCGTTGTGTACCTCGGCACTTTCTCGAAGACCCTCGCTCCGGGTTTCCGGGTCGGGTGGGCGCTCGCGCCGCACGCGATTCGCGAGAAGCTCATCCTGGCCAACGAGGCAGCGGTGCTCTCGCCGTCGTCATTCAGTCAGCTGGTGATCTCCGACTACCTCGCGACAACGGACTGGAAGGGTCAGATCGACACCTTCCGCGGCGTCTATCGCGATCGTCGCGACGCGATGCTGCAGGCCCTTGACGATTACCTGCCCGACCTGTCGTGGACGGTTCCGAACGGTGGCTTCTACGTCTGGCTCACGCTGCCCGATCGACTCGACAGCAAGGCGATGCTGCCTCGCGCGGTCACCGAGCTCGTCGCCTACACACCGGGAACCGCTTTTTATGCTGATGGGAGCGGCCGAAACAAGGTTCGTCTCTCGTTCTGCTACCCGACGCCCGAGTTCATTCGCGAGGGCGTGCGTCGCCTCACGAAGGTTATCAACGGCGAGCTCGAACTGCTCGACACCTTCGCTGGCACCGGATCACTCGACGTGATTCGCCAGGATCTCAAGTACACAAGCCCGCCCCCGAACATCAACTAGGGAACACCATGAACGACACGACACCCCGCTCCATCGTCGTCCTGGCCGGCGGGCTCTCGCACGAGCGCGACGTCTCCCTGCGTTCGGGTCGACGCGTTTCGGAGAGCCTCTCGCAACACGGGCTCTCTGTCGTCACGCGCGATCCGGATGCAACGCTGCTCGATGTTTTACGTGAAACATCGCCCGACGTCATCTGGCCGGCGCTCCACGGCGCAAGTGGAGAAGACGGCGCCCTGCGCGGTCTGCTCGACTACCTCGGCATCCCCTTCGTCGGATCAACCGCCGACGCCACCCGCCTCGCGTGGGACAAGCCGACCGCCAAAGTGCTCGTGGCCCGCGCTGGAGTTTCGACCCCTCGTTCGATCACCCTGCCGCGCGACACCTTCCGTGAACTTGGCGCGTCAGCCGTGCTCGATGTCATTACCGCCGAGCTCACCGGCCCGGTGGTTGTGAAGCCGGCCCAGGGTGGTTCGGCACAGGGCGTTTCGATCGTGGACGACCACGAGCAACTGCCGCGCGCAATGGTCAACGCCTACACGTACTACGACGTCGCACTGATCGAAGAGAAGATCATCGGAACAGAGATCGCCGTCAGCATCATCGACACCGGTGACGGCCCCGTGGCACTTCCCGCCATCGAGATCGAACCCATCTCCGGCGTCTACAGTTTCGAAGCGCACTACACGGCGGGCGAGACTCGTTTCTACGCTCCAGCTCGACTGGCCGACGATGTCGCGGCGCGAGCTGCTGACGTCGCCATCGCCGCGCACAAGGCACTCGGTCTTCGGCACATCTCCCGCGTTGACATCATCGTCGACGCAGCGGGCACACCCTGGTTTCTCGAGGCGAGCGTGATGCCCGGACTCACCGAAACCTCACTTTTTCCGCTCGCACTCGAAGCCGCAGGCCATGACATCGGTTGGGTCTATTCTGCGCTCGCTGAGGCCGCTTTACGCGATATTTAAGTGGCCTCTGACCAGCACTTTATAGGTCGAACTCCACAGGAGCGATCCTAAGCGCGGCACTATCGCGCCGCGTCCGGCAAAATCTCGTCCACGGGCGCCGAAGGGCTCCTGGCTAGCTGAATCCGGGCTCGCCGAGCTCACCGAGGATGCGGTTGAGGTCTCCCACCGTCGCGAAGTCGATGACAATGGTTCCCTTGCTCGCACCGAGGCTGACCTTGACGCGAGTGTTGAGTCGGTCACCGAGGCGCTCGGCGATTTCGTCGAGTTGACCCTGTCGACCGCCGGCGCTTGCCTTCGCCTTCGTCGGCTTTTTCGGGCTGACCTGGCCGGCCGCCGCTTCTGCCGCGCGCACTGACAGATCTTCGTTGACGATTTTGGTCGCGAGAGTCTCCATCGCAGATTCATCTCCGACCGACAGGATGGCGCGGGCGTGGCCCGCGCTCAGCACGCCGGCAGCGACGCGCTGCTGAATCGGTGCTGGCAGGCGCAGCAGACGAATCGTGTTGGTGATCTGCGGACGTGAGCGACCGATGCGGTTCGCGAGCTCGTCTTGTGTAATTCCAAAGTCGGCGAGAAGCTGCTGGTACGCCGAGGCCTCTTCGAGCGGGTTGAGGTTGGCGCGGTGAAGGTTCTCGAGAAGCGCGTCGCGAAGCATGTCTTCGTCGGCGGTGTTCTTGATGACCGCCGGAATTGTCGCGAGCCCAAGCTGCTTCGTCGCGCGAAGTCGACGCTCACCCATGATGAGCTCGTACTGCGGACCATCAGCCGTTGCATTGGCGAGGGGGCGCACAACGATGGGCTGAAGCACACCAATCTCACGAATGGAGATGACGAGCTCTGCAAGCTCCTCTTCACGGAACTCGGTTCGTGGCTGCGACGCGTTGGGAACGATGTCAGCGGGGGAGAGGTTCGCTAGACGAGCACCCGGTACAGCGATGAGCTGGGACTCGTCAGACGGCGTCTCACTCGACGAGTTCGGAAAGAAGACGTCAACGGGGCGTTCGCTCTCGTCAGCGGTCGGAATAAGGGCTCCGATACCACGGCCGAGGCCGGTGCGCTTGGGTGTTGCCATTAGGAAGGTGCCCCTCGGTGTGCAATTTCGGAAGCTGCCTCAAGGTACGAGAGCGAGCCTGGGGAGGTCGGATCGTACGAGATAACCGACTGGCCGTAGCTCGGCGCCTCGGAGATGCGTACGGAGCGGGGTATGAGGGTGTTGAGAACTTCCTTGGGGAAGTGCTCGCGCACCTCATCGGCGACCTGGTTCGCAAGGTTGGTGCGAGAGTCGTACATCGTGAGCAGAATCGTTGACACCGAAAGCTTCGGGTTGAGGTGCTTCTCAATGAGCTTGATGTTGCTGAGAAGCTGGCTCAGGCCCTCGAGCGCGTAGTACTCGCACTGAATCGGAATGAGCACCTCGCGCGCGGCGACAAAAGCGTTGATCGTCAGAAGACCCAGCGAGGGCGGGCAGTCAATGAAGACATAGTGGAATTCTTCGTCTGCCTCACCGAGGAACCGGTCGAGCGCCGTGTGAAGCCGCTGCTCGCGGGCAACGAGCGAGACGAGCTCGATCTCAGCGCCGGCGAGGTGGATGGTCGCCGGCACACAGTAGAGTCCGTCGAACTCGGGACTCTTCTGCACAACCTGAGACATCGGCTCGTCGTTGATGATGACGTCGTAGACGCTGATCGTGTCTGCGCGGTGCTCAACACCGAGAGCCGTCGATGCGTTGCCCTGAGGGTCGAGGTCGATGACAAGGACATTAGCGCCCGCGCGGGCGAGAGCCGCGGCCAGATTGACGGTCGTCGTCGTCTTGCCAACGCCGCCCTTCTGGTTGGCGATCGTGAAGATTCGGGGCTTGTCAGGCATGGGCAGGGCTGCCGCTTCGATTGCCACGCGACGGCGGGTAATCTCAGCGAGTTCACGCGCAAGCGGAGTCGAGTCATCGAAGGTGCTGCCCAGGGGAGCGGCGGCGGCGGGCTCGACACGTTCCGGCTCGGCCGGGTGCTCTGCCTCGATCTGCTCTGGCGCACTCTGTTCTGCCGCGATCTGTTCTGTGCCGCTCTGCTCGCCCTCGACGTGCTCGGCCGCGACCTGCTCCGGCTCGATCTGCTCCGGTTCGGCGGGCTCGGGCTCAGACTGGTGCTCGAGTCCGGCCTCGGCCGCACCGGTTTCACCATCGCTCACCGTCTCGGCGGCGGCAGCGTCGGTTGTGGAGTGCTCGGCGTTAGCAACGTTGTCGTCGTGAGCGGCGTTGTCGTGAGCAGCGTTGTCGTGAGCAGCGTTGTCGTGAGCGGCATTGCCGTCGTGAGCCGCATGGTCGGTGACAGCCTGATCGACAGCAGCGTTCTCTACAGCAACACCGTCGGCGGCGAAGCTATCGGCGCCATCGTGGGTGTTGGCGGGGTGGGTATCCGAGGTGCCCTCTGCAGCAGCCCGTTCGTCTGTTGCGGGCTCGGAGTTCTCGTGCACGTCCACAACGGTTTCGGCCGATGGTTGCTCAACGGAGCTTGCTTCGGTGCCGAGGTACTGGTTGGAAGCGTGCTCGTTAGAAGCGTGCTCGTTAGAAGAGCTCTCATCGAAAGAGTGCTCGTCGACAGGCTGCTCGGAAGCACCGTGTTCGCCGATGCTCTGGTCGGTTCCAGAGTGCTGGTCTACACCGTGTTCACTGTTGTGCGACTCGTTGTGAGTGGCTTCGTTGGAGCTGTTGTCGCGATCGATATCGGCAGTGATGTCGGCATCGGTGATGTCACCGTTGTGATGTTTCACGTGAAACCTTCTCTGTCGTTGTGGCCCAGCGGCAGCTGGAAAAACTGGGGTCGGCGAGAATCAATGACCCCTTCGCCGGCATGCTCTCGCGCTCACGAAGAGCGGGGCAAACCATCAATCAACTGTAGCCCGAAAGACTCGCGTGACCTCGGGAACTATCCCCTCGCCGAGGGTAAGAATCTCCACGTTGATGAGATGAGCCTTACGAATGACCTTCGCCGCGGCATCCATCTCCTCGCCGACTCGGGAGCCCTTCATAAAGAGCAGCTCGCCGCCGTGTTTGACGAGGGGAGTGGTGATCGGAATCAACTTGCTCAAAGAACTGACCGCGCGGGCGGTGACCTGATCGAGTGGCGCATCGAGGCGCGTCTCTTCGGCACGTGCGCGAATAACTGTGACGTTGTCGAGGCCGAGCTCAGCGGCTTCGCTGGTGAGCCAGTCGACACGACGTTCCATCGGCTCGATGAGAACCATGTGTACGTCGGGGCGAGCTACAGCGAGCACAAGCCCAGGGAGACCGGCGCCGCTGCCGATGTCTCCGACACGTCCCGGCTTGAGCAGGGGAGCGACGAGTGCGCTGTTAAGAATGTGGCGCGACCAGAGTCGCGGTACTTCGAGGGGACCGATGAGCCCGAGCTCCTCGCCCTTGCGGGCGAGGTCGTCGGTAAACCTGCGGGCGACATCAATGCGGTCGCCAAACAGAGCGGCTGCCGCCGTGGGCTCGGGCTCAACTGTTATATCGGTCA
>Ga0247813_10002566_pt1 | contig 12323 bp, 15 predicted proteins | sample UWRJL169409C1_FD_180719 | JGI IMG/M metagenome (GOLD analysis project Ga0247813, IMG submission 180719) | Plant litter microbial communities from Arlington Agricultural Research Station in Wisconsin, United States - UWRJ-L169-409C-1 | ecosystem: Environmental > Terrestrial > Plant litter >... | reverse complement strand
TCGTCTTCCCCGGTTCCAATTGCGATCGTGACTGCAAGGTCGCCATCGAGCGCTCCGCCGGAGCTCGCGTGGACATGGTCTGGCACCAGGAGACGGCCCTGCCGGACGACCTGGACCTGATCGTCCTGCCCGGCGGCTTCTCCTACGGCGACTACCTGCGCTGCGGGGCCATGGCGGCGCTGTCGCCGGTGATGACCGAGGTGATCGCGGCCGCGACGCGCGGCGTGGCCACGGTCGGCATCTGCAACGGCTTCCAGATCCTGTGCGAGGCGGGCCTGCTGCCCGGCGCCCTGCTGCGCAACGAGGGCCTCAAGTACGTCTGCAAGCCGGTGTCGCTGGAAGTGACCAACGCCCAGACCCGCTTCACCGCCGGCTATCAGGGCCGCCGCGAGGTGGTGATGACGATCGGCAACGGCGAGGGCAACTTCTTCGCCGACGCCGAGACGCTGGCCCGGATCGAGGGCGAGGGTCAGGTCGCCTTCCGCTACATCGACAATCCCAACGGCTCGGTCGGCGACATCGCCGGCATCGTCAACGACGCCGGCAACATCATCGGCCTGATGCCGCACCCGGACCGTTCGTTCGAGGCGGAACTCGGCTCGGCCGACGGCGCGATCCTGTTCCAGAGCGCGCTCGCCAGCGCCTAGCCGCTCAGGTCGCGCGGGCAAAGCGGATCGGGATGAAGGGCTCCAGGATCTGGCCCTTCATGCCCGCGTCCGCGCCCTTGGTCGGCGAGACCGGCGAGGCCATCAGCAGGCGCACCACGTCCATCCCCTCGATCACCTGGGCGAAGGCCGCGAAGCCGAGGTTGTCGCCCGGCAGCTTGGGATTGGCGTCAAGGTTGCTGCTGTCGCCCGAGCAGATGAAGAACTCGCTGGTCGCCGTGCCGGGCGCGAACCGCGCGATCGAGACGGCGCCTTCCTTGTGGGTCAGGCCCGTCTGGGTGGTCGGCTCGTGCTTGATGCCGGGCAGCCGCCGGGCGTTGTCGGCATGGGCCAGGCCGCCCTGCAGGATGCCCTCGCTGGGCGCGCCCTGGTAGGTCATGACCCGGTAGAACTCGGCCGGCGCATAGCGCTTCTCGTCGATGTAGCGCAGGAAATTGGCGCCGGTGACCGGAGCCACGTCGGTGCGCACCTCGATCAGGATCACGCCCTTGGCCGTGGTCAGTTTCACGCGCGGCAGCGGCTTTACGACCGGCGCCGGCGCCTCGGGCGTCTGGGCCAGGGCCGCGCCGCCGAACAGGGGAAGGCCGGCCATCAGGCCCAGGAGCTGTCTGCGTTGTGTCGTCATGACGAGAACTCTAACCGCCCGCACTGACATTTCGAGCGGAATCCGCTAACAGCCCGACATGACCGCATCTCCCGCGAAGACCATGGCCGAAACGGCCATCGAGTACGGCCTCAAGTCGGAGGAGTACGACCTGATCGTGCGCCGGCTGAACCGTGAGCCCAACCCCGTCGAACTGGGGGTGTTTTCGGTGATGTGGAGCGAGCACTGCTCCTACAAATCCAGCCGCAAGCATCTGGGCAAATTCCCGACCACGGGGCCGCGGGTGATCTGCGGGCCGGGCGAGAACGCCGGGGTCGTCGACATCGGCGATGGCCAGGCCTGCATCTTCAAGATGGAGAGCCACAACCACCCGTCCTACATCGAGCCCTACCAGGGCGCGGCCACGGGCGTCGGCGGCATCATGCGCGACGTCTTCACCATGGGGGCGCGGCCGATCGCGCTGCTGAACGCCCTGCGCTTCGGCGATCCCTCGCACCCCAAGACCAAGCGTCTGGTCAGCGGCGTGGTCGCGGGCATCGCCGGCTACGGCAACTGCGTCGGCGTGCCCACCGTCGCGGGCGAGACCAACTTCCACCGCGGCTACGACGGCAACATCCTGGTCAACGCCATGTGCGTGGGCCTGGCCGATGCGGACAAGATCTTCTACTCGGCCGCCCCCGGCGCGGGCCTGGCGGTGGTCTACTTCGGCTCCAAGACCGGCCGCGACGGCATCCACGGCGCGACCATGGCCTCGGCGGAGTTCGACGAGGACAGCGACGAGAAGCGCCCCACCGTCCAGGTCGGCGACCCGTTCGCCGAGAAGCTGCTGATCGAGGCGACGCTGGAGCTGATGGCCACCGGCGCGGTCGCCGCCATCCAGGACATGGGCGCGGCCGGCCTGACCTCCTCCTCGGTCGAGATGGCCGGCAAGGGCGAGGTCGGCATCGAGCTGGACCTCGACATGGTGCCCCAGCGCGAAGAGGGCATGACCGCCTACGAGATGATGCTGTCGGAGAGCCAGGAGCGGATGCTGGCCATCCTCAAGCCCGGCCGCGAGCACGAAGGCCACGCCATCTTCGAGAAGTGGGGCCTGGACGCCGCCGTCATCGGCTGGACCACCGACACCGGCAATATCGTGCTCAAGCACAAGGGCGAGATCGTCTGCGACATCCCGCTGGCCCCGCTGTCGGAAGACGCGCCGCTCTATGACCGTCCGTGGACAGAGCCGGTGCTGCAACCGCACCTCGACCCGGGCCAGGTGCCTGCCCCGACCGACTGGGAAGCCGCCGTGCTGACGGTCGTCGGCTGCCCGGACATGGCGTCCAAGCGCTGGCTCTGGGAGCAGTACGACCGCCATGTGATGGCCGACACCCTGGAGGACAGCGCCACCGGCGCCGACGCCGGCGTCGTCCGCGTGCACGGCACCCGCAAGGCCCTGGCCGTGACCAGCGACTGCACCCCGCGCTACGTGCTGAACGACCCCTACGAGGGCGGCAAACAGGCCGTGGCCGAGGCCTGGCGCAACCTGACCGCCGTCGGCGCCGACCCGATCGCGATCACCGACAACCTGAACTTCGGCAATCCCGAGCGCCCCGAGATCATGGGCCAGATCGTCAAGGCGATCGAGGGCATGGCCGAAGCCTGCCGCGTGCTCGACTTCCCGGTCGTGAGCGGCAACGTGAGCCTCTACAACGAGACCAACGGCGCGGCCATTCCGCCGACCCCGACCGTGGGCGCCGTCGGCCTGCTGACCGACTACGCCGTACGCGCGGACTTCAGCAGCATGACCGCCGGCCAGACCCTGGTGGTCATCGGCGCCAACCACGGCGAACTCGGCGCCTCGATCTATCTGCGCGAGTTGTTCGGCCGGGAGGACGGCGCCCCGCCGCCCGTGGACCTGGCGCTTGAGCGCAAGACCGGCGACTTCGTGCGCGGCCTGATCGTCTCGCGGGACGCGGTGGTGGTGCACGACCTGTCCGACGGCGGCCTGATCGTCGCGGCGGCGGACATGGCCCTGGCCTCGAACGTCGGGATCACGCTGGACGCCAGCAGCGCGGCGCACGCCCACCCGTTCCTGTTCGGCGAGGACCAGGCCCGCTACCTGATCGCCACCGACACGCCGGACGCCCTGATCGAGGCGGCCAGGGCCGCCGGCCTGCACGCCAGCGTCGTAGGCCACGCCGAGGGCGATGCGTTCGCGTCCAAGGGCCTGTTCAGCATCCCGCTGGGCAAGCTCCGCTCGGCGCACGAGGACTGGATGCCGACTTACATGGGGTGATGTGGTGCAGCTGCTCGTCAACATCGACGTACCGGACGTCGCGGCCGCCGAGGCCTTCTACACCACGGCCTTTGATCTGACGGCCAGCCGCCGCTTCGGCGGCATCGTGGAGCTGCGGGGCGGCTCCTCGCTGATCCACCTGCTGCCCAAGGCCGAGGGCACGGTCGGCGCCGGCGACGACAAGCGACGATACGAGCGCCACTGGAGCCCGGTGCACCTCGACATCCTGGTCGAGGACCTGGACGCGGCGGTCGAGCGCGCCCTCGCCGCCGGGGCGACCCTGGAACGCCGCGCGCCGGACGCCGTCTGGGGCCGCATCGCCAACCTGGCTGACCCATTCGGCCACGGCTTCTGCCTGATCCAGCTCCTGAACCGCGGCTACGACGAACTGGCAGGCTGACGCAGATGCGGACACGCGCGAAAATGGCGCCGAATTAGTCCACTACCAATCCGCGCCCCTTCCGCTTCGATGGCGCATCGCCATTCGTCCCGAACGGCGACCTTCTAAGGAGCATCATCATGCAGGCGGAAAAACTGGGGATCGCCCCGCAAGCCAACGAATGGCCGTCGACCATGCGGTCGGGCCAGGGCATCACGCTCGGCGGATCGGGGATCGCCTCGCCGCAGGTCACCACCCTGTTCTCATTCAACGTCCCGGGGCTGGTCATGCTCTACAACACCGTGACCAACGCCGCGATCTGGTCCCAGGACATCTCCGGCAGGGGCGCGATGCTGCTGCAGATGCAGGACAACGGCCAACTGGCGGCGCTGAACTCGTCGAACGAGATCGTCTGGACATACGGAGCCGCGGGCTCGTCCGCATTCCTGCAGGTCTTCGACGGCTACGACGGCGAAGACGGCGGCGCCGGTTTGGTGCCCTATACCCCGCTGAGCTAGCCCGCGGCGGCGACCGCTTCCTCGAACCGCTCCAGCGTGAACCGCGCGAAGGCCATCATGTTGGCCGCGCGGTCGCTCTCGCCGGTCTCCAGCGTGAAGCTCGCTTCGAGCGGGCCGACGATGCCGACGCAGGTGTGGCCCGCCGCGTCGCCGTAGGGGTTCCCCTCGGGACCGGCGGCGCCGGTCTCGCACAGGCCCCAGGTCCCGCGCAGCTTCTCGCGGATCACCCCGGCCATGAACAGCGCATAGGGCTCGGTCGAGGAGCGGAGCCCCTTGGGCATGGTCTCGCGCGTCAGGCCCAGCAGGCCGCGTGCGACGTTGGGCGTGTAGGTGACGCTGGCGCCCTGGTACCAGACGCTGGCCTTGGGCACCGCCAGCAGCGCGGCCGAGACCAGGCCGCCGGACGAGGACTCCGAGACCGCGACGCTCTCGCCGCGCTCGGTCAGCCGGGCGGCGATGCGTTCGGCGATGGGGATCAGGGTGTGCATCACTTGGCTCCGGCGGCGGGGGCTGCGGGCGCGACGGTCTGGGCCGGCATCGTGCCCAGCTGGTCGTCGAAGGCCCAGGTGGCGGCGACCACCGTGGCCACCGCCTTGCGGAAGAAGTCCTGCGGCACGGTGGCGAAGTCGTCGGTCGGCTTGTGGTACTCGGGATGGTCCTCGACGCCGAAATAGACCCAGGCCACGCCGGCCTTGGCGAAGGCGCCGTGGTCGGACTGGTAGGTCCAGTTGTCGATGTCGTCGTCGGCCCCGGTGTCGTGGCCGAGCTTGAGGCTGACCGGTACGGAGACGGTGAGCGCCTGCAGCTGCGACTTGACCCAGGCGTTGTGCGACCCGCCGGCGACGTAGAGCTCGCCCTTGGCGTTCTTGGCCAGCATGTCGAAGTTCACGTTCAGCGCGATGTCGGCAAGCGGGACCGGCGGCGCGGCGACGAAGGCCCGGGCGCCCTGCAGGCCCATCTCCTCGCCGTCCAGCGCCACGAGGTAGATCGCGTGCTTGGGCGGCGAGGCCTTGAAGGTCTCGGCCACGGCCAGCAGGCCGGCCACGCCCGAGGCGTTGTCGTCGGCGCCGTTGTAGACCTGGCCGTCGCGGACGCCGAGATGGTCGTAGTGGGCAGTCACGACCATCACCCGGCTGACCGGTCCGCTGCCCGGGATCACGGCGATGAGGTTGACGCCGGTGCGCTCTGCCCCGTCCTTGCCCTTGAAGGTGAACGGCTGCTCGACGACCGCCAGGCCGATCTGCGCGAACCGCTGCTTGATGTAGGCGCGGGCCTTGGCGCCGCCCGGCGTGCCGGTCTGGCGGCCCTGCATGTCGTCGGCCGACAGGATGCGGACATCGTCCAGCGCCTTGTCGCCGGGCGCGGCGAACGCGGGCGAGGCCAGCAGGCAGGCGGCCGCAGCGGCGGCGAACAGGATACGGCGCATGGGCTCTCCAGAGACTTGCCCCGCTTCAGTGCCTGCCCGCCCCACGCCGCGCAAGCCGGTCATCCGCCGTTCAGGTGAGGCGGCCCAGGGTGGGCCCATGAAAAAGATCGTCCTCGCAGCCGCCCTCGCCTTCGCCGCCGCCCTGCCGGCCGCCGCCCAGACTCCCGCGCCGATCGCCGCGCCCTGTTCGGTGTCGGTCCAGTTCGGCAGCTATGCCATGGGCATCGACGGCAAGTCCTTCGACCGGGTCGAGCGCTATGTCGCGCGCAACAGGCGGCTGGTCGCCGGCAGCAACGTCACCACCTGGGGCCGCGAGGGCGAACGCACCGTCTGCATCACCACCCGGTCGCGCCGCGCCACCACCCAGGTCTTCGCCGACATCAAGCAGCTGATCCGCAAACGCGCCGAACGCGGCCCGACCGAGGTGAAGACGCTTGATGGCCGGGTGTGGCGAGCGAGCCCGGGCGCGCCGCGGTAGGCCATACCGCTTTTTCCACTTCCCCTCCCCCGCCTCGGCTTGGCATCATGCCGGCAACGAGAAAAAGGGAGCGAACCATGGACGCCCAGTCGCAATGGACCGGCCTCGACGCCGGTCGGCTCGAGCGCATCACCGACCACATCGAGCGTAACTACATCTCGACCGGCAAGATCGCCGGCTGCCAGGTGCAGGTGACGCGGCGCGGCCAGACGGCCTATGCGAAGAGCTTCGGCCATCGCGACCGCGAGCGGGCCACGCCCTGGTCCGACGACACCATCGTGCGCATCTACTCCATGACCAAGCCGATCACCTCGGTGGCGCTGATGACGCTGTTCGAGAAAGGCCTGTTCCAGCTCGACGACCCGGTCAGCCGCTTCGTGCCCGAGTGGAAGAACCACCGCGTCTGGGTCTCCGGCGAGGGCGCAGACATGGTCACCGAGGCGCCGAACCGCCCGGTCAGCTTCCGCGACGTGCTGGCCCACACCGGCGGCCTGACCTACGGCTCAATGCTGGCGGCGCTGTCCGGGATTCCGATCGAGCACCCGGTCGACAAGGCCTACGATACGCTCGGCGTGCAGCGCGGCGCGGAGACGGCCGACCAGTTCCTGGCCAAGCTCGGCCAGGTGCCGCTGCGCTACCAGCCCGGCGAGCGCTGGATGTACAGCCTGTCCACCGACGTCTGCGGCGCCCTGGTCGAGCGGATCAGCGGCGTGCCGTTCGAGCAGTATCTGCAAGACGTGATCTTCGGCCCGCTGGGCATGGTCGACACGTCGTTCACGGTGCCGGCAGACAAGGCCCACCGCTTCGCCGCCAACTACATGCGCGCGGCGGACAAGAGCCTGCGGCTGGCCGATGACCCGACCAAGAGCCCCTATCTGACCGACAAGGTGTTCAAGTCCGGCGGCGGCGGCCTGGTCGGGACCATGGCCGACTACGTGCGCTTCACCGAGATGCTGTGCCGGGGCGGCGAGCTGGACGGCGTGCGGATTCTCGGCCCCCGCACGCTCGACCTGATGACCCAGAACCATCTTAAGGACGGCAAGGACCTGACCGAGCTGGCCATCGCCGCCTTCTCCGAGACCTCCAACGCCGGCATCGGGTTCGGGCTCGGCTTCGCCATGACCATCGATCAGACGGCGACCGGCGGCCTGTCGCGCGACGACTACTACTGGGGTGGCGCGGCCTCGACCATCTTCTGGGTCGATCCGGTCGAGGAACTGAGCGTGGTCTTCATGACCCAGCTGATGCCGTCGGCGACCTTCGACTTCCGCGGCCAGCTGAAGAGCCTGATCTACTCGGCGATCGAGGACTGAGGGGTCAGGGGTAGGTCTCCCGGACCCAGCGGATGTGGAGGGCCTCGCCCTCCCATCCGGGGCTCAGCTTCGCGGCCGCCCGCAGCGCGTCCTTCGAGTCCGTCAGGCAATCGTTCCCGTCCTCGGTCAGGCCGGGGTTGAGCTCCAGCGTGAGATAGCGCTGCGTCTCGTCCTTCTTCAGCTTCTTCTTCCGGGGCGGATAGGGGCCGCACAGGACCGGCCAGATATCGAACGCGACCACCTTGCCGGCGGCGTCCAGGGCGGTCGGCTTGAGCGTCATGTACGAGAGCCTGGGCGGCGCAGCCGGCGCGGCGGGATCGGCCGGCTCCTCGGGCGCGCCCGGGATTTCGGGGCTGGACATCTGGAAGATCGACGGCTCGCCCCCGGTCAGCAGGAAGGGCTGAACCGCCCAGCCGCCAGGCCCCTTGGGCTCGGGGAAATACTGCAGCAGGCGGCCGTCGCGGATCACCACCGCCGTCGCGCAGGTCTTCGGCCATCGCTGGGCCGGCTTGCTGGTGTCCAACCGGCAGCGCGCGGGCGCCTCGACCGCCGTCAACAGCACCGTGCCGCCCTCGATCAGCCAAAGCCCTTCCCGCAGCACCGGAGCCCCGGTGGCGTCGGCCTCGGTGAACACGGGCGCCGCCGAATAGACCCGGTTGCAGGCGCTCAGGCTGGCGAGCAGGCAAAGCCCCAGCAGGAAGGCGGCGATCCGAGGCAGGGTAACGCTCCAATCACGCAATAATCACGGAACCGTGAGCATGTGCTCTTTCCGTCGCGTTGACCAGCCCCTGTCAGCGACGTCGCGGACGACGGCCAATTGCCGCAAAGCCCTGTCGATGCAGGCGTTGTTAAACTTTATGGGCCAAAGAGGATGGCTATCCGGGGAGACTCCGCGCCGTGCCGATGACAGCCGACGATCTCGAAAGCCGCCTCCGCGCGGCCTTCCCGGACTCCGAGATCGTGATCACGGACCTCGCCGGCGACGGCGATCACTACAAGGCGCGCATCGTCTCGCCGGCCTTCGTCGGCCTGCCCCGAGTCAAGCAGCACCAGCTGGTCAACAAGGCGCTGGCCGACGTGCTGGGCGGGACCCTGCATGCGCTGGCGCTCGAAACCGCGCCGCCGGCGGACTGACCGGCCATGCGCTATCGCTCCTTCGGCAGATCGGGTCTTGTCGTGTCGGCGGTGTCGCTGCTGCTCGACGGCCAGTCGCGCCAGTCGGCCAAGGAGTGGCGCAACCTGATCCGCATGGGGATGGAGTGCGGCATCAACGGCTTCGAGATCGCCGGCGACACGCCCGCCGTGATCGAGGGCGCCGCCGAGGCCTTGGCCGACATCGAGCGCGACCTGCTGTTCGTGGCCTGGCGGCCGACCGCCTTCGCCGCCGATCCAGCCAATACGGTCGAGGCCTTCGTCGCCCGCACCGGCCTGGAATACCTGGACCTGATGGCCTTCGACGGCCCGCCGCCGCAGAGCCCCTCGCTCGAGAGCCTCAAGCGCACCCGGCGGGTGCGGGCCTACGGCCTGGCCGGGCAGGACGAGGAGAGCGACCTGCTGATGACGCATGGCGCCTTCGACGCGATCGCCGCGCCCTACAGCCCGATGTCGGGCTGGAAGGACCGCAACCGCATCAAGGCCGCCGCCGCGCGCGACATGGCCGTGTTCGCCCACAGCATCCTGCCCGACGCGATGCAGCCCAAGACCGGCGTTTTCAAGAAGCCGCTGATCAAGGACCGCGCCAATCCGCTGGCCGGCGTCGGCGGCTATGGCTTCCTGGAGAACACCCCGGGCTGGACCGCCGAGGAGATCTGCCTGGCCTATGTGCTCACCGAGCCGTCGGTGACCACGGTGCGGTTCGAGATCGACAAGGCCGACCGGCTGGAGCGTCTGGCCGCCGTCGCCGAGAAGGATCTGCCCACCGGCGTGGCCGCGCAGATCGAGATGGCGCGCTTCTCTGTCGCATAAGCTTGACCCGGCGGGGCCTCGTGCCTAGCTGATAGGTCTCTTTTCAAGACTGGAAGGTCTTCGCCGTGACCGACGCCGCCGTCGCCAATCCCGCCCATGATTTCATCGCCAACACGGTGGCCGCCAATCCGGTGGTCCTGTTCATGAAGGGCGAGCCCGAGCAGCCCCGCTGCGGCTTCTCCGCCCAGGTGGTGCAAATCCTCGATCACCTCGGCGTCGACTTCGTCGGCGTGGACGTGCTGCAGAGCGACGTGCTGCGCGACGGCATCAAGGTCTACAGCGACTGGCCGACCATTCCGCAGCTGTATGTGAAGGGCGAGTTCGTCGGCGGCTGCGACATCATCCGCGAGATGTTCCAGGCTGGCGAACTGAAGCCGCTCCTCGAACAGCAGGGCGTGCTGGAGGCGTGAGCAAACCGATCGAGCCGCCCGCCGGGCGGCAGGTCTTCTCGCAGAGCTTCACGCCCGTCGACAGCGACATCGACGCGAACGGCCATGTGAACAACGTGGTCTATCTGGGCTGGGTGCAGGACATCGCCATCGCCCACTGGGACAGCCGTGCGCCGGACGACGAGCGCACCAAGTGGGCCTGGGTCGTGGTGCGCCATGAGATCGACTACCGCCGCCCGCTGATGCCCGGCGAGACCGGCTCCGGCCGGACCTGGGTCGGCACGCGTCGCGGTCCGCGCTTCGACCGCTATGTCCGCATCGACGGCCCGGACGGCGAGATGTGCGCCCAGACCCGCTCCGAATGGGTGCTGGTCGACGCGGCGACGAAGCGCCCCGCCCGTGTGCCGGAGTGGATGGAAGAGATGTTCAGCTAGCGCCCCGTCCTCCCCACGCGTGGGGAGGGGGACCATGCGGAGCATGGTGGAGGGGTAGCGCCGCCGACCGACGTGGGCCCGCCGAACGCACCCTAGCCTGAGGGTCCTACGCCGCCCCTCCACCGCTCTTCGAGCGGTCCCCCTCCCCGCTAGCGGGGAGGATTGCCGGAGAGCGGATTGACCACCGCCACATTCGCCCCGGCCGGAAGACCGAGCTCCGCGAACGTCCAGCTCAGCGCCACCGGCGTCGGCGCGGCCTTGCAGACATCCAGCCGCTTGCGCCCGAAGGCCACCGCGAACCGGCCCGCCTTGCGCTCTACGAAGAAGGCGAAGCCGTCCTTGGCGGTGCAGCCGTTGGACAGCACGCTGATGGTCAGGGCGTCGCCGGCGGCGCTGACGCCCAGCAACGGCTCCAGCTCGACCATGCCGGCGTCGGGCGCGCTGTAGACGGAGCGGGTCGCACAGCCGGCCAGCAGCACGGCGCCCAGGATCAGCAGATGGCGGCGGTTCATCCAAACAGCAAAGACGTCCGCCCGAGTCTTGTCTAGGCTGCGACCGAAACCGAGGGGATCGCTGCATGAAGTCCGGCCTGATCGCGCTCGCCCTGCTGATGGTCGCGCCCCTGCCCGCGCTCGCCGCCGGCCCGTCGGGTCCGCAGATCGATGCGGCCATGCGCGCGGCGATGAAACAGACCGGCGCCCAGGGCCTGGCCGTCGCGGTGATCGAGGACGGCCGGCCCGCCTACGTCCAGAGCTATGGCTATCGCAATGCCCGGGGCGAGGAGCTGCAGCCGGAAACCATCATGTACGGCGCCTCGCTGACCAAGGCGGTGTTCGCCTACACCGTGCTGCAGATGGCCGACGAGGGAATCATCGACCTCGACGCCCCGATCTCGCGGTATCTGAAGAAGCCGCTGCCGGAGTACGCCGGCTTCGACCGGGCCTACGCGCCCTGGAACACCCTGACGGACGAGCGCTGGCGCAAGATCACGCCGCGCATGCTGCTGACCCACAGCGGCGGCTTCGCCAACTTCTATTGGCTGAACCCGGGCGAGAAAGTCGTCATCCACTTCGATCCGGGCAGCCGCTACGCCTACTCCGGCGACGGCATGATCCTGCTGCAGTTCGTGCTCGAGCAGGGGCTGGGTCTGAACCTCGGCCAAGAGATGCAGCGCCGGGTGTTCGACCGCTTCGGGATGAAGAACACCAGCATGATCTGGCGGCCGGACTTCGCCCGGAACCTGGCCGACGGCTGGGGGGCGGACGGCAGGACCGAGCCGCATGACGAGCGCAGCAAGGTGCGCGCCGCCGGCTCGATGGACACGACCATCGCCGACTTCGCCAAGTTCTCGACCGCGATGATCAACGGCGTCGGCCTCTCGCCCGCCTCACGCGCGGAGATGACCCGCGCCATCCTGCCGATCGCCACCGCCTCGCAGTTCCCGAGCTTCCAGCCCGAGCTGCCGGTCGACCAGCGCCGCAAGGACCTGGCCGCCGGCCTGGGCGTGGTGGTGTTCGACGGGCCGCAGGGCCACGGCTTCTTCAAGGGCGGCCACAACGACTTCACCGCCAACACCTGGGTCTGTATCGAGGCGCGCAAGGCCTGCGTCGTGTTGCTGAGCAACGACGTACGGGCCGAGACCGCCTTCCCGGGCCTGGTGACATTCATCCTCGGCGAGACGGGCGTCCCGTACGACTGGGAGTACGGGTCGCCGGCGGCGAAGGCGCCCTAGCCCCCCCCCGTACGTTATGACGGTTGTCGAGGGAGGAGCCGGATAGCAGAAGGGCCCCGGATTGCTCCGGGGCCCTTCGCATGTCGATCCGTGTGGTCGGCGTCTTACGACGCGTAGAATTCGACCACGAGGTTCGGTTCCA
>Ga0247813_10002564_pt1 | contig 12324 bp, 8 predicted proteins | sample UWRJL169409C1_FD_180719 | JGI IMG/M metagenome (GOLD analysis project Ga0247813, IMG submission 180719) | Plant litter microbial communities from Arlington Agricultural Research Station in Wisconsin, United States - UWRJ-L169-409C-1 | ecosystem: Environmental > Terrestrial > Plant litter >... | reverse complement strand
TATCTTTCATCGTATTGATCAGCCCAAATCCACCACATAAAAAAACGGAAAGCGACATTAGCCACTTCCCGTTCGGAAATCTACATTTTTAAATATTAGTTGAAGCTGAAGGTATAATTACCATTTGGCCCCACTCCCGAAACAGTAGTTTTACCACTTCTCGAGGTCGGCAAAGCCGCTTCTATATCTCTTACATTATTCACCGCTTTACCATTAATAGCTGTTACTAATAATCCTTTAGGGATATCAAGGTTGTCAAATGCCTTACCCGGTTCCACTCCGGTTACAACAACACCATTTTTAACACCATACCTGGCTTTAGTAGCTGCAGATGCCGGTGCAAATGATGCCCCCAGTTTACTGATGGTTGTTCCTGTTGCACGCGCCGCAAGAGCTGTACTTGGTTTACCTATGCTTTCGTCACCTTTCAACGTTACGCCTACATTCTGCTCTTTTCCATCTCTGGAAATGGTCAGCTGCACTTTATCACCCGGACTTAAACGGCCGATTGTTTCCTGCAGATCAGGAGAAGAAAAGATCTCTCTGCCGCCTACTTTTTTGATAATATCACCTTTACGGATACCTGCCGCAGCACCACCGCCATTTGGCAATACATCACTCACATACAATCCGCTTACATCGCTTACTTTTAGTTCTTCAGCTGCATCTGCATTTAATTCCTGGAAGGTAACACCTACATAACCACGTTTTACACTACCATATTTTTTGAAGTCTTCCAGAATCTTTTTCGCAAGATTTACAGGAATAGCGAAACCATAACCTTCATTGGTACCTGTTTGAGAGGCAATAGCAGAGTTGATACCCACCAGCTCACCATTTGCATTCACCAATGCACCACCACTGTTTCCAGGGTTAATCGCTGCATCAGTCTGAATGTACGATTCAATGGAGTTATTTGTTCTTTGCTTTACTTTACCAGTACGCTGATATTCTTCATACTCTTCTTCAGTTGGCTGCTGTCCTCTGCCCAGAATACCTATAGAGCGTGCTTTAGCACTCACAATTCCTGCTGTTACGGTAGTTTGCAAATCCAGTGGAAAACCTACTGCTAAAACCCATTCACCTACCTGTACGTTATCCGAGTTACCCATTTTCACTACTGGCAGGTCAGAAGCGTCAACTTTAATCAAAGCCAGGTCCGTATTGGCATCTCTACCAATTACACGGGCTTCAACCTTACGTCTGTCCGATAAAATTACCTGGATCTTTTCTGCATTTTCCACGACGTGGTTATTCGTCACGATATAACCATCAGGAGTAAGGATTACCCCAGAACCAGACGCAGCTCTTGGTGCACGCTGAGTTCTGCCACCACGACCGCCGCCGAAAAACTCTTCCATCATATCCATTGGCGAACCGCCACCAGAACTGCCTGAAGAAGCAAATGTTGTTTTAATATGTACTACCGCAGGGGAAACCGCTGCCGCAGCCTGAACAAAATCTACTGATCCTGCCGATGATATTGTACTTGGGTTACTGGCAAAATGAACATTCTGCTTTTCTGCCAGCGTTAAACCAGTGGTGTTATTTTCTAACATCTTGTAACCACCAATTGCTGCTGCACCACCTATAAATGCAGCTAAAACTATTAATGCTATTCTTTTCATATGTGTTATTGTTAGTTAATTGTATTCGAAAAATGTAACCTTTAAAATTTAATGTGTTATTTCAAATTTGAACAGCAACATTTCTTTTCATCTTTATGTTCAAATTTAATACCATTAGCGCGATATTTGTATCACCAGAACATCCTATAACTGTTAAAAAATGTTAAATACCAAACCAGTACATCCAGCAACTACTCATTTCTATAAATATCAGGGCGCGGGCAACGACTTTGTCTTAATTGACAACAGGGATGAACATTTTCAATATAAGGATAATAATAGTGTTTTACAACTGTGCGACAGGCGTTTTGGCGTTGGAGGCGATGGATTGATGTTATTGCAGAACCATGCAGCGTACGATTTTGAAATGCTCTATTTTAATGCTGACGGGAAACTGGGCAGCATGTGTGGAAATGGAGGCAGATGTATCGTTGCTTTCGCTAAACACCTGGGAATCATAGATCAGGAAACTAACTTTCTGGCAGTAGATGGCATGCATTATGCCAAAATTTCAGCAGAGGGCAACTGGGTTGATTTACAAATGATTGACGTGGATACAGTGAGCAGAGATGGAAGCGCATATGTAATGAACACAGGATCTCCGCATTATGTAGAACAGGCAACGGCACTGGATCAATTGGATGTTTTTAATGCAGGCTCTGCTATTCGTAATAACCCCACTTATAAAAAAGAGGGAATCAATGTAAACTTTGTTGAAGATAAAGGCGATCACTTATTTGTACGCACATTTGAGCGTGGGGTTGAGGATGAAACTTATGCCTGCGGTACCGGTGTTACTGCGGTAGCGTTGGCTATGGCACAGCACAGTCAGCAAACTGGCGATCTAAAAACGGATATTAGGGTATTGGGTGGAAAACTGCGCATCGAATTTAATTATGATGGGCATCAATTTACCAATGTATTTCTTTGTGGTCCTGCTGAACTGGTCTTTGAAGGGGAAATTAAAATCTAGTTTCCTTCCGCCAGGTGTGCTGCAATACCGATCTTGATTTCACCAAATGTGTATTTACTGCCCAGGTGTGCCCTTATCGGATTGAGATTTAGCGTCTTCAATAATTTAATAGCTTCCAGTATCTTGTCCAGCTTTTTAGCACCAAGAATATCTTTCGCAGAGATCTCCTGCAAAGCAATATAGTGTGCAAGATGCCCTTCAATTGTGCCTGCTACCATATTGCGTTCTCTGGCAATCTCCTCGATGGACTTTCCTGCCCGGAACATTTCCAGGGAAGCCTCTTTTGTGTCCGGCTTGGGCACTTTCACCTTCGCCGTCTTTGCTGCCCGTGGTTTCTTGGCTGTAAAGTCCAGCGTATTCGGCATTGCAAAAACTTTCTTCATCTGCAGCTCGCGGTCCGCCTGATTGAGTAATGCACTTACATCGGTTTTGGTAAATTCGGTTCCCTCTATAGTCGCTTTTAACAGGGCAGTAGCTTTACGCATCTTTTTGTACTGCTCATAAAACAATGATTCCATTTCCAGCAGTTCGGTTAAAAAGGCTGTCACCTGCTTATCTTGTTTCACCAGCTCCATCCGCTCAAAGATGCGGGCAGAAAGGTCAAGAATCAATGGATTAAAATAGTTCTCTGCAAGTCTGGTACGTTCAAAAAGTAAAGCCAGCCCTTCCTCAGTTTGTGCGTGACTTAAGCGCTGTATCTGGTTCAGGAATTTATTTGCATGCAGCTTAATCTCACTAAGATCTTTCAACAGCTGCTGTGCCCATTTCACATGTTTCTGCTTTGCAGATTTGTTGATGTCTTTGCTGTAGGAATGTACATGCTCATAAACAAAATTATCCAGTGGATTCAGATCGAAACACTGCATCAGGTAAGTCCTTAAAAAAGTCTCACTTTCCAGTTTAATCTGTGCATCCAACTCTTCCTGCTGCTGTTTGTTTTTTGCAAAGTGGGATACATTCTGATCCTGCCGGATCCCTGTACGGGAAATCTGCGAGGTAAGAACCAGTCCATCCAAAGAACGGAGACGTGATAACGCCACGTAAATTTGTCCGGGAGCAAATGCATTCCCAATATCAATGATTGCTTTATCAAAGGTTAAACCCTGACTTTTATGTACGGTGATGGCCCAGGCCAGTTTAATTGGATACTGAATAAACTTACCAATCACCTCTTCTTCTATCTCATTGGTAACCTTATGGTTGGTATATCTGATGTTTTTCCAGGTGTACTTTTCCAGGATAATCCTTTCTCTTTCCCCTTCGGTCTCCACCTCGATAGTATCTTCTTTAAGGTCGATCACCGTAGCAATCTTACCATTGAAAAACCGGCGCTCACCTGACTGGTCATTTTTGATAAACATGATCTGCGCACCAAGCTTTAGTTCAAGCAGGTGTTCTGCAGGATAAGAATTTTCGGCGAATTCTCCTTCTACGGCCGACTTGAAAAAGTGCGACTTCCCCACTAACTCTTCCAGGCTTTTTTTATTGAGCGTATCTGCCCTTTGGTTATGGGTAGTCAGTGTAATATATTTTTCCGATTTCGCTGGTACAAAATCAGCTCTGTAATATTTTTCCAGCAGATTGATATCATCTACTGTAATTTCATTGTTTCTCAGGTTATTGAGCAGGTTAATAAATACTGAATCTGCCTGACGGTATATTTTTTCCAGTTCAATATATACTGGCGGACTTTGCTGCAGCGCATGGGCATCAAAGAAATAAACACTGTTATAAAACTCTCCAAGCAATTGCCATTCATTAGATTTAACAACCGGAGGCAGCTGATGCAAATCACCGATAAACAAGACCTGAACACCACCAAAACTTGCATTATTTTTTCTGATATAGCGCAAAACCATGTCAATTGCATCCAGAAGATCAGCCCGTAGCATACTCACTTCATCGATGATCAGCAATTCAAGATCCTGAAAAATCCTTCTTTTAGTCGTGTTCATCTGTAAGTGACGAACAATAGATTTTGGCGTATTGTACTGCTGGTTAAAAGGTTCGTTTGTAGGCTGTTTAGGTAAATATGTACCAAAAGGCAGCTGGAATAAGGAATGTATAGTTACTCCCGCAGCATTAATAGCAGCAATCCCTGTAGGAGCTACGATAACTGCCTTTTTATGTGTCAGTTCAATCAGGGTCCTTAGAAAAGTAGTCTTCCCCGTACCCGCCTTACCAGTAAGGAAGATGTGCCTGGAGGTATAATTTATAAATTTGGCAGCAAGTTCAGCAGGATTATATTCAGACATATTGGTAGCTCAAATTTAGCGATACGATCATTGGTGACAAAGGTAATAAGAATAGAAGATATTTAATTAACAATATAATTAATTAAAGATTAAGATCCTTAAACTAAATCACCCCCGCCAATTAGTTTACCAGTAGCTTGTAACCTTTACCATGAACATTCAGGATCTCTACCTTTGGATCTTCTTTTAAATATTTGCGTAGCTTACTTAGAAACACATCCATGCTGCGTCCGTTAAAGTAATTGTCATCATGCCAGATGCTCAATAGTGCCTCTTCCCGGGTAAGCACAGCATTTTGTTTTAAACAGAGCAATTGCAGCAGCTCCGCTTCTTTAGTAGACAATTTTTGTTGCTGACCTTTAAACTGGATCATTTGTGTAGTAAAATCAAAATTGTACTCCCCAATCTGGAACTGCGATTGCAAAGGACCCGCAGGTTTAACTTCTTTCACTGAAACACGCTTCAGCAAAGCATTAATCCGCAACAGCAACTCTTCAATACGGAAAGGTTTTGTAATATAATCATCACCCCCGAGATCGTAAGCAGATGCTTTATCCTCCATCATTGCCTTAGCTGTAGCAAAGATAATAGGCACATCTTCATTGGTCTTTCTGATTTCTTTACCCAACGCAAATCCATCCTTTTTAGGCATCATCACATCAAGAATACATAAGTCAAAACTCTGCTTATTGAAAGTACGCAATCCCTCTTCTCCATCCACACAAAGCACTACATTAAACTTACCTTTCAGCTGTAAATAATCCTGCAATAACATGCCAAGATTAGGATCGTCTTCTACTAATAAAATTTTCTTCATGTCAATTAAGGGGTATAATTATTTCAAACACTGTTCCTTTGTCCTTCTCACTGCGCACTTTGATACTGCCATTCATTTGCAGGATAATATCCTGTACGTAATTTAGCCCGAGCCCGAATCCTTTAACATCATGCAGGTTCCCTGTAGGCACCCTGTAAAACTGATCAAAAATCCGTTTACTCTGCTCTTTGGTCATTCCAATTCCCTCATCTTCAATTTCGATGATTAAATTTTTACCGGCATTTCTTGTCCGGAGGGTAATTCTTGGTGGATCAACACTGTATTTATTGGCATTATCGATCAGGTTATAAATGACATTGGACAAATGCAGTTCATCACCATTAATAACTGAAGGATCTGCATTCAGCTCTAAATTCAATTCTGCAGCTTTTTTGTCCAGTTGCAGATGCATACTATCTGCCACCGCAGCGATCAGTGTATTCATCTCTACCGGCTCCACATGGAACTCCAGCTCTTTATTCTCCAGACGCGCAATGCTCAGCACACGTTCAATATGGTTGCCCAGTCGTACGTTCTCATCATAAATAATTCCTGCCAGTCTGCTGATCCTTTTTTTATCCTCGAGAATTTCCGGATCCCTGAGTGCTTCACTGGCAATCATAATGGTGGATACCGGTGTTTTAAACTCATGGGTCATATTATTGATAAAATCTGTCTTCATCTCTGATATCTTTTTCTGTCTTAAAATCGCATACAGCGTATAAGAAAAAATAGAGATTAACACCAGCAGCAAAGCAGCTGAAGAAGCCATAGTTACGCTCAGGTTGCTGAATATCAATGAATTTCTTTCTGGAAAATTTACATAAAGCATTCCCGGATCTCTGATCACATCATTACTAAACAGGGTAGTTTTAAAAGTATTCGCTTGTAGAGGTTCTCCTTCCATCATTGCAACTTTTCGGAAAAGGACAGAATCACCGGTTACACTTTTCAACCAGAAGCCATATTTCAGGTTGATATTTTTATTGAGCAGCTCTGCGCGTAAAATAGCATCCAATACTGCCGGGGAGATCCGTTGATTTAGTGGAACAGCAATCTGGCTCATCTCTTTAGCCGCAGCTTCCAGCACATTAAAATCGTTCTGACTGATCTGCTGTATAGTGTCATCCTGCAATGCCTTCAGTTCATTTTCATGTCTTCTTTTTGCGGTTTCATCCTCAATTCTGAATTTCACACGCATATCTCCATTCAGGCTTGGCAGAGAAACCCTGAAAGGCTGCATATCATATTTACTGTAAACGAGATAACGGATGCTGTCAGGCAGCTTCTGAGGCTCCAGATCAAATGTTTTGGCAGAGCCCATGCGGAACGTTTTCCGTACATCACCGCCAATAATCTTAAGATCTGCATCAAAGCCTACGTTTACATCTACATCCAGAGGGGTGGTCGACTGGTTAGCAAGGGCAAAGTATTCTGCTTCAGAAATGATGGTAGGATTAAGATAGAACTTCCTGATCATTCCATCCTGGTAATTAAGCTCGTCAATCACCTGTTTCTGTTGTGCGAATTTCCTTTTCCGCTCTTCCTCTTTAAATTTCTGGTCAAGCTCAATCAGTTTCAGCGTTTTGTCTCTGTGCTGGTTCTCCATTTTAATCCGCCATTCCAGATCTTTTTTAGTGATCTGCTCTACCGCGTTTAAACGCTGTACCTTATTGGCAACGCCACTGAGCGCCTGGTTGACTTCCTGCTCAAAAAGCTGTGATTTAAGCCGGTATGCCTCCCTGATATAATATAACTGCATGACGAAAACCCCAAGCAGGGCTATGGTCATCAAACCAGTAATCAACCAAAGGTTTTTTTTCTTCATAAATGATCTTCAAAAATAAGCAAGAGTACAGAATAAAGAGTGATTTTAACAATTTTTAACACAGTAAATGTCAAACAGTTGAGCAAAAAAAAATGCCGGAATAAATTCCGGCACCCAACGTAAAATTTGTTTTCTTAAAAATCTTAAAATGGAAGGTCATCCTCTTCACCTGGCGCATTGTTTAAATCTGCCGGAGGTGCATATTGTGGAGTTGCAGCAGCACCAGCACTATTTGTAAGTGCATTAATACGCCAAACTACCAAACTATTGAAATAGGACACTTTTCCTGCTTTATCTGTCCATGGGCGACCACGAAGATTGAAAGAAACTTCAACATCATCGCCAGTTTTTAGACTGTCAAATAAAGCAGTTTTATCCTGTAAAGCCTCAAACCTGATATACTCAGGATAAGTAGGGTTTTCTGCATATTCTATGATCAGGTCGCGTTTTTTAAAAGTCTCACTTACCTGCTGTAATGCACCGATTTCATGCACTTTTCCTTTTAATTCCATAACAAATACTCTTTTATTCTACTATCAACTTCAAATCTCTATATTTTTATTGATAACTTAGCACAATAATTATGCAAGTTTTCCACAACAAAAGTAAGGTTATCTTAACCTGTAACAAAAGACTTTCTCCCTATCTGGTGGCGGAAGTTGAAGCATTGGGCTATGAAATCGTTAGAGATTTTCCTACCGGGGTAGAGCTGAATATCACTTTAACGGAGTGTATCAAACTGAACTTGAACTTAAGATGTGCAAGTCAGATTTTATACTGTTTAAATAGCTTTAAAGCTAATAATCCTGAAGAATTATACCGTGAGCTGGCCGACATGCCATGGGAAGATCTGATCGATTTTTCAGGTTATTTTTCAGTTACATCCAACGTTGATAATCCAACAATAACCACCCCGCTTTTCGCTAACCTGAAAGTTAAGGATGCTATTGTTGACAGAATAAAAGACAAAAAAGGTATCCGCCCCAATTCAGGATCGGATGCAAATAAAACCGTAGTACACCTTTACTGGAAAGATGATGAAGCAGATATTTTCCTGGATACTTCCGGAGAAACACTGGCGAAACATGGTTACCGTAAAATTCCGGGCAAAGCACCTATGCTGGAGGCACTTGCTGCAGGCGTAGTGATGAGCACCAAATGGGATATGAAATCTCCTTTCATTAATCCGATGTGTGGTTCGGGAACACTGGCTATTGAAGCAGCATTGATGGCGACCAATCGCAGACCCGGATTGTTTCGCATGAATTACGGCTTTATGCATATTCTTGGATATGACGAACAGGTATTTTTCACAGAACGCAGGATCCTTAAGGATCAGGTGATCAAAAATGCAGACCTGCAGATTGTTGCAACGGATATTTCAGAAGACGCGGTAGATATCAGTCGTAAAAATGCGCAGACTGCCGGTGTAGATACGCTGATTACTTTTGAAGTATGTGATTTTGCAGATACACAGGTTCCTGAAGGCGGAAAAGGTGTTGTAGTCTTCAATCCGGAATACGGAGAGCGCTTAGGTGTACATTCACAACTGGAGCTGACGTATAAACGTATTGGTGATTTCATGAAAAAAGAATGTAAAGGCTATAGCGGTTACATCTTCACGGGTAATCCTGATCTTGCTAAAAAAATCGGATTAAAGGCCTCACGTAAACTTGAATTTTACAATGGCAAGCTGGACTGCCGGATGCTGGAGTATGAATTGTATGACGGTTCAAAAAGAGCAGACGAGGAAAGACCACAGCCTAAAACACCACCACTGGAACAACCGGAAGACTAAACCCCGGATTGTTCAAACATAGGGAATTGCTTTTGCCACATCGCCGCGTAAGCTGCTTTTCGCTGAAGCAATTCCACATGTGTACCTTCTTCTATCAACAAACCATTATTCAGCACCGCAATCTTATCAGCGTTAACGACAGTACTGAGTCGGTGTGCAATTAGTATAATGGTTTTCCCCTGTTCACGCAGGTAAGCGATAGTTTTGTAAATATACTCTTCTGCAGTACTGTCCAGTGAGGAAGTCGCTTCATCAAGAATGAGAATTTCAGGTTCCCTATATAATGCACGGGCAATAGCAAGGCGCTGACGTTGTCCGCCCGACAAGTTGCCGGCATTTTCACCCAGATAAGTATCAAAGCCATTGGGGAGCTTTTCAATAAATTCGAGGATATTAATCTCCCCGCAAATCCGGATGATCTTTTTGATATCAGGCTCCATATCGCCCACAGCTATATTCTCAATCACATTCCCCGCAAAAAGATGAACATCCTGCGGCACTACTCCCACTATCCTCCTCAAACTTTCATTGGTGATGTATTTGATATCAAAATCTCCAATCTGAATGCTGCCGGATTGTAAAGGATAAATATTTTGCAATAAAGACAGCAAGGTGGTTTTACCAGAGCCGCTTTCGCCGACTATCGCAGTGATCTTACCCTGAGGAATATTCAGATTAAAATCATCAAAAACTGTAACCCGGGTTCCATAACGGAAATTGACATTTTTAAAGAGTACATCCCCCAGCATGTCTACTGTAAGCTCTGCCTTATTCTCCGTCGTTTCCCGCTCAAGGTCCATAATTTCAAAAAGCCTGTCCGCCGCAATCCTGGCATCCTGCAAAACCTTATTCATGCCAATTAAACTCACAACGGGGCCGGTAAAATAGCCTATGATGGCGTAGAAAGATAATAGCTCGCCCGCAGTAATCAGGTTATTGATGACGAAGGTAGCGCCTGTCCACAATAATATGACGGAGAATAAGCTGCCGATAAATCCACTGGCATTACCAATCCATAAAGAATTGATGCCAGAGGTATAGATCGTTCTTAGCAAATTCACAAACCTGATTTCCGTTTTAAGATTGGTAAAATTCTCCAGGCCAAACCTCTTAATCGTACTTACTGCGGTAACAGATTCTACCAGCTGATTTTCCAGTTCAGCTGTCTTCTCCATCATTTTTCGCTGGGTATTTTTATTCACTTTATTAGAAAAGTAATAGATCACAGCATATAAAGGCACCACCGTCAGCATAATCAGCGCAAGCTTCCAGTAGTACGTAAACATCAGGGCGAAAGAGAAAAATAAGATAAATATGTTCACCAGAAATCCGATCAGGACATCATTGATAAATGCACGTATTTTTACTGCATCATTCATCCTGGATATAATCTCACCAACACGCATCGTATCAAAAAACTGCTGAGGCAACTTTAGCAGATGTTTGTAATATCCCAGGATGAGTCGCGCATCAATTTGCTGCCCGGTCTTGATGGTGAGCAATGCCTTTGCATGATTGATAAATATCTGAAGGAAAATAATCACAATCATCACCGTCCCCATCAGGTTCAGCAGATTCGTATTGCCGTCTGGCAGCACATTATCAACGATTTTTTGCAAGAAGATAGAAGTAGATAAACCTAATATGGTGTAAAAAATGGAGCCGACCAGCACTTGCAGCAGTACTGAACGGTGAGGTTTAAGCAGATAAATAAACCGCTGCTCAATGCTGATACGCTCATTCCCGGCAGAGAAATCATCGCCAGGCAATAACAAGATCAATACACCTGTCCACTTTTGCCGGAATTCATCATGTGTAAGCTTCTGCATTTCGCCATAGGCGGGATCCATAATTTCGATATGCGACTGCGTCATTTTATAGATCACCACATAATGCGGCATATGCTGCTGGTTCACATGCGCAATAACCGGCAGTGGAATATTAAACAGGTTTTCATAAGTGCCACGAACACCTTTCGCAGTAAAGCCAATTTTACCCGAAGCTTCAATCAACCCCAGCACATTGGTTCCTTTTGTATCCGTGGAAGCAAACTGACGGATTCGCGCGATAGGCAGATCAAGATCGTAATGTGCCGCGATTGACGCCAGACAAGCAGCACCACAGTCGGTCACATCATGCTGCTTCACAATAATGCGCCTGTTTTTATTCCGTTCAGAGAAATAGTTTTTAAAGGATCCTGCTATTCTTTTTAATATACTCATGCTGCTCCTTCTTGTTTAGGTGTAACAGATACGTTTGGATTTAGCCAATCATCGGCCTTGTCGTACAGTAACTGGAATAAAGTGCGACGGGTTACGTAGAAGCGCGCTTGTAAAGTCATTCCCTTTTTTATCTTTCCAACATAACCGTTTTTTAATTTCAGCTGATGGTTGTCCAGCAAACACCTGACTTTAAAATAGGGTTGTTTACCATTGTCCATAAAAATATCATTGGAAATAGACATCACTTTTCCGCTTACCATTCCCCATTGATTGTAATTGTAGGCATCGATCTGGAACCTTGCCCTTGTACCGATTTTTAGTAAGCCAATGTCTTTAGGCAATACGTAGGTCTCGGCAATCATTCCTGAATCCGGAGAGATTTCTCCTAATAATTCATTGGCACTGATGAGACTTCCCGGCTGGATTCCTTTTAACTGTTGTATAGAGCCGGTTACCGTCGCACGTAAGGTATAAAACTCCTTTTCTTCCGCATATTGATCATCCTGGGAACTCATTTCCCGGGTCTGCGTTTTCAGTGCGTTTAATTCTGTCTGCCATTTACTCCCCTGATCTTCCCCAATCAGTGAAAGTTCATTGCTGATATTATCAAGTTTCAATTTGACATCATCATATTCTACGGCAGATACGGCTTGTCGCCTGTACAAATAAAGAAAACGCTCATGATTTCTTTTGGCCAGGGCATAACGTGATCTTGCTTCCACAATCCTTTGCATAAAGAGACTATATTGCTGACTGTAAATACCCGATTCCAGCTTTAACCGTTTAGACCAGTCATTTTTTTT